>OHQF01000493.1_pt1 | contig 25128 bp, 20 predicted proteins | sample 1578001 | NCBI WGS metagenome assembly OHQF01 (sample SAMEA3879538, study PRJEB24766) | human gut metagenome | biome: human-associated habitat; feature: feces | place: USA | collected 1985/1987 | reverse complement strand
ATAGCCAATCATGTTGATGGTGAAGAAGCCAAAATCCCATTTCGGGATGTCCGCCACCGCCGACGGCCTGACGGCAAACGCTATCCCCAAGGGGCAGGAAGTGCTCATCGTGATCGGGGAGGGGCTGGAGAAAGAACGGATTGAGGTGAGATTAAAGGGGTAAGGCGGATCCCCCGTATATCGTTGTATCTTTCCATAAATAGTTTGTCTCCCGTCCAAAGTAGGCGTATAATAGTGGAAAAGAAACGCTAAAGGAGAATCCCCTATGAACGGCACCGCATTGCGCAAACCGACTGCCCGGCGGGTGGTGGGCATGGTGGCGGGCATCGTCATCATCGCCCTTGGTATTGCGCTTTTCAAGCAGTCCCACCTCGGCAACGACTCCATCAGCGCCCTGAACATGCGGCTGGCAGAGCTGCTCGGCATCTCGCTGGGCACCCAGAACCTGTGCACGAACATCCTGTTTTTCCTGCTGGAATTCTGGTTCGGGCGCAAGTACATCGGCCTTGGCACCTTCGTCAACGGCATCTGCATCGGGTACATCGTCACGGCGTTCTATGACCCCATTCACGCCCACTTCGGCGACGCGCCGTCGCTGGCGGTGCAGTTGGCGTGGGTCATCGCGGCGGTGCTGGTCACGGCGCTGGGCGCTTCGCTCTACCAGACCGCCGACCTCGGCATCGCGCCCTACGATTACCTTTCCCTCGGTCTGCGGGACTACACACCCTGCCCGTACTTCGGGTGCCGCATCTTCACCGATGCGCTCAGCGCCCTGCTGTGCTGGCTGCTGGGTGGCCTTGTGGGCCTTGGCACCTTGATCTGTGCGTTCTGCCTTGGGCCCTTCATCCAGTTCTTCGATCGGACGTTCTCCCAGAAGGTGCTGCAATACAAACCGAACAATTGAGAAACCCCGCGGCGTCAAATCATACGCTGCGGGGGTCTTTTTTATTGCTGCCGTTAAGCAGAAAATGAAAATGAAGGAGATTTATCTTTCAAAACCGCCTGTGGACTGCTGCGGCGATGGGGAGCCATAACAAACCCATCAGACAGGCTTTGGAAGAAGTAAATAGGGATGTGAGAAATGCACTGTCAAAGGTTGATGCCGATTCCAAGGATCACGAATAGGATTGCCAGACAGATGCAGCTTAACATTTATCTGGGGATGGCCCAAGGATAAAAGAGAGGCAGTATGAAAGCCGCTCACCGTGCAGGTTTCCAGCATGGTGAGCGGCTTTTTACTACAAGTATGAGGAATCAAAGAAGTCTTTTAAGGTGATTCCCAAGCCCAGACAGATTCTTTCGATGGTTTCTAGAAAAGAATGGTCAAATTGGAGGAAAGGTCAATCCTGATGGGAACAGTCTTTATTCTCCTTGTCTATGCCATCGTCTATATCGGGAAGATATTGATAGAACACCTTTTTCTCAAGGACCCACCGGGCAAACAGCGCATATCCGGCAGGTGCCAGAAGGATCAGCGGCGGGCAGAATGCTGTCAGCAGGCCGAACGCAGCCAGCACCACCAAAAGCAGCAGACTTTTGTCAAAATGGAGCAATGCCATGGCACCGGACTGCAACACCGTCTTTTTGACCGGGTCGTCGAATCTTGCCGCATAGGCTGCATTGTAGATCATCCAGGCCAGCCCACAGGTACTCAGCACCGTAAAAATGATCCAGAGATTACCCGTCGCTGCCTGTTGCCCCTTGAGGTAATGGGTCATAAAACAGTCAGCCAGCAGAATGCTCTCCGGCACTGCCAGAGCAAGAAAGCTCAAAGTTGCCTGTCGGAAGCTCCGGCGGTAGGCCCGGAAAAATTCCTCGCTGACCGTTCCCCGGTCCTCAATTAGGGATTTGTTCACTGCATAATAGAGGGCTGTGCTGGAAATGCCCAAGGTAAACAGCGGCAGGCTTCCTATTAGCCACAGCAGGCTGAGAATCACCATATCCGCAACCCGGGTTAAGAAACGGAACAGAGGGGCATCCAGGTCGAAAAAGTCATTCATAGGGTATCACCTGGTTTACTTCTGGAGCACAAAGGCCTCATAGGGGCGCAGGGTCACAGCGCCGGTGAGAGCGGTGTCAGGATAATTGCCGATCAGGCGCCGGGCCCCCGCAAAATCAGCGGGAATTGTGAAGGCCGCGTCCTTGTCTGAGAAGTTGCAAGCGATCAGGTAGTTCTCGCCGGTCTCGGCCAGGGTACGCCGGTAGGCAAAGACCTGGGGGTTCTCCTCGGCCAGAAGCTGGAAGGAGCCGTAAATCAGTCCCAAATGGCTCTTGCGCAGGGTGATCATCTGCTTGTAGTAGTTGAGCACCGAGTCCGGGTCTTTTTCCTCGGCGGCGGCGTTGATGGCGGTATAGTTGGGGTTGACCTCAATCCAGGGGGTGCCGGTGGTAAAACCGGCGTTCGGGGAGTCGTCCCACTGGACCGGGGTGCGGGCGTTGTCCCGGCTGCGGAGGGCCAGGCACTCCATCATTTCGTCTGCAGAAATCAAGCCTGCGCCGGTCAGCTCCTTGAAGGCGTTGAGACTTTCGATATCCCGGTACTGGCTGAGATCTTTGAAATAGGCGTTGGTCATCCCCAGTTCATCGCCCTCATAGATGTAGGGAGTACCCTGCAGGCTCAGCAGGCAGGTGGCCAGCATCTTGGCGGAGAGGGGCGAGTCATCGCCCCAGCGGGATGCAGCCCGGGGCTGATCGTGGTTGTCCCAGAACAGGCTATTCCAGGCTTTGCCGTCCAGGCCGGTCTGCCAGTGACTGAGAATTTTCTTGAGCTGCATAAAATCGTAGCGCTGGGTGGTCCACTTGCCCAGGGGTCCGTCCCCAATGCCGACGTGATCAAATTGGAAGACCATGTTCAGCTCCTTGCCGTCCAATCCCGCATACTGGGGGGCGTTTTCCACCGTGGCGCCGGGGGTCTCGCCCACCGTCATAATGTCGTATTTCGAGAGGACCCGCCGGTTCATCTCCTGCAAAAATTCATGGATGCGGGGCCCATTGACATAGTAGGGACCGCCATTGCCATACAGTCCGTGTTTCTCGCCATCCGGAAAGCGCTGATCCTTGGAAATCATACTGATGACGTCCATCCGGAACCCGTCGATGCCCTTGTCAAACCACCAGGTCATCATGTTGAACACTTCGTCCCGGACTTTGGGGTTCTCCCAGTTCAGGTCGGGCTGCTTGGGGGAGAACAGGTGCAGGTAATACATATCGGTCTGGGGGTCGTATTTCCAGGCCGAGCCGCCGAAGCTGGCACCCCAGTTGTTGGGCTCGTGGCCGTCTTTGCCCGGCTTCCAGATATAGTAGTCTCGGTAGGGGTTATCCACCGACTTGCGGCTCTCGATGAACCAGGGGTGCTCGTCCGAGCTGTGGTTGACCACCAGGTCCATCACAATGCGGATGCCCCGCTGATGGGCCTCGGCCAGCAGGGCGTCGAAGTCCTCCATGGTGCCAAACCGGGGGTTGATGGCCCGGTAGTTGGAGATGTCGTAGCCGTTGTCATCCATGGGGGAGTCCATGACGGGGCACAGCCACAGCACATTGACCCCCAGATCCTTCAGGTAATCCAGCCGGGAACGGATGCCGTTCAGGTCTCCGATGCCGTCCCCGTCCGAGTCCTGGAAGCTGCTGGGGTAGATTTGGTATACGATGCTTTCTTTCCACCATTTGCGGTCCATGGCAATGCCTCCTTATTCTTCTGCGGGGATGGTGACCCCGTCGTCGTCGTAGCGGTCATAGCTGGCCCCGGGCCAGCCGATCATCCGGATGGTGGCGGGGTCGATGTCGGCCACCGTCTGGGCGGGGTCCGCCACCGGGATGCAGGCGCCTTTGCGGATGAACAGGGGTACCTCGTTGAGGGCCACCTTCACAAAGTGGGTGCCGGCGGGGAGGACTTCCTGTGTGATGCGGCCCTCGGGGCCGAACTTGACAAACAGCATCTCCTCGGTCAGATACACCATCCGTCCGGTGGCGTTCTGGGTGTAGACCGGGGCAATCATCACCTCATTGCCCAGCATCAGCTGGTCCTCGGTCTGAAGGGCGATCTCGTCTTCGGGGTAGACGAAGGCCAGGGGTTTGAACAGCATATCGCCGTTCAGCGCTGCCTTCATGTATTCGCTGTAGAGGTAGGGGATCAGCCGGTAGCGGGTCTCGATGACGCTGCGGAAGTCCTCGGGGCCCTCAAACTGGTAGAACTCCTGCCGGCGGGTGTCGCAGCCCGAGTGGTTGCGCATCAGTGGGGTGAACACCCCCAGCGCCAGCCACCGCAGCAGCAGATCCCGGCTGGTGTCGGCGTTGAAGCCACCCAGGTCGGCTCCCACATACAGGAAACCGCACATATTGAGGGAGGGCAGCATCTTGAGGTTCAGCAGCAGGTGGCTCCACCAGGAGTGGTTGTCGCCGGTCCAGACGCCGCCGTACCGGTGCATCCCGATGCAGGAAGACCGGGAGAACAGCAGAAACCGTTTGCCCGGGGCAATGCTGGCCAGCCCCTCCGAGGCGGCCCGGGTCATGTTGTAGCCGTAGAGGTTGTGGACCTGGTCGTGGCGGACCATTTTGCCGTCCACCTTGTGATAAAAGCGGGCGTAGTCTTCCGGCGCATTGGACAGATTGAGCCAGCCGATGGCCTGGCCAAAATGATCGATGGTGCCGTCTTCATGGGGAACCGGCGGATGATCCAGCCGCTCGGCCAGCCCCTCCCGGGAGTAGAAGATGGCGGGCTCGTTCATGTCGTTCCAGAAGCCCTCGATGCCGCAGTCGGTCAGAGCCTTGTACTGGCTGCCGAACCAGGCCCGCGCCTCGGGGTTCAGCACGTCGGGGAAGTGGCTCCACCCCGGCCAGACGGTTCCCTCAAAATCGGTTCCGTCGGCCCGCTTGCAGAAGTAGCCCTTTTCCTTGCCCTCGTCGCAGACCGAATAGCCTGCTTCCTCCTTGACGCCGGCGTCGATGATGGGCACCAGCCGGACGCCCTGCTCTTTCATCTTGGATACAAAGCCGGAAAAATCGGGGAAATTCTCCGGGTTGACGGTGAAGTCCTTGTAGTGGTCCATGTAGTCGATGTCCATGTACACCATGTCCAGGGGAATGTGGGCCTGGCGGTGTTTGGCAACCACCTCTTCAAAGTCGGCCTGGGTCTTGTAGCCGTAGCGGCTCTGGCCAAAGCCAAAGGCAAATTTGGGCGGGATGTAGCTGCGGCCGATGATGGCCCGGAACTGCTTGACCACATCGCAGGCGCTGTCGCCGGTGATGACGTAAAGGGCCAGGTCGGCCCGCTCACAGGTGACTTCCAGCCAATCCCTGCGAGTGAAGCCGATGTCAAACCGAATCCGGGCGGGATAGTCGAAGAACAGCCCCAGATTCTGCTGGCCCGAAATCACGATGAAGTTGTGGGCGGCGTACATTCGCTGCTTGTTTTCGGTGTGGAGGCCGTCGTCCACATTGTCGCTGACGTAGACAAAGCCCCGCTTGTTGATGCCGCGGTTGGCTTCGCCCAGGCCGTAGACCCGGTCGCCCTCCGCCAGGGGGCAGGCAAAGCAGAAGCCGGACTCGCTGGTTTTGACCGTTCCCACAGGGGGTTCGCCTTGGCTTGCAGGGATTGGTGCGACCACCGATTCGGTGTCAAAGGGGACACCATAGAGATACTTTTGAATCATACCGTTCTCCCAAATAAAAGCGATTGAATGGTTGTTTTGTCAGATAGAGCGCCCCGTCTCCGGAGCGCTCTGAAAGAATATAAATCAGCAAGAATATAAATTAGCCCTTAACCGAGCCCACCACAATGCCGGAAACGAAGTACCGCTGCAGCAGGGGATAGATCAGCAGCAGCGGGATAACTGCAATAACGATCTTGGCTGCATTGAGGTTGGTGTTGCCCAGGGAGGCAGAATCCACCACGGCAGACAGATTGCCCTGCTTGATCAGATCTTCCACGTTGATCTGCAGACTCTGGATATAGGTCATCAGGGGATAATAGGCGGCTTTGGACATGTAGATCAGGCCGCTGTAGAAGTCGTTCCAGCTGCCCACAATGCTGAACAGGGATACGGTGGCCAGAACCGGCTTGGAAATGGGGATGAAGATCTTGGTCAGAACCTGGAACGGGTTGGCACCGTCAATGAAGGCGGCTTCCTCAAGCTCTTTGGGAACGGCAGCAAAGAAGTTCATCACCAGGATGACATTGAAGATGGGCACGGCTCCCGGCAAAACCAGGGCCCAGACGGTATTGAGCAGGCCGTAGGATTTGACAACCAGGAAGGTGGGGATCATGCCGCCGTTGAAAAGCATGGCAAAAATCATCAGGTTTGCATAGATGTTGCGGCCCCGGAACTGTGCGTTGGTTTTGGAGAGGGGATAAGCCATCAGTACGATCAGCACAAAGTTGATGATCAGGGCCAGCACAACCCGCTCCACCGAGATCAGGAAGGAGTGCCAGAACTGGGAGTCCTCCAGGATCTTCTTATAGGCTGCGGTGCTGAATCCCACCGGGATCAGCCCTACCATGTTGCCTTCCACTGCTGCAGAGGAGGAGAAGGAGATGGCAACAATGTTCAGCAGCGGCAGCAGACAGACTAGGCCCAGCAGAATAATAATGATGTAGATGATGACAGTGCGGAGTTTATCAACTTTCATTGCCAGACGGACCTCCTTAGAAAATTTTGCTGTCGGTGTACTTCTGAGCCAGCTTGTTGGCGCCGATCATCAGAACAAAGGCGATCACGGACTTCAAAAGGCCCACGGCGGTACCGAAGCTGTACTGCAGGCCCTGCAGGCCGACGCGGTACACATAGGTGTCCAGAATATCACCGGTGGCATAGACCGATGCGCTGTACAGGTTATAGACCTGGTCGAAACCGGCGTTCAGGATGTTGCCCAAATTCATGACGGCCATCAGGACGATGGTGGTGCGGATGCCGGGCAGGGTGACATGCCAGACCTTTTTCCACCAGGTGGCGCCATCGATGGAAGCAGCCTCGTAAAGGGTCGAGTCGATGGAAGTGATGGCTGCCAGATAGACGATGGAGCCATAACCGAACTCTTTCCAGGTGTCGGTCAGGATCAGCAGGGGCTGGAACAGGGAGTTGCTGCCCAGCCAGTTCAGCGAGGTACCCAGCATTGCGTTGACGGAGCCGTCCAGGTTGAACAGATTCTTGACGACCAGAGCCAGCACAACCCAGGACAGGAAGTGAGGCAGGTAAACCACCGTCTGAACCGACTTTTTCAGGGTCCTGTTCTTGACCTCATTGAGCAGAATCGCAAAGGCGATGGACATGATGGTGGTAAGGACGATTTTGCCCAGGGCGATGATCAGGGTGTTGCGGAACAGCTCAAAGCTGTCTGGCATTTCGAACAGGTATTTGAAATGTTTGAGGCCCACAAAGTCAGAACCGAAAAAACCTTTGGCGGGTCTGTAGTCCTGAAAGGCCATGATGGCGCCGAACATCGGAACAAAGTTGAACAGAATCAGGAAGATGAAACCAGGGAGCATCATGCCGTGGTAATACAGTTGATAGGCCTGGTTTGCGTGGCTCTTTTTGACCTGATTTTTCATCCGTTTCCACCCCCTTTGTTACTGTGCAAAGTATTCCTGGACTTCCTGGGCGATTGCGTCGCCGCCCAGACGCTTCCATTCGCTGACAAAGGTATCGAAATAATCGATGGGCTGTGCGCCGGTCACGATTGCCACATAGGCCTCCAGCTCGGTCTTGTCCAGGGTTGCCTTTTTCTGCTCGCTGGTGGGGGTGGTGGGGGGATACTTGGGGGTGATCCATTCGGCGTTGCCGTTCTTTTCCAGCGCATCGATGGATGCGCCCAGGCCGATGATGCGGGACTCATAGAAGTGCCAACCGCCCAGGGTTTCCTCAGTGACGTTCTGGGGATCCTTCAGGTAGTCCAGAATGGCCTGGGAAGAGCCTCTGTTCTCGGCAATGGTGGTTTCCTCAGGGGTCATCTCGCCGTTGATGACGGCCATGTGCTCGGTGTAGTAAATGGAGGGATTGTTGGAGGGCAGGACTTCCATGTAATAGGGACGGCCCTCGTTGTGTCCGCCGGCGTTGATGTAGGCGATGACCTCCGGCGCGGTTTCCGCGGTGGCGCGGGCCAGATCGTCATAGAGGATGTTCAGCATTTCCACTGCCACCTGGGGATACTTGCAGTCCTTGCTGACCACCAGGAAACGCTCGGCGGCGTTTTCGTGGTAAGCGTGGACGATGCCGTTGTCATCGGCCACCGTATAGGCGATGTACTCTGCCTCCGGCACCAGGGCCTTGACGCTGCTCAGACGCCAGTCGGGGATATGCCATGCGCCAAAGACGATGCCCAGCTCGTTGTTGATCATCATGGCGTTGATGTCATCGGTGGTGCGGGTGCCGAACTGGGGATCCAGGATGCCCTCCTCGTACCACTCGTTCATCTTGGCCCAGGCAGCTTTGACTTCGGGCGCCAGGGTGGACCAGCTCATGGTGCCGTCGGGGTTTTCGATCCATCGGTCGATGTAGCCGCCCATGGCGTTGGCGATGCACATGGCATCGCCGATATCATTGCCGGAAAAAGCCATGCCCACGGTGCTGTTGCCGCCGCCTACATTGGCGTCCACAAAGGCCTTGGCCACAGCGGCGATGTCATCCAGCGTGATGCACAGGTCGCCGTCGGGGTCGGGGTTGAGGCCCAGCTTGTCCAGCCAGTCCTTGCGCATCCAGCACAGGACAGGGACGCTGTTGTCGGGGTTCGTACCGGGAATACCCATCAGCCGGCCGTCAAAGGTTGCCATGCTCAGGCAGCGGCCGTCGTAGGAATCGTAGAGGCTCTTGATGTAGTCAGAGGCGTACTCCTCGTACACATCGGTCATGTCATAGGTCAGGCCGTTGTTCACCATCTCGACAAAGGTGTCGTAGCTGATGACGCTCATGATGTCGGGCAGTTCGCCCGAGGCGACGCAGGTGGCCAGCTGGTTGGTGAAAGCGTCACCGCTTGCTTCAAAGCTGTCCACCAGATCCACGTTGAGCTTGGATTCAATGTAACGGGTGTAGGCGTTGTCTTCAAAAGTCTGGCCTTCCGGGAACAGGGCAGCGGCAGAAGGCTCCGCAAAACGGCCCAGGGTGATGGTCAGGGTGTCCACATAGGCTCCGTTTTCGTCCTTGGCCACGGAAACGGCGGCAGATTCATCGCCGCCTCCGCAGGCGGTCAGTGCGGTGAGTGCGCAGGCAACGGTAGCGGCCTTCAAAAATGATCTGCGCGAAATCTTTCTCATGATAAAATCCTCCACGATGTTCAGTCAGATTTTCCGGAATTCATTTTTTGTCTGCTCCATCCAGGATACAAAAAACAAATCCTCTTCCAGCTTGTATATGTCTCGTTCTGACAGGCTGCGCAGCGTGTCTTTTTGACGAGCTCATTGTACAATACCGAAGAGGATTTGAAAAGGGTTTTGCGCAACGTTTCCTACGAAACTGATAAATACCACAAAAATTATTTGTGGGTTTTGCGCAACGTTTCCTACGAAACTGATAAATACCACAAGAATTATTTGTGGGTTTTGTGCAGATCTTGTGACCAGGGCGCGGCGTTGGGGGTTGATTCGCGCACCGAGTTGCGGCGGATCAGTTCAACAGGCTGAACGTAATTTTTACACTCCACCGGTTCCTGCCGAATCAGACGCACCAGCAGTTCCACGGCGGCCTCTGCTTTGGCCGGGACGTTCTGACGCACTGTCGTCAGAGGGGGATGCATGAGTTCTGCATAGATGCAGTCGTCAAACCCGGTGACGGAGACCTGCTCCGGCACCTGTATGCCGTGGTCCTGCAGATAATTCATCACTTCCGCCGCATCATAGTCAGAGGCCAGGGCCACAGCTCTGGCCTGGACAAAGCGATCCAAATAGTGGCCGTACATGACACGGCGCAGAGAAAGATCCTCAGGGAGAAGAATATGGCGCTCTTCTCCGCAGTCAATCCCGGCAGAGCGCATCTGATGCTGAAATCCTTTCCAGCGGTAATGGTCTGCGCCGGTATCACACTCGGCGGCAAAGATGGCCTGGGTGTACCCGTTGTCCAGCAGATACTTTGCAATCATGGCGCCGCCGCCGAAATCATCAGTCCCCACATTGACGTAGTGGTACTCCGCTTCGGGATAGGTGTCAATCAGGACCATATATTTGTTGAGTTGCCTGCGCAGCTCCTTGTATTTCTTTTCGTCCAGTCCCAGGACGACAAGACCATCCACATTCCATCGGGAGGCAATCTCTGCCACCTGGTCCGTATTTTGGTCCTGGCCATTGATCAGCATGACATAATATCCGTTTCGATGGGCTGTCTCTTCTACACCAGACAGAAATTCTGCCACAAAGGTATCGCGCAGAGAAGGGATGCCGTGGACACAGCTGTAGCCCAGCACCAGTCCAATGATGCAGGACCCTTTGCGGGTCAGCTCACGGGAAGATGTATTCGGGACATAGCCCTCCTGGTTCAGAATTTCCGAAATTTTCCGGATCATTTCCTTGGAAACTTTTTTTGTGTTGCCGTGCAGCACATTAGACACCGTTGTCCGGCTTACACCAACTTGATCTGCAATATCCTGCAAACGCTTCATGGCTGTTCATACGCTCCCTGTTTGATCAGTTGAAACACAAATGGTTTTCAACGTAATCATATCATATTTATACAGTAATTGCAATCCGAATGATCCTTGCGCTGCTCCGCAGCTATCCTTTTGCCCGCTACCATAAAACACGCATAGAAAAAGCCGATTGGAAACAGAAATATTTCCAATCGGCTTATCTTTTTGTTAGGCAGATTTCTTTTCAGCTAATGCCCGGACTTCCTCAATTGAAAGGTCGGTGTACTTTGCCACCTTTTCACAAGGCACACCATCTGCCAACATTGCCAATGCGTGTTTGAGCGATGTTTCATGCTCGGTTTCATCCCGCATTTTTTCCATAGCTCTGCACATAGCTGCCACTCCCTTCGTATCTTCTTTGAAATAACGAACTCTCTGTGCCAAAATGGAATAATTCATATCCTTCGAGTTGGTACAGAAAAAGTCATGCATCAGTTTTCCTAATGCGGTTTCGTCCTTGATTTGCGAGTTCACATAGACGATGTGCGCCTGATCGTTGAAAAACGTTCCCGTTTCCCGAACTGTACGGTCAACATGATAAATTGGAAGGCCAGCTTTTAGCACATCGTTTTCGGTGATGAAGATAACGAAGGAATGATCGCCGACTTTGCCATCCACGACAAGGAAGATGGAAACCCACACGCCCACATTCTGCTGACGCTCCGGGCAATGGACGAACACGGCAAGTGGATCCCGAAAGCCCGAAAGGTGTACGACCTTGATGAAAGCGGTGAGCGCATCCGGCTCCCTTTTGGCAACTGGAAGTGCCACAAGGAAAACACGGTAGACTGGAACGACCAGAAGTATGCCGAGATTTGGCGGCATAGCTGGGAAATCATCACCAACCGCTATCTGGAAGCGGCTGGCAGACCGGAACGTGTTGACCTGCGCTCCTTTGAGCGGCAGGGCATCCAGCAGATACCGACCGTCCATCTCGGCCCCGCTGCACACCAGATGGAAAAACGTGGAGTGGAAACTTTTCTCGGCAACCTGAACCGAGATATTCGAGCCGCCAACAGCCTGATGCAGTCCATCCGCAGCGCCATCCGTGGGCTGCAACGCTGGATCGCAGACCTGAACGAAAAGAAGCAGCTTCTTCTGGACGCTTTGGAAAAAGCGAAGGAACCCACGCTGTCCGATCTGCTGGTGGATTACTTCAACCTTCGCAACAAGCAGCGCAGCGATTGGTCTGGCAAGGCAAAATTAAAATGCACTGTCCGGGATTTTGAGGACGTTAAACGGGCGGTGGACTACCTGAAGGCTCATTTTGTTGATGAGTCCGGGACAAGAGTAAAAGATGTCACGCTCAAAGAAGTAAATATTAATTCTGGTACATTAGAGGCATCCAGAAGCATTACGAATCAGCTCCAGATGAGACAGATTTATGCAAAATTGGATTCAATTCAGGAAATGCAGAGTTTCCAAATTGCAAGAGATCGGGACAGAGATATCAAATTCCATATTTCACATGTAAGATACAATTACTCCCCATAAAGGATGTTTTTGTCTCCGTATAGGTCACCCAGTTTGTTTTTTCTTCTTCTGGCTGAGTAGATGCTTTCTCTTGGCTGGCCGCAGCTTCTTCCGTATCTGCCGCCTGTTCCAAACTTGAAGCGGGCTCTTCCGGCTTCGTTTCTTCGCTTGTCGGCCTGCTTTCGGATGCCGAAGTAGCTTCCTCCTCCGAAACGTTTTCTGCCTTTCCTGCATCACTGGCGTTCAGCAGGGCTTTCGACAGCTCATAATCCGAGAGTGCTTTTTCTGGTTTGTCCGTCCTTTCATACACTTCTGCCTGTCCAATGTAGGAAAGCGCCCGTATGTAGGGCATATCCTCCGTCTTTCCGCTGACGAACCGATCTGCCTTGTCATACTCACCCAAGGCCATGTAGGCTTCCGCACGGCCCATGTACGCCTGAATGTTGTCCGGATCCAGCTTGATGGCTTCGGTAAAGGATGCCACAGCTTCCGTATAGTTCAGTTTGGTTCTGATCCTCAAATTATGCTTCAAACATCTTCCAGCTGACACACCCATCCAGCCAGAATTTTCCGTTTCCAGAGGTCATACGTACCTTGTTCTGAGCATCCAGATCATTAAAGTGCCACCACTCCGAGGCCAGCGGTGTCATGCCTGCATTGGTGCAGTAGCTCTGCAGCCGCCGGGCACCGTCTGTCATGGATGACGATGCTGCGGCCCGCTTCCACGCGGTGGCGGAGTTGGATGTTACAGGCCCGGTAAAGCAGGCCGCCGCACTGCTCAACTCGTGCATGGCAGAGGGCATGGCGTATTCCTCACCCGTCACCTGTACAAAGGGACATCCCGCCATTTTGTGCTCCGTCTGCTCTGTGATGCGCAGCAGAGTCGTGTCCATCGCCACACCTCGTTGATGGTTAGAAAGAGACGTTGCAATGAACCAGCCGATATTCCACGCACCCTTATTCAGCTCCGTCATCAAATCCTTGTCGGCACGCGCCTTGGCATATACCGCATCCTTTACCAGCATCTGTACCTCATAAGGTCGGAACGTCTCTACGATCTTCAGGCAATCGCCCGCCTGCAGAGCGCTTTTCTGGGCTGCCCCGACCTTTTTTGCCATGGCATAGTTGATGGGCATCACATACTCATCCCGCCCAAGGCGTTGGTTATAGAACAGGCCGTCATACAGCTTTTGCCCCGTAATGCCCTCAATATCTTCGCCGCAGGTTTTAAAAATCGATGCTGTTGCGTTGGGGTTTTCGTATACAATGGAGGGCAGAACATCCGGCAGATTGATCATGCACAATTCATTTTGCAACCAGCCCACGGTGCCATCCAGCAGGCAGACCTGCCAATATGATCCCGACTCCTGCCGGATGTAGAACATATCTCCCGCTGCCAGTCTGCGCAGCACCGCACTGGTCTCATCCGGTTTCTCGTACAGCGGCATCACGGCTGCTCCTGCAAAGCCCGTTGAACCTTCCAGTGGCAGTTCAAAGTTCTGGGGGATTCGGATTCCCTCCTGCAGAACAGCATCGTCGTCCAGCGCCGCATTCATCAGCAGATCAGATTCAGAGACCGGTCCGCTGCTTCCCTGCTGCGGCTGCCAGCTGACTGCCCGCTCTTCCACAGTGGGCTGCTGACACCCCGTCAGAAGCCATGCACATGCCATAGCCGAAAGGCACAGAAAATCACGTCTTGTCGTTTTCATTCATTTTCCGTCCTTTCCGCCTGCTCCTGTGCCGGAGTTTCCGTCTCTACCGGTGTCTCCGGGATGGTCTCCGGTGCTGCCGCAGGTTCCTCTGCAGGCTGCGTCTGCTTCTCTGTTGCCGGAGTGGTCTGTCCATCTTCCGTTTCCGTCTGCGCAGGCTGCTCTTCCAACAGTTCTTCTTCCGGCGGTTCGCCCTCGGCGTCCTCTGCAAGTTCCTCCTCTGGTGCTGCATTTCCACCCGGCTGAACGCTTCCGCTGCCGTTCAGATCGCTGCTCAGTGTGCCTTCCCGGAACATGCCCGCCTGGCTGATGCCGTTGATAAAGTAGTAGCTTTTTTCATGGGAATGGTCCCATCCCTGCTTCAGTGCACCGCCTGCATCAAAGGCATAGGGCTGGCCATCGATCACACACCACCCTGTCATCTGGTTTCCGTTTCCATCCAGATAGTGCGTACCCGCATCCGTCTCGACCCATCCAGCCTGACTGATACCATCCACAAAAAGGTAATCTTTTCCTTCAAGCTGTATCCAGCCCTGTGCTGGTGCGCCGGTCTCATCGTAGTATTTCAGGATGCCCTCCACCTTTTTCCACCCATTCAGTTGGCCCTTCACCCGGCCGTCCGAATCAAGCTCCCAAGTCTTGCCATCCTCTTGATAGGTTCCGGTGCGCGGGTGTCCCGTTTCGTCAAAGCAGTACTCCACACCATCCAATGTGAGCCAGCCGGTATACAGTTGTCCGGTCTCTGGCTGAAAGTAGTAGTATTTTCCGTCTACCTTGGCTTCACCCCGGGTAATTTTTCCATCCTCGTCAGCATAGCCGATATAGCCATTCTCTTCGATCCAGCCGATCTTCAAAAAATGATTGCTGCCAAAGTAGTAGAGACTATGGTTGATCTCATACAGGCCCTGCACGCGTGTGCCAGTGGCCGGCGAAACAAAATAGCGGTGCATGCCTTCTCCCTGCCACCCCACAGCCTTGCTCCGGATCACCTTGTGGACACCGAAAGCAGCCCCCGCAATCAGACACAGGCACACCAGTACCACACCGGCAACCTTCAACGGCGTAGCCTCTCTCCTTCTTCGTATGTCCTGCGTCACACTAAACTGATATCGCTTGATTTTTTGGCGTTTCATTCTCATCTTTCCATATAAAGATTCAGCCTCCGGTGGAATGCCAGAGGCTGAATTTCATGTTCAATAGGCGTCCTGTACCGTCTCTTTGCCGTTTTCACGGTAAGTCGTCACCGTAAATCCATCATAATACAGCAGTCCGTCTTCACCGTCACCAATGCAGCTGGACGCATACTCTGAACTGGTCGGCTTGCCAATGGCAGCATACAGCTTGGAGACATCCTTGCCCACATACTTCAGGGCAGTTTCCAGACTGGCAGTCTCTGCCGGAGCGGCCTGCTCTGCAGGAGCCGCCTCACTGGCAGGCTTGCTTTCCACCGGCTGGGGTTTCTCCGCCTTGGAAGAAGCTGCCGCTTCCGTCTTTGCGGGCTCGGATTTTGTCTTCGGTTCAGCTTTTGATTCCACCTTGGATTCTGCCGGTGCTTCCGACACGGCCTCGCTTACAACAGAGGACGCTTCAGAAGCAGTTTCCGAAACAGCCTCGCTTTCCGATGCACCCTCTGATGCCGACTCGGACGAAACCGGATTCGACTCCACTGGGGAAGCCGATTCCGACACCGACTCCGCTACAGAAGCTGTACTTGTTTCCGCTTTTGCCCCGCAGCCAGATGCCAGAAGCATCACACCACAGAGGATTACACCCATCATCTTATAACTTGCTTTCATTTTGTTTTATCCTTCTTTCTATTCTTTCAATCGGTCAGAGAACAGCAGACCCATTCTCCACCCGACAGAAATGCTACTTTTAATTTCTGCTTCTGTACATTCTGCGGGAGATATGCCGTAAACGGCTGTGTTCCCTTTCCGCAGGGGGAGGCTTCGTAGGTTTCGTTCCCCGTCAGGATGTAAATAGGGGAATCGTCATCCACATTCTGCCCACTCAAACTGCCTGTCAGGCAGAATGTCCCTTCCATGCGGCTGTCCTCTCGCTGCGCCTTCACGCTTGTTCTGATGTCTGCCGCCGCAACCGCTGTGCGTTCCGGCGCGGGCAGTTCCGGGGCGCGTTCCAGCAGCCAGTTCAGGTTACGCTCGACCAGTTCCACCAGCAGCACATCGGGCTGCTCTTCCATAACAGTCATCAGACGGTAGGGCATATTCCGAGAGAAGCAGGCACTGCCGTAGCTCTGCGCCAGGAAAGGATGCAGATTGATGCCAAAAGAATCCCGGTAAACAAAAACACTGCCGTCTGCCTCAGAATTTTTTGTGTGGATCGTGATATCATCCGCTGAGTGGAATTTTTCGTCATACTGATATGTAAAATCGTATGCCGTATCCTGTTCCGTCTCGCTTCCAGCAGGGTACACCATCTCATACAGATCGCCGGTATGCGGAACCTTTTTCCCCGTAACAAAGGGATCAAACTCCACCTCACAGCCTTTCAATTCCTCCAGCAGGGCCTGTGCCGCGAGCTGTGCCCCCCGCATGTTCCAGTGGCTGTCCAGGCGATAATACAACTGCTCTTTGGAGTTGGACAGCACCTCAAACAGATCGATATATCGGACGTTCTGCTGTTCCATCTGCTGTTTTAGCAGTTGGGCGTTCCGTACAGAAGCTGCCGCATAACGCGCCGGCATCTGACTGCTGTACATCGAATTTTTATTCGGTGCGATCGTAAAGCAGAAATCGATGCCGTTCTGTTTGCAGTACTCCTGCATCAGCCTCAGCACACGAGCGGCAGCATAGCTCTGTCTGGCTGTAAAAAGATTTGTACCAGTATAGTCCTCAAGGGTGCTTTTATAAAACAGCCAGCTATCCTTTCCCAGCAGCACACTGTTGCTGTCAAGCGTCTTAAATGCTGCTTCCGTAAGCCAATCGTTCAGCGTGATCATCTCATGGCGAAAGCCGAAATGATCCGCAAAATAATCTGCAAAATCATTCAGGATGCCGGTATTGAAGTTTCCATCCTCTTTCCGCAGCTCCGGAAAGGAAGCAAGCTGCTCATTTCCAACTGCCTTTTCCACCTGCCAAGGCATTACGGCCACAGGCAAAATGCAAATTGTGGCAAAAACTCCCACAAACAGGATGTAACCTAATTTTTTCACTTGCATTTTCCCACCTCAGAACTGGAAATAGATAAAGGGCACATAGGATGCCGCCGATAAATGCAGAATGTCCACCAACAGAAGTGCCAGCGCCCCCGCATAACTCAGCACTCGAAGACACACATATACACTTCCGGTCTGCTGCTCCGCTTTACGGCAGACTAGCGGCAGAACCGGTGTGCTGCCCACAAGGCCAAGCAGCAGCGCAAACATAGTCAGAGGTGTCAGGCACTGTGCCAGCAACAGCCCTGTCTGCGCAGAGGCCGAGATCCCGGAAAACATTGCCCCGATCATCGAGAAGGCCTGTCCCATGTTGTCTGCCCGGAAAATCACAAAACCAATCAGTACCACCAGCAAGGTGTATAGGTGTTTCAGCACTGTTTCCACCGGGTTCCGCCTGTTTTTCCCATGCTTTCCAAGCCCGAACAGCTTTTTTGCTGCGTCCTCTGCAACGATAAAGAAGCCATGCCACAGACCCCAGACAATAAACGTCCAGTTGGCACCATGCCACAGGCCCGTACAGAAAAACACGATCAGCTTGTTGCGGTAAGTCTTTGCCTTTCCCTTCCGGTTTCCGCCCAGAGGGATATACAGGTATTCCCGGAACCAAGTGGAAAGGGAAATATGCCATCTGCGCCAGAATTCCTGGATACTGGCCGAAATATAAGGATAATTGAAGTTTTCCTTAAAGTGAAAACCGAAGCACAAGCCAAGACCGATGGCCATATCACTATACCCGCTGAAGTCGAAATATATCTGCAGCAGATAGCACACGGCCGCCAGCCAAGCCGCCCGGCTGTCCAGCACAGAGCGTTCAGCACTGTAGATCAAGGTTACAACACTGCCACAAACATCAGCAATCAGCAGCTTCTTGCTCAGGCCCACAATAAATCTTCGCAGCCCCTTTGCCAACTGCTCCAGTGTGCGGCGGCGGCTCTGAATCTCACCCGCCACATCCTCATAGCGGACGATTGGACCTGCCACCAACTGCGGAAATAAAGCAATGTACAGCAACACATCTTGGAAACGAGTGCTCTTCAAACGCTCATTCCTGTATACGTCGATCACATAGCTCAGCCCCTGGAACGTGAAGAACGAGATGCCTACCGGCAGAATGATGGAAGGCACCGGAATCGCCACGCCCGGCAGCTGATCCACTGTACGCACCAGAAAAGTCAGATACTTAAAAACACCCAGAATCCCAAGATTAACGACTACGGCAGTGCAAAGCACACTCTTTCGCCCAGAGACAAACAAGCCTGCAAGATAATTGCAGAACACGGAAAAAAGCAGCAGCAGCACATACCACAGCCCGCTGAACGCATAGAACAGCAGGCTGGCCGCAATGAGCCAGAGATTTTTCGCTTCCCGTCCGGGCAAAAGATAGTAGCAGCCAAGCACAACAGGCAAAAACAGAAACAGGAAAATTACGGAACTAAAAACCATTTTGCAGCTACCTCAACGATCACGGAAACTGGTAGCTGAACACCGTTTTATTCAACGGCATTTTGTACATATTGTATTCTGCATGGCCGTATTTACCGGCACGATAACCCCATTCCAATTCCACGTCATAAATGTAGGGCGTGCCGTTCTCGTGGATCATGACCCATGCATGATCCGAATCCTTACGGCCTACACCACCGGACACTACATAGGCATCGTAGCCCAGCCGACGGGCCATGTAAAGGAACTGGCCTGCAAAGCAGTAGCAGTTGCCTTTTTTGTGTTCAAACATGAACAGCGCGCTTTCTTCTGCCCAGTCCGTCGTGCCTCTTGCCTGATGCGGGCGGGCAAGATATGCGCCGTGATTTCGAACATACAAATATGCAGCACGCAGCTTCTGTTCCTTTGTCATGCCAGAGTTCGTGCACTCTGCCAACGCCTGATCCACATAACTGTCCAGAACTGCGTTGCCAGAGGTATAACGGCCATCTGCGCCAAAGGTGAGATGCCCTACCGTACCGTTCGTCAGATACGAACCGTCCGCCATAACATAATACATGCCGCCATCGATCTCCTGCAGGCCCTCGGCATACTGGTCAATCGCATAGCCATCCTGCGAGACATGGTAAAGCTTACCATCAATGGTTACAAAGCCAGCAGGATAGCTGTCAAAGAAACTGCCTGTCACCGACACATGACACAGCACACCCTCCACTACTGCAAAGCCAGCGGGGTAGCTGTCAATGGCGCTGCCCTCTTCTGACACATGGTACACTCCGCCTTCGATCTGCACAAAACCGGGCTGATAGACATCCAACTGACTGTTCGTATAGTGGTACAGCCTGCCATCCTGTACTTCAAAGCCGTTCTTTTGAAATAGACTTCCGCCCAAGCCAAATTTGCTTTCCTCTGTATCGATTCCCAGAAATTCCATCACTGCTTTGATGCAATTTTCATCTTCCTGCACCGGCGTGACCGCCGCCTGTTCCGCATGGGCCGTTGGCATCAGAAACATAGCCGATACCGCTAAAACGGAAGCTGTCATCTTGAGTTTTTTTAACATCTTTTTCATACCCCTCGATTTGATTTTATTGATACTCGTTCCAGATCTGCTCCTTCAGCTTTTTCTCCTGCCTGCGCAGGATTCGTGCCGAAAAGACTGCCGCAACAGCTGAAGCGATCATTCCAATGATTCCAATCACGAAAAAAAAACTGTCCCGTGGACACACTCTTTCCCTCCTTATTTGAGCCATCCGCTTGATAATTGGCAAGTCTTGAAATATAATCATCACTTTTGTCAAGCAGACCGACTCAAACAATCATATGTCTCCCTCACTTTTTGTTCAGCACCCCATTATAACTTAAAAGCTATATATATCGCAGCGTACCCTACTCCACGACAATATTTCCCTTAAATTTTACTTCCAATTCAGCTATCGGTCAAGAGAAATCAGTCCAAAAGCCAAGAGATTTCGGAAATAATGTTTGGAACAATCGACAGTTTTGCCAAAAACATTACAATTTGATTGTATACACATTTCCAATCATACTGTTACATAGGCCAGAGTTTTCTCTCAGAAAGCTCTGTCTTTTTTCTATTGAAAACATTTGTCCATCACACCAGTTACGGCTGTATGGACTGGTTCACGAATGCTAAATGTTCCGCACGCATTGTTTCCACTACTTTTATTTTGAATTCCCCACTATATTTTCCCTTTGGCATACAAAAACACCCCATTTCCTAAACAGTATACCATACTGTCTAACAAATGGGGTGCAGTTCACGGGGGCGCTCCCTTTTATTTCCTTATTTGTTTGTCCGCTCAGGCATCCGAGCGGGAGAAGGCATTCTTCATATTGCAGCTCAGTTCAAAGAGTACCTTGTTCAGCGTATCGGCGGCGCGGGCCTTCAGCTCTCTGGCGATGGCCTCGTTGGCCTCCGTGCGCAGGGCGGCACGGCGGGCCGGGTCGGCCTCCTGGGCCTGTTTTTCGTCGTAGGCGTTCAGCAGGGCGCGTGTGGCGGAGAGGACGCCCTCCTCGTAGCGCTCGATGTGGAAGATGGACTTGCCGTAAGCGGCATCGGCCATGGCGGCGATCATCCGGCTGACCCAGTAAAAGCTCTCGGTGGAGACTTCACCAGTGGTGCAGGCGAGGTAGGCCGGGGTGGTGTCCACATTGGCATAGAACGGTACCATCGTATTGAAGGCATTGGACGCATAGGCGATCCACTCCACCGTGCGGAACTCCTCCGGCAGATCCGGGCGCATCTGGGTCAGCGCCATGAAACTGTTGCGGTTGATGCCGATCGTACGGTAGGCACCCTTGCTCTTCGGGTCGCCATAGGCGGCATACGGGTCATACGGGGTGCCCTGATAGTGCGAAGACAGCAGGTATTTCACGTCTTCCGGTGTGATCTTCCGCTCCGGGACCATGCACCAGGGCAGGTCGTCCGAATGCGGGGTATAGTCTGCATCGGGGCCTTCCCAGACCCAGGTGTTGGGGTTCAGATGCCGCAGCATGAACCAGGCGCGCGGTGTGTTATACACATGATCGGCGTCGTCGTGGCTGCCGAAGGCATCGCGCGGGTTGAAGCTGCCGTCCAGCGAGAGGTCGAGGTGGTGCTTGTCCACAAAGGCCTTCAGGTCCTCCGAACACATGTAGTTTTCCTGTGCGCCGCAGGCGTCGGCAAAGTCGAAGCTGTCGATGCCGAGCTGGTTGGGCATCACGACATAGCTGTCGTCCGGCACACGGCGGGCCATCCAGTGGTGGCCGCCGATGGTCTCCAGCCACCAGATCTCGTTCACATCCTGAAACGCGATGCCGTTCATCTCATAGGTGCCGTACGTCCGGAGCAGCTCGCCCAGGCGCACCACGCCCTCGCGGGCCGTGCGGATATAGGGCAGCACGAGGCAGACGATGTCCTCCTCGCCAATGCCGCCGGGCACCTCCGGCCGTTCCCCTTTGGCGGGCTGGTACACCACCAACGGGTCTGCACCCAGAACGCGCGGGTTGGATGTGATGGTCTCGGTGGCCGTCATGCCCACATGGGCCGCATTGACACCCGCTGCTGCCCAGATGCCCTCGCCTTCCACCGCGTTGGGCATGGCCGTCATCCGCAGCGCATGGCCGGGCAGCGGCACCTCCACATGGGAGATCACCGACCGATAGACGGCCGGGTGCTCCTCCGGCTGCACGACCACGAACTTTTTGGCCGTGAAATGCCCCGAACCCGAATCGTCGTTGCGGGCGACCATGGTGGAGCCATCGTATGATGCGTTTTTGCCGACTAAAATTGTAGTACAAGCCATTGCTCTGTCCTCCGAAATTGTTTCCTTATCTTTTCGGTTTGCCGAGGCTATTGTAAGCCTTTTTTGGGGAAAAGGCAAGATTTTTTGAGAAGGGAGCGACAGCCTTTTTCCATACAAACCAGCGGAGCTGGTGGTTGTCGCTCGCTCAAGCTACCCAAAACAAAAGCAACAGGCGGCATGACCCGTTGTATGGGCCATGCCGCCTGTTGCTTCAGGGCTCGTTTGCCTGCAGCACACAGGCACAATACCCCGGTTCGGGCTGATAGCAGTGGATGGTCAGGTATTTGTCCACCTCCGGGCTGTAATCGTGGAGGGTATGCTTCGTACCGTTCAGCGCCACATCTGCATAGGACACCAGCCACTTTTTGTCCCCATTGGGGAACACCTTGTAAAACGAGCGATTCAGCATTTCCTCCACCGGCACACCTTCGATATTGGCCATTTCCGCATTGCAATAGCGGAAGATGAAATCCACGCCGCGTCCATCTTCATTGAAGACCAGCTCGATGACACAGAACGCCAGCGGCATATCGTCCAGCAGGCTGCATTTTTCCAGCAGGCTCATGCTCATGGGGCGAGGCTTCGTGTCGGACCGCCCGATCTCCATGCGCAGGCGGCGGTGGCTGCTCAGGCCGCGTTTGCGTCCCTGAAACGTGCGGCCGTCCGACATGGTATAAACACCATCGTTGCCGATGTTTACGATCTGGCTGCGGTTCACTGCGATTCCCTTGCTGATGTTCAGGAACTGATCTTCCGGCAGAACAGACAGGACGCCGTGCATCGGCGCATACAGCGCGGCTTCCACGCCGTCCATGCGGTGAACGACCGTTTTCCGGTCGCTGCGGTAAAGATATAAAATGTTTTCCGGGCAGAGATCGTGTTTTTGCATCCATTTATTCAGGTCGCTCATTGCAGTGCTCCTTCGTCAGTTGATGACTTTAGTATAACATACTGTCGTGCGGCCGACAAGGAGGATTCTAAAAAACGCAGTTCTATGGAGCTTTCGACAATTATCCGGGGTGTGTTTTGTTGAAACTCACGTTTTTGGCGTGTCATTCATAGAAAGTGTTGACTTTCCAGCGTTCTTTTCGTATGATGAACACAGAACACCGAATGGTTTTTCCCATAAAGCGCATACGCATAAAGCAAAAAGCATAACAGGAGGTTTCATGTCATGAAAGTGACCCGCCGGGAATTTCTGAACATTTCCACTGCGGCTGCGGTGGTCTGCGCAGCTGCACTTTTGCCCGTAGAAAAAGCCGCAGCCGCACAGCAGACGCTGGCTGCACAGAACCTTCTGGAGCAGGCGTATCTGTACGCCTTTCCGCTGGTGATCATGGATGCTACGCGGACGGCTTCCACAAACACCCGCACAGCTACAAGCAACAAGGCCCCCATCAACCAGTTCATCCATGCGGAAAAGCTGGCAGATGCAACGACCCGTGTGGTGGTTACGCCGAATGTGGATACCATCTATACGCAGGCGTTTCTGGATGTCGGCGCAGAACCAATGATCTACGGCGTGCCGCAGACCGACCGCTTTTTTAATGTACAGGTGCTGGATGCGTGGACAAACACCGCCGCTGTGCTGGAAACGCCGGGGCTTTATGCCATTACCCGTGCAGACTGGCAGGGCGAACTGCCGGAAGGGGTGCAGCGCATTGATGTGCCTACCACGATGGTCTGGACCATTGCCCGCATCGTGCTTTCCGGACAGGAGGAACTGCCCAACGTCCGGGCTATTCAGGATAAGATGCAGCTGATGCCGCTTTCCGCCTATCAGGCGGGTGGATGGACCGCCCCCGCAGGCAGCTATGACCCTGCCAATGACTTTGTGCCGGTAAAGCACGTTCTTGCTATGGACGCAAAGGAATTCTTTGATACCGCTAACCAGCTGATGGAAACCAACCCGCCCGCTGCGGCAGATGCGCCGGTACTCCGGGAGCTTGCAGCACTGCATGTCGGCCCCGGTGAGAAGTTCGATGACAAGGCGCTGGGTCTGTTCAGCGGGCTGCGCTGGAAGCTGATGCTGCTCCAGCTGAAGAAAAAGCTGCAAAGCGAATCGGAGTGCTATACACGCCAGATGGGTCAGTGGATCTATTTCGGCGACCCCATCGGCAACTTTGGCACAGCATATACCTACCGTACCATGGTGGCGCTGCGGGGTCTGGGTGCCAACACCACCGATGTTGCCATCTACCCTAAAACAGATGTGGACAGCACCGGCACAGTCCTGACCGGCAAAAAGACCTATACGCTGCATATCGAGGCAGATCCTCCCACACTGGAAAAGGGCTTCTGGTCGGTGACCGCCTACGGGGAGAACGATTTCCTCATTGAAAACCCCATTGACCGCTACTGCGTCAACGACCGCTCCGGTCTGCACCGTAATCCGGACGGCTCGATCGATATCACCCTTTCCAAAGAGGCACCGGCGGACACGACCAACTGGCTGCCGGTAGGAGAGGGAGATTTCCACCTCTTCCTTCGTATCTATAAACCGGATGCCGCCGCACTGACAGACTGGCAGCCGCCGGTCGTCCGCACAAACTGATCCGTAATAAGGAGGAACCTGCTATGAAAATGACCCGTCGGAATTTTATTTCAGCTTCGGCTGCTACAATGCTGGCGTGCGGCGCATCCCTGACTGCGCATGCAGCAGGCAGCACCGACGAAAACAGTCTGAACTTTATCACAGACATTTTCAAGGACTCCACCCAACCGGGCGAGATCGAAGAGGCAACGGCTATCACGGCAGAAAAGAACGCCGAATGGTATGAAACGCTGGATTTTTCCGACCGGCGGGAGTTTGCCAACGCAGAGCGCGGCTGGCTGGACAACGCGGAAGGCAGGATCATCGATGGTGATGATAACAGATCTGCATGGGATCTGCAGAGCTACGGCGATTTGAACCGGAACGCGCCGGACACCGTCAATCCGAGCCTGTGGCGGAACACGCAGCTGAACGCCAAGGCCGGTCTGTTTGAAGTGTGCGACGGCATCTATCAGGTGCGCGGCTTCGATATGGCCAACACGACCTTTATCCGCACCGACCATGGCTGGATCGTGTTTGACGTGCTGATGTGCAGGGAAAACATGAAAGCCGCCAAGGAACTGATGGAAAACCGCTTCGGCCCGCTGGAGATCAAGGCCGTACTGTACAGCCACTCTCATGTGGATCACTTCGGCGGAGTGGAGGGTATCATCGACCGCGCACAGGCAGCAGATGCGAGCCTTTCGCTCCAAGACCAGCTGGCTTCCGGCAAGGTCCCTGTGCTTGCGCCGGCGGGCTTTCTGAAGCACGCCATCAGCGAGAATGTCTACGCGGGCATCGCCATGGCGCGGCGCGCACAGTTCCAATACGGCACGGTGCTTGACAAGGGCGAAAAGGGTGCGCTGAGCGTGGGCATCGGCA
>OHQF01000492.1_pt1 | contig 25207 bp, 20 predicted proteins | sample 1578001 | NCBI WGS metagenome assembly OHQF01 (sample SAMEA3879538, study PRJEB24766) | human gut metagenome | biome: human-associated habitat; feature: feces | place: USA | collected 1985/1987 | reverse complement strand
AAAAAACGCAAAGTCGATTAGAGTCGAATAGAGTCGATTAATCTTTCGTATATTTGCATCCGATTGTTCAGTTTCAAAACACCGGTGTTTTGAAAACGAAACATATATGTTTTGCATTCAAAACATATATGCTTTGAAAAGGGCTGTCATTGCAATCGCTTAAACCTGTTTTCCCATTTGATAGGCATCTTTCATGGCGGGATTTCCGTTGATCTCTCCTTTGTGCCAAACGCCTAATCCGAACACGGTTCCTTTTATTACGGGATCTTCCAGGCAGTCCAGGAATCCCTGGAAAGTGTCGATCGTGCGGAGCATTTTCTTACGGTCGTCTTCGGCTGCCGTTACGATGAAATAAAATTCCTTGCCGTTCATCTCCGTGTATCTTCCACAGCAGCGGTCTATCAGGGTTTTCATTTGAGCGCTTATTGTGTAGAAATAGACTGGGGTAGCCATTACGATCACATCGGCATCCACCATTTTTTCGATGATTTCTGCCGCGTCGTCTTTTTGAGGGCATGGCTTCTGGTACAGACTGCATGTACTGCATCCCGTACAGTAATGGATTGTTTTGTCTCTCAGGAAAATCTTTTCCACTTCATGATTGCTTTCTGCCGCACCACGCATAAATTCGTCACAGAGCGTGTCTGAGTTGCCGCCTCGGCGGGGACTGGATGATAAGATCAATACTTTTTTTGCCATACTTGTATATTAGTTTAAATCGCTATTAAAAATGTTCCGGAGGAACAGATACAAAGTTACTGTGACAGGTTGGTTCGGATTGTATATGAATTACGGGGATAAGTACCATTTTTACAGGATAAGGGTATACATCCTGATTTTTGGTCAACGGACAGGCGTGTAGTCTATCTCGGACTCTTCGTCCGTCGCTTCGAGCTTGAATATGACAGGGCGTAATCCGTCATTGCAACTGCAGATGGCAACTCCCGGTTTTCTGATCCAGTCTCCATAATAGAATACTTCTTTTCCGGCACCATGTGACAACGCAAAAGCATATTGGTAAATCGCTTTCCAAGCCTCGTCACAAAAACCTTCCGGCTTGGCATAATCAGCATAAAAAACTTGTCCTTCTTTCAGCATGGGGCAGGCGGTCAGTCCTTTGGCGCCGTATTCGCGGGCCAGTTGTTCATCTAAAGTAGTTTTTAATACCGTAATCTTGACTTTTTTCATCTGATATGTTTTTTAATGGTTTAACAATGAAAATCTGAATCAGAACAGGAAACCGAGTGAGAAACTCATTATGTTTGTTCGTTTTTCAATGTTGAGAGTTCCTTTCTGGTTGGCCTCGGTACCTATCTCACGGAAATCGGAAGCTACCTCGTTCAAACCGAATTCATAACTGAAGTCAAGAAACAGACGCCAGATACTGACTCCCAGCCCGGCGGCTATGCTGATGCCGAAAGGGGTATTGTCGTCTTCAAACTCGCGGGGTCTGTCTGTCATATCTGTACTGTAGCGCGTTTTGTAGTTGTATTTGATATTGGGGCCGAACATCATGCTTAATGCGTACGGACCTTCTTTTACCAGATAATAACCGATCATCACCGGAACTTCGAGCGTGGCGGACTTATAAGTAATCCGGTTCTTGCCGATAGGCATTTGGGTGTTTGTCCCGTCAGGCAGGCTGTTTTCTGTCTGTGGTATGTTGAAACGTATGTCACCTTCCGTATATTGCCATGCCAAGCTGGGTTGAATATAGAAACGATCGATATTGACTCGTGCAAACACAGCTGCTTGGTAACCTACCTTATATTGCAGACGTATGTCTTCCATCTCCTGATTGTCTATCGTCAACGATTTGACAATCGGGAGCGCGGCATTGACTCCAACTTTTCCTCCCCAGTTGAATGTCTTGTCTTCGATCTTGATAAACTTCTGGGCGTTGGCCGAGAAACAGAATGGAAGTATCAGCAATATAAGGTAAATTTTCTTCATGACTATTTTTTCTTTCTGACCGACCAGCCGAATTTACCGACAAAGTCGCCCAATCCGTAATATTTGCCATGTGAATAAGCCAGCAGGTCAGCACGCTGCATATCGAAAGCTCCCGTTTCCGGGTCCAGATATTTGTCGTCGGCCTGCACGTTTACCACATCGGCGATAAACATGTCATGGCTGCCTAATGCCATTACTTCTTTTACCCGGCATTCGATGCAGAGCGGGCATTCTTCGATGATTGGAGCATTTACGACTGAGGCTTTTCCTGGCGTCAGTTTCATCTCTTCGAACTTAGTATGATCTTTGCCGGAATTGACACCACACCAGTCTGTTGCGTATGCTAAAGAGCGGGTTGTCAGGTTAATCACAAATTCCATGTTCTTTTTCAAGATCGGGTAGGAGTGACGTTCCGGACGGACGGAGATATAACACATCGGTGGGTTAGTACATATCGTACCCACCCACGCGACAGTGATAATATTGTATTCTGAAGGCTCAGAGCCGCAACTAACCATTACTGCTGGCAGCGGATAGATCATCGTGCCGGGCTTCCAGTCGTGTTTCATGACAATTGGTAATTGACAATGGGCAATTAAAAGACTGCGACAAATAATTGTCGATTGTCCATTGTCGATTGTTAATTATTTAACGATGATGTCTTCTTTATTAATCTTGCGTTCGCAATAATGGCATCTGATCGTACCCTTTTCTTTGTCGATTACATCGAAACGAGTCGGCATTGGTTCATTATTGGTAATGCATTTCGGATTGTTGCATTTTACGAGCCCTACCAGTTCGTCTGGTAAGGTAACGGTCTTTTTCTCCACCACTTCGTAATCGCGGATAATGTTCAGGATCACGTTTGGGGCGATCAGGGCGATGCGGTTGATCTCTTCGTCACAGAAGAACTTGTCGGAGATTTTGATCATGCCTTTACTGCCCATTTTATTGCTGTGGAAATTGTTGCCGATCGTAATCGTATTGTCCATGTTTTCCAGCCCCAGTAATTTGGCTACTTTAAACAACTGGCTGGGGGGAATATGATCAATGGCAGTACCGTTCTCTAAAGCGGCGACCTGCAATTCTTTTTTCTTTTCTGCTGACATAACTTTTGATAATTGAAAATTGATAATTGAAAGTTGAAAATCAGGAAACGGGATTCTTAATCTTCAACGGAAATGCCCAACACTTCGCAGATGATGGCTTGACGGGCGAACAGTCCGTTGCGTGCCTGCTGGATATAATAGGCTTTCGGATTATCGTCCACATCATAAGCGATTTCGTTCACGCGAGGCAGCGGATGCAGGATGCGCAAGTTCTCGCGACTGTTTTTCAGCATGTCATTCTTCAGTATATACACATTCTTTACACGTTCGTATTCTTCGAGGTCGGTGAAACGTTCGCGTTGTACACGAGTCATGTACAGAATATCCGTCTGGTTGATGATGTCTTCCGTAAATTCGGTATATTCGTTGTATTTGATGCCATGTTTGTCGCAGAAGTTTTTCTGTTCGTCCGGCATGCGGAGTTCGTTTGGTGCGATAAAGTTGAATGTCGGGTTGAAATGAGACATACCTACTATCAGTGAGTGTACGGTACGTCCGTATTTCAGGTCGCCTACCATTGTGATGTTGAGATCGGTCAGCTTGCCTTGTGTCTTTTGAATGGAATAGAGGTCCAGCATTGTCTGGGAAGGATGCTGGTTTGCTCCGTCACCGGCATTGATGATAGGCACGTCCGTAACCTCCGATGCATAACGGGCGGCGCCTTCCAAATGGTGGCGCATAATGATAAGATCGACGTAGTTGCTTACCATCAGGATGGTATCTTTCAGTGTTTCGCCTTTGGAGGAACTAGTCGTGGAAGCGTCGGAGAAACCGATCACACGGCCGCCCAACCGGTTCACCGCAGTTTCGAAACTCAGACGTGTGCGGGTGGAGGGTTCGAAGAACAAGGTCGCTGCAATTTTGCCTTCCAGCACCTTACGGTTCGGATTTGCTTCAAACTTCCTGGCGTTATCCAGAATACGAAGAATGTCCTCTTTGGAACATTGATCGATAGAAACTAAACTTTTACTTTTCATTGTTGTGTATATTCTGTCTTATGCCCACAAAAGTATAAAAAAATGAATAGACAATGTCATGGCTCCGCTTATTTTTCATTTGATAAAAAAGGACCTGTTTCGTTGAAGTCTGGATACTTTTTCTGAAACAGGTCCTATGGAATAGGTAAAAGGTCCGGTTTAGAAGGTTTTTGGCTTTTATGGATAAAAAATGTTTTCTTATTCTCTACCGCCGCCTAAAGCTTGATAAAGGTTGATCACGCTTTGTATCTCGGTGAACCGGTTAGCTGTTTGTGACAGCTGTGCACTCAACAAGGACTGGCGGGCGGTCAGCACTTCCAGATAGGTCGTCGTACCATGTTCCATCAGCAACGAGGTGCTTTCCAATGCTTTTTCCAAGGATTGGATTTGCTTTTCGAACAAAAGGGTCTTGGCCTTGCTTGTCTGGCAGGCGACTAAAGCGTCGTTGACTTCGCTGCCGGCATTCAGCAAGGCTTGCTGGAAAGACAGGCTTGCTTCTTCCTGCTGTGCTTTGGCGATGCGGTATTGGGCCATGATCTGTCCTTTATTGAACAATGGTTGTGTGAGTGAGCCGACTGCCGAAGCCAGGAATTTGCCTGGATTGACGATCATACTCCCTGCCGAGTTGGTCCATCCGGCACTTCCACTCAGTACGATGGAAGGATAGAAAGCGGCACGAGCCTGGTTGGTCGCGTAAAATGCTTGTTCCAGCGAACGTTCGGCAGCACGTACATCGGGACGGTTCGATAACATTTGCATCGTACGCCGACTGCTACGTCTTCCGGGAGCTGCTGGTCGGCCAGCTTTCCACGTTCGTAGCGGCGCGGTGTCTCAGCGAGCAATAGGGCGAGACTATTTTCGACTTGGTTGATCTGCTCTTTCAAGTCAAGAATGGAAGTCTGTACGCTGTAGTAAGCCGCTTCCATTTGGGAAGTGGCCGCCTCGTTGGCTAATCCGGCATCCATCAATGCACGGGTAGAAGCCACCGTCTCTTTCCAGGCTTCTTCTGTCTGTTGCGAAATGGCTAACTGTTCATCTAACATCAACAATGTATAGTATACGTTGGCGATCCCGGCGATCAACTGGGTACGCACAGCCTGCTGGTAGTCCTTGCTTTGGGCATACAGTGCTTTAGCCTGTTGCTTGGCATTGCGCAGACGTCCGAAGATGTCCAGTTCCCAACTGGCTGTGACTGGCAGCGTGTATGTCTTTGTCGCTTTCCCACCGTCGAAACTGCTGATCGTTCCTTGCGGGGAAAGTGCGAACGAAGGAAGGAAAGCAAGTTTTGCCGACATTAACGCCGCTTCCGCTTCCTCGATCTGCAATTGGGCGGACCGGAGGTCGGTGTTGTTTTGTAACCCTTGTTCGATAAGAGCCTGTAACTGCGGGTCCGTAAAAAGTTCCCGCCAGTTCACATTACCGAAGTTGGTCGTATCATCGACAGCCACCTCTTCTCCGTACAGGTTGTCCGGAGTCGTCTCGGCCGGTTGATATTTGGTGTATATGCCGCAACTGCTCAACAGGGCGGTTGCGGTTGTTAATACGATTATTTTCTTCATACCTTATTTATTTTCATTGTTTAAACCGTCACGTTCGGTTTGGCTCTTTTGCTTTTCCAACGCAACTTGCATATCGGTTTCAACTTCCATCGGCGGACGGATTTTTTCTTGCATGTATTCGAAAATGATGTAGAATACCGGCACGACGAACAGTAATGCCAATGTCCCGACTGCCATACCGCCGACAACACCTGTTCCTAATGAACTGTTACCGTTGGCTCCGGCTCCGGATGCGAACATAAGCGGAAGCATACCGAAGATCATCGTAAGTACGGTCATCAAAATCGGACGTAAACGGGCTTGTGCGGCCGAATAAGCCGATTCGACGATCCCCATCCCTTTACGACGGCGTTCGATGGCGAACTCAGTAATCAAAATTGCCGTCTTGGCCAAAAGTCCGATCAACATGATTACACCGGTCTGCAAGTAGATGTTATTTTCCAATCCAAACAGTTTGGCAAACAGGAATGAACCCATCAAACCGAACGGAACAGACAGGATAACGGCCCAGGGCACAAGAAAACTTTCGTACAGACAAGCCAGAATCAAGTAGATAAGCAAGATACAGACCGCATAGATAAAGAGTGTCTGCGAGCCTCCCGTATTGGCCTCTTCACGTGCCATACCGCCATACTCGTACCCGTATCCTGTCGGCAGCATTTGGGCAGCCACTTCCTCGATGGCCTGTTGTACTTCACCCGTGGAATATCCCGGTGCCGGGTTCACATTGACTGTGATACAGCTAAAGAGGTTGAAACGATTGGATACTTCAGGTCCGAGTACCCGTTTCAGGGTTACGAACTGGCTGAGCGGAGCCATTTCCGTCCCGTTGCGGACGAACATGTTGTTCAGGGCTTGTTCGTCAAGACGATATTCAGGTGAGGCTTGTGACATCACACGGTATACTTTCCCGAATTGGTTGTAGTTGGAAACGTATGCACCACCACAATAGCTACCCAATACGTCGAGAACCGTCGAAGGTGAAATGCCTGCCCGTTTACATTTGGCTGCATCCACATCGACCGATATCTGCGGGAAGTTCATTGCATAAGAAGTATAAGCCATTGCAACTTCTGGGCGCTGGTTTAAAGCTCCGATATACTGCATGGCGTTGCCGTAGAAAGTGCTCATATCTCCACCTGTACGGTCCTGCAAGTTCAACTCGATAGAGTTACCCAGACCGTAGCCCGGAATCATACCCGGCTGGAAGCAGAATATCTGCGCTTCTTTGATTTGGGCGAATTGTGAGTTTAGGCGGGCTACTACTGCGTCGGAAACATGTTCGGCCCCTTTTCTTTCATCCCAGTTTTTCAAACGGATGATTGCCATACCGTAGGAAGTACCTTGACCAGCCAGGAAGCCGTAGCCAGCTACGCGGGCGTAGTGTTCTACTTCGGGCGTGTTCTTCAGGATATTCTCTACTTTGTCCAGCACCTTGCCCGTTTCTTCCAATGTGCTACCCGGAGCAATGGCCACGTTTGCCATGATGGTCCCTTGGTCTTCTTGCGGGACAAGACCTGTTTTGGTATTGCTGATAAGCCATCCCAGCAGAATAATGGATGCGATCGTTCCGGCCCATACCATCCAGCGGTGGTGAATAAAGAACATGACGCCTTTTTTGTATTTGCCCAACACGGCATTGAAAGAGGCATTGTAGGCTGCACGTACACGTCCGTTGAAACTTTTGGCACTCTTGTTTCCATCGCTCGGGCGCATCATCATAGCACACAAGGCGGGGCAGAGCGTCAATGCACAGATCATGGAAAGACCTACGGAGGTTGCCATCGTCACACCGAATTGTGTGTAGAAAATACCAGAAGTACCGCCCATGAAAGTTACCGGTATGAACACGGCCATGAACACACAGGTACAAGAGATAACGGCCATCGTCACGTCACCCATCGCATCTTTCGTCGCTTGATAGGACGAGGTGTAACCCGCATCGAATTTCGCCTGTACGGCTTCTACCACTACGATCGCGTCATCCACTACCGTACCGATGGCAAGCACCAGGGCAAACAGGGTCAGAATGTTGATCGTGAATCCGGCTGCGGTCAGACAGGCGAATGTACCGATCAACGAAACGATGATTGAAATAGACGGGATCAAGGTACTCTTGAAGTCTTGCAGGAAGAAATACACCACGAGGATTACGAGGATGATCGCCACGATCAGTGTTTCGACTACATTATAAATAGAAGCAAATAAGAAGTCGTTGGAGCTCATCATCGTGATGAATTCCATACCTGTAGGCAATTCTTCTTTCATCTTTTCCAATTCGGCGGCAATACGTTCGTTGACTTCCGTAGCATTGGAACCGGCTACCTGGTAAATCATGAATGTCACGGCTGGTTTGCCGTCCATTTGGCTGTCGAAACCGTAACTCAATGTTCCCAACTCAACCTTAGCGACATCTTTCAGGCGTAAGACAGAACCGTCTTCCTGAGCACGGACGACGATATTCTGGAATTCTTCTACGCTCTTCAAGCGTCCACGATATTTCATCGTATATTGGAAAACGTTTTTCGAGTTTTCACCCAGCGAACCGGTCGGAGCCTCGATATTCTGTTCTCCTAATACAGCAGTCACATCCGATGGAACCAAGCCGTATTGGGCCATTCGTTCGGGGTTCAGCCAGATACGCATACTATAGGTATCACCCAACTCCATTACGTCACCTACGCCTTCGATACGTTTGATACGTGGGATGACGTTGATGTCGAGGTAGTTTCCGAGAAAGGTCTTGTCAAATCGTCCGTCAGTGCTGACAAGTGCGTCGATCTGCAGGAAGCTGGTCTGTCGTTTTTGAGTGCTGACACCGATACGGGTTACTTCAGCAGGCAATAAACCCTGTGCCTTCGTTACACGATTCTGTACGTTGACGGCTGCCATATCGGGGTTTGTCCCTTGTTTGAAATATACCTCGATCGTTGCCGAACCGGCATTGGTTGCTGTTGAAGTCATGTACATCATGTTTTCCACACCATTGATGCTTTCTTCCAGTGGCATGATAACACTGTTCATCACCGCATTGGCATCCGCTCCGGTATAGGTTGCCGATACGTGGACCGTAGGCGGCGCAATGTCAGGATATTGCTCGACCGGCAAGGTAAAGAGCGAAATTAGTCCGATCGCCAAAATAAGAATGGAGATGGAGATGGCCATAACAGGCCGTTTGATAAATATATTTCCTTTCATACTTCGATCCTTTATTTAACTTGCGTTCCTTCGCGTACTAACCCGGCTCCTTCGGATACGATTTCTTCGCCAACCTTCAATCCGTCAAGTACGATATATTCGCGACCGTCGTTGATTTCAGCTACAGTAATCAATGTGGAAACAGCTTTCCCATCCACCACTTTATAGACAAGCGTCTTGTCCTGCAAACGGACTGTTGCACCTTGAGGAATTACGATACAGTCTTTATAAGTTTGCGGTATGAGCACATTGCCGGAGGCTCCGCTATGAAGCAGGCGGGATTCGTTAGGGAATACGGCACGCACGCCGACTGTCCCGGTCTTCCGATCGATCACTCCGCTAATCGATTCGATCTTTCCTTTTTGTTCGTAAATGGACTGGTCATTCAGTTTCAACGACACTTCCGGCATGTTTTTCAACGCTTCGTCCATGCTTTTGTACTGGCGGCTCATAGCCAGTAATTGATTTTCGGTCATGGAGAAGTAAACATACATGTTCGAATTGTCGGAAACAGTTGTCAACGGTTGGGGAATACTGGCGCTGACCAATGCTCCGGCACGGTAAGGCAACATACCGACAACTCCGTCGGACGGACTTTTGACTTCCGTATAAGACAGGTTGTTGCGGGCGTTCACTTCTTGTGCTTCCGCCTGCGCCAGTTGTGCTTTGGCCGTCAGATAGCTGTTTTCGCTTGTTTTCAGGTTGAAAGCGGAAACGACTTTTTTCGCAAATAATTCTTTAGTACTGTTGTAGTTCAGTTCGGCTGTAGCTAAAGCTGCTTTTGCCACTTCCACATTTGCCTGGGCTGTCTTTAAAGCAGCTTTGTAAGGAACTTGGTCTATAACAAAAAGTAATTGTCCTTTCCGTACGACCTCTCCTTCGGTTACACAAAGCCTTTCGATCGTTCCCGATACTTGCGGATAAATGTCTATATCCTGGCGACCGCGGATCGTGGCCGAATAAGGGGTTGTCAGCTCTTTGTTTGCCGTAGAAACTTTCATCGTCGCGTAAGATGCTTTCATCTGTGCATCCGGTGCATGTTTGCAGGATGCCATCCACATAGTCGTACAGCCGATAACTGCCATCAGCCGTATCCATTTTGCATTTGCTCTTGTCATATTCGTTTTATTCATTAAAAATGACGCAAATGTACCTTAAAAAGAGCGGTTTTATTTGTCTGAATGTCTATATAAATCTTCCATATTTATACAGTATAGATATTTTAAGAAAAGAATGATTGAAAAAAAACAAATAACTATAACTTATTGCCGTGTATTATGTAAATAGGGCGTTTGGAGGAGGAAGACAGGTTTATGGGGAAGATAAATTTCACGAGAGAGGGGTGGTGTGCACACCACCCTCTTCTCTATTTTTATTGCAGATATTCTGCCAGTTTGGTTGGCAAGTAGAATGTATTGTTTTTGTCAACGTATACGATTACCGAATTCAGGCGGATTTCTTCCCGGCCTTTCTTTCCGATCGTCACGATGTTGCTGAACGGCGTGATGTTGATCTGCTTCCTTTTGTTTTTTACGACCAGTGAAGGAGAACCTTTCTCGTCTTTAGCCGGAACGATTTCACATTTGAAATCTTTGAATACTTCCGTGTGAGGAGCGAAGTTTCCGGCTGTCAGTTCTTCCAGCGTGTCGTGTGTCATGCCGAACAGGGCACAGAGATAATGATTCAGTTCGATATTCGTGTGCATACCGAGAGGTAAGCTTGTACGGTCGGGATGGTAAGCTGCAAGGAACACCTCTTCGCCTGTGTGGCCGCCGGTTGTGAAACCGAAACAGGTTCTGGAGGTAAGCAGCTTGGACATGAAAGTCGTCAGCGAACTGCTGTATAAAGAGCCTTTGCCTTCGATCGAGCGTTCATTTTCCGGGATCGGGCTGTTTTTGTAATTCTTGCAATGGTTCAAGGCTTCCAGTTCTTCAGGTGTCAGTTCGAAGCCGGCATATTCCCGGAAGACGTTTTGCACTTCGGAATTCGGTACACTGTTCACTTTCTTGGCAAAGCCTTCGGCTGTCAATTTATACAAAGAAAGCTGATGGAACAACTGGTCCTTGCTCAGTTTATCGTAACCTTTACAGTCGGCACGGCCGATACTGATACCGCTGTTGCCATGATCGGGAACGATCACTACGGCAGTCTCGCCATTCTGACGGGCAAATTCGAGGGCAGCACCGCAAGCACGGTCGAAAGCCAACATATCCGTGGCCATGCCGACCGGATCGTTCGCGTGGGCAGCCCAGTCGACCTTGCTGCCTTCCACCATTAGGAAGAAACCGTTCGGGTTTTGGGATAACTTTTCGATTGCCTTGCGTGTCATCTCTTCCAAGGATGGCTGTTGGCTCGGATCTCGGTCGATGTCGTAAGCCATTTCCCGATCTCCGAACAAAGCCCACATATTGTTGCCTTTGTAATTACGCATACCGTCGATGTCATTCTTGAAAATACCGTATCCGTTACCTTTCAGGTAGGCTTCGCTCTCTTCGGGAAGCAGGCTGACGCCGCCACCGATCACGACGTTCAGGTCGTTGTGAGCCATCTGCGGAGCGATCCATTCATATTTGCCACGGTTGTAGCTGTGGGCGGAGCAGTCGGCCGGTGTTGCATGCGGGAATTCGCAGGTGAAAACCAGTCCCGTTGATTTGCCCTGTTTTATTTTGGCAGCTTCCAGGACGGTTGTCAGTGGTTGGAAAGCGCGTGCCGGATCGGTCGGGTAGATATCGTTGTCACCGTCGTTCTCAGGATAAGTGGAAACGTAGCCTGTACGGCTGGGTTGTCCTGTCATGTAGCAGGAAGTTGTAGGAGCAGAGTCGCCGATCGGGGCATTTGAAGAATGCGTACGGACTGTTCCGCAGAGATACGGGTCGATGTTCAATTTCGGTTTGTCGGGGTTGGTATACCATTGCAGCCAACGCGCCATAGAGACTGTAGCCAGTGATGTCCCGTCCGGGATTAGAAGAATGACATTCTTCACCGGCTTTACGTTTTCTACATCTTGTGCCTTTACCGGCATGAAGATGACAGACAGTAACAGGAGAAGTGAGATTGTTTTTTTCATTATGTTTTATGATTTATGATTTATTTGTCTAATTGTATGATATCTTCTGTGAAGTGCGTGATCTTCTCCAGTCCGGTTTCCGTAACCAGGAAACTATTTTCGATGCCGACGGCGCCGATACCCGGTATCACATATTTCGGTTCGAGTGCAAATACCATGTTCGGTTCCAGCATGTCTTTCGAGCGGGGCGTAAGTACCGGCAGCTCGTTTATTTGGATGCCGATGCCGTGCCCTACGAATTTGGCTTGTTGCTTGGTCCCCATGAAATATGCGCCAAGTCTCTGGCTTTCGGTGATTTTGGCGGCTATCTCGTAGAGTTCGGCACAAGGTGTGCCCGGCCGGGCGATATTCTCGATCTCGCTTTCGATAAGGAGGGCTGTCTGATGTGCCCGGTAAGCAAGCTCGGTCAGGTGGCCGACGGAGAACACACGTGTCATATCCGTCATATAAGCCGTATAATTTCCTGCCATGTCTACCATGATGGCTGTCCCTTCTTTCAGAGGCGTTCCGTTTGCACCTAACGGGCAGGAAGCGTCGATACCACTACCACCTAAGGCAAAGTCGAAAGGCGAGGGGACTTCGGCGTTTTCTCCCGCCAAGATACTTCCCATAAAGATATCCATATTGGCTCCGAAGGCGCGGAACAGTCCGATGGAACCGTTCTTGCGCATCCGTTTTTCTATTTCATACTGGAATTCGAGATCAGTCATTCCGGGGCGGAAACATTCGGGAATTTCGGCATATGTCTTGGCGTGGCGTTCGGCCGAGATGCGGAACATTTCGATCTCGTACGGTGTCTTTATCCGGCGCAGCTCACGCATCATTGCGGTTGCGTTTCCGGTCTCTTTCGGATTGAAGATCTTTTGCAGACGTATATAGTCGTTGTATGTCAGTTCGTCGGCTTCGAGCAGAAGCTTTTCCGGCATTTCCAGTCCGTAGAACGCGAAGAGCTCGGCCATCTGTTCCGGTTTGCGAATGTATTCGACATGATCGCCTGCCAGTCCGTTCGGCCGTTTCACGAAGAACCACGGAGCACCTTCCGCAGGAAGATAGAAATAGCCGCTATAGATACGTCCGGTTGTGTAATACAGATTTACATCCACGGTAAGCAGGCATCCGTCGGCATTTATCTTCCGCATCGCCTGTTGTATGCGATCCCATTTCAGCTTAAGATCGCCGGTCAATTCTTTTTGTATCATTTCCAACACTTATTTTTATCCGGCATCAAAGATATTAAATTAATGCCGGGATTGGAATGATTAGGGATATTAAATCTTGATTAAATTTAGAATTGTTCGAGTACTTGTATCCGCTTTTCAATGGGTGGATGAGTGGCGAAAAGTCCGCTTAAACCGTTCAGTGCGCTTTTGGCCTGTTGGCCCGGATGCTGGATGAAAAGCTGGGCTACGTCTTCTCGTTTGACGGCTTCGATGTCGGGATCGGCCGATATTTTCCGCAGTGCGCTGGCGAGGGCGAGCGGATTCTTGGTCATCTCGGCAGCTCCGGCGTCGGCCAGGTATTCCCGTTTGCGCGAGATGGCGAAACGCATCAGCATGGAGAAGAAATAACCGATGGCTGCAACAACCATGACTAAGACGATGATGATCGCAGTGTTGTTTTTCTCGTCTCTCCTGCGGCTCATCGACGAGTAGTAGACGGAACGCATGGCCATCTGTGCGAGCATGGCAAAGATGCCGACAAAGACAATCGATACGATCATCAGGCGCACGTCTTTGTTGCGGATATGCGACAGCTCGTGTGCAATGACCGCTTCCAGTTCTTGGTCGTCCAACTTGTCGATGATCCCCCGCGAGAGGCTGACGGTGTAAGTCCTTTCGTTGATGCCGCTTGCAAAAGCGTTCAGAGAATCGTCGTTGATGATATTGATCTTGGGCATTTTCATTCCCTGGCTCATACATATGTTTTTCACTAAGTTGTATACCCTTTTGTTTTCCATTCTCGACAAAGGTTCGGAGCCGGTTGCCGAGTTGATGATGCTTGTATTGGCAAAATAGGCGATGATGAACCATATGAGTACACCTCCCAATACGTATGGCGCCAAATGGATGAACATCCCGGTGGAATATCCGAGCAGTTCGGCCCCCGTCAGGCCGTCGTCGTTCATTGCCAACAGGTGGAGCAGGTAGCAGAACGCAAAAAGCAATCCCATTACCAGGCAGGGAAACAAGCAAAGCAGGAGCAGGGACCGGAAATTGTTCCTGCTCTGTTGGGTTTGTATACCGACGTATTGCATCCTTAGAACTTGATTTTAGGTGCTTCTTCGAGTGTCGCGCGTTGTTCGCCCAGGTCGAACATCACTTCCTTCTTGAAACCGAACATACCGGCGATCAGGTTGGACGGGAATGTCTCGACTGCGTTGTTCAACTCTTTCGTGGCCGAATTGAAATAACGGCGCACGGCAGCCAGTTTGTTTTCTAGGTCGGAAATTTCTTCCTGCAACTGCAAGAAGTTCTGGTTGGCTTTCAGATCGGGATAGGCCTCGAGCGTGATCTTCAATCCGGCAAGAGCGGAAGTCAGGACGTTTTCGGCCATGATCTTGTCGTCGATCGTTTTGGCGCTGATCGCTCCGTTACGGGCGTTAATGACGCGTTCCAGGGTCTCTTTCTCGTGTGAGGCATAGCCTTTGACCGTTTCGACCAACTGTGGGATAAGGTCATGGCGTTGTTTGAGCTGTACGTCGATGTCGGCAAATGCGTTCTCGCGGTTGTTGCGCAATTTCACTAACGAATTATACAAAGAAACGATCCAGATTGCCAGGATCACGATCACTGCTATTAAAATGATTACTGTCATTGTCTTTATTTTTTTAGGTTACGGCTGCAAACATACGAATTAATTTACAATCTTGTTTCTCTTGAATCCTAAAACAGGTCACTATGTGATTCATTCCGAACCAAGAGCCGTTCTACAGTAAAAAATATCCACAAAACCGTAATTTGTATTCCTTCTGTTCGAGTGATGCCCTGTAATTTTGTTCCCGGAAGAAAACGAATAAAAATCAAATCTGAAATTTGAAAATATGGAAACAACAAAAACAGTGCTTGCTCCCGGAGAGCGTATTACAGTGATCGATGCCTTGCGTGGCTTTTCTCTTATCGGCATTTGCCTGATTCATTCTATGCAACATTTTGGAGCTATGGGGACGATGACGTCTCAGGCTGTGTTCCCGTGGGAGGGAACGATGAACGAGATTTTCAGTTGGCTTATCAATTATCTGGTTTTCGGGAAATTCTTCATTATCTTCTCTTGCCTGTTCGGTTTAAGTTTCTTTATCCAGATGGATCGGGCGGCGAAGAAAGGACTTGACTTCCGTCCGCGTTTTTTGTGGAGGTTGGTTCTCTTGTTGGCGATCGGTTATTTGCACGGCTTGATTGTCCGGGTGGATATTTTGCTGATATATGCGATACTGGGATTTGTTTTGGTGTTGATGTATAAATGGCCGACCAAGCTGTTGGCAGGGATTACGCTGTATCTCTTCTTAGGTGGTGCGACGCTTGTCCCGGTGGCTTACAAAAGCCTGACGGCTCCGGCGGTCGAGCAGGTGGAAGAACGTATGGCCGAAAGGCCTGCTTCCCGTCCGGCAGGTCCCCGGAAAGTCCAGACCCTGTCTGAAACGATCGAGAGTAACGCTTGGGACGGGATCGTCGGAAAAATGCGCTTCCAGGTGTCGAGCGGGCGTATTTACTTGACCTTGGGACTTTTCATCTTAGGGTTCATCGTAGGACGCATCCGTCTGTTCGAACGTATGGACGAGTTTCGTGGCCGGCTGAACCGCTGGGCCTTGCTTGCCCTCGCAGGATTGGGACTGCTCTATGTGGCGCGTTCTTATCTTCCGCCTGTGGCTTGGGGAGAGGTCTCTTTTTATTCGTGGATGAGTTCGACGACGACTAATCTGATTAACCTGTTGACTGCTTATCTATGGGTAATTGTGGTGATGGAGGGATACCGTTTGCAGAAGGTGCAGCGGGCGATGGCGCCGTTAGTCAGCTACGGGCGTATGGGCTTGACGAATTATATTGTGCAGTCCGTGATCGGTGTCTTTATTTTTTCCGGTTTCGGGTTGGATTGGAGTCATCTGGGTGTTTTCTTGAGCGTATTGGTTTGTCTTGCTTATACGGGTGTTCAGATAGTGTTCAGCCATTATTGGCTGAAGAAGTTCCGTTATGGACCGATGGAGTGGTTGTGGAGGACCGGAACTTATATGAAATGGCAGCCGTTGGCACGGTGAACTCCCTCATCTCGCCTATAGTCATTGTTGTTGTGATCATTTTTTGAGTGTAAATGTTTGCTTTCCGCCGGATCTGTGAGTACCTTTGTCTAATATCAATACATTAATACCATGTTAGACAAATTAGATTATTCTTTGGTCCCGAACGACTTTGCACTTTGTTTTAACGGGAAATGCCTACATGCTTCCACCTGTCTGCGTCATCAGGTGTCGCGGCATATCCCGAAAGAACGTTGGGCGGTGAGAGTGATCAACCCGGAACGTGTTGTCCCCGATGGCGATTGTTCCGGGTTTATGGACGACAGCCCGTTGAAAAATGCCTATGGCATGGAGCACCTGTTGGACAATATCCCTTATCGCCAGGCTAAAGAAATACGGCGGGAGATGAGAGAATATTTCGGGATGACTCATTTTTACCGTTTGAAACGTAAGGAGCGTTGTTTTACTCCCGAAGACCAGTTATACGTACGCGATTTGCTCCGTCAATACAATATCGAAGAGGAACCCCTCTTCGACCGGTATGAAGAAAATTTCGGTTGGGAACGTTGTTCTGATACCATTGCATGAAAGAGAAGTTTCCATCGCATGAAAATAAATTTTCCATAGTGGGGAAATAAATTTTCATGTGATGGAAAATTTATTTTCACTGTTGGGGAAAGAATGAAAATTTTTAGGGTATCTGAAGAAACGAGGTTTCTTGTATAAATTGCTTGTGTTGAAAAAAGACCTATCTTTGCAAATTTGATCGACAAAGTAAACTTAAAAAGATATTGTATATATGGAAAAACAAAAACAGTCCCGGCGACTGCTGTCGCTGGATGCCCTGAGGGGGTTTGATATGTTCTTTATTATGGGAGGGGCTTCTCTTTTCGTTGCGTTGGCAACGTTGTTTCCGAATTCTTTTTTTCAGGCGATAGGTGGACAGATGGATCATGTGGAGTGGGACGGGTTGACACACCACGACACGATTTTCCCGCTGTTTCTGTTCATTGCCGGCATCTCGTTTCCATTCTCGTTGGAAAAGCAGCGCGAACAGGGGAAGAGCGAGTCGGATATCTATAAAAGGATTGTCCGCAGAGGAATTACGCTGGTGTTGCTGGGATGTGTCTATAACGGATTGCTACAGTTTGACTTTGCGAACCTTCGTTGCGCCAGCGTCTTGGCGCGTATTGGGTTGGGATGGATGTTTGCCGCCTTACTGTTCGTGCATTTCCGGACTTCAGTCAGGGCGTGGATAGCCGGGACGATCTTGGTCGGCTATTGGGCTTGGATAGCTTTTATCCCTGTGCCGGGTGCGGAGGCCGGACCATTCACGCTGGAAGGCAACTGGGTCGGCTATGTGGACCGTTTGTTGTTGCCGGGGCGTTTGCATCAAGGATTTTTTGACCCGGAAGGATTGTTGTCCACGTTGCCGGGGATTGTGACGGCTATGTTGGGAATGTTTACGGGCGAGTTTATCAAGTTGCGTAAAGAGGGATTGACGGACAAGCGGAAGGTGGCAGGCTTGGTGTTGGCCGGTGTGCTGTTACTATTGGTGGGGGTGTTGTGGAGTTTGGTGTTCCCGATCAACAAAAAGCTGTGGAGCAGTTCGTTTGTCTGCGTTGTCGGAGCCTATTCGGTTTGGATGTTCGCCCTGTTTTATTACATTGTCGATGTGTTGGGATGGCGGAAATGGACTTTCTTCTTCCAGGTGATCGGGGTTAATTCGATTACGATCTATTTGGCGCAAAAATTCATCGATTTCTCTTATACATCCCAAGGCCTGTTTGGCGGACTTGTCGGATGGATGCCGGAAGCCGCGCAGCCTTTAGCCAGTTCGATCGGCTACATTGCCGTTTGCTGGGGATTCCTGTACTTCCTGTACCGTCAACGAATTTTCCTGAAAGTGTGAAGAAATTTGTGATTTCAGATTTATGATTTATGACCAGAAAACATAACATTAAACATAAATCTGAAATCTTTTTTTATACAAATCATAAATCATAAATCATAAATCATCATGAAACCATCTTATCAACGCCTGGAGTCGCTCGACGTGTTACGTGGCTTCGATTTGTTTTGTCTGGTGGCGCTGGAAGGGGTTCTGCATCCTCTCGGACGTGCGATAGATGCGCCTTGGTATAACGATTTTTTGTGGTGCTTCTCGCATGTGCAGTGGGAGGGGTTCTCTTCGTGGGACTTGGTGATGCCGCTCTTCATGTTTATGGCGGGCGTGTCGATGCCGTTCGCCCTTTCCCGATATAAAGTGATGCCGGATAAATGGGCGGTCTACCGTCGTATCGTCAAGCGGGTGGCCTTGCTCTGGATCTTCGGTATGATGTGCCAGGGAAATCTTTTAGGATTGGACCCGGATCGGATTTATCTTTATTCGAACACATTGCAGGCAATTGCGATGGGCTATCTGATTTCGGCAATGCTGTTCCTGCATGTGCGTCTGTCCGTGCAGATCGGGACGGCGGTCGCCTTGTTGTTAGCCTATTGGGGAGCCATGCAATTTATTACGGTCGATGGTTATGGAGGTGGCAACTACACGCCGGACGGTAACCTGGCGGAATGGGTGGACCGTACGGTCCTGGGACGATTCCGCGATGCTGCTGTTGTGGAGAACGGACAGATCGTATTTGCCGGATCTTATCGTTATACCTGGATATTAAGCAGCCTGAACTTTGGCGTGACGGTGCTGACCGGAGTTTTTGCCGGGCATATCTTGAAGAGCGGAATGGACCGGAAGCACAAATGGCAATGGCTGTTAGGAATCGGTGTGATAATGGTTGCGCTGGGCTGGCTGTGGGGCTTGCAGTTGCCGGTGATCAAGAAGATATGGACGAGCTCGATGGTGTTGGTCAGCAGTGGCTATTGTTTCCTGTTGATGGGCTTGTTCTATTATTGGATCGATTATAAGGGACACCGGAAGAACCTGACTTGGTTGAAAGTCTACGGCATGAATTCGATCGTGGCCTATATGCTGGCTAACGTGATTAGTTTCAGATGTATAGGAACTTCTCTTTTTCATGGCCTCGAACAATATACAGGAAATTATTATCCGGCTTTGATTGCAGCGTCGAACGCATTGATTATTTATGTAATTTTGTGGCTGCTTTATAAGCGGAATATATTTTTGAAAGTGTGAAAAGATTTATAATTTATCATCAATGCATAAACTATAAATCATAAATTACAAATGATAACTCATAAATCTCAAAACAATGGAATCGATCAAGCAAATATACAGGATCGGTCACGGGCCGTCCAGTAGCCACACAATGGGGCCGATGCGTGCTGCCCGGATGTTCCTGGAACGCAATCGGGGAGCCGTACGTTTTAATGTTACGCTCTATGGGAGCCTGGCGGCTACAGGCAAAGGCCACATGACGGATGCGGCAATTCTCGAAGTGTTGAGCCCGGTGGCCAAGACCAATATCACTTGGGAACCGAAGGTGTTCCTGCCTTTTCATCCGAACGGCATCCTCTTCCAGTCGTTTGACGAAAGCGGAGAGGAACTGGATAACTGGACGATTTACAGTATCGGGGGAGGGACGTTGGCAAACGAAACCTACAACGAGTTGACGCAGGGCCAGGTTTACGAAATGCATACTATCAAGGATATACAGGCCTGGTGTGAAAAAACCGGCCATTCCTACTGGGAATATGTCGAACAGTGCGAAGGTCCGCAGATATGGGACTATCTGGCCGAAGTATGGGAAGTGATGCAACAAGCAGTCCGTAATGGCCTCGAAGCCGAAGGCATCTTGCCCGGCGGTCTGGGAATCCGGCGTAAGGCATCCGACTATATGATCCGTGCCAAAGGTTACGGCAGCAGTATCAAAAGCCGTGGGATGGTCTATGCGTATGCTCTGGCCGTTTCCGAGGAGAACGCTTGCGGAGGCAAGATCGTGACGGCCCCGACCTGCGGTTCGTGCGGTGTCATGCCGGCTGTGCTTTACCATCTGAAAGAGTCCCGCGACTTCCGTGACTCCCGTATCTTGCGTGCGTTGGCGACAGCCGGGTTGTTCGGTAATGTGGTCCGTACGAATGCATCCGTTTCCGGGGCCGAGGTAGGATGCCAGGGAGAGGTCGGTGTGGCTTGTGCGATGGCTGCTGCTGCGGCCAGTCAGTTGTTCGGGGGGACGCCTGCACAGATCGAGTATGCGGCCGAGATGGGGCTGGAGCATCACTTGGGACTGACTTGTGACCCGGTTTGCGGGTTGGTACAGATTCCTTGTATCGAACGCAATGCCTTTGCGGCAGCCCGTGCGCTGGATGCGAACACCTTCTCCAATTTCTCCGATGGCAAGCACCGTGTAAGTTTCGACCAGGTGGTGGAAGTGATGCGTCAGACCGGAAACGACCTGCCGAGTCTCTATAAGGAAACATCCGAAGGGGGGTTGGCTAAGAATATGGAACAGAAAAAATCTAACTCATAAATGAAAAAAAGTTTATATGTGCTATTGTGTGCTGCCGCATTAGTTTCGTGCGGACAGCCGAAACAGCAACAGAAGGCTGTTGCTGATGTCGTGACCAGTGGTAATCCGATATTCGAGGGCTGGTATGCCGATCCGGAAGGGATCATTTATGGTGATACCTATTGGGTTTTCCCGACCTGGAGCGATGCGTATGAGAAGCAGACTTATTTCGACTGTTTTTCATCCAAGGATTTGGTGAACTGGACGAAACATTCATCTGTGCTCGATACCTCCGCCGTGAAATGGGCGAAGAAAGCCATGTGGGCGCCGTCTATCATCCATAAGGATGGCAAATATTATTTTTTCTTCGGGGCCAACGACGTGCATGAAGGTGAAGTAGGAGGAATCGGGGTTGCCGTCAGCGACCGCCCGGAAGGTCCGTATAAGGACCTGTTAGGCAAACCGCTTATCAACGAGATCGTAAACGGGGCACAGCCGATCGACCAGTTCGTTTTCCGTGACGATGATGGCCGCTACTATATGTATTACGGCGGTTGGGGACATTGTAATGTCGTTCGCCTGAACGACGATTTCACCGGGTTGGTTCCTTTTGAAGACGGGACGGTCTACAAGGAAGTGACACCGGATAAATATGTGGAAGGTCCGTTCATGTTCAAGAAGAACGGTAAGTACTATTTTATGTGGAGCGAAGGGGGCTGGACAGGTCCCGATTATTGTGTCGCTTATGCGATTGCCGATTCGCCTTTCGGACCTTTCAATCGTATCGCCACGATTCTCCAGCAGGATTCGACAATCGCGCGAGGAGCCGGGCATCATTCCGTATTGCATGTTCCGAATACTGAAGATTATTATATCGTCTACCATCGCCGCCCGCTGAACGACAATACTCGCGACCACCGTGTGACTTGTATCGACCGGATGACTTTCGATGAGAACGGATTTATAAATCCTGTTAAAATGACTTTCGAAGGTGTTCCCGCCCGTACAATAGATAAGTAAGATTTGGTTTATCTCTAAAAGATATTAAAACAGGAGTGTAGCTGTTGCGCTCCTGTTTTTTTATATTGCTTTTGATGCGTGTGTCAGACATATTGGAACATTATTGGATTATTGGTTTTATCCTGCTCACGACAGGTACCTGTATCGCCTGGCTTGTATATGGGTTGATGTCGGTAGGCAATAGGGGGATCATCTACCTGTTCGTAGTGTTCTTTAACATACTGGCCATCGTCAGCTACAAGAAGAGTTGAAAGTTGCTATTTGCATTTTCACTTTCACCTTTCAACTATAATGTGTTTTACGACATACTTAACTAATTTTTACAAACATCCTGCTTGCATTTATGCGCTCTCTTTTATATTTGATTCAAATCTGAAACAATATTTCAAATATGGAAAGCGTTATTCCAAATATGGAAAAAGCAGAAGAGAACTACAAGGTTCCGAATCTCGAAAAAGGGATCGCTGTACTTGAGTACTTGTCGCTTCACACCCAGGGTGAGACGCTTCAGGATATCAAGTCCGCCCTTGATATTTCACAGACTACGGCCTACCGTATTTTAAATACGTTGGTCCGTCTGGATTATTTGATCTATAATGAAGACACAAAAAGGTACAAGTTATCCCGTAAATTACTAACTTTGGGATTCAGATCGTTGAATGAACACAATTTGCTGGAAACTGTTTTGCCTCGTTTGCGCGATTTGCGCGACCAAGTGAAAGAGACGGCATGCTTCGGCGTGCTGGGGGACCGGAAAGGTATCTTTATCGAGCAGGCGCAGGGACATCATACGTTCCGTTTTATCCTCTCGCCGGGAAAACCTTTCGATTTGCACTGTTCGGCTCCGGGAAAGGCGATCATGGCTTATTTGCCGAATACAGTCCGGGACCGGTATTTGTCTTATATGGAATTTACACGCTATAACGCCCGGACTATTACTACACGTGACGCTTATCTGGAGGAACTTGAGAAGGTCCGGAAATTGGGCTATGCCATGGATAATGAGGAAGAACTGAACGGTGTGATTTGCATCGGGGCGCCTATCTTTAATTATACGGGTTATCCTTGCGGGGCAATTTGGATTTCAGGCCCTAAGGACCGGCTGTCGAAAGAGGTCGTACGTGTTTCGGCAGACTGTATAAGGAAAGTGGCCCAGACGATTTCTCTTGAGTTGGGATATAGTAAAGCAAAAAAAATATAATATACCATGAACACACGAAAATACATGTTTAAAAACTCACTGGTGGCTTGTTTTGCCTGCTGTTGCATCTCCTTTGCTTCAGCAGGCAACCCACCGTTCTTCCCGACAGATGTCGTGGCGAACGCCAAAGGTGAGTTGCTGATGACAGATAAAGGAGTAAAGCGGGTGGATGTTTTTTCGCCTGATGGCAAGACATTGTTGCGTTCTTTCCCGATGGACGAAGCGCCTACGGGTATCCTTTTGGATGGCGACAAGGCATATGTGACTACATTCGGAACGACAGGCCATTTACAGATCCTCTCGCTCGAATCGGGCAGGGTGGAGGCTTCTATTCCGACCGGTTCGGGAGCATGTCATCCGATGTTCGGTCCGGACAAGAAGCATATATATGTATGTAACCAGTTCCAGACTACGATCTCCGAAATCGATCCGGTTGCGCGGAAGGTGATGCGTACGGTGAAGGTATTGCGCGAACCGAAGTCCGCCGTGTTCAGCAAGGACGGCAAATATATGTTCGTCACGAACTTCCTTCCTGCACAGCGAGCTGATCTCGATTATGTGGCCGCCTGTGTATCCGTCATCGAAATGGATGGCTTCACGAAGGTGAAGGACATCCAGTTGGCAAACGGAAGCAATGCCCTTCGGGGAATCTGTATAACTCCCGACGGCAAATATATATATGTATCGCACAACTTGGGGCGTTTCACCGTCCCTACATCTCAATTGCAGCAGGGATGGATGAACACGAGTGCTTTCAGCGTGATCGATGTCGACAAGCAGGAGTTCCTGGGAGCCATCGTCGTGGATGAACCCGAACGGGGTGCGGCCGGTATCTGGAGCATTGCCTGCAACGACGAGTCTGTTTTCATCTCCCATTCGGGAACGCACGAGGTCAGCGTGATTGACCATAAGGCGATGTTGGAGAAATTCCTGAACTATCCCAATAAAGCGGTGTTGGACTACGACCTGACTTTCTTGTATGGCCTCCGCGAACGTATCCCGCTGGAGGGGAACGGTCCTCGCAATATGATCCTGAACGGTGACAAGCTGATTATCCCGACTTATTTTGCCGATATCCTGAACATCATGGATATCAATACGAACGAAGTGACGTCTGTCGAACTGAATCCCGGACGTGAAGAAACGGCTGAAAACAAGGGTGAACGCTACTTCAACGATGCTTCGCACTGCTTCCAGAATTGGCAGAGTTGTAATGGCTGCCATCCGGGAGACGGACGAACGGATGGCATGAACTGGGACTTGATGAACGACGGTGTCGGCAACTCCAAGAACTGCAAGAGCATGCTCTTTAGTCATGTGACTCCTCCCAACATGATTTCCGGTATCCGTGAACATGCGGAACGGGCTGTGCGGGCAGGATTCAACTTCATCCAGTTTTTTGAAGTTTCGGAAGAAGATGCTGTTTGTGTGGATGCCTATTTGAATCACTTCGTCCCGTGCCCAGTCCTTACTTGGTGAATGGCGAGCTGTCTGATTTGGCAAAGGAAGGGCAAAAGGTTTTCGAAAAGCTGAAATGCGGGGAATGCCATAGCGGTGTTTATTATACGGATATGAAATACCACCGCATAGGTGAGGATATAGAGTTCGAAAAAGGTTGGGATACTCCGACTTTGCGTGAAGTGTGGCGTACGGCTCCTTATTTGTTCGACGGACGTGCCGCTACCATGAAGGAAGTGTTCAGTGTCCATAAACACGGCATCGAGAAGAAAGTTTCAGAGAAAGATATCGAAGCATTAACCGAATATGTGAACTCTTTATGAACTATTGCGATAAAATACATTATAATATTTATACGACCGGACTGGCTACTTTCGGTGAAATGGTAGACGCCCTGCTGGCACAGTTGCCTCAAGACGAACAGATTCTCCGTTTGGCATTCTTCGGCATGCCGAACGACAACGAACAATACGTTTCCCGTCGCATCATGCTGCGTGAGAAAATCCGTAAGTTTTATGGAAATCATGAACCGGTATTGAGTTATGTTTCCCAGCCACCTCTGAATGCCGGACTTATCTTGGAAGTCCATAGCTACAAAGCGGACGAAGACGATCATATCACCTTCCGCCGTCACGGCGGCTTCCCGTATGTCGTACTGGAAAATGCCGATGGCCGTTTCCTCTTTGCCGGTGGCCTCCATGGGGATGTGATAAACTTCGGTATCCAGCAACAGTCCGTCGAAGTATTCCACATGATGGGAGAGGTGATGCGCCGGGAAGGCTTCCCCGTAAACTGCATCATTCGCCAGTGGAACTACATCGAGCAGATCACCCGCTTCGACGGGCCGGACCAGCATTACCAGATGTTCAACAACGCCCGTGCCGATTTCTATGGAAAGACGGACTGGAGCAACGGTTATCCGGCTGCTACCGGTATCGGGGCCAACTTGGGAGGCATACTGGTCGATTTGGATGCGGCCGTGTTCGCCCGTCCCGAATGCTATGCCACCCCGA
>OHQF01000487.1_pt1 | contig 25252 bp, 15 predicted proteins | sample 1578001 | NCBI WGS metagenome assembly OHQF01 (sample SAMEA3879538, study PRJEB24766) | human gut metagenome | biome: human-associated habitat; feature: feces | place: USA | collected 1985/1987 | reverse complement strand
ACGTCGGGGCGTCCCGACGCTTTGAAAACGGTTTCCCGCGTGTTTTGCGACAATCAATAGTTGTCCGCGGATATTTCAAAATAACTTTGGGGATGATTGCACGTCGGGCAAACCTCGGGCGCGCACTCTCCGACGACAATATGACCGCAGTTTCTGCATTCCCACACTTTCACCGTGGATTTTTTGAAAACTTCCGCCGTTTCGATATTTTTCAACAGCGCGCGATATCTTTCTTCGTGGTGTTTCTCGATCGCCGCGACAAGTCGGAATTTCGCCGCAAGCTCAGGGAAGCCTTCTTCTTCGGCTGTTTTTGCAAAGCCCGCATACATATCCGTCCATTCGTAGTTTTCGCCCGCCGCCGCGGCAACAAGGTTTTCCGTTGTGTTTCCGATGCCGTTAAGTTCCTTGAACCAAAGTTTGGCGTGTTCTTTTTCGTTGTCGGCGGTTTTCAGAAACAGGGACGCGATTTGTTCATAGCCCTCTTTTTTCGCAACCGACGCAAAGTAAGTATACTTGTTTCTTGCCTGTGATTCGCCCGAAAAAGCCGTTTCGAGGTTCTTTTCGGTTTTCGTACCTGCGTATTTATTCATTTTCCTTCTCCTTTATAAATGATATGGAAACGGCACGCCGTCGCGTGCCGTTTGTTTAACGATTATGCGCGTTTTTTCTTAATAACGACCACCGTAACCACGATGATTGCCATCAGCACTGCCGCGCCGCCAACGCCTGCGCCGATGCCGATTGCCAGCGTGTTTGTTTTCGCTTTGGGCGCGACGTAGTCTTCCGCAAAGATGAAGTAGCCGAGTTTATCGGTTTCAAACGTTACGGTGCCGTCGCCGTTATCGACGTAGTTCACTTCCGTCCATTCGCCGTTGTTGTACCTGATGAGTTTCGCGCCGTTTGCGCTGACTTGCATCGTTACGGTTGCGGGGCTCATAAGTCTGGGCTGTTTGTCGGCGTTCATAAGGACGCTTTTGTTCTTATATTCGCTGAGCGACAGGAAGTAGACCTTGCCTGCGGCGTACTCTTTGCCAAAGATTTCCTTATTTTGTCTTAAACCGTTGGTGAAGTTATCGCGGCTTGCGGCGTTGTTTCTGTCGAGTATGCAGAAGTAAACGGTGTATCCGCTGTCAGCTTGCGTCCAGCTGCCCGAAATCGTGCCGATGCCGTTATCTTCCAGAACTTTATCGTCGGGAACGTTGACGTCGCCGCCCCATACCGAGTTAAGTTCGTTTTCGATGATGGAAATCGTCGCTTCGATTATACCGTCCGCCGACACGGCACGGGTATATCTTTCGGATTCAGCACTGTTGTCGACCGTCCAGGCGCCGCCCTTGATAAGTCCTTTATGAACGACTCTGTAAGGATATCTGCCTTCGCCCACAAGTCCCGCGGCGTTATTCACGACCTTGTAACTGGCGTCGCTGACGCGATAAACGATGACAAAGTCTTTTGCGATTTCTTTGTAGTTGCCGCCGACGGAGTCTTTGTCGATAAGATTTTCAACCGTGGGCAGATTGAACGATTCGCCTACGTTTGCCGTGATATCGACAAGGTTGAATTTCGCGCCGATAACGTTGATTTTGCGGGCGAGCGAGACCGAGCCGATGAAGTTTTCGTTGCCCTTATATCTCACGCGGACGTAGCATACGCCGCCACCCTGACGGACGGGAGCACTGCCGAGAAGCGTCTTGAAATCTTCGTCAAAGGAATATTCGTAAACGATGTCGTTTGCGCCGACGACCATACCGTAAGTCGTCTTGTAGTAATTGAACGCGTCGTCGACCTTTTGCACTTTTTCCGCGAAGTCTTCGCCGTATTTTGCGTCGTACGTAACGGACGCGTCTTTAATCTTAATTTCGGTGCCGATTCTTTCAATCGTGAAAGTTTGTTCAATAATGTATTCGTTATTCAAGCGCGATACCGTGAACTTACCGTAGTAAACGCCAGCGTCGATTGCCTTGTCAACGGGCATCCATACGCCGTCTGCGCCCTTCTTGAAGTATTCCGCGAGTTCAATATTCAACTGTGACGGGCTTATGACGTTAAGCGTGTATGCCAACGCGTTGTACGGAGCGCTGAACTTATCGACGTTGCCTTTGTCGTTGAACATTTTATTTTCAAACTTGACGTCCGAGAAGTCAAGCACGGACACGACTTTGGTTTCCGTGTCGTTAAAGCCCGTTATTTTCTTGAAGTTGCTTTTCGCGCCGAAGTTTTCGATCTTCAACGTATATTTATACGCGCCCGAAGTGGTGTCGTAAACGCCGTCCTTAATGTCGACGTTGATAATGAATGTTTTGCCGTTCTGATCGACGACGACGGGCTGATACTGACGCTCTGTGAAGTCGATTTCACCGATGTCGAGTTTGTTGTTGAGTGCGGTATCCTCATAGTATTCGATTGCGTAAACGATGTCTTGCGACAGCTCGAAGCGGTGACCGTTGATGATGCAAACGCCGCCCGTGACGAACGTATCGAGCACCCATACGGTTGCGCCTTCTGGAAGTTCGGGGACGAATTTGGAAACTGCTTTGCCGTTTTCGTCCTTGCTGTACGCAATATAACCTGCGCCGTCTTTCTGATAAATCACAACGTTTCCGCCGATTTCATTGATGTAGTAATAGTTGCCGTTCGTATCGACAGCGTAAATACCGGTGATTTTCGCGCCGCCGATTTCGCGCGGAGAAATGGTGACCGTAACGACCGCCTCGGTATCTTTCAGGACGTAGTTTTTGCTGTCATTGCCGGTAATACCAAGCGTAACTTTGCAAGCGGGATAAGTGCCGACGTTGATATATTCCGTATTGCCCGTGCTTGTGAGCAACTTCACGTCGTCGCCCGATACAACGCCGCCAAACGTATAATTGCCGATCTGGAACGCCGTTTTGTTGTCGAAAGGTTTTTCGACGTTATGCACCGTAACCGTGATGGGTTTGCGCGTTACGGTAATCGTCGCTTCGACGGTAACGTCTGTCAGGTCATAGAATTTTTGTCTTTCGCCGACGAGTTTGAAATCGTTGACGTTAAAGGTATATGTGCCGACGTCCTTACTTTCCTTACCGTCCTTGCCAAGAATGATAATCGTGCCGTATTCGAGCGTGATGTTGTCCGTGCCTTGCAGTCCAGCGATTTGGAACGTGCAGTTGACCGAGTTCGTCAAAATCGTATTTTCGCCGTTATAGACCTTTGAGGCGATAATCGTGATTTTGCCGAGTTTGGCAGGTAGGACATCGATATACGCTTTGGGTGCGCTTGCGGAGCCGCCCGCGTTTGTGATCTGGTAATTGTTGTTCAGTTCGCCCGCGATTTCGATATTTATAAGCGACGCGCGAAGCCCGTTGTTGACGTCAATGCTATCAAGTTGGAACGTGCCTTTCCATTGGATATTTTTCCATTCGTCCGCTTTGTCGCCCAAAACCTTATCGAGCACCAATAAAGAGACGTCGCCCGAAACGTAGTCGGTCATTGCGTAGTTGATGGTGCCGTTATAAACAAACGGCGCGTGTCTGTATTTCTCGTCGATCGTAAGGCGCGCTTTTTTGATTTCGTGCGTGCCGATGACGTAACTGCCGTCTGCTTCGGGCGTGATGACGTTGCCGTTGACGTCAAAGTAAACTTTTTCATATTGTTCGATGAGCGCAGGCGTATAAGCCGAGCCTTCGACGTATGCCGCCTTAATATTGCTGATTCTTACGTTTCTTGCGCCTGCATTAACGCCGTCGTACGCCGCGTCGAAAGTAATGCCGATTTTCCCCGACGGGATAGTGCCTGCAAACTTGTTCGACAACGTGTACGAAACAAGCGACGTACTTACGTCGGTCGTATTGTTGAAGTATCTTCGGGCGTTCGTATCGATGTTGAAGTTGACGTTGATCTTTGCCCTGTCAAGGTTGACGTTGTAGGTGGTTTCCTGGTTTTTATTGCCCGCTTCGTCGACAAGCCAGAATCTGACCTGAATTTGCGTAAGTCCCGCGACGTTTCTGCCCTCGAACAAATCCATATAAACGTTGTTTGTATCAAGCGAAATTTCCTTTGCCGCGCCCACGACGCCGTCACGGGTGATTTCGTAATAAAGAGTCATCGGGCTGCCCAAAAATTCGCTGACGTAGCCTTCTTTCCCGACTTGTTTGTAATTAAGGTTCACAAGAAGGGGCAGTAAGTCGGCATACGCTTCGTCTTTCGAGAAGTCAAGAAGCCTTGCGATTTCGGGCTTGTATCCTTTATAGTCGTCGTATTTCACGGGAACTTCAACGTTATACGTGATATTTGACGAAGTATAAGTCGCGCGGAGATAATAGATGCGTTCGTATCCTTCGGGCGAAGTTTCGTCTTTGCCTATGGTATATTTGTTACCGATAATTTTGTCGTTGATGCTCACCCATGGGGTTTGTTCACCTACGAAAACGCCGTTTTTAAGGGTGCGATAACTGATTTGATAGGTTATCTCCATGATGGAAGAGAGCGTGTTAAACTCGATAACGACGTTCTGATTCGTCCATTCGCCGTTATACGCGCCGCTGTTTTCAAGGTAAATTTCGGTTGCCCATTTTTCGGGCGGGTTATTGACATCGTCGATTGTGAAACGGTGATAATCGCTGTAAACGGCGTGGTTTGCCCAATTTTTTTGTACGTCGTTAAGGTTCAGCCCTGCGATTTGTTCGGGAGTTTTATCTTTGACAAGATTTTCGTAGAAAAGCCCAACCGTATCGATCGCTTTGAACTTGATTGCGTATTCGCCCTTTTCAAGTCCCGAAAGGGTGAAGATGTCAAAGCCCGGGTTGTTGATCGCAATGCCTGTCTGCCCTACGATTTCAAAGTAATTGCCGTCAACCTTTTTGTAAAGGGTATAGAAATACTTGACGTCGCCGCGAGTGTCGTCGTCATCGAGAACAGGTTTGAATTTTATGGTGTCGGTATAAAAATACGTGACCTTGACGCCGCCGTTTTCGTTAACAACGTTTTCGGTAAGGAGAGCAACTTCGTCCAATGCCGTGGGCTTAGTGTAGTCGATACCGCCACAGAATACCGTCAATGTGTTTCCGCTTACTTTATTAACGTTTGCATATTGTACGCGATATGCAGTGTCGACTTCAAGAGGACTCGGCGTTTCGCCGTCAATTTTCGGGTTTCCCAAACCGTCGTAAACAACCGTAACGTAAAGCCCGCGGAAATAACCCGTCGACGCGTCATTGTTTTTTGCTCCGAACGGTTCAACCGTTATGCTTTCCAAGCCTACCGGATAACGCAACGTTTTCAGTTGTTCTAATGTATAATCGCTTCTTCTGTATGTTTTTGCGGAGCCGTCAACAATTGCGCCCGTGCCGCGATATGCTTGGAATAAATCAAAACCTTTGATATCCGCTGTGTCAAGGCTTAAATATTTGTCGTAAAGCAGGAAGGAGAACTGCTTTGTTTGCGTTCCGTCGGTGCGGATTGAAGTCAACGTGTTGGATGCAGGATCAAGCATATCGCCGTCATGCAATCCCCAAGTACCAAGGTTGGCAACCGTATTACGGTTGGTTTCATAGCCTTGCGCTATATTTCTGAATTCGCTAAAATCTGCCGAATACTTTGTCGTACCGTTCCATGATCTGGTAACAGGGGCAACGTTTGTCGCAAGTTTTGCCGCGATTTCTTCATAAGCACTGACCGAATTTACGCTCTTGATTTTAATGTTGATGGCAAGACCGCTGATTTCAATTTTTTCACCGCCGTTTTCTTCGCCGCCGGCATATACAAGGATATATTGATTGGCTGACGTAACCGTCCAGGTCGTACCCTTGTTAAAAGTGCCGTTTACGTAATCGGAGTTCTTGCCGATTTCAGTAACGTCGGAAGCGTAAGAAATGAACTTCAACGTATTTTGCATTGCAGTGAATTTAACCGCCTCGTCAAGGTTTGCGCTGATTTCGATTTCGGCGCCTACGTTAACCAAGTAATCGGGAAGTTTATAATAAGCATACAGTCTTTCCCTTACATTGCCAGCAGCCGATGGCTCCATAGAAGCCGACGTATCGCTCGTATTGAAGCCTGAAATACCGGTATATATTCCGCCAATAAAACCAAAATAGTTTTTGTAGGTTGCGGGATAATATGTAAACTGTGCGAAATAACTATTCGCAGACGAACCATTCATAACAAACGGCTGAAACTTTTCCGGCGTGGCAATGTCCAGAAACTTTGTGCTCGGCGAAACCGTCGCTGTCGCATTGGATTCTTTAATTTCGCCCGCACCCACGCGCGTAAAAGAAATTGCGCTGACAAGCAGTGCGACTGCAAACATAAACACTAATGCAAGTCCGCTGATACGAAGTAAGTTTTTGCTTGATTTTTTTGCTCTCATATCTCTCCTCCGATACGCCGGAAAAACCCGGCGGTATAGCCATAGTATGTGCAATTTTGGGCATAATGCGCCCAAAAGGTATTGCTATAAATATAATATACAAGATATTACACCCGAATGTCAAGTTATTTTGCGTTATGACGCGCCATTTTGCACGTCCCGTTTTCGCCGTTACCATTTCAAAACATCGTATACTCGTTATCTTCCGTGCAACGCACTCTATGTCATTGCGACACCATATCCTCGTTGTCATCCGTGCAACGCACTTTATGTCATTGCGAGCGTAGCGTGGCAATCTCCCGGAAGGGTTACCTTATAAACTTTCCGAAAGGGAAACAAACTCCTTGACATCGCCGGGTTTTTCGGGTATACTCGCTTTGCGAGTTAGCCGGACGGTCGCATCGCAAGATGAGGAAAGTCCGAGCATCACAAGGCAGGGTGCAGGTGAAATACCTGTGAAGGCGACTTCAAGGAAAGTGCAACAGAGATATACCGCACGATTTATCGTGTAAGGATGGAAAGGCGAGGTAAGAGCTCACCGGCGATGCGGCGACGTTTCGCGCTATGTAAACCCCACCCGATGCAAGAGAAAAGGGACAATGGATCGCCTGTCCGTCCCCTCAATCGCTTGAACGCACAGGCAACTGCGCGTCTAGATAGATGACCGTTCAAGACAGAACTCGGCTTACAGACTAATCTCGCATCATAAGGATTGTCGGCGCATGAACCGACAATCTTTTTTTACGTTTTTATTTTTGAAAATCGGCAACAATCGGAATATGTTGATATTTTTGTTTGCCGCGCTGCTACTTATCGGCATTTTCGGCGCATTGAAAAATTTAAGGAAAAAATATTACAAAGACGTCGCGCTAAACGTTAGAAGTCCCGACTTTGAAAGGAAAATCAGGGAACTTGCAAAAGTGCTTTCGACGCCCGAACCTGCGGGGAAAGGCTTTGACGTCGCGCCCGTAAAATCGCAAATCAAAAAAGGCTACAAGGTCATTTCCAAAAAGGTCAGGGGGAAAAGGGAACTGTATTCCTTTGAAAAATGGCTTTACGAAAACAACGCGATTTTTGTCGAAACTTTTATGAAAAACGACTTCGATTTTTCACGTCTTCCGCATAACGGCGAGCCCCGCGCGCTGATTTTTGCACGCGCGTGCGTTGCGCTTACGTACGGAAACGTGACGAAAGAATACTTTGAAAAAGCCTTTGACGCGTTCAACGAAATAACGCCTTTCACGTTTTCGGAATGCGAAAAAATGTCCGAAACGCTTACGGTCGCGTTGCTTGAAAAAATCGCCGCGGTCGAAGAAAAATCGGCGTATCTTCAAAAGATGGAAAGGCTGTCTTCGGCATCGGAAAGGATTGTGAAAAAGTACGTAAAGAACAACGTTTTTTTGCATTTTGTCAAAAAAAACAACGAAAAACGCTATATTAAAATCAAAAAATTGCTTTCCGCAAGCGCGAAAACGCGCGACGATCTGGAAGTCGTGTTCGACGCGTTCGTCGCGGAAAACGATATGCTGACCGAAAACCTTATGAAGAGTTTAATCGCAGTGGAAAGTACGGTTTGCAATCTTTACAAAAGGCTGCACGTTTTCGCCGTCGCCAGCCGCGACAAGGTGTTTTCATATTCCGACGAAACCACGAAAAAAGCCTGCCTTGAAAAAATCGGGAAACTTTCGGACGGCATAAACCTCACCGAAAGCGAATACGCCGAAAGGGTGATGAAGTATTCGGGAAGCGGGCTTATCGGCGGAGTGTTTTCCGAAGACGTCGGACTATATGAGAGCGTGAAGCAGGATAAAAACGTGTCGATGACCAAAAAGAAAATCGACAAAACGACGTGTTATATCCTTGCGTTTTCGGTTGTCTTTTTGGGGATATCGGCGGGCGTTTATTTTGCGGTCGGCAATTTAGTTTTCGGAATACCCGCTGCGATACTTTCGGTTTTTGCGCTCTGTAAAGTCGCGTATCGTCTGACGAACGGGCTGTTTTCGTTGTTTTTGAAAGATACGCCCGTGTTTGCAAGGAATTTTGAAAATATCCCGAAAGAGTACGCTGTCGACGTTGTCGTGCCGGTGTTCATCGCAAGCGAAAAGGACGTGTCATTCGCCGTTTCGCACCTGAACCGTCTGTATTTCGCAAACCGCGACGAAAACGCGACGTTCACGCTTTTAATCGACCTTAAAAGAAGTAAGACCGAAACCGACGAAAGCGACGCCGTCGTACTGTCCGCGCTGAACGAAAAACTGCCGCCGTATCTTCGCGCGGCTGTCCGTAAACGGGTGAAACGCGGCGATTGTTTTATGGGGCGCGAAAGAAAAAGGGGAGCGGTTGAGGACTACGCAAACTTTTTGTATAGCGGTTGCGACAAGGATTTTTCACGACTTTTCAATTTCGACGGTTTTGAAAAACCGAAATATTTCATTACGCTCGACGCGGACAGCGTGTTGCAGCCCAAAGGCGTGTTGCGCGCCGTGAACGTGTTCTCGCACGAAGAAAACGAAAAGTACGACCTGCTTGCTTTTGACGGGAAAACGAACGCTTTTTCGCTGAAAACGGCGTATGCAAGGCTGTTTCACGGCGGCGACGGGTACGAAATTTATCCCGCGTATTCCAACTTGTTTTATAACCTTACCGGCAAAAGTATTTTCACGGGGAAAGGCATTTTCAACCTTGAAAGATACGTTGAAAAACTGTCGGGCGCATTGCCCGAAAACCGTGTTTTGTCGCACGATATTATCGAGGGTGCGATTCTTAACACCGGGGCTTCGGGCGTTCCCGTGTACGAAGACGCGCCGCTTTGTTTTTCTTCGGACGAAAACCGAAGACTCAGATGGAAACGCGGCGACGTGCAACTTTTGCCGTTTGTAAATTTTACAAATCCGAAAGAAAATAACAAAAAAATCGACAAATTTTACAAGTTTTTAATAGTTTTCAACGGGTTTTCGGTATTATCAGCGCCGTGTTTTCTCGCGCTGTTAATATTGTCTTTTCTGTCGGCAAGCCCGATTTTTTTCGCCTTAATAATCGCGGTGTTTTTCATAAACACGATATTCGTCGGGGCGACGGGGTTTTTCGACGTGTTCGTAAATCTTTCTGTTTCGGCGTATGTCAAAAGGCTTACGAAAGAGTTTATAAAAGACCTTTTCGGGCTTGTCATGCTGCCGTATTTTGCGGTTGTCGATTTTTACGTCTTTACCGTTTCCGTCGTAAGGTCTCTTACGAAAAAGAACCTGCTTTTATGGAAGCCGTTTTTCGCGGGGCGCGTCAGGGAAAAGAAAAAAAGGAAAATCAGGGGCGCGGATTATCTTTTGTCCCACGCAAAACTTATGTACAAATATTTCATATCCCAAAAAAATCCGCTTGTGCCCGACAACTTCACCGTGCTGCCGAAAGGGGATTATCAGAATTATACCTCGCCGACGAATATCGGGTTTTCGATACTTTCCGACGTGTCGGCAAGCATTCTTGAAATCACCGACTACGAAACGGCAAAAAACAGGGTGAAAAACACGCTTAATGCGGCGTTGTCGCTGGAAAAATTCAAGGGGCATTTGTTCAACTGGTACGACGTGAACACGAAAAGCCCGCTTGAACCTTGTTTCGTGTCAAGCGTCGACAGTGCGAATTTCATAACCGCGCTTATCGTCGCGCGCGAGTATTTTTCGGGCGATATAAAAAGGGCTGTCGACGAATATCTGAAAACCGTCGATTTTTCGGCGTTGTACGACAAATCGCAAAATCTTTTTTATATCGGCTACGACAAGCGGAAAAACACCTTTTCGGGGCATTATGACAACGTGGTTTCGGAGTCAAGGCTTCTTTCGTATCTCGGCGTGTGTTTCGGTATGCCGCCCGCGTCGTGGGAAAAACTTTCAAGGAAGTTCGCGCGAAATCTCGGAAGTTACCTGCTGTCGTATTCCGGCACGACTTTTGAATACAAAATGCCCGACATATTTTTGGACGTGCCAAAGGGCGGTCTTTTTGACAAGACAAGTAAAATCGCGGCAAAAATCATAAAAAACACGAAAAAACGCGGGATTTTCGGCATTTCGGAAAGCGGATACTTTGACCTTGACGCGGCAAATAATTTCAGATATTACGCATTCGGCGTGAAAGAAATTTCCGTGCGTGGCGAAGAAACTTCGTGCGTTTTCTCGCCTTATTCGACGTATCTTCTCATGGAAAATCTCAAAGGCAAGGCAATTAAAAACCTGAAAAGATTTGAAAAGTTTGAAATGCTTGGCGACTTCGGGCTGTACGAAGCGTTGGACGCGCGCGGCGCAATACGAATCGTCCCCGAGTTTATGGCGCATCATCTCGGCATGAGTATGGTCGCGGTCGCAAATTATCTGAAAGACGGCGCGGTAAAGAAACTGTTTTCAAACGCCGACGTCGTGAAAAGCGCGGAAATACTGCTTTCCGAAAAACAAAACGAAAGCAAGGTGAAAAACGTCAGGCGCACGAAATTTTTAAAAGGCGACGACTTTTCCGATTTTTCGCGAGGGATTACGCCCGGTGCATTTCCGTTTTCCGCGATACTTTCGGGGAGCGACTACGCCGTGACGATTTCTGACGGGGGCGAAGGGTACTCGACGTGGCGCGGCGTACTTGTAAACAGGTTTTCAAAAAATATCGACGACGTGTCGGGCGGGTTCTTTTTCGTGACCGACGAAAACGGGAAAACAATAACGCCGACGTTTGCGCCGTTTTACGAAAACAAGGAATACAAAACGACGTTTGAAACAGGCAAAGTCCGCTTTGAAAACGCAAGCGATAACGTGTGCGCGGAAGTCTACGCGCCGTACGTGTTTTCGGGCGAAGTCAGGCGGCTGTATATTAAAAACGACGGGGAAGAAACGAAAAAGTATCACGTCGTATTTTACGAAGACCTTGCGCTGAATTTTGCAAATAATTTTGCTTCGCACCCCGTTTTTTCAAATTTATTTGTCGAAACTGCAAAAATCGACAACGATTTTGTCGCAACGCGGAAAGGCGGAAAAGGGGAAAACGATATGTGTTTTGTAATGCGGGCGACGGGCGCGGACTTTTCGTACGCGGGGAATCGTTATGAATTTTTGGGGCGCGGAAACACTGTGAAAAACCCGTCGGGACTTCTGAAAAAGAAATACGACTTGCCGTTCGGCGCGGTGCTCGATCCCGCCGCAATCGCTTTTGCCGACGTTGAAGTACCGCCGTTTTCGACAAAGGAAATCGACGTGTTTATCGTGCTGAAAGACGATATTAAAAGCGCGCTTGACGAAATGAGAAAAACCGAAACGCCGTCATTTTTCACCCTTATCGAAAACTCGAAACGCAAAAACGATTTGGGCAAACGGTTTTCGGAAACGTTGTCGGGACTTATTCCGCGGCTTTTGTACGAGCCGTTTTCAAACGAGAAAATTTTGAAAATTTGCAGGCATAACGAGAAGTTTTCGAAGTATTCCGAAAACTTTTCAAAAAAGCCGCTGCTGTTTGTTTACGACAACAACAAAAACGACCTTATCGGAGCGGTGAAAGTCGTGAACGCCTTAAAAAACGCGGAAATCGGCGTTACGCTTGTCGTGGCGTACAGAGACTTCGACGGTTATTACGAAAAAACCAAAAAGGAAATTACCGAAGCAACGAGCGGACTTTTTGGCGTAAGCGTGTTTTTGGACGATACGACGGACTTTTCCGTGCTGTCGGACATTTGTTTTTCCGACTTTGCAAAGGAATTTTTTGAAAACGCGGTCGTTGTTAATCCGAAAATCACACAAATGTTCCCGCGGCGCGAAAACGAAATACTGTTAAAAACGGGCGAAGGCGGTTTTTCAAACGACTCGTACGAGGTCTGGCCCGTAAAAGACAGGACGCTTTTGCCGTACTCGAACATTGTTTCGGGAAAGGTCGGCGGATTTATCTCGTCGGACGGCGGGGGCGGATACACCTATTACGGAAACAGCAGGGAAAGTAAACTCACCGTGTGGCGCAACGATTTCACGTCGGACGTGCCGTCGGAGCGCGCGTTGTTGTTTTCGGACGGCGATATTTTTGACCTGAAACGCGGCGCGGCGGTATCTTTCAAAAAGGGCGAAAGCAGATATTTTGGCGAAAACGAAAAGTTTTCGTCGGGTGTTTTTGAATATATCGTGGACGACGGCGGGGCGAAAATCGTCGAAATCGAAATTTCCGCAAAAGAAAAAATACGCGGGAAAGTCGGGTTGTATCTTGCGACTTGTCTCGGCGCGGCGCGGGAGAACGACTTTTTGTTTTTCAAGACGGAAGACGGCATACGCGAAGTCGTCAACGTGAAAAACGGAATCAGCGCGTATCTTAAAACCTTTTCGGGGCTTTACGAGGACGAGTTTTTTGGGTTTTCTCGGGGCGGCGAGGTTCCGTCCACGGCGATGAACAACAGGTCGTTTTCGGGATTTTACGAAGTAAACCTTAATGCGGGGGAATGCGAAAAGTATTATTTCGTATTCGGCGGCGATTATAAAAGCGTTGTCGACGCGACGAAAGAAAATATCGAAGAAAAGAAGAACGCAAGCCTTTTGTACTTTGAAAACATAAGCCCATTGTCCGTGAAAACAAGCGACGACTCGTTCGACGTATTGTTCAAAACCCTTCCGTATCAGATTTTGTCGTCAAGGGTGAACGGGAAGACGGCGTTTTATCAGGCGGGCGGCGCGACGGGATTCCGCGATATGGCGCAGGATACGCTGTCGCTTGCGTATTTCGACAAACGGCGTGCGCGCGAAGAACTCATGAAACTTTGCAATCACGTTTATTTCGAGGGCGACGTAATGCATTGGTGGCACGGTGAAAAACACGGCGTCAGGACAAGGATATCCGACGACGGACTGTTTCTTGCGTACGCCGTCGCAAATTACGTCAAAATTTCGGGCGACCGGCAAATACTTGACGAAACGGCGGCGTATCTCGACTCGCCTTGTCTTGCGGCGACGGAAGAATCGAGGTTTGAAATCCCGAAATATCACGAAAAGCGCGAAAGCGTCCTTATGCACCTTGAAAGAATAATCGAAAGAGCGTACGACGTCGGCGAAAACGGATTATTGAAAATCCGCGGCGGCGACTGGAACGACGCGTTGAATGCAGTCGGCACGGACAGTGCGGGCGAGAGCGTGTGGCTTTCGGAATTTTATATCGCCGTCTTAAAGGAGATGAGCGCGTTTTACGACTCGCGTGAAAAAACGCTGTTTTCGGAAAGGATAAATACTCTTGAAAAAGCCGTGCTTGCGGCGTACGAAAACGGCAGGTTCAAGCGGCTTGTAACGGCAAGCGGGGAATGGCTCGGCGACGGTAAAAGCGACGTCTTAAAAATCGACGCGATATCCGAAGCGTGGGCGGCGCTTTCGGGAATAAGTGACAAAAACAAAGTCGATACCGCGCTTACAACCGCAAAAAAACGCCTTTTTGACAAGAAAAACGGATTGTTTTTGTTGCTTGCGCCGCCGTTTGACGACAAAAAATATTACGGTTATATCAGCCTGTATCCGAAAGGCGTCCGCGAAAACGGCGGGCAGTACACGCACGGCGCGATATGGTTTATCCTTGCGCTTATAAGGTGCGGTCGCGCGGACGAGGCGTACGAAATTTTCAAAGCGATTAACCCCGTCGAAAAGTGCAAAGACGAAACAGCGGTCAAAAAATATATGGCGGAGCCGTACGTTCTTGCAGCCGACGTAAGTTCCTGCGACAACCTCGGGCGGGCAGGCTGGACGTGGTATACGGGCAGCGCGTCCTGGTGTTTCAAAACCATGCTGGAAGGATTTCTCGGCGTGAGCGTGAAAGACGGAAATATCGTCGTGAGTCCCGCGCCGCCGAAAGCCCTTTCAACCTACGACGTGATTTACGACGACAAAAAGTCGAAATATATCTTTCATTTTGCGCCGTCGGACAAGTATTCGGTCGTCGAAAACGGCGTGGATCTGGGCGCGGTCAACGCATTCCCGATTAAGCCCGACGAAAACAGAGAGTTTTTCGTGAAGTACGAAGAAAGTCGAAAAATCCTTGCAATAAAAAATACGATATGATAAAATCATAAATATGGATTTATTCGAATACGCAAACCAACAAAACGACGGGTTGAAACCCCTTGCCGAACGTATGCGCCCCCAAACTCTCAACGAGTTTATCGGGCAGGAACATATCGTCGGAGAAGGCAGCCTTTTAAGAAGGGCGATTGCCGCGGACAGACTGGGAAGTTGCATCTTCTACGGTCCTCCCGGCACGGGAAAAACCACGCTCGCAAACATAATCGCAAAAAATACGAACAGCCATTTTGAGATTCTGAACGCTGTGTCGAGCGGCGTTGCCGACGCAAAACGCGTCATCGAAGAAGCCAAAAACCGTCTGATGATGTACGGAAAAAAGACTTATCTTCTGCTGGACGAATGTCATCGCTGGAACAAGGCGCAGTCGGACAGTGTGCTTTCCGCAATCGAGCAGGGCTATATCGTGTTTATCGGAAGCACGACGGAAAACCCGTACGTTTCGATGACGAAAGCTATCGTGTCAAGGTGCCGACTTTTCGAGTTTCATTCACTGACGGACAAGGACGTTCTGAAAGCGTTAAACCGCGCGATAAACGATAAACGCGGGCTTCTTGATATGAACGTCGTTGCGGAGGACGGCGCGCTTGAACACCTTGCGTGGGCTTCGGGCGGCGACGTAAGAACGGCGTTGAACGCGCTGGAACTTGCGGCGGTCACGACGTCCGCGTCTGCCGACGGGGCAATTCATATCACGAAAGAAATCGCGGCGCAAAGCATACAAAAACGCGTTTTGTCGATAAGCGACGACAATTATTACGATATGTTGTCGGCGTTTTGCAAGTCGTTGCGCGGCAGCGACAGCAACGCGGGGCTTTACTGGGCGATGCGACTTATCGACGCCGGGTGCGATCCGCTGCTGATTTTCAGACGCATCATCGCTCATTCCGCAGAAGACGTCGGCATGGCAAATCCGAACGCGCTGGTGGTCGCGACGAGCGCACTTACCGCTTATGAAAAAATCGGTATGCCGGAAGGTACTTTGCCGCTTGCGGAAGCGATAATTTGCGTGTGCGAAAGCGAAAAGTCGAACAGCGTCGTGATTGCCCGCGACGAGGCGGAGCGCGCCGTACAAACGGTAAAGAAAGAAGCAGTTCCGATGTATCTTCGCGACGTCAATTACAAACAGGAGAAAATATCGGGATACAAATATCCGCACGATTACGGCGGCTACGTGGAGCAGCAATACCTGCCGGACGACCTGAAAGACACGAAGTTTTACGTGCCGTCCGATCACGGCTATGAAAAGGTCGTGAAAGAAAGACAGGAAAGACTGAAAAAACTTTGATTTATCAAGGAATTGTCTAAAAATCAGCCGACCGATCATTTCGGTCGGCGTTTTTTTGTCGTTTTAAGATTTTGAAATTTCGCGGATTGCGTCAATCAATTTTTCGACGTCCGCGTTTTTGTTGTTGTATCCGACGCTGATTCTCACTGCGCCTTTTTCAAGCGTGCCGAGATGGTTGTGAATAAGCGGGGCGCAGTGCAAGCCCGCGCGGACGGCAATACCGTATTTTTTGTCAAGGATATCCGCAACCGTCGTCGAATCGGCGTCTTTCACGTTGAAACTTATCACGCCCGTGTCGACGCCGACGGGAGTATATACTTCGACGTTCCGCATATTTTTCAGGGCAAACATCAGCCTTCCCGACAGCCTTGAAATTTTGGCGTTGATTTTATCCGCGTTTTTTATCGTCCATTTCACGCTTTCGCACAGTCCGACGATGCCCGCGGCGTTCAAAGTCCCGGCTTCCAGCGATTCCGGCAGATTGTGCGGCTGATATACGCTGTCGGAGTTCGTCCCCGTGCCGCCGTAGATAAGCGGATTTATGTCGGACATTTTGTTCAGGGCAAGGAAGCCCGTGCCTTGCGGACCGTGCAGTCCTTTGTGTCCCGCGCCGGCAAGATAAGAGACGTTTTGCGCTTTCATATTGATTTTTACGTGCGGCAGAGCCTGCGCCGCGTCAAGAAGGAGCGGGACTTTTCTTTCCGCGGCGATACGCCCGATTTTTTCAAAGTCGTTTATTACGCCCGTCACGTTCGACACCGCGTTCAGCGCGACGAGAGCGGTATTTTCTTTTATCGTTTTTGCGACGTGGCAAGGGTTTATTTTCAGATTTTTGTCGGGATTTATGACGGAAATAGTGATGACGCCCGCTTTTTCCAGTGCGAAAAGGGGACGAAGTACGGCGTTGTGTTCCGTAACGGTCGTTACCACGTGGTCGCCGTGTTTCAGAATCCCGAACAGGACGATATTTATCGCCTCGGTGCAGTTTTTCGTAAAAATTATTTCGTTTGCGTTCAGGTAATCGCATAAAACCGAGCGGCAAGAAGAAATTTTCAATGCGGTTTTCAGCGCGTCGCCGTGCGCGCTTCTGCCGCCGTTCGCGCTGTCGGAAAGTTCTTTCACCATTTCGTCGAGCATTTTTTTGGGTTTATATCTGGACGTTGCCGAATTGTCAAAATAAATCATATTTCCTCCGCTTATTTATTTATATGCGGAAAAAGCGAAAGTTACGCGAATTTCAAAACAAGAATATAATACATCGAAAGGCATATACAGGGGCTATATCGGATACATAAATATGGAGGTCGATATGGAAAAGTTTATGTTTATTGCCTTTCGCAGTCGCGAACATACGGTGAAGTTTTTTGAAGAAATGCGCTCGCGCGGGATTGTCGGCACCGTCATAAATACCCCGCGTGAGGCGGAAGCGGGTTGCGGTCTTTCGGTCAGATTTTCCCCACGACAAAAAAATGCCGTTCTTTCGATTCTTGAACGGCATGGTTATTCGTCGTTTATCGGGGTTTTTGAGGCAACCGCCACTGACGGAAAAAGGTTTGTCCGTCCTGCGTAATCAGTCGTCGAGAAGGTCCTCGTAAGAGACTTTCAGATAATCCCGTATGTTTTTAAGCGTGGCAAGATCGGGTTCCGCAATCCGATTTTCCCACGCACTGACCGTCGTTCTCGAAACGTTCAACGCTTTTGCAAGCGAATTTTGCGTGCAGCGTTTCAACTTTCTTAAAAGACGCAGCTTTCTTGGGAAAGGAGTTTCCATTCAATACCTCATAAATTAACTCGATTATTGAGTTAAGGGGTATTCGATGTCAAGAATATTGTCGAAACAAGGGGAAATATGACGAACAATGTCAAAACATTTGTCATTTTTCAACGGTTGTTTAATGTCTTTTGAGAAAAGAATAGCCGCGTTCAACGCCTGCCGTCCGCGCCGTTCATAAGCTCGCTGAGCGCGCGATTTATGTCCGCGCCGAAAATTCGTGCGTCGGGACGGGGTTTTTCGCGCCGGACGACAAAGTCTTCGGTTTCTTCGGTCGCCACGCTTTGATTTGCGGCGTTTAATCCGTTCACCATATTCAGCACGGTTTTCGTTTTATCGTCGACGGGCAAGGCGCTCAGAAGGGCGTCGGGGTTTCCGTCTTTTAAGACGTTCATCATTTCCAACATTTTCGTCATATCGGCGTCGCCGCCGTTTTTACCGCCCATTATCAAGGGCAAAAGCATCAACGGATTGAAATTCATGGCTTTTCCTCACACGTTTAATTTATATGTCGCATAGATTGAAATAGTGCGGAGGGAAATATGAATTTTAAGGAATACGCAAAAAACAATAAGAAAAACGCCGATACCGACGACCTCAAAAAAACTTACGACGAAACCGTCCGGAAAATGCGCGGAAAGTCGCAAAAGGAACTTATGGACGAAATCGTGAAAGAAGCGGAGCGCGCCAAACGCGACGGCAGACTTGACAAAGCGGGGCTCGATAATTTTTACAAAACCGTCGCGCCGATGCTGGACAAAAACCAACTTCAAAAACTGAAAGAAATAATGGCGCTTATCGATGACTGAAAAAATTTCCAGACATTTACTGAATACGGTAAATACATTTTCTGACGAAAAAATCGGCGTTATCGTTTATTTATCGCGAAAAAACGCCTTAAACGGGTTTGAAATTGTAAAAGAGTATCCGTTTATAAACGCCGTCGGCGTGAAAATCGCGGCGCACGAATTAAACCGTCTTGCAAGTTTCAAGGCGGTGAAATTCGTTACTTCGTCGTCAAAGGTTTTCGCTCTTTCGGGCGGGGACGACGATAACAAAACGTCGGTTTTTCAAAACAGGTTTTCGATGACGGGGAAAGGCGTCGGGATTGCGATTCTTGACACGGGCGTGTCGCCGCATATCGATTTTTGCCTGCCCGAAAACAGGCTTTCGATTTTTAAGGATATCGTTTCGGGTAATCCCGATTTTTACGATGATAACGGACACGGTACTTTCGTTGCGGGAGTTGCCGCGGGAAACGGTGTTACGTCCGCAGGCGAATTTTCGGGCGTCGCGCGGAGGGCAAGCGTTATCGGCGTAAAGGTCATCGGCGCGGACGGGGAAGGAAGCGCGTTCGACGTGCTGGACGGTATGCAGTGGATTGTCGATAACAAAGACGAAATCGGCGTGAAAGTGTGCTGTATGAGTTTCGGCGCGACGCCCACCGACAATTCCGATCCGCTAAGGCGCGGCGCGGAAGTTCTGGTCAGGGAAGGCATAACGGTTGTGGTGGCGTCGGGGAACGAAGGGATAAACGCCCTGAAAACCCCGGCGATAAGTCCGCTTGTCCTGAGCGTAGGGGCGATAAAAAACGACGATAAGGTTGCGGAATTCACGTCAAGGGGGTTTGTATTCGGACGAAGAAAACCCGAAGTTTATGCGCGCGGCGTCGACGTCGTATCGGTTGCCGCAAACTCGACGTATCGCAAAATGAGCGGCACTTCGGTTTCCGCGCCGTACGTTGCCGGGGCGTGCTGTCTGCTGCTTGAAAAGTATCCGTCCGCGCCGCCGTGGCGCATAAAAGAGATGATTTTATCGTCGTCAAAGGTTACGCCCGACGGTTTCTTTGCGCTCGATCTGAACAAATAGTCCCGAAAATCTTCGTTTTTTATTGTGCTAATAAAATAAACTTGGTATAATAAAGAAAAACGATAGTTGGCGGTTTATATGTTAAAAATCAACGGACTTACCAAAATTTACGGCCGTAGCGACGTGAAAGCCGTCGACGACCTGTCGCTGGAAGTGGAAAGCGGCGAGATTTTCGGGTTCATCGGACCGAACGGCGCGGGAAAATCCACAACCATAAAATGCGTCACCGGGATTACGGGCTTCAACGCGGGCACGATCGAGGTGAACGGTTTCGACGTCAGGAAAAATCCCATCGAGGCAAAGCGCAGTATAGGTTACGTTTCGGACAGCCACGTTGTTTACGACCAACTCACGGGGGCGGAATACGTTGACTTTATGGCGTCGATTTACGGCGTCGCGGATAAGGAGTCGTACAAATCCCGCCTTGAAAATTACATCGACGTTTTCGGACTTAAAGACGCGTTCAACGAGCCGATAAAATCGTATTCGCACGGAATGCAGCAAAAAATCAACGTCATCGGCGCGATTATTCACAATCCGCCGCTGCTGATTTTGGACGAGCCTTTGACGGGGCTCGATCCGCAAAGCGCGTACGAACTCAAAGAGATGATGAAAGAGCATTGCAAAAACGGCGGCACGGTCTTTTTCAGTTCCCACGTTCTGGACGTCGTGGAAAAGATTTGCGACCGCGTGGGGATCATTTCGGAAGGGAAACTCCGATCGGTCGGCACCGTCGACGAACTTCGCGAAAATGGCGACGCTTCGCTTGAAAGTTATTTCTTGTCCGTCACAAAAAACGACGACGAAAACGAGAAAAACTAATAAAAAAATATGAAATCATACGTTTTAGTCCTAAAAACCGTGCTTTTGAATAACTTTCGCGCGGTCAGAACGAGATACGTCAGAATCGACGACAGAAAGCAAAATGCCAAAAATAAGTTGTCAAACGCGACAAACGCCGCGCTTGCACTTCTGGGCATTGCGGTTATCATCGTGCTTATGTCGATTATGACGCATGCGCTCGCGTTTTTGTCGGCACTCGAAGGATTGCACGTCAAACTTCTTTCGACAATGCTCACGTGCGTTCAGATAACCGTTTTGATTCTGGGGTTTTCGGGCGTAACGTCAAATATGTTCTTTTCAAAGGACAACGAGTTTTTGTCAAGTCTGCCCGTACGTCCCGAGGCGGTTTTTTCGGCAAAGCTGACGGTTGTGTATCTCAACGATCTGATTGTCGGCTCGGTATTTCTTATCCCGCTGCTTGTGTCGTACGTCGTCGGCGTGATTCAGGGCGGCGCGACTCTTCCGTTGTATTTTTATTTTATGATACCCGTCGCCATGCTGACGATTCCCGTCGTTCCGCTTGCGATAATTTCGGTTTTGTCGTTCCCGATGGTGAAAATCGTGTCGTATTTCAAAAACAAAGCAATCGTAACGCTTGTTTTAAGCGTCGTTATGTTTTTGGGATTTTTCGCGATTTATATGGTTTTTGTCAGATATATCGATAAATTCGTGGGTTCAGGTGCGGCGAAAGTTTTGCCGAAAGCACTTGCGGATATGATAATCGCAATCGACAACGTCGTGTTTTACAACAGATTTTTCGCGCTGGCTCTCACGGGGACGAGGTTTTTCGGAAACGTCATGATATACCTTGCCGTCGTGTGTCTGTCGGTCGGCGTCGTGACGGGGCTTGCCGCAGTCCTTTATAAAAAAGCCGCGGGGAAGTCGGGCGAGGAAACGAGAAGGAAATCTTCCGCAAAAAACGACGTTTTTGTGTTGTCAGGGAAGAAAAAGGCGTTGTTTTTAAGGGAAATCAAGTGCCTTTTCAGGAATCAGAGTTTCGCCTTCAACAGCGTTATGGGCAGCGTAGTTACGCCGCTTATCGTCGTCGTGATGTATTTCATCGGACTGAAAAGCCCGACCGAGCAGACGGGACAAGCGTTGTCGTCGCTTGCAAACGGGTTTTCAAACGTCGGCGTTACGTTCTTTTATTCGCTGATGCTTTTGTGCGGAATGAATTACACCGCGTCGCTTGCGATATCGCGCGAAGGCTCGACTTTTTGCGTTTTAAGGTATATTCCCGTTGATTTTTCGGAAATTCTTAAAACGAAAATCAAGGTTGCGAATCTCGTGTCGTACGTCGGAGTCGTGCTTGTATGCGCGGCGTCGCTCGGCGTGACGAAGGGCGACGTGGCAAACGTACTTCCCATGACGCTCGCGCTGTTCGTGTACGCATACGCGTTCAACAGTATTTGCGTTTTCCGCGACCTGAAAAAGCCTAACGTGTCCTGGACAAGCCCGTACGAGGTGATAAAACGCAACTTTTACCCGATGGTGCCTATGTTTTACGCAATGGGGCTCGGCATCGCGTTTATGGTGATAATGTCGGTCATCGCAAAGTACGAAAGCGCGATAAACATTAAACTCGGTGTGTCGCTTTTCTGGATCGGAACGATTGTTATCGGCGTCGTAATCGCAGTCGTCGTCAACGTTACCATGAAAAAGAAAGCGCAATTCTTCTTTGACAGAATTAACGTAAATTAGGAGATATTATGAAAAAAATCGGTCTTGACGTCGGCGACGTCAGAATTGGAATCGCCGTTTCGGATATGCTGGGCATCTGCGCGAATAGCCGCGAAAGTTACCGCCGCGTAAACGACGACGTCGATATTCAATACTTCATCAAACTCGCGCGCGAAGAAAACGCGGATACTTTCGTTGTCGGGCTTCCCATCAATATGGACGGCACCGAAGGGAAACGCGTCGAAGTAACCCGTGAATTCGCCGCAAAACTTGCGGAAAAAAGCGGACTTCCCGTCGAGTTTCAGGACGAGCGTCTTTCAACCGTCAGCGCGGAACGCGTGCTTCTTGAAGCGGATATGAGCAGGAACAAAAGGAAGAAAGTTATTGATGCGGTTGCGGCCTGCATTATTCTCCAATCCTACCTTGATAAAAAGTCATAATTTTGCGACCTTTTGAGTTTTTTCGGGAACCCGAAAATCCGTGTACGCCAAGTACACTAGGATTTTCAGAACCCCAAAAGAAACGTCAAAATCTCATCAAAATTCTGACTTTTTAGAGAGAATTTTCTCGCCGTTTTAGGGTTTAGGGGACCCCGCGGGATACTGTGTACCCGTGGGGAGAAGGAGCAAACAAGCAAAAGACAGACAAACGATTGAAATGAGTTTGTTTGGTCAAAAGCAAGATTTGCGACGCAATTCGCGCCTTTTTGAGTTTTTGGCAAAACCTTACTCGGTTACGTACGCCTAAGTACGCGCCCTCGTAAGAACTTGCCAAGAAACGTCACGGGGCCCCCACAAGATACTTTTGTACTTGTGGGGCATAAAGACATCAAATTCTCGCCGTTTATCGGAAGTTAGTTTCAAAATTCTGACTTTTTAGGGAGTGTGTTTTTTCCGTACGAAGTACTTAATGTCATTGCGAGCGCAGCGTGGCAATCTCCCGGAAGGGCACCTTGAAAAAGCGATGATGTGATGTTTTTGCCTTTGGCAAAAGCGATGCGTCGATGGCGCGATGTGTGCTACGGCACATTGTTAACAAATAGTGCGTTGCACGGAAAGGAATAAATTCCTCGCAAGAGATTTGCGCTTGCGTTGGGAAAAGGGGTGAAAAAATGAATCATACATTTTCGGCAAAAAACGTGGTTGTGGCGTATCGTGGCGGCGCACGAGCGTTAAGACAATTCGATCTGGATTTTTCGGGAAAATGCCTTGCCGTCGTCGGCGGGGAAAAGGACGGGAAAACCACGCTTGTCAACGCCGTTTCGGGGCTTGTGAATTACGACGGCGAATTTATCCTTGACGGGCGTGCGCTGTTGAAAAAGCCGTCAGGCAACAACGTGCAGGCGATTCTGGAAGATTATTGCCTGTTGAAACGCAAAACCGTGCGTGAAAACGTGGAATATCCGTTGAAAATACGCTCGCTTGACCTTACGCCCGCTCAAAACGCGATCAGAGAATTCGGGCTGGCGAGTTATGCAGACTTCAAAGCCGCAAAAATTCCCGAGCACGTCAAACCGTACGTCGCAGTTGCAAGGCTGTCGCTCGTAAAGCGAGATATATATCTTTTCGACGATATTTTACGTCCGCTCTCCGGCGACGATAAGGAATTGTTTTTAAGGAAATTGAAAGAAATCTTTTCAAAACTCGACGGGATTATCGTGTATGCGACAAGCGACATCGACGAGGCGAAATTCCTTGCCGACAAAATCGCGATAATTTACGGCGGCGTTATCGAACAGTACGGGACGTACGACGAATTAAGAAACAAGCCGCTTTCAAGAAAGGTTGCGGAATACTTCGACGATAAAATCGAGTTTCGTCCGTCGGTGCTCCGCGAGTTTTCGGGACGGCTCATGATACGCTACGGCGACGACAACGTTACGCTTCCCGAGGGCAGCGCGGCAAAACTTCTTGACAAACGCTACATCGGACGGGAAGTATCCGTCGCGCCTTATCGCGGCGGCGATACCTTGCAATATCTTATTCTCGATCCGTCCACCGACAAAACGATTGTGAAATATTAAAATCCGATTGAAAAAGCCCGATTAATGCTTGTAAAAGTCTGAATAAACGAAAAAGACTTGTGAAAATCCGCAAGCCGTTTTGTTAATGAATTACATTTTTTCGGAATAAAAAGGGGAATATATAAAAAAATTCCGCAATAATAGCCGTTTTTCAAATTTTTTTGTTACAGTCCAAGAGACTTTACCCAGCCTGAAACGTCGGTTTCGCTCGCGCGGGTCAGCAGTTTACCGTCCTTTACGGTCGTGTTTGCGCCAAGGATTTTCTTGAAATTTTCCGATGTTTTTCCAAGTCCGCTGCCGCCGCTTGTCGCAAACGAAATCACGGTCTTTTCCGAAAAATCGTAACTTTCAAGGAAGGTGTCGATAATTCGCGGCTCTACGTACCACCATATCGGAAAACCGACGAACACGACGTCGTAACTTCTCATATTTTCGCACTTATTTGCAATTTCGGGGCGGGACGACAAATCGTTCATCTCGACAGTGGAGCGGCTTTTCTTATCCGTCCAGTCCAGATCCGCGTCGGTGTAAGGGCGGACTGGTTTTATTTCAAACAAATCGGCATTTGCGGCTTTTGCAAGTTTTTCGGCGGCATTTTTCGTTACGCCGCTTGCGGAAAAATACGCAACAAGAATTTTGCTCATAAAAAAACCTCCAAATTTTTATATCATAATTATATCCCCGTTTCCGCACCGTGTAAATATCAAATAAAAAGATATTTCCGAAAAATGTTATAAATAATCCAACCGTTATTGATTTTTTTATGAGATTATGCTATGCTAATTATGCCAAACTAAACGAGTTTTAATTTTTGCAAAGACTCTTTATATTTTAAAAGGGTAACTGTACCCCTTTATACAACTTACTTTTGAATTTGATAAAAATGCAAATTCCATTCGGTAAGTTGTGTAAGGTAGTTCTTGCATAGAATCCGTTTAGTTTGGCGACTATCGGAGTTTGCGTTTTTTGTGCGTTTACTTCGGTAGGCGCACTTTTTTTAAGGGGATTATTATGATGGAAAAAATCTTACCATTAATTGAGAGAATGTATATTTTCCTTGAAGATGGCAATTGGAACAAGGCAAACGAGTATTGTGAACGCATATTAGATTTATCGCCAAAAAATACTGACGCTTATATTGGCAAATTAATGATTGACTATAAGATTAATCAAATTAGTAATTTTGAAAATTGTAAAAAAAGTTTTGAAAACAACGCAAATTATCAACGAATATTACAATATGGTAGCGATACTATTAAGCTGCAATTTCAAAACTATCTAATTAAAATAAATAGTCAAAAAGAGCAAATTAATCAAAGGCGACAAGCTGGAATTGAAAAACTTAAACAATCATCATCCAAGATTA
>OHQF01000478.1_pt1 | contig 25798 bp, 22 predicted proteins | sample 1578001 | NCBI WGS metagenome assembly OHQF01 (sample SAMEA3879538, study PRJEB24766) | human gut metagenome | biome: human-associated habitat; feature: feces | place: USA | collected 1985/1987 | reverse complement strand
AATCATATAATAACATCGGTGTCGAAAATTGTCAAACATATGTGCTAATTTCGGGGCTGTAAAAAAAGTCTTTAGTTTTCGTGAAAAAAAGTGTTGACAAATGGAAGTTTATATAATATAATCTACCTTGCTTGTAACAGAGCTTTGTCAAATGGCTTTATAGCTCAGTTGGCTAGAGCATGCGGTTCATACCCGCAGTGTCACTGGTTCGAATCCAGTTAAAGCCACCAATGGCCCGGTGGTCAAGCGGTTAAGACACCGCCCTTTCACGGCGGTAACACGAGTTCGATTCTCGTCCGGGTCACCAAATAAACCGTACTGATTTTCAGTGCGGTTTTTTTCTTTTGTTGGTTGTTTTGTTTTTTTGTTTTGTCAGGCCGATTGCGTGTTTCGTGTAACGGCGCTTTTTCGGCCGCTTTGCGGATTTTTGAATTTTCAGCAAAGGCAAAAACATTTTTTGGAGGGTGCAATGAAAATTCACGTTGTTTTCACCGGCGGCACAATAGGCAGCTCCGTTTCCGGCGGGGTTATTTCACCTGCGGATTCTTCAAAATCCGTGCTTTTGCAAAATTATTCGTCAATTCACGGCAATGATGTTTCGTTTGAAATTGTTTCGCCGTATTTTGCACTCAGCGAAAATTTATGCTCCGATAATTTAAATATGCTCATTTCCTGTGTGCGTGAAATTGCCGAAAACGGCGGCGAAAAAATCATTGTTTGCCACGGCACGGATACCTTGCAGTTTTCTGCCGCAGCTCTTGCATATGCTTTTGCAGGCAAAGCCGTTTCCGTTGTGCTTGTAAGTGCGGATCATCCTCTCGGCGATTCACGGTCAAACGGATTTGAAAATTTTAACGGTGCTGTGAGGTTTCTTAAAAGCAGCAATGCTCCAGGTGTGCATGTTTCCTATAAAAACATCGGCAATGAATGTGCCGAAATTCTTGATGCGGAGCATCTGTTAACTTATCCCGAGGGCAGCGCATTCCTTGCGGAAAAAGGTTATTTTGCATTAAATCATAATGAAAATTTCGGCAAAAACAAAGCTTCGGAAAAATGTAAAAATGATGCTTTTGCCGTTGGTGAAAACAGCGCAAAAGCTGCTTTGCTTGCGGATTTCGGAATAGATAAGGTTGAATTTTCGCAGCGATCCGGTGTGCTTGCCCTGCAATGTGTTCCGGGCTGTGATTACTGCTTTGATTTGGCAGGCAAAAAGGCTGTTGTTATTCGCCCCTATCACAGCGGAACTTTAAACACCGCAAGCTTGGATTTTCAGAAATTCTGTGCCGACTGCAAGGAAAAAAACATTCCCGTTTTTGCGGTTTCTGTTCCGGCGGGCGATATTTATGAAAGCTCCTGCGCTTTTGATTCTCTCGGAATAATCCCGCTTGATTTAACCTTTTCAAATGCATATATCAGGGCTTGGCTTGCGCCGTTTAAAGGCAAGGCCCTTGCTCGTTTTATGCAGGCGGATATAGCACTTTAATCGCAGCGCCTTCGGCTTTTTTTGCCCAAGGCGCTTTGGTTTTGATTAAGATTGACAAAAATATAACAAATATGTTGCCCATATCTGTTGAAAAATATGTATTGATTTTAGTGATTAACTAATTTATAATAAATTCGTGGAAAATAAGAACACTTTTCTTATAATATTAAATGAGAGGTAATCATAATGAATGCTTTGAACAAAAAAACAATCGAAGATATCGATGTAGCAGGCAAAAAGGTTCTTGTTCGCTGCGATTTCAATGTTCCGCTTAAGGATGGCGAAATCACAAACGATAAAAGAATTGTTGCCGCACTTCCAACAATTAAATATCTTGTAGCACAAGGTGCAAAGGTTATCCTTTGCTCTCATCTCGGCAGACCGAAGGGTGAATATAAGCCCGAATTCAGCCTTGCTCCAGTAGCTAAAAGGCTCACCGAATATCTTGGCCAGGATGTTAAGCTTGCAGAAGATGAAAATGTTGTAGGCGATAATGCAAAGAAAATGGCTGCAGAGCTTAAAAACGGCGAAGTTATGCTTCTTGAAAATGTTCGTTTCAGAAAAGAAGAAACAAAGAATGAAGAGAATTTCTCCAAAGAGCTTGCTTCTCTTGCAGAAGTTTTCGTAAACGATGCTTTCGGCACAGCTCACAGAGCACATTGCTCCACAACAGGCGTTGCGGCTTATCTTCCTGCTGTTTGCGGCTATCTCATTCAAAAGGAAATCACCTTTATGGGCGGTGCGCTTGCAAATCCCAAGCGTCCCCTCGTTGCAATTCTCGGCGGCGCAAAGGTTTCCGATAAAATCGGCGTAATCACAAATCTTCTTGATAAGTGCGACACACTTATCGTAGGCGGCGGCATGGCTTACACCTTTATGAAAGCTCTCGGTCACCACATCGGCACATCTCTTCTTGAAGAGGATCAGGTTGAAAACGCCGGCCAAATGATGAAGGATGCAGAGGCTAAGGGAGTTAAATTCCTTATTCCTGTTGATAACAAGGTTGGCAAGGAATATGATGAACACACAGAGGCTATGATTGTAAACAGCGATGAGATTCCCGATGGCTGGATGGGTCTTGATATCGGACCCAAAACTCAGATCCTTTTTGCAGATGCAATTAAGGGCGCAGGCACCGTTATTTGGAACGGCCCCATGGGCGTTTCGGAATGGGACAACTTTGCGGCAGGCACAATCGCAGTTGCAAAGGCTGTTGCAGATTCAGGCGCAATTTCAATCGTTGGCGGCGGTGACTCGGTTGCAGCAGTAACAAAGCTTGGCTTCAGCGATAAGATGAGCCATATTTCCACCGGCGGCGGCGCTTCTCTTGAATTCCTTGAGGGCAAAGAGCTTCCCGGCATTGCCGCTCTTATGGATAAAGACTGATTGCCGGCTCAATCATAAATAATTTGCCGAATGTTTTTCGGTATTACCGCAAGGTTAAATCCGCTCGGCGCAAAATATGTGCCGGGCCGATAGTGCGCTTCTTCGTTTCGCCGCAGGCAAAAACGGCAGCGCATTTATGTCACGCCCTGTCAGGCTACAACGGGGGATTCCGTGATTTAATTATTGTTTGTAGTCGGAAAGGCTATCACAATGAATAAAGCAGTTAGAAAAGCAGTTATCGCAGGTAACTGGAAAATGAATAACACTCCTGCGCAAACAACAGCCCTTATCAACGAAATGAAGCCGCTTGTTGCAGATGCGGATTGCGGCGTTGTTTTGTGCGTTCCTTTTGTTGATGTTCCGGCAGCGGTTGAGGCTGCCAAAGGCTCAAACATTAAAATCGGCGCTGAAAATGTTCATTTTAAAGACAGCGGCGCTTACACCGGCGAAGTAAGTGCAGATATGCTTAATGAGCTTGGTGTTGAATATGTTGTAATCGGCCACAGCGAAAGAAGAACTTATTTCGGCGAAACAGATCAAACCGTTAATCTTCGCACGCTCAAGGCTCTTGAAAAAGGCTTAAAGCCCATCGTTTGCGTTGGCGAAACTCTTGAGCAAAGAGAGCTTGGCTACACAGAAACTCTTTTGAAATATCAAACGAAAATGGCTCTCACAAATGTAAGCGCAGAGCAGCTTAAAGATGTTATCATCGCTTATGAGCCCGTTTGGGCAATCGGCACGGGCGTAACAGCCACGGCAGATCAGGCAAATGAAGGCAACGGCTATGTTCGTGCAGCTATTGCAGAGGCATACGGCGATGCAGCTGCTCAGTCCGTAACAATTCAATACGGCGGCTCAATGAATGCAAAAAATGCTGAGGAGCTTCTTGCAAAAGAAAATGTAGACGGCGGCCTTATCGGCGGTGCGTCACTCAAGGCTCAGGATTTTTCCGTTATTGTTAAAGCGGCAAGCAAATAAGTCTGAAAAGCCTTCCCTTCGGAAGGCTTTTTTAAATAAAATATCACAGGAGGGTTTTCTTTATGAAAAAACCGGTTGTTTTATGTATTATGGACGGTTTCGGTAAAAGCGATTCCGTTAAAGGAAATGCAATTGCAATGGCAAAAAAGCCAAATCTTGATAAACTTATGGCAGAATGCCCGATGACTTATATCGGCGCTTCGGGCCTTGATGTAGGTTTGCCGGACGGCCAAATGGGCAACAGCGAGGTAGGCCACACAAATATCGGCGCAGGCAGAATAGTTTATCAGCCTCTCACAAGAATCACAAAAGCTTTTCAAGACGGCGAGGCTTATAATAACAAGGCTCTTTTAGATGCCGTAAGCAATGCAAATTCCGGCAAGGCGCTTCATCTTATCGGCCTTGTTTCTCCTGGCGGCGTTCACAGCCACATAGATCATCTTTATGGTTTGCTTGAAATGGCCAAAAAGCACGGAGTGGAAAATGTTTATGTTCATGCAATTTTGGACGGCCGTGATGTTCCCCCTGCATCGGCAGTAGAGGATCTTAAAGCTCTTCAGGCTAAAATGAATGAAATCGGCGTTGGCAAAATCGCTTCTGTAATGGGCAGATTTTATGCTATGGACCGTGATAATATTTGGGACAGAGTTGAAAAAGCTTATGCTGCAATGGTTTATCGTGAGGGTGTTCAGGCAGATGATGTTGTTGCTGCCGTAGAGGCTTCTTATGAAACCGTTGATGAGGACGGTAAGCATCTTACAGATGAATTTGTGCTTCCAACCGTTATCGGCGGCGCAGAAGGTGCTGTTTCAGAGGGCGACAGTGTTATCTTCTTTAACTTCCGCCCCGACCGTGCAAGAGAAATCACACGCACCTTTGTTGATCCCGATTTCAAAGGCTTTGAAAGAAAGAAAGGCTTTTTCAAGCTTGTTTATGTTTGCATGACTCAGTATGATGAGGAAATGCCGAATGTTGAGGTTGCATTCCCTCCCGAAACTCTTAAAAACACCTTTGGCGAATATATTTCCTCTCTTGGCAAAACTCAGCTTCGCATTGCCGAAACTCAGAAATATGCCCATGTAACCTTCTTCTTCAACGGCGGTGAGGAAAAGCAATATCCGGGTGAGGACAGAATTCTTGTTGATTCTCCTAAGATTTCAACCTTTGATCTTATGCCCGAAATGAGCGCACCTGAGGTTTCGGAAAAGCTTAACGCGGCCGTAAGAAGCGGCAAATATGATGCAGTTATCGTAAACTTTGCAAACTGCGATATGGTTGGCCACACGGGAATTATTCCCGCTGCAATCAAGGCTGTTGAAACCGTTGATGCTTGCGTCGGCTCTCTTGCAGAGGCCGTTAAGGAAATGGGCGGCGTGCTTTTTGTTACCGCAGACCATGGCAATGCAGATAAAATGATTGATGAAAACGGCGAGCCTTTCACCGCTCACACCACGAATCCCGTGCCTTTCATTGTTGTTAATTATCCCTGCAAGGTTCGTGATGGCGGCAGGCTTTGCGATATTGCTCCCACAATGCTTAAGGTTATGGGGCTTGATCAGCCGGCAGAGATGACCGGAAAATCAATTATTCTTTAATTTGCGGTTTGGAAGGCGAAATATATGAGGAATGCATACGGCGAATATTTATACGCCGCTTGCAGACAAATCTGTTTGGATTTGCCGAAAAAACTTCAAAATTTACAATGAAATATAAAAATACAAATTTATATGTGTTCAGATTTTTTTCGCTTTGTGGTAATATTCCCTTGGGGTGTTAAATATGAGAAAAATTGATAAGCAGGCAATATTAGGCCTGCGCATTATGCAAAGAAGAAAGCAGCTTGGTATCAACCAAAGCGAATTGGCAGAGCAAATCGGGCTCAGCGAACATCAGATTTCAAATATTGAAACCGGACGCAGCTATCCCAGAATGAAAAGCTTTATCAAAATTTGCGAAATTCTTGAGGCCAATGCGGATTATTTCATCTCCGGCTCAATGAAAGATGAGGTAGATCAAAATATTATTGATATGGTAACCTCGTGCACACCGGAAGAGCAGCAGGTGATTTGGAAATTGCTTGATGCATATATTCATCGCGAAGACGATACAAGAATATAATTCGTTTATTTCTTCAAAAAAAAAGAAAAAGCTCGCTTGATGCGGGCTTTTTTTATGCCCAAAACCTGCCTCGCAAAAAATGCCATGCTTCAAAAAAAAGCCAAAGGTCAAGATGTTTTCGGGCACCGAAAATAAATTAAATCGTTATTTCTTGTGTGATCACAAATACTGTGATATACTGTTAGCCGAGGTATGAATATGAAAATTAAAGATGTTGAATTCAAGGGCAGGGCTTTTTTGGCGCCCATGGCAGGTGTTGCAGACAAAGCGTTCAGAGAAGTTTGCGCATCATTCGGAGCGGCTTATACCGTAACGGAAATGGTAAGCGCAAAGGGCCTTGTAATGGGCGATAAGAAAAGTGCGGCTCTTTTAACTCTCGGCAGGGAAGAAGGCATCGCAGGTGCTCAGATTTTCGGCGATGATCCTGCCGTTATGGCACGGGCAGCCGTTAAATGCCTTGAATATAAGCCAAATATAATAGATATAAATATGGGCTGCCCCGCACCCAAGGTTGCAAATAACGGCGGCGGAGCAAGCCTTATGAAAAACCCGCGCCTTGCGGGCGAAATCGTTCGTGCGGTAAGCGATGCCGTTGATATTCCCGTAACGGTTAAAATTCGCAAGGGCTGGGATGATGATTCCGTAAATGCCGTTGAAATGGCGCAAATTGCAGAGCAAAACGGTGCAGCGGCAATTGCCGTTCACGGGCGCACCCGTGTGCAAATGTACAGCGGCACGGTGGATTATGATGTTATCCGCCGTGTTAAAAAGGCAGTTTCCGTTCCCGTTATCGGAAACGGTGATATTGTTGATGAGGCATCTGCCGCAAAAATGGCAGAGCTTACGGATTGTGATGCCGTTATGATCGGCAGGGGAGCCATGGGAAATCCTTGGCTGTTTCGCCGTGTGAATGCATATTTTGACGAATGCAGGATAATTCCGCCGCCAAGCTTGGAGGAGCGTATTCGTGTTATGCTTATGCATATTCAAAAAATGATAGATTATAAGGGCGAAAGCATTGCAATGAGAGAGGCACGCCGCCATGCCGCTTATTATACCAAGGGGCTTAGGGGCGGCGCAAAATTCCGTGCCGAAATGAGTTTGCTTGAAAGCTTTGAGCAGCTTTGCGAAATCACATACAGAATAGTAAAGGAAAATCAATGATGGTTTTAAAAAATGTGTGCTTTTATAATGAACTTTTTAAAAAAGAGGTTGCCGATATAGAAATTGAAAACGGCAAAATTAAAGCAATCGGCGTTATTGATGCACCGGGGCGTGATATGAGCGGCATGGTGGCATTGCCGGGATTTGTTGATATTCATATTCACGGCGCAGCAGGCGGTGATGCCTCGGATGCAGATAAGGCGGGGCTGGATAAAATGAGTGCCTATCTTGCAAAGCACGGCGTAACCTCCTTTTGCCCCACTTCAATGACTCTCGGCAGGCAAGTGCTTTGTGATATTGTAAGCGTTGTTAAAGATTACAAGGGTAAAGAAGCCGGTGCCAAGGTTGCGGGAATAAATCTTGAGGGCCCGTTTATAGCAATGAGCAAAAAAGGTGCACAAAATCCCGAATTTGTTCGCCCCGGCACTGTTGAGGAATTTAACGAGCTTTTTGAAAAAAGCGGGGGCTTGGTTAAGCTTATAACAATTGCGCCGGAGGCATTTGAAAGCTCTGATTTTATTCGCCGTGTGTCTGAAAAATGCACCGTTTCAATCGGCCATTCGGCTGCAAATGCGGCTCAGGCTCAGGCGGCGTTTGATTTGGGCGCAAGCCATGCAACGCATCTTTATAACGCAATGACTCCTATGCAGCACCGTGAGGCGGGAATAGCCGGCACGGCTCTTGATAATGAAAATGTTTTTTGCGAATTGATTTGTGACGGCGGCCATATTTGCCCTGCCGTTCTTAGAAACACTTTTAAAATTCTCGGCAAAAACAGGGCGTGCGTTATATCCGATTCAATGCGTGCTGCCGGCCTCGGCGCAGGCGAATATGAGCTTGGCGGCCAGCCCGTTTTTGTGCATAAGGGCGGCAAATATGCCGTGCTTGAGGATGGCACGATTGCAGCTTCAATCAGCAATGTTTTTGATGAATTTAAAAATCTGCTTTCATTCGGAATTGATTTTGAAACGGCGCTTCGCAGCTGCACCTTGAATCCGGCAACGGCAATCGGAATGGGCAATGAAATCGGCTCAATTGCAGTCGGCAAGGCGGCAGATTTTGTGTTTGTCGGCGATAATCTTGAAATTAAGGAAGTTTATATAAATGGAACACTCGCTTAATGTGGCTTTGATAGAGCCTGAAATACCGCAAAACACCGGCAATATTGCACGCACCTGCGCCGCCACGGGCGCAAGGCTTCACCTCGTGGGGCCAATGGGCTTTCAAATAACCGAAAGGCGTGTTCGCCGTGCGGGGCTTGATTATTGGGATAAGCTTGATATAACTTACTATGATGATATAGATGATTTTTTTGAAAAAAACAAAGGCGCCCGTTTTTTCTATTTCACCACAAAGGCAGAGCAGGCACACACTCAGGTTTCATATCCGAATGATTGTTTTCTTGTTTTCGGAAAGGAATCAAAGGGCTTGCCCGAACCGCTGCTTAAAGAGAATCACGACAGTTGTGTGCGAATTCCTATGCGCGGAATAATTCGCAGCCTCAATTTAAGCAACAGTGTTGCCGTCGGTGTTTATGAAGTGCTGCGCCAATGGAATTATCCTCAGCTTTCTTCAAAAGGGCAGCTGCATGATTTAAAATGGTAGGCGTCAAAATAAATTTATCGCAGGAGGCATTACACTTTTAGGCTGCTATACAAAAAATAAAAGCTGCAAACTATTCGTTGGTTTGCAGCTTTTTTGTGCCATTATAAACTTTCTGCTTGGTGAGCCTGCCGTTAAATCCGATTTGTGTGAGGCCTAAAAATTATTTGGATTTTTTCTTGCGTGCCATTTTTGTGCACACTCCCGTAAGAACGGCGGCAATAATAACGGCGCCGATTGCGCATGGCACGGCAACTCTTACGGCAGGCGGCAGATAGCCTTTTTCGGGCTTTGGAAATTCTTCCGGCAGCTCATAAAGCGTTGCGCCGTTGTTGGTGCCGTAGGTAATTCTGATAACGTTAACACTGTATTTGCCGGTGTTTACCGTAACGGTTTCTCCGTTTACGGCAAGATTTTCGCATTGCGGCGAAATGTAATTTGCCTTGCCTATTTCATTGCAGGCAGATTTGTAATTTGCGGATATATATTGATTTGATGCGGCATTCAGGCTGCCGAATCCGCTTAAATTTAAATTAACCGTTTGCGCCTTGCCGCTTGAATTTATAAGCTTAATATAAATTGCCTGCTCCTGCTCGTTTATTGTAACGGATTGTGCAAGCTCGCTTACCGGCGTTTCCCGTGCAAAGGCTGCGTCAATATATTTTGTGCCTATGTTGTTTGAAAAAAGCAATTGAGTATAATATGACGGAGTCAGCACCGTGCTTTGTGAATCAAACCAAATCATGTTAACATCCCAGTTTTGCGAATTGATTTTTGCAAATGTCGGTGCATATGATGCCATCGCCACAACATCGCTGTTGCGCTCAAATCCCGTCATATATGCGGCCTCTTCCAAAGCTTCTGCCATGTTGCTTTTTGTTTGAATGGTGCCTATTTTGCTTGCTTTTGCGGCATATTCGCCAACGAAAACCTTTGCGCCGCTGCGGTCATAGCCATCGTATCTGTTGTTTATTTCATACATATAGTTGTGGTCGGTGTAATAATGCTCGTCTATGTAGCAATCACGGTATTTGCCGTTAACGGTGCTTTGCGCCGTGTCAAAATCCTTGCCGCCAAGCCAAGTTCCCGCCGTTGTAATAATGGTTATGTTTGGGTATTTAGCCTTAATGGCTTTGTAAATCGCATCAAAATTGCGCCAGTAAACCTCGCCCCAATTTTCGTTTCCTATTCCTATGTATTTAAGATTATATGGCTCCGAATGGCCGTTTGCCGCTCTTACGGCGCCCCAATAGGTTGTGGTGGAATCTCCGTTTGCGTATTCTATTAAATCAAGAATGTCCTGCACATAATTTTGCCAGTCATGTGTGCCCGGTGTTAATGCAATTGTTTCAAGATATTTGTCAAAATCAGCTTCGCTCGTGTATCCAAGTGCCTCAACCTCTTTTATGCGGTTGTCTAATAAGGCAGCATCGTTTTTATCAAAATTGCGCTCTGTTATCAGGTAATTGCGAAATTCTTCATCGCTCATGCTCAGCTTTTTAAGTGCATCAACATTTATATCGTATCCGTTTCTGCCCTGGCAGGTTATTCCGGCACTCAGGCACGGAACGGGCTCTGCGCCCAAATCGCTGCAAAGATTAAAATATTCGCCGTAACCAAGTGAGTTTGAATTTATGTAATAATCGCCGGCTTCGTCATTGCGCCATATGTTGCAGCCTTGGCGGCGGCTTTCAAGCGGGCCTATTGTGTCTTTCCAATTGTAAAGATTATCAAGCGAATCGCCCTCGCAAAAACAGCCGCCCGGAAATCTTATGAATGCAGGGTTAAGCTCCTTAAGAGCATTCACCAAATCACTGCGCAGCGTGGTGTATTTCCATTTGCTGTTTCCGTATCCGTAAGAGCTTTGCGGAATAAGCTGCACAAAATCAATGCAAAGCGTGCCTGTGCCGTTAAATTCAATGGCAAGGCCTCCGTCCTCCGTGGCGGCGGATTCAAGCTCTGCTTCAAATTTGCGCCAGCTTTCGCTGTTTGAAATGTCAATTTCCGTTTGGTGCGATTTGTTGCTCGGCGAATCAAGGTAAATTCGCACCGTGCCGCTGAAATCAACATTTTTCACATACATTGAAAAATCATATTTTTCGCCTTTTTTAAAGCCCATATCTGCCGTGGCTTGCGATTTATTGTTTGGTTCATATGTTTTGTAGCTCCAATTTTCAACACAGCCCAAATTAGTAACGGTGCTTTTGCCGGAAATCGTAAGCTTTTCATAGCTTGGGTTGTTTTTGTTGAGCGGATTTTCTTTTGAAACCGTGTGCGAAATGTTTGAAAATTCCCAATATGCTTCGTTAAGCTGCGGGTTTTCCTCTGCCGTGTCGTTATATTCAAAGCTGTTGTTGTAAACCAAGTTTGAAACCAAGCCGCCGTCGCCTGCCTTGGAAATATCTTCAATAAAGGCGCCGTAAAGCGTGGGTGAAACCTCGTGGCCGATTTTGTCTGCCGATATGTTAAGCTCGGCTGCCTCTGCCGCAAACGCCGGGGATGCGCTTGCCGCAATTATTGCCGCCGATAATATGGCGGATAATATTTTTTTCATAACGAAAATACCTCATTAAGATATTTGCGCCGTGCTTGCAATGCCATAAAACGGCGCAGATTTATGCTATAATGGTATCATATTGCAGGGCTTATGTCAAAAAAAGAAATATTACAATTTCTGAAAAAAACTATTGCAAATTAGGGCAAAGTATGCGATAATATCAAATGCAACATCGAGGTGTGGCTCAGTTTGGTAGAGCACCACGTTCGGGACGTGGGGGTCGCAAGTTCGAATCTTGTCACCTCGACCATAATGTGGAGACAAAAAAGATGTCTCCTGCGAAAAGCCCGATTATATCGGGCTTTTTTGCTACCCAAACGGCGATTTTTCTCTGTACCAAAACGCAGATGTAAAATCGCCGTTTTCCCTTTGTGGATAGACTTGAACTCCCGAAAAGTAAATATCAGATACGCAAAGCAGATAGAAATCAAAAATCTATCTGCCTTTTTTATTACCCTAAAAAGGAGAAATCAAATATGCTACAGAAAGAATTAGCCAAACGGCTCAAGTCTCGGTACGACGCCAAGATGGACGGCAACGAATGGATGGAGGTGTCCTCGGACAGAACGCATACTTCTATGACGCTGCCGAGGGCTTGCTGACGGCAACGATTCTGTTGGTAGCGGAGTTCTGTGCGCCGGAAAAGCGGATATCTGTCGCCTGCATTAACGGCTATGTAGTATTTTTCTCTGCTGTGGGGCAAAAAGTGTGGTTTTTATGCAAAGCCTCGTAAGAAGCAGTTGAGAAACAGATGGATTTATGCTATAATCTAATTTGAAAAGGTATACCCAAAAGTAAACAAAAACGAATGAAGGCGAAATGAGGTCTGTTTATGACCAAGCAGAAAAAGAATACGATCATAACAAGCGGCATTGCTGTACTTGCCGTGATACTGGCATATTGCTTCCGAATTGTGGGCAGGGGCAGTTTCTACCCGATGCTGTTTTCCTATCTGCGCAGCTTTATCTATATCGGCCTATTTGCCGCCTGGGGGCTTTCTGTCCGCCAGCGGATCGTGCAAAAGCAGGTGTGCAGGTTTATGACGGTCACCGCCGTGCTGCTTATCATCTGGATGGTAGTCCGTTCGGCAAAGTATTTTATATTCTGGCAGCCGGATGCCGTCCGTTACCTGTGGTATCTGTTCTATCTGCCCATGCTGTTTGTGCCTATGTTGGCACTGCTGATTGCCATGTCATTGGGAAAGCCGGACGAATATAAATTCCCCAAGGGAATGTCGGTTCTGTGGATCATCTCCGGCGTATTGCTTCTGCTCGCGCTCACAAATGACCTGCACCAATTCGTATTTACCTTTCCGAAGGACGCCGCCGTGTGGACGGACAAAAACAACGGCTACTCGGTAGGTTACTTCATTATTGCAGGCTGTCAGGTGCTGTGCGCCTTTGCCGCACTCGTAATTATGTTTTTCAAATGCCGTGTGCAAAAAGGAAGGCTCCACTTTCTGCCCATTGTTCCTATGCTGCTGGCTATTGTTTACAGCGCACTTTACTATGCGGGTGCGGATTGGCTGCACCACTTGTTCGGCGATATTGCCGCATTCCAAAGTGTGATGTATATTCTGACCTTTGAGTTTTGCATCGCCTGCGGATATATACATTCAAACAGCCGTTATGTGGATTTGTTCTCCTCCTCTGTCGGCACATCGGCAGAGATTGCTGACAAGGACTTTACCGTTCGGTATGCGGCTGTAAACACTGCGCCTATCTCAAAGGAAACGATGAAAAAAGCCGAGCAAAGCCCGGTCACGATGGGCGGCTTGACCGTTCACACCATGCCCATTGACGGCGGCTATGCCGTATGGACAGAGGATGTGTCGGCTTTGCGTGACATCAAGGAGAACTCCGAGCTTCTTGCAGACGAGCTTGCCGACAGGAACGAAATACTCCGTTATGAATACAAGCGTGAAGCCAAGCGCCGCAAGGTGGAGGAGCAAAACCGTCTGTACGATCTCCTGCGTTCCGCTACGCAGACGCAGATCGACCGCATTGCGGAGCTCACTAAGGAATACCGCCGAATCTCAAGCACCGATCCCGACAGCGCCAAAACGCTCCTCGCCGAGATTGCCGTGCTGTGCAGCTATATTAAACGCCGCAAGCATCTGACGCTCCTTACCGACCGAGATATTAAAATAGCGGCAACGGAACTCCACCGTGCCTTCAATGAGTCGCTCCAAACGCTGAAGCTGTTGGGCGTCCGCAGCTCGCTCTATGTGGACGAGTCTCTTTCCATGCTCTCCGGCAAAACGGCGACCGCTGTATTTGATTTTTATGAATCGGTTATTGAAGCCGACATTTTGAATTTAACAGGCATACAAGTCAGCCTCATAAAGGCAGACGGCTTGCGCTTGTCCCTGAATGTGTGCTGCAAAGCCGACCTTTCCGCTTTGGTAAGCGGAGACGGTATCCGCTGTGAAAAAGAGGATGACGAGGAATACCAGCGCCTTGTATTTGAAGCGAAAGAAGGTGACAGGAAATGAGCGCATTTTCTTCCCTTTCTGAATTTTGGCAGACCATGCTGCCGTTTATCATGCTTGTGGAAATTGTCCTTGAAATCGGGCTGTTTATCTATCAGCTTCTCCGCAGCAATAAGCCGGTGCGCAGCCTGCTGAGCCTGGCGGTTATGGCGGTGATGATCCCGCTGCTGTTCTCCGTTTCCCAGGCAGATTCCGATAATATCGAGGACGCATTTCTGCTGGGCGCACCGTGGCTGATCTTTGCCGCTGCCATTTTCCTTGCGGCAGTTCACTTTGCCATTGCTCTGCCGCGGGAATACCGCCGTAAAAAGAACGAGCTCTCGCCGTTCTCCATTAAGGAAGCAACGGATAAGCTGCCTATGGGCATCTGCTTTGCCGACCCGAACGGCAGGATCATCCTGTGCAACAACCGTATGCGCAGGCTGTCCTTTGCCCTTTGCGGCCACGAGCTGCAAATCAAAAGCGATATGGAAAATGCCCTGAGCGTGCCGGACAGATCCGTAACCGTCAAGGATGATTGCTACATCCTGCCCGACAAGACCGTCTGGCAGTTTCGCACACAAAACATCACCGTTGACGGCGATGACCGTTGGCAGCAGATAACGGCGCACAATGTAACCGAGCTGTATAACGGCTACCAAAAGCAAGAGGAAATAAATGAAGAACTGGCAGAAGTCAATCGAAAGCTCAGGAAGATGTACGCTCGCATGGAGGACGATGTCAAGGAGAAGGAAAGCCTTGACCTAAAGGTCTATATTCACGATACCATCGGACGAAGCCTCCTGACCATCCGTGACATCATAGACAGCGGAGAGGATACCGAGCGAAAGCTTGAGGCGCTGCAAAATGCCATCGGTATGCTGGCAAGCAACCGTGTCACCTCTGTCAGCACAATGGACGAGGTAAAAAGAACCGCACGGCAGCTTGGCGTGGCTGTAAAAATCGACGGCTACCTGCCCCGTGATACCGCAGCCGAGGAGCTGACCGTTGCTGCCGCCAAGGAGTGCGTGACCAACTGCATCAAGCACGCAGACGGGAATGAGGTATATATCCGCATTGCCCAGCGCGGCGAACGCTATGATGTTACCATAACCAACAACGGCAAAATACCCACAAAGCCGATAAAGGAAGGCAGCGGCCTGTCAACACTTCGCCGCAGTATTGAAAGCTCCGGCGGCGAAATGCATATTTCGCACAATCCGCGCTTTGCTCTTCTGATTACGATTCCCGCAAAGGAGATCAGCCTATGATTAACACCATACTTGTAGAGGATGATTTATACATCCAAAAGCACTTTGTCGATCGCCTTGCGGCAGACGGCGAGTTTTATCTTGTCGGCGTTTTCCGTGACGCCTTTGAAGCGGAAAAGCATTGCAATGCCACCGTAAAGCTCGTTCTTATGGATGTGCAGACGCAGCACAAGCACTCCGGTCTTGCCGCCGCAGAGCGTATCAAAAAGGCTTTTCCGCAGATCAAAATCGTTGTGGCTACCTCGCTCGTCGATCCGCAGGTGTTGGAACGAGCCAAAATGGGCGCTGCCGACAGCCTGTGGTATAAGGACCACGGCACAGAGGAACTGATGAGCGTGGTAAAGCGCACCCTGGCAGGGGAAAATGTCTTCCCCGATATCGCTCCGGCCATTGAAATGGAGGGTACGATGTCCGATGCCTTCTCGCCCCGGCAGTTAGACATCCTGCGCCTTTATATAAAGGGCTTCACCTATCAGGAAATCGCCGATAAGCTGGGTATCTCCAAAAACGGCGTTCGCTGGAACCTGGATGATATGGTGGAAAAGGGCGGCTTTGAAAGCAGAGAATCGCTGGTTGCAACCGCCATTGAAAACAAGCTCATGGTAACCACCTTGAAAGACGAATAAGCAAAACTGAACCCCTTGGCTGTATGGTCAAGGGGTTTTTCGCGCCCAAAAGGCAAAAATTTTTTGAAAGAATCGAAATTTTTCTTCTGTTACTGGCACAAGTGCCAGTGACAAACGCCAAAAAATCCGTACAATAGATACTGTAAGATTAGGGTTGTGCTTTTAGAGGGCGGTGATGAATGATGAAAAAAATCGTTCTGGACATTCAGAGCGATATCCATGCGCACACCATGGAGCGAATGCTGATGCAAAAATTGGACGATTGCCAAGTTGTGATTTCCGAGTCGCCGGACGCAACCGCCGAGTGGTGCAAAACGCATCGACCGGATGTGCTTTTAATGGAGGTCAAGGCGTATTCGCCCTGGATGTTCAAAGAACGAATGGCGATCCGTGACAAGGTAAAACGGAACACGGAAAACTGCCGGGTCATTCTCTTTGTGGATGACGATACAGACGGAGAGTTGACCGAAAAGGTACGGCAGGCAAAACGCGAGGGTCTGATAGACGCTTTTCTCTTCGGTTCGGTATCCGAAAACTATTTCGCTTCGGTCATCGACAGTGTTTAAATCAGGCAACACAAAACGCATAAAAATCTTCAAAATGATTTTGAGGGAGGAAATAATAGTATGACAAAAACTAGTATGACAAAAACGAACACACGAAGGCGCGTCGTCAGCGTCCTGCTGGCGCTTGTGATGCTGGTCTCGCTGCTGCCGGGCATGGAGCTTCATGCCCACGCTTTCTGGGATGACTACGACAGCGGATTCCAGTGCCCTAACTGCGATCACTACCACTGGGGTGAGAATATGTGCGACTGCCTGTTCTGCACCATTGACTGCAACTACGAATGTTGGGTTGAAACCCATTGTAACGACTGCGGTGTGTGCTTTGGAGACACGCCCTACTGGTGCGAGGAATGCTACAAGTGCGCGGACTGCATGGAGGATACGCACTGCTCCACCTGCGCCAAGTGCTACATCGGCGAGGATGACCAGCTGTGCGGCGAATGCCATAAGGGTCCCTGCTGCTCCATAACCATCTGCGACTCCTGCGGCTTCTGCGATGACTGCGCAAACGATGGCAGCGACCCGATGCACTGCTCGCTGTGTAACGCCTGCTTCGGTTCGGTGGACGAGTGCGTGGACGACGATGATACCGGCGTCATCCACTGCATCGATTGCCACACATCCTGCGAGCAGTGCGAGGAATGCCTGCTGGCCAAGGAGGTCTGCGAGGACTGCGGCCTGTGCAAAGAATGCTGCGAGATCAACTCCGAGGACGGCGGCTGCCCGGACGGCGAGACCTGCGTGGAAAGCGCCGAGTGGGACGAGCACATCTGCCAGGGCTGCGACGGCTGGGTTGCGGATAAGGAAGACGAGGACGAGTTCTGCGAAACCTGTGAGCTGTGCAAAGAGTGCTGCGAGGGCAACTCCGACTGCTCCGAGGGAATGTGCGCAATGGACACGGACTATGCGGATCACTTCTGCGAGGACTGCGGTCTGTGCTTCCACGACAGCGACCCCTGCGAGGACGGCTGCGATCAGCGCTGCAAGGACTGCTGCCTCGATGCCGTGAGAGCGATGGGCTGCGATCATGACGACTGGTGCTTCAGCGACTCTGATTTTGAGGATCATCTGAAAGCAGAGCACAGCGGTGCCGGACATACCCACATCGCTTCCTCGTCCTGGTCAGCCGACGGAACGCAGCACTGGCATCCCTGCCGCTATTGCGACGGTAAAAAGCTGAATGCCGCCAACCATGAATATGACGCCAAGGGCGTGTGCAAGGTCTGCGGCTACATCAGCGGCAGCTCCATCGTCATCACCCGCCAGCCGAGGGGCGTCAAGTGCAAGACCTCTATCTACGATGATTACAACGAAGAGCCGGAAAACGGCCTGCTGTACTATGAAAATAACCCGATCACCTTCTCTGTCTCGGCAAGAAGCCTGAAGGGCGACGAGCTGACCTATCAGTGGTATCGGAAGAATAATGAGCGTCCCACGGCGGTGCCCTACAAGCTGCCGGAGAATAGATTTTACACGGGTGTGACGACCTCCACACTGAAGATGTCGGTTTCCACCCAGGCCTGTCAGGAGGACTACTCCTACTACTGCGTCATCGGCAGAAAGGGTGACCCTTCGGACACCGTGAAAACGGCTGAAGCAAAGCTGACTGCCACCCATGCCTTCAGCCACAAGCAGGCGGGTGTGCGTGTGCCCACGGACGACAGCGAGAGAACGCCGCGATACTATGTTTGGCATGTAAACCCGGACGGGAGCAGAACAGAAGCTGCCGTAGGTAATGACCCGAAATGCGACGGTCACAAGCTCCCGTGCCTGTTTGAAGCAGGCGGAGAAGGATACGAAGCACATTATATGACCACCGGCTCCAAGGAGCGCATCTTCCCGCATACCTTTGTGCTTGACAGAAGCCTTGACGCGGTAGGCGGCGGCAGAGTCGATGTGCTCAGATGTTCCGTCTGCGACTATATCGTTCCTGTGAAGAGCCATGTCCATGATTACGGCTGGAACTGGGACTGCACCAGCTTCGACAGTATCTATGAGTATACCTTCAACATCGGCGGCTCGACCAAGACGGTGGAGCAGCTCATCCTTGAGTCCGGCTATGCCCACCCCGAAAAGTGTAAGGTTCCCGGCTGCGAGGAGTTCATCATGGTTCCCCATAGCTGGGGCCGCTGGAATGTGGTCAAAAACCCCGATACCGAGGGCGATAAAGGCGGCATGGAGGCTGAATGCAGCGTCTGCGAATACAAAGAGACGGAAAAAATTGACGGCGATTGGACAAAGGACACCGCCATTGTGACGGTGAAAAACGGCCGGGCAACCCGTATGATCGTCAAGCCCGGCGACAAGATCAGGCTTTATCCCGAGGAGAGAGACGGTCAGAAAGTCATCGGCTGGAAGGTTGAGTATCTCCGCGAATACAATGAGTGCGACTTCATCAGCGGTACGGGATTACCTGTTAATAAAAACTGGAATACCAACGAGGCGAAGACCCTGTTCAAGCTGGTGACCAACGGCTCTGCACTCGAGTGGGGCTGCACGATCCCGGCGTTCAGCGCCATGGGCGCACCCGGCGGCGGCCAATTCTTCTTCGAGCCTGTCTATGCAGGCTGTGACCACAGCGGCGGCACCACGGTGCTCAATGCGAAGGAGCAGGTCTGCGACCGTAAGGGCTATACCGGCGACACCGCCTGCGCAGACTGCGGCCAAGTCATCAGTGCCGGTTCGGATATCTACCCGCCCGCAAACGCCGGCCATACCGGCACGCTGCAGCCGCTGTACTACTACGGCACGAACCTCTCGGCAACCACAGACGCGAGCCATGGCGGCAAACGCTATAACGCCAGATCGGGCGATTGCCGGCACCGCGCTTATGAGGGCGACTACCGCTGCACGGCCTGCGGCGGCACCGTAAAGGGCGAGACCGGCGACTTCAGGCATAGCGGTCCCCTTGAACTGCGGGATGTAAAAACGGCGACCTGCACCGAGAGGGGCTATTCCGGCAACCGGTACTGCACAGCGTGCGACAGGATCGCGCAGAAGGGCAGCTCCACCCCGTCCCTTCACGAAATTGACGGCAACTCTAAGCTGATCAATGAGGTTAAGCCCGGATGCACCACCACAGGCTATAGCGGCGACCGGCAGTGCACAGCCGGCTGCGGACAGATTCTCTGCTACGGTCATGTCACTAATAAGCTCAGCCACGACTGGGACGGCGGTAGCCCCGCAACACAGGGCAAGAGCGAAGGAATTCTCTACACCTGCCGGCGCGCCGACTGCGGTGAGACAAGGTTCGTCAGAAGCCCCGCCGCGACCGAGTACACCGTCACGGTTATCAATGGCACGGCCTCCGTTGCCGCAGGCACTCCCATCACGGACAAGATCGCGCAGAACACCGTTGTAACCGTTACGGCGGACGCACCGGAGACCGGCAAGGTCTTTGATAAGTGGGTCGTGCTGGAGGGCAATGTCACTCTGGCAAACGCCACCAGCGCCACCACCACCTTCACCATGCCCGCAAGCGCTGTGAAGATTGAGGCCACCTATAAGGATGCGCCTCCCAGCCATACCCACAGCTACGGCACGGATTGGAAGTATGACGGCACCAATCACTGGCACGAGTGCGAGTGCGGCAATAAGGCCGATACGGCAGCACACAGCTTCCAGTGGGTGATCGACAAGGCCGCTACCAAGGAGGCCACCGGCATCAAGCACGAGGAATGCACCGTTTGCGGCGCCAAGCGCAGCGAGAATACGGTCATCGACAAGCTCCCCGACGGCGGCAACACCGGCAATACAGGCAGCGGTGATAACAACACCAACAAGCCCGGAAAGGACGACTCCACCAAGTCTCCTCAGACCGGTGACAGCAGCAACCTCATCGGTTGGCTGGCTGCTCTGTTCGTCAGCGGCGGCGTTTGCACGGCGCTTACCGTGAAACGCAAAAAAGCGTATCGACCCGGAGGTAATGCAAAATGAGAAAACGAATACTCAGTATCCTGCTCACCCTTTGTATGATGCTCTGCCTTGTGCCGACTGCAGCCTTTGACGTAAGGACGGTGGTTTGATACCGAAATCCTGACTGCCACTCGTAAACAAATCTTTCTTCGGTATGTCCGCTGCCGAAGAAACAACCAAGCGGACAATTAAAAAAGTGGAGGAACTGTTATGAAGAAAAAACTATTGGCAATCCTGCTCAGCGTTGTAATGTTAGTCGGACTCCTGCCTTTTAGAGCACTGGCAGCGGATCCCACGACCTACGATATTTGGGTAGACGGCGTACAGGTAACGTCTGAGAATAAGGACAATCTTTGCAGTGGAACAGTAAGCTATGACCCGACCACGCACACCTTATCCTTGAACAATGCGACCCTTGACAACGACACCATGTCAGACTACGGTATTAAAACGATTATCCCCAGCACGTTGAAGATACGGTTGACCGGGACAAACAGTATTACCCGAACCTATCCCTACGGAGGGATGGGAATAGCCCCCAATTCCGACAATTCTGTTGAGATTACCGGCGATGGAACACTGATGATCAACGTTAACGGGGAAAACTACGATGGAATCAGCGCAGGGGCTGACGTCAAGATCTCCAATAAAGCAAAGGTCATAATAAACGCTGAAGGCGGCTTGGGCATAGCCGGAAGAATGGTCGAAATTGACGGGGCAACTGTGAATTCCACCGGCTTGTATGCCGGAATCGATGCCCATAGTCTGAAGATTGTAAACGGCGCCGATGTTACGCTTAAGGCGACCCAGGACGAACGCAACGGAGCCTTTATCTGGAAAGATAATGAAGGAAACGGCGGCGATATCGAGATTGCCGCATCCAAGGTCAAAGCAACAAGCTATTATCCCGGTCTGTATGCCGCAGGTAATTTGACGGTTGATGGCGGCGAGGTAAATTGCACCTCTACTGCGGACAGCGCAATATGGACACAAGGCGATATTTTAATCAAAGGAGGCGCCAAAGTAACCACTGACGGTAGATACCCGATGGGCGGTAACGGTACCTTCACCGTAGAAGAAGCAGAGATTGATGCAAAGAATACGAATGCGGAAAATATCCCTGCAATTTCCGATGTGCCTGTAATTACGGATGGCTATAAGCTGACTTATGCAAAAGCTGTAGATTCTGAAGAAACAGAAATTGACCTGCTTTCCAGCGGTACCCAATATTTTGCAAGTTATAAGAATGTTCATTTTATCACAAAGGCTGTTTATCCGGTTTCTTTCGTTGTAACGCCGGACGGTCTGACCAATGTTGTTGTTAAAGTGAATGGTCAGGAGGTTACCGGCTCTGTCAATTTGGAAGCAGGAACTTATCCTATTGAGGTTACGGCGGATAACTGCGAAGCATACAGCGGCAATATAACAGTTACAGCCGATGCAGCAACGCACACGCAAACGATTTCAATGACTTATTTAACTGCCGACTACATCAAAATTGAGGTTCCTTTCAAGCTTACTGTGAAGAAGACCGGGGAAATGGATCCCAGTAAGGAAGCCTTCAAATTTGCCATCGAGAGATTCGGTGCCACCACCGAATATGTTGTGGTTCAGGATACCGTTGAGACCGAAGGCGAAAAGACCTACGAGGGTAAATTTATCTTCAAGATCAAAGAAAATCAGGCAGGCAATCTCTCAGAGGGCTTCGTTATCCGTCAGGTCAATGGAAATGCAGAAGGCTGGACTTACGACGAGACAAAGTTCTATGCAATACCGATGTTTGACGATACCTACACAAATGTTGTGGGCTGGTCTTTCCTTAAGTATGATGAGAACGCTGAACTTGACTACAACAACCCGATTGAAGAAATCGGCTTCACCAACAGCTATAACGCCAAGAAGCCGGTAACTCCTCCTGCATCGCAAGAGCCTGATACGCCCCCTGCACAGCAGAACTCCAAGTCTCCCGAGACCGGTAACAGCAGCAACCTCATCGGTTGGCTGGTTGCTTTGTTCGTCAGCGGCGGCGTTCTGACAGGTGTAACGGTATTTGATAAGAGGAAGAGGCATTCCGTCAAATAATCAAAGAAAAGTAACAATTAACGATCCATCACGGAAACATCACAAATACGGCACAGAGGGCATAAAAACCGCTGTGCCGTATTTCTTTCCTTGGCGACTGTTTTTGAGAAATAAGCAGTCCTCGGTCATAACCCAACAATTTTTTGACCTCTGCGGTCAACAGACTTCCATACGATATCTGCAAAAGACCAACGATAAATATGTTATTTCGGAATTTCAAAGTGCTTGGTTTTCTGCGTTTGTATAAACGGCGGCGTACTGTCGAAATTTGCGGTAGGCTGTCGAAGCCCTCCGTATCAATCGTTTTTGATCTAACAAAAACGATTGAACGGAGGTACATAACATTGAAAAAACAACCCAAAGCGGTTTATATCATAGAAAACGGTGGGTACACGGAACTGACCTATGAGGAATTCCGTCGCCGTGAGCAAATCTGCCCGTTATATGCGGACAAGCTGTTCCTGCCTCTCTACGGCAGGCTTATGGAGGTATCCAAAGATGATTACATGGAATTCTACCGAGCAAAGCGCCGACAGAAATATCCGGACGAACGCTCTGCGGACAACGGCGACTTCTCCTACGATATGCTGACCACCGATGAATTCAGCGGCGAGGACATCCTCATTGCCGAGCAGCCGGATGTATGCGACACCGTAGTGGAAAGCATTATGGCGAACAAACTCCACAAGTCCTTGCAATTGTTGAACCAAAATGATTGTGACGACTGTTCAAATCAAGACAGTGAAAACGCAAAAACATCTCTATTGTCCTGTCTTCACAAAAAAGCAGGTTTTTTAACCTGCTTTTATTTTATGCCCAAATGCCCTCAAGTGCCATGTTTATAAACAATGCTTTCGGCAGTTTTTTTACTTTTTAAAACCGATGAATATTCCGGAACCTTAAAATCATCCGATGAGGGTGAGGTGTTTTGGACAAAACTCGAAACATTAAAAACTATGAATCTTGCCGCAAGTTTTGATAAAATGATTGATGTGTTTTGCGATGATAATATTCAAGAATACATACAGCTGAAAGGCAACGATAAATGGATTGATATATTTAAATAAAAATCAAGGCACAGCCTACGGAATTTTCTTGTAAGCTGTGCCTTTTTATTGCCGGTTTAATTTGTTTTATTGAGATGAAATCTCTATATCGGAAAAATGAACAACATATGATGCTCCCGAAGGGAAATATACTTCGTGAGAAAAGCAGTTATCATCAACAATATCAAATTCATCTATTCCGAAATCATTGTTTTCGATATATTCAAAATGTTCGGGATTGAAATTTGATTTAAAAGTGCTGACGGAATAATATATGATGGATTTTTTTATATTTTTAAAATCATCAAACAGGCTTACAATCACCGTGGTGCTTCCGTTAAAAAAATCCGCCTTAATCGATGTCAGCTTCCAATCGTCGAAGCCGTGATTGGAAAAATATTCTTTTATGAATTTTTCAGGCAACCTGCTTTTTATTTTTGTTGAAAAATATTCGTCATATTCTTTGATTTTTTCTTCAAATTCCGAGTCTTTAGCGGAGTCTTCGCCGAAATTTAAATAATCTTCGGGATTTAAAAATTTCATAAAATAAAATCGCTTCCTTTAAGCGGGTGAGAATAATTCGCCTCTGATCTTCGTAAAACAGGGCGGCAAATCCTATTCCTTTATTAAATCCGCAAAGGCTATTCCGGGCACGGCTTTTATGAAATCCTCTGTTTTCATAATAACCTGCCTGCCAACTTTTCCGGCGGAAAACATAATTGTTTCGCCGTCGAGGGCAGAGGAATGAGCCACGGTTTTGAACTGCTTTTTCATGCCGATGGGCGAGCAGCCGCCGTGCACATAGCCCGTAAGCGGCAAAAGCTCTTTTTGCGGAATCATTTCCACGCTTTTTTCGCCAACTGCTTTTGCGCACTTTTTTAAATCAAGCTCCTCTTTAACGGGAATCATGAAAACATAATGTTGCTTTGATTTTGAAACCGTTACAAGCGTTTTGAAAACCGTTTCTGGATCTTCGCCCAGCAGCGCCGCAATCTCGGCTCCCGAAAGCGTTGCATCCGGTTCATATTCACGGTGTTCATATTTAATTTTGGCACGGTCAAGCGTGCGCATAACATTTGTTTTATCTTCTTTTTTGCCCATTTTATAGCCCCTTCGGCTGAATCCGTTTTAATTTTTGCCTTAAACGGCAGCGTGGTTTTCCGCAAAATAGAGAATAGGTTTATTCATCATCGTCTGCGGGCTCTGCCTCCGGCGGAGTTGCCGTTTGCTCTTTTGCGGCAGCTGCCATAAATTCTTTAACGGCTGCTGCTTTTTGCTTTCCTTGCGCATAACCAAGCTGATAAATGCGCTCAAGTTTTGTTAAATTCCGCTCCATTGTGCCACAGCCCAAATCGACTGCAGGCGCAATAACAAAGCAGTTGCCGGCTTTTTCTTCGGCAGCCACATATGCCTTTTGAGCGTTATACATTTTGTCTCTTGCAAGCAGTGCATCGGCAATTTTAGGATATTGCCTAAGCATTTTGTGCACTGCCTTTTCCTGATCTATATGGTGCTTAACATAATCTTTATCCTGCGTTAAAATCACAACCGCTTTGTTGCATCCGTCGTCAAAAGCTTTTTTCAGCGGAATTGAATCGCCGATTCCGCCGTCAAAATAAGTGTCTGCACCAATTTGAACGCCCCTTGTGGCAATCGGCAAAGCGCAGCTTGCTTTAAGCGGCAGGCAGCCTCTTTGGCGCAGGTTTTTCGGATAAAGATATTCGGTTTTGCCCGTATATGCATTTATTGCGGCAACGCAAAGAGTTGTGCCGCAGGATTCAAATTGCTCTTGGTTGAGCGGCATAATATCATAAGAAAGCTCGTTGAAAATCCAATCCAAATTAAGCATCGGTTTTCTTTTAAACAGATTGCCGAGGCTCATATATCTTTTGTCGTTGCAGTAGTTTATGATTATATCATGCTGCCGGCGCAGATTTTTGCCCATATATGAAGCGGCATTGCATGAACCTGCAGACACGCCGATTATGTACGGAAATTCAATTCCGGCTTCAATAAAAGCATCAAGCACGCCGCTGGTGTAAATCGAACGGTTGCCGCCGCCCTCCAAAACAAGGCCGCATGAATAATTGCCCTTCATAAAATTGCCTGCCTTTCCGGCTGCCTGTTTCAAATTGCGCCACGCCGCAGCCTTAGCAGGCGCATAGAATAACAAAAAAGCAGTACATTCAGTACTGCTTCTTAGCGTTTAATTTATTTAGATGCCTTTTTAGCAGCTTTTTTCTTTTTGGGAGCTGCTTCTTCTTTTGCCTCTTCTGCGGGAGCTTCTTCTTTTGCAGCATTCTTATCAACTTCGATTATTTCAAGATCATTGTCGCACTCAAAGAAATCATCATCGTTAAAATATTCAGGCTCTTTTTTGTCTGTAAGCTTTTGAATAGCAAGATAAATTGCAGCAATAACACCTGCAATTGCAACGATTCCGCCTATGATTTTAAATATCTTTTTTATTTTCATTGGAAATACCCCCTAATGTATTTGTTTAATTATCTTCATTATATATTTATTGCAAACCA
>OHQF01000467.1_pt1 | contig 26234 bp, 19 predicted proteins | sample 1578001 | NCBI WGS metagenome assembly OHQF01 (sample SAMEA3879538, study PRJEB24766) | human gut metagenome | biome: human-associated habitat; feature: feces | place: USA | collected 1985/1987 | reverse complement strand
TAATTTTGTGAAAGGAATCGCTACATGAACATAAACAGAACAGCAAATTTCGACAACGGCTGGGAATTCGCCCTCCTTGAAAACGGCGCAGGCTATGAAAATGCCGTAAAAAGCAGCTTCAAACCCGTTGAGATTCCCCACGACTGGCTTATCTATGACACGAATGACCTCTACAGGAGCGGCGAAGGCTGGTATCGCAAGACCTTTACCGTAAACAAAGCCGACAAGACTTTCAGCATCGACTTTGACGGCGTTTATACAGACAGCACAGTTTATATAAACGGCAAAAAGGCAGGCGACTGGCACTATGGCTACTCGTCATTCTCATTCGATATCACCGACCTGCTCGTTGACGGCGAAAACACCGTAATGGTTCAAGTCCGCTATGTTTCGCCGAATTCGAGATGGTATTCGGGCGCAGGAATTTACCGCAGTGTTTACCTCACCGAAACGAATAAAACGCATATCCTTTGGAACGGAGTTTATGTTACAGCCAATGCCGAAAACGGTTCTGTTCACGTTGATACCGAAGCTGTCGGCGAATATGACAGCGTTGCATATACTGTTTATGATGCGAACGGAAATATTGCCGCCGAATCGGAAAGCGCTGATTTTACCGTTCCGGATTTCAAGCTTTGGCAGCTCGATTCGCCCGTTGTGTACACGCTCCGTGCAAGCCTTGTCAGGAACGGTGAGATACTTGATTCGTATGAAACAGACCTCGGATTCCGCAGCATAAAATTTGACCCCGACGAGGGTTTCTTCCTCAACGGAAAATATATGAAAATCAAAGGCGTTTGTCTTCATCACGATCTCGGTGCGCTCGGTGCGGCTGTGAACCGCCGTGCTGTTGAACGTCAGCTTATGATAATGAAAGAAATGGGTGCGAACGCAATTCGCACTTCGCACAATATGCCTGCAAGGGAGCTGCTTGAAATTTGCGACAGGATAGGTCTGCTCGTGAACTGCGAAAGCTTCGATATGTGGGAGCTGCCCAAGACCGAGTTTGACAACGCACGTTTCTTCAAGGAGACCGCTCACGCCGATGTTGAAAGCTGGGTAAAGCGTGACCGCAACCACCCCTGCGTTATAATGTGGAGCATCGGCAACGAGATATACGACACTCACGCTTCGGAACACGGTCTTGAAATTGCCAAGATGCTCGCAGGCTATGTCCGCGAATTTGACCCGAACAAACACGCCGAAGTCACTATCGGCTCGAACTATATCGAATGGGAAAACGCTCAGAAAGTCGGCGAATTTCTTGTAAATTCGGGCTATAACTACACCGAGCGCTGCTATGACGAGCATCATAAAAAGTACCCGAATGTCGTTATCTATGGCAGTGAGACCTCGTCCGAAGTACGCAGCCGCGGAATATACCATTTTCCCGCTTCAAAGCCGCTGCTCACGCACGATGACAACCAATGCTCATCGCTCGGAAACAGCTGCGTTGTCTGGGGAAAGCCTGCCGAAAAGGCTTGGATAGAAGACCGCAACAGAAAATTCTGCGCAGGTCAGTTCGTCTGGACGGGCATCGACTACATAGGCGAACCCACACCCTACAGCAGCAAAAACAGCTTCTTCGGAATGACCGACACCGCCTGCTTTCCCAAGGACGCATACTATTTCTATCAGTCGGTCTGGACAGACAAGCCGATGATACACCTCCTCCCCTACTGGGATTTCAACGACGGTCAGCTTATCGATGTTATCGCATATTCGACCGCCGACAATGCAGAGCTTTTCCTCAACGGAAAGTCGCTCGGGAAGCAGACTATCGACCACAAGCACGGCGACACTCTCCACTTCGCTTGGAGCGTTCCCTATGAAAAGGGCGAGCTTAGAGCCGTTGCTTATGACGAAAACGAAAATATTATCGCAGAGGATATTCAGGGAAGCTTCGGAAACGCCGCAGCTATAAAGCTTTCCGCTGACAGAACGGAGATACTCTCGGGCGGACGTGACCTTGCTTTCATCGAGATATCCGCTGTTGACGAGAACGGAACTTTTGCCGCAAATGCACGGAACTATGTCAAGGTCGGGGTGAGCGGCAGCGGCAGACTTATGGGTCTTGACAACGGTGATTCGACCGACTATGAGCAGTACAAGACCGACACGCGCCGACTTTTCAGCGGCAAGCTGCTTGCGATAGTTTCCTCCGACAACACCGAGGGCGAAATTACTGTAAAAGTCACCTCGAACGGACTTGAAAGCGCAGAGGTGAAGATAGCCGTAAGGGGCAGCTCCGATATTCGCTGCGAGAAGCTTGTTCCGCAGGTTTCGCACGATGAAAATGTGAACGGCGAGCTTATCCCTATGAGAAAAATTTCAGCCGAATATGCTGACGGAAATAAGCTTGATGAAAATAAGAAAACCGCACTTGTCAAATATAAAGTTTACCCCGAGAACGCAAGCTTCTCCGACATCAGCTGTAAGGCTGTCAGCGAGAGCAGCGTTCCCGTGAACTACGCCGAAGCGGAGGTTTTGGACGGCGATACTATTAAGGTAACGGCAAAGGGTGACGGCAATTTCACGCTCCGAATTTACGGCAATAACGGCTCGCAGTATCCGCAGGTCATCTCCGACCTGCCGTTTGAGATAACCGGGCTTGGTCAGGCTTCCATCGACCCATACAAGGACGTTCCTGCCTGCATTTACAAGTATTCGAGCAAGCCTGTCACAATTATGGAACACGGCGCAGTCGGCGGCTTCGGCGGCAGAACGGCTGTCGGCTTCGCTTCGGTCGAGTTCGGCAAAAACGGCTCGGATTCTCTCACACTTTACATCGGAAACTGCAACAACCGTGAGATCCCCGTTGAGCTTTACTCGGGCGATCCCGACAACGGCGGCAAGCATATCGAAACGCTCATGTTCCCCCACAACAACGGCTGGGACAAGCCTTCGCCGCATAAATTCACGCTTTCAAAGCCTATCTGCGGCACGACCGACCTTTACTTCGTGTTCAGCGACAACAACATTTTCGGTGGCTTTGCATTTTCCGGTGCAAACGACCCGTTCGGCGGCATTTCCGCAGGCTCATATGAAAATATCTACGGTGATGAATTCGAGGTCAGCGGCAGCAGGGTCATAAACATCGGAAACAACGTTGTTATCGACTTTGGCGAGCTTGATTTTGCGGACGGCGCTTCAAAGGTCGAGATAGTCGGCAGCACTCCTAACGAAATAAACGCTGTCCAGCTTCGCTACAATGCTGACGGAACGCAGAAAACGGCTCTCGTAAACTTCAAGCAATCCGCCGAGTACACCGCTCAGACCTTTGATATCAATAAAATAAGCGGAAAAACTCAGCTCAGCTTTGTATTTATGCCGGGCACGGACTTTAACTTTGACAGTTTCAGATTTATCAAATAAAAGAGGTATTTTATCTTGGATAAAATGATAATAAGGCTTGCCATTGCGGCTGTCTGCATTGTGCTTGCCGCAGCTATAGCTTCGGTCGTGATAATCATTGTACGGAATGGAAAAAAGATTGACGAAACTCCGCAGCCCGTTCAGGCAATGACGGAGGTCTGCGACACAACGGCTCCGACCGAAGCCGTCCCCGAGGAAACCGCGTATGTTTTCGATATCGAGGACGTTACGGACGCGCCCGAGGTCACGACCGTTCCCATTGAAACGGACGCTGACGGCGAAACGGAAACGAGCAGGACCGTCATAACGAGCCGCAAGCGCAAGGATTACGACCAAAATTCGGTCTATATCGATATGGAATCGGTTCTGCAGAATCCCGAGCTTCCCGTCGGCTGTGAGATAACCGCACTGACGATATATCTTCGCTATCTCGGCTTTGATGCCGATAAAGTCGACCTTGCGAAAAACTATCTTCCTAAGGGCGGAAATGCGCAGTACAAGGACGATCTTCTCTACAAGGACAGCTTTTTCGATTACTTCATCGGCGACCCTTTCACACGGGGATACGGCTGCTTTTCCAATGCAATAGTCAAGGCGGCGAACAAGTATCTTGACGACCACGGCGGCGGATATGACGTTATAAATCTCTCGGGTTCCGATCCCGATGTTCTGTATGATTATCTTGCGCAGGGCATACCCGTTATCTGCTGGGCAACGGACGGAATGATCGAACCCGAATACTATGAAAGCTGGTACGACAATGCCACGGGCGAAAAGCTCGACTGGTATCTCAACGAGCATTGCTTCGTGCTTGCAGGCTTCAATATGAGCGCCGATATCGTCACGCTCAACGACCCGATGAAGGGCATCATCGACTACAACATAAACAAGTTTGAAACGCGTTATGCGCAGATGTACAGTCAGGCTATCGTTATCCTCCCCAACGGGAACAAAACCGCTGAGGAAACAGAAACCGCTGCCGAAAATAGCGACATTTCCGACAGTGGTAATGAAGAATTTCCGACCGAGGACGAAGCCTTTGACTATGAATCTTTTAACGAAGAAGAATGATCGAAAGGAACAAATCAGGAATGATAAATCAATTTTCAAGAACCGAGCTAATCTTCGGCGAAGAAGCTTTGGAGAAGCTTGCAAAAGCAAGAGTAGCCGTTTTCGGCGTAGGCGGAGTTGGCGGCTATGCCGTTGAGGCGCTTGCGCGTTCGGGCGTGGGCGCACTTGACATTATCGACAATGACACTGTTGCGCTGTCGAATATAAACCGACAGATAATAGCGCTCCATTCGACCATTGGCGAATACAAAGTTGACGCTGCGGCAAAGCGGATTCTTGACATCAATCCTAATATAAAACTCAAAGCGTACAAAACCTTTTTCACGCCCGAAACCGCAGATACCTTTGACTTTTCCGAGTACGATTATGTTATCGATGCGATAGACACGGTCACGGGAAAAATAGAGCTTGTGATGAAAGCGCAGGCGGCAGGTACGCCGATAATATGCTCAATGGGCGCAGGTAACAAGATCGACCCGACCAGATTTCAGGTCGCTGACATATACAATACCTCGGTCTGCCCCCTTGCAAGGGTGATGCGCTACGAGCTGAAAAAGCGCCGTGTAAAACACCTCAAATGCGTTTTTTCCACGGAAGAGCCGATAACTCCCCGTCAGAGCGAAGAGGCTTCCGGCAAGCGTCAGACTCCGGGCAGCTGTGCATTTGTACCGTCCGTTGCAGGACTTATTATCGCAGGAGAGGTCATAAAGGACATTATCAATGCGTAATTCGTAATGCGTAATGCGTAATTGTTTGTACTCCGATCTTTATAAATAAAAAACGGCAAACGAAATTCATTTCTGATATTTCGTTTGCCACTTTATTTATTATAATGTTATTTTGATCAAGCATCTATGTAATCATTTATGAACCACAATAATTGACAGAATTTTTCTGCCGTTTTGTCCATGAACGCAAACAGAAATGCAGTATCGTCACCTCTGACGGAGTAGTTTTTACCGTTCATAGTTATTTCCAGCTGATATGTTTCGGGGTCACTCCAATAAAAATCGGTTTCCGCAGGGTCGTCGGGTTCGTCCTCTCCGTCACCGACAGGCGGTGCATATCCCGTAAGCAGGCTGTTGTTTTCAATGAAAAATCCGTTCACCGCTGTTTTTATATCGGTAACTCCGCTTTCTATCACCATACTGTAAAAGACTTGGGTATCTGCTTTTGACATTTTCTTTGTCGTGACTTTGCCGTCCTCATCGGAGAATGAACAAGTCCTGCTTTTTGCGTCAACAAGAACCATTTCACCGTCTGAATCCATATTGCCTATAGTGCATTTTATTGAAAAATCGGACGGATAAGCCGCAGACCTGCTTCTTTTGCCGCTCCAAGTGCCGTCGCTGTTGAAATAATATTTCTTTCCGCCGATAAGCTCTGTTCCCGTTGCCGCAATGCCATCGGAAAATCTGAAATAATACCATTTTCCGTCTATCTTGCGCCAGCCTTTGCAGGCGTGACCCGTGACGTAATAACGCCTTCCGCCGCTTTTTGTCTTTGTGAAACCTGAATACTTGCTATAGCTTACGCCGTCTTTGTCATACTTGTACAAAACATTGTCGAACTTGTAAAAGCCGTAATGCGTTCCCGTTGGCTTTTCCTGATAAAGCGAAAACATTCCGCCGTAAGCCTGCGCTTGTACAGACAAAGGGAGCATCAAAGCCAAACATAAAATAACGCACAAGATTTTTTTCATACGTTCACTCCAATAAAATTACTTCTTTTCAGTAAGCGTAATTCCATTCTTTCCGAGCGGAATTTCGTGGTCAAGTCCTACGAATTTTCCGTTCTCCTGCCACAAAACCTCCTTGACGAAATTGTATTTTTCCGTGTCCCAAGTTACAAAATCGTCCTTGACAAGTCCGCCCGTGTCGCCCGAGTTCGCGTTGAAGCACCAGAATGTGTGGTTTATTTTGTTTGTCTTGATAAACTTGCGCAGATGCGTCATCCAAGTGAGGTTCGGTTCGGTCATATAACCGCCCCATTCGCCGATAAGAAACGGCGCGATGCCATCCTCCTGAATGTAGAACCAGTTGTCATGCCAGCAGTCCTTGTAAAGGCTGTTGTAGTTATAACCGCTCTTGAACCACGGCTGCTGATATACCGCAGGACCGTAATCGTGCGGCGAGTAAACGAGCTTGTTCTGATGTTTGCCGAGGTCGATAGGATTATCCTTTACGCCTCGGAGGTTTCCACCCCACCAGTTAAAGTAGTAATCGGCAGAATTTGTCGAGCTGAAATTGCCGTTTTTCTTCGTGTCGATAGGGTAAATTTCAATTCCCTCGACCATTACAAGAACGTTTGGGTTCTGTTTGAGAACGCTGTTTGCAGCTTTTTCGGCGATATATTTCCAGTTGTCGCTGTCCTTGGAGTTATCCCACTTTGCTCTTGGGGATTCGTTCGGCTTGCCGTGAGGTTCGTTTTCAAGGTCAAATGCGATGATCGTATCATCATTTTTGTATCGTTTTGCCATCCATGCGAGCGTGTCGAGGTAGTCCTTTTCGCTTATATCACCGTCCGTCCAAAGTGCTTTCATGTGACCCATTGCATCTGTCTTTGCGCAGTGAATGTCTATCATAATTTTAAGTCCGTTCGCGCGGCACTGACCTACAACATAGTCGAAAATTTCAAGGCTGTTCATTCCGACGAGGTAGAAATTCGTTGCCTGATTGAAGTTTGCAGTCGGGTAATTTCCGTTCGACCAGTTTTTTATAAGTTCGCTCGATATCGGCACACGGAGCAGATTGAACCCGTAATCTGCTATCGATGCAATAGAGGTGTTGAGGTCACATGCCCACAAGCCGTCAAAGGTGTTTGTTCCCGTGTTGTAGCCGAACCAGTTGCAGCCCGTCAGCCAGACTTCCTTGCCGTTTTTGTCAACTATCTTGTTGCCCTTTACCGAAAGCCAGTCGTCCGTTGTCGGTTTCGGAACGTCCTTTGCGGCTGTGATTTTAGGGTCATTGTTTCCAACACCGCTGTTATTGTTGCTATTGTTGCCCCCATTGCCCGTGCCCGAAGCTGTGACAGTTCCGCACTTTAATGTCGCCTTTGAAGCATCAACAGAGCTTGCATTTTTAAGTATCATTCCGAAAGTAGCCTCTCCTCCTGCGCTGATGTCGGTGTTGTAGTCAACGGGGGTTACGGTTATTTTTCCGTTTTTCAGCGTAAAATTGCAGTTCCACGACTGGTCAACACTCACATTTTTGCCGACGGAAATAGTCACCGTCCACCCTGAAACGTTTCCGCTGCCGCTGTTTTTAACCGCGCCGTCTATCTGAACATAGTCGCTCGTTCCGTCATTCCAGCCGTTGCCCGTGTTCAGCACGAGGGATATTCCGTTCACGCTGTCATTCTTTTTTGACGAAGTATCGTTTTTTTTCGCACCTGCCGAAGTCTTTGTATCCTCGTTCGAAGCTGTTTTTACCTTGCTGTCCGTTTTATCCTGCGAGGGATCGCTTGGCGTTTCGGCAGAAACTTTATCCGAAGTATCATCACTTTCAACATTTTCATCGGAAGAAGAATTTGCTGTCGAAGCGGTCACAACAACAGCCGAAGCATTTTCCGCAATGTCGCCGTAAGGGTCATAATCATCGGCAAACGGGTCGTAATCATCACCGAAAACGTCGTTGTTTTCCTCTGTTTCAGCGGCTGACGAAGCAATAGTTTCACTTACCGAGGAAACGGCTTCGCTCACATCGGGTTCGGCGGATTTATTTCCGCAGGCTGAAAAGCTTGAACATATCATAAGCAATGAGACCGCAAAAGCTATGTATTTTTTCATTTTTTACCCCTTTCAAAAACTTTAAGCAATGAATTGCATAAAAAGTTCACATAAAATTAACTCTACTATAATTATACCGTATTTTGCATAAAAGTCAAGGAAATCAGTTGACTTTTGCCGATAAAAGCGGTAAAATATTTGTATTGAAGATTTTTTTGAAAGGAACTTTTCAAATATGATAATTACAGTTGTCGGTCTTGGACTTATAGGCGGTTCGCTTTGCAAAACTATAAAAAAACACACCAATCATACGGTCTACGGCGTTGATATCGACAAGGAAACTATAGATATGGCGCTCTCCCAACACGCGATCGATGCCGAAACGAACGACCTCGGACTTGCCGACATCACCATAGTTTCGCTTTATCCGCTCACAACGATAGACTTTATCAAGGCTAATGCAACAAAATTCAAGCGTGGCAGTATTGTCATCGACACCTGCGGCATAAAAAAAGCAATTTGCGACGGCGTTACCGATATTCTCGAAGAAAATGACGTTACCTTCATCGGCGTTCACCCAATGGCAGGACGTGAGTTCTCGGGTTTTGAATATTCGCTCGACAACCTTTTCGACACTGCAAGCTTTATCATCACGCCGACCGAAAAAACCCCTCAGCAGAAGATAAATCTCATTGAAGATTTTGCATACGCTATCAATTTTAAGAAAGTCGTAAAGGCAACTCCGCAGGAACACGATCAGATCATCGCATTCACGAGCCAGCTTGCGCACGTTGTTTCCAACGCTTACATAAAAAGTCCGACCGGACAGAAACAGCTCGGCTTCAGCGCAGGCAGCTTTCAGGATCTCACCCGAGTTGCAAAGCTCAACGAAGATATGTGGACACCTCTTTTTATGCTCAACAAAGATCCGCTCGTTTTCGAGATAAACTACATTATTGACCGTCTTACCGAATACAGAGATGCCCTTGTTGACGGTGATAACCCACGTCTTCACGATCTTCTCCGTGACGGACGAATTCTTAAGGAAGAAAGCAAGAAGCTTTGATGCTTTCGTGAAAGGAACTGATATAATATGCACGAAATATGTCTTGCTTCACCTGCTGACAGGGATAAGATACTTGCGCTTTACAAGACAATGCTTCACGGTCCTGCCGACTGGAACGAAAATTACCCGAGTGAAGAAACAATCGAATTTGATATGTCAAGAAACGCTCTTTTCGTGATGAAAAACGATGACGATGAAGTTATTGCAGCTATCTCAATTGACAAAGATAATGAAGTCGATTCTCTCCCATACTGGGACAAGTCACTCGCCCCGAGCGGTGAATTTTCCCGAATATGCGTCCGTAAGGATATGCAGAACCAAGGAATTGCCCGTCAGATGATACTTCACGTTTTTGATGTGATGAGAAAAGACGGCAAAAAGGGTGCACACATTCTTGTAAAGACGGGTCACGAGGCTGCGCTTGCTTTATACGGAAAGCTTGGGTTCAAAACAGTCGGCGAATGTTTTATGTACGGCAAGGATTTTATTTGTATGGAAGTTAAGCTGTAAAAAAACGGCGCTGCTCACTTATTGGGCAGCGCCGTTTTCTATTCTTTCACGACCACATAATCAAGGCTTTCCCCTGCAATTTTGTCAAAAATAAGCAGCTGTTCATCACTTGCGCCCTTATCATAGATCAAGACAAGCGTTTCTTCCGAATATTCTTCCGCTTTGGTGAGGATATTCCGCGCGATAAGCTCAATATTCTGCGTTTCTTTGCTTATCGGCAGTATCATAAGGTGAAGAGTGACACTTTTTTGCGAGCGTTCCGATATCACGCCGAGAATGAACAGCACTGTTGCCCCGATACAAAGAAATAACGCATACAAAAGCTGAATTTTTTCCATAAAAATCCCCCCTATCAAGGAAACGCTGATCGGTCAGCTTTTTCCTTATTATATGATAGGAGGGGAAAATTTGTTATAAATTAGTTGTTAGCGTTCTTCTTTGCTTCGATATCAGCGAGGGCGTCCTTTCTCGAAAGGTTGATCCTGCCCTGATTATCGATCTCCATTACCTTAACAACGATCTCGTCGCCGATAGAAACAACATCTTCTACCTTTTCAACTCTCTGCTTGTCGAGCTTGGAGATATGAACGAGTCCGTCCTTGCCGGGAGCGATCTCAACGAATGCACCGAAGTTCATAAGGCGAACTACTTTGCCCTTGTAGATAGCACCGACTTCGGGGTCGTTTGCGATAGTGTTTACGATCTGGATAGCCTTCTTAACGCCGTCCATATCAACGCCGCTTACAAATACGTTGCCTTCGTCGTTGATGTCGATCTTTACGCCGCAGTCAGCGGAGATCTTCTGAATGACCTTACCGCCCTGACCGATAACTTCTCTGATCTTGTCAACGGGAACTTTGGTCTGGAGCATCTTAGGAGCATACTTGCCGACAGTCGGACGGGGTTCTGCTATAGCCTTGAGCATAATTTCATCAAGGATATAATCTCTTGCCTTGTGTGTCTTAGCGAAAGCTTCTTCGATGATAGCAGGTGTAAGACCATCGACCTTGATATCGACCTGAATAGCTGTGATACCCTTGTGAGTACCGCCAACCTTGAAGTCCATATCGCCGAAGAAGTCCTCAAGGCCCTGGATATCTACCATTGTCATAAAGCTGCCGTCATCTCTTGTGATAAGACCGCAGGAAATACCTGCAACGGGTGCTTTGATAGGAACGCCTGCGTCCATAAGTGCGAGCGTAGAACCGCAGATAGAACCCTGCGATGTTGAGCCGTTGGAAGAAAGGACTTCGGAAACAAGGCGCATTGCATACGGGAATTCTTCAACGGAAGGAAGTACGGGAACGAGTGCTCTTTCAGCGAGCGCACCGTGACCGATCTCACGGCGTCCGGGTCCTCTTGAAGGCTTTGTTTCGCCAACGGAGTAGGACGGGAAGTTATAGTGATGCATATAACGCTTGCTGTCTTCTTCGTCAAGACCGTCGATCTTCTGTGAATCGCTGATAGGTCCGAGTGTTGCGATCGTGAGTACCTGTGTCTGACCTCTTGTGAAAAGTCCCGAACCGTGTACTCTTGGAAGAACACCTACTTCGGAAGCGAGAGGACGGATCTCATCGATGCCTCTGCCGTCAACACGCTTGCCCTCATAGAGCCAGTTGCGGACGATCTTCTTCTGAAGCTTGTAGATGCACTCATCGATCATAGCGATCTTGTCGGGATAAGCTTCGTCAAACTTAGCGTGGATAGCGTCCTTGATAGGATTAAGTCTTTCCTCGCGGATATTTTTATCATCTGTGTCAAGAGCGACCTTAACGTCCTCAGCAGCCATTTCTTCGATAGCATCAAAGAGGTCGTGGTCAACTTCCATTGACTCGAATTCAAACTTCTTCTTGCCGATCTGAGCCTTGATGTCGTTGATGAAAGCAACGATCTTCTTGATCTCTTCGTGACCTGTGAGGATAGCCTTGAGCATAACATCATCGGGAACTTCGTTTGCGCCTGCTTCGATCATAACGATCTTCTCGGCTGTGCCTGCAACTGTAAGGTTGAGGTCTGTCTTTGCTCTCTGTTCGAGGTTAGGGTTAAGAACGATCTCACCGTCAATAAGACCAACGGAGATACCGCCGATAGGTCCGTTCCAAGGAATATCGGAAATAGAGATAGCAACGGAAGTAGCGATCATTCCGCAGATCTCAGGGGAATAATCGGGGTCAACAGCGAGAACTGTCATAACAACGGAAACATCGTTTCTCATATCCTTGGGGAAGAGCGGTCTGATAGGTCTGTCGACTACTCTTGAAGTAAGGATAGCCTTATCGGAAGGCTTGCCCTCTCTCTTTGTGAACGAGCCGGGGATCCTGCCTACGGAGTAAAGACGCTCCTCATAGTCAACTGAAAGGGGGAAGAAATCTACGCCCTCTCTCGGCTTGGGGCTTGCTGTAACGTTAGCCATAACGACTGTTTCGCCGTATGTTACCCAGCACGAACCGTTGGAAAGCTCACAGGTCTTGCCTGTTTCGACTTTGAGTTCTCTGCCTGCGAATGTTGTTGTGAAGACTCTGTAATTATCAAAAGTCTTGAGTTTGGACATTGCCATTTGAACTGCCTCCTGTTAAATATAATATTTAATTTTCCACCGTCAGCAGCTTTAGCAATAAATTCTGCCCATTCAGCGAACGGGTACAATTTAATGCTAAACAACTGCTTAACGATTTGATTTTCATTAAAACGCACCAAAGGCAGCGTAAAGGGCATAGCCTTTACGAACTGCCTTCGGTAAAAAATTACTTACGGATTCCGAGCTTTTCGATAGTAGCACGGTATCTTGTGATATCCTTCTTCATAAGGTAGTTGAGAAGGTTACGTCTGCGGCCAACCATCTTAAGAAGACCTCTTCTGGAGTGGTGGTCGTTCGGATGATCCTTAAGGTGAGCGTTAAGGTCGTTGATCCTCTTGGTAAGGATAGCGATCTGAACTTCAGGTGAACCTGTGTCGTGTTCGCTCTTCTTGTTTGCTTCGATTACAGCAGCTTTTTCTTCTTTGCGCATCATAATAAATACACCTCTTTCAAAAATTTGCCCGTAAACATAGAATACGGCAGGTACAATTCTCCTGCGGAGCGTTACCCGTATTCCAAGTAGACGGAAATACACTGTACACACATAGCACAGCAAAATGTATTATACCATATTATTTTTCATTTGTAAAGGGTTTTGACAAATTTTTTCGTCATATCAGGAAATTTTCTTGTTGCCCTTTGATTTGGAGCCTTCCGGCTTTTCCTTAGATGAAGCTACAGGAGCTTCCTTTCCGCCCATATCGGTGAAAATAGCGTCCTCTTCATCAAGCGGTTCGAGGTAAGCATATTCGGGATTGCTCTCCCCTCTTTCCTCATAGTAAGGGTCGATGACATACTTCTGGATAAGCGGATAGGAGTTGAACATTATAAGAAATCCGAGAAAGCTTATCGGCCATATTGGAATAATTATCACCGAAAGCGGGTGAAGAATTATCATCACACCGAGCAAAAGCACGATAAATACTGAAATAAGCAGCGTAATTATGTTCTTTTTGAGTCCAACGCAGGTGAGGAAGAACGAATTCTTGATGATATTCGCAAGGCTGAGGTCGGTCGCAACCATCATCGGGAAGATGTAGAAATTCATCATCAGCAGTGTGAGCGCGAAGCTTATCGAGATAACGCAGAGGATAATATAGATGATGCTGCCCGAGCTTTTATACATCGCAGGATATACCTGAAGCGCAGCATAAGCCGAAACAGCAAAAAGTATATCGAGAAGTCCGATCGGTATCGACTGTTTGAGGTTTCCCGAAAAGCCTTTCCAGAAATCATGGAAAATAAACGCGTTCTTTTCAAGTCGGTAGTTGCGCAGAACTCTTGTCATACCTGCGATCGCAGGACCTATCGTTACAACGGGAATACAGAAAAGTGCCGTCAGCAGATTAAGCTCCAGAAGCTTCCAGAACTTGCGGAAATAAAGCTCAAAAAACTCGAAGAACGGTTTTTTCTTGGGTGCATTTTTCGCAATGCCCGGGCCTGCCTTAGTATAATCGTTTAATCCAAAAAGTGACAAATAAATACAGCTCCTTAATTTTTATATTCCCTGTTATATTCCTAAAAAATCCGACCAAAGTCCTGCAAAAAAGTAGGTGACAAGACTGTCTGCAAGCGACAGCACTCCGAGTGCCGCAAAAAGCACAAGAAATTTCGTAAGATAAAGCTTCACCGTGCCTGCGTCCGACTTGTCCAAACCGAGCAAACGCTTCGCCGAGAGAAAGGACATCGAAAAGCTTTCCCTCGCCGCAATAAGCACGATAAACGCCGAAAGCACCGCAAACGGCAGTATGAAAACCGTTGAAACGAGCGTACCTTTAAAGCCGTATACCGCGTTCATATCCGCAAGCATAACGCCTGTCCCAAGTCCGTGAAAAAAAGGAACGAGCAGCTCCGCAGGCATTGACACCGCCCCGAAACCGAGCAGCAGACACGCAAGCATCAGCAGGAACGGTCCGGAGAACGAGTTCACAAGTGTTTCGATGAACGTACACCCTGCACGGTTACGGAAAAACAGCTCCGCCGACCTGCGCAGGATATCATTTTCCGTATCAACACAACTTGAGACTGCGCCCGTAAGCTCGCCCAGACAGAACAGCAGCATCAGCAGAACTACGGGAAGTCTGCCACTTGCCCTTGAACTTTTCAATCCGAGCAGAAAAGGCATAACATTTTTTGTCCTTTGCATATACATCTTCCTTTGCTTTTTATTTCAAAGAAATTATATGCGGACAAACTGTGATTTAGACTTTACTTTGAAAGCTCGTATGCTCTCTTTGTGCAGCTTTCGCAGGCTTTTCCGACAACCTCGGTAAGGCTGCCCTTGTAGAATTCGTCAAGTCCCGCAAGCGTCGTTCCTCCGGGTGAAGATACCATTTTGATAAGCTCATCAACGGTATAACCCGAATCGATGAGCATCTTCGCCGAGCCGATAAGCGACTGTGCAAAGAGGTTCATTGCTGCGCCACCGTCGATTCCGACCGACTTTGCATATTCTGTGAAGCCTTTTGCAAAAAGATAGATGAAAGCAGGGCTGCTGCCGTTTATCGCAATGATCTCTTTCATCTTATTTATAGGTACGACTTCGGCAGCACCGCTTGAAGCAAAGATATTCTTCACAAATTCAAACTCTTCATCTGTTGTAGGCTCTGCCTTTGCAAGCGCAGAAGCACCCTCGCCGAGAAGAAGCGGTGTATTCGGCATTACGAGGACGACTTTAGCCTCGGGGATAGTCATTTTCTTGATGTATTCCTCGGAAATTCCTGCTGCAATGGAGATAATAACAGTATCGCCGTTCACGAACGGAGCGATAGCTTCAAGTGCAGCATCAATTCCCTGCGGCTTTACAGCCAGAAGTACATATTTGCATTTTTTTACAACGTCTGCTTCGTCAGCACACTTGTTTACGCCGATTTTTTCAAGAGCGTCAAGCTTCGATGAATCTTTATCATAGGCAAAGATATCGATATTTTTTTCGCCCGAGGACTGCACAGCGACAACGCCCTTAATAATGGCAGAACCCATATTTCCTGCACCGATAAAACCTAAATTTGTCAAAATGAACGCGACCTTTCCGATTTATTTATAAAAGACAATCATTCGGCTTACTTATATTTGACATTATACTACAATATGACGAAAAAAGCAATATTTTTTTGTTGCAATTTTTAAATTCACACCGACAAAAATTTTATGAACGTTTTTACAGCAAATACTTGAATTATTCAAAATACTATGGTACAATATATACAAAATATTTCTCGGAAAGGAAAATTTATAATGAAAAATATCAAAAAGCCTTTATCAGCAGCACTCGCTGCTTTGCTCGCGGTTTCGATGCTCGCAGGCTGCGGCAGATCCAATACCGACACGGACACAAACGCAGGCGGAGATACAGCCGAGACCGAAGCTTATGCTCCAAAGGTCGATATTGCCGACAACTCAGTTGATTTCGTCAAGAATATGAAGCTTGGCTGGATTCTTGGAAACACTCTTGACGCAACGGGCAGCGGAATGTCCTCCGAAACATCATGGGGTCAGCCAAAGGCTACAAAAGAGCTTGTTGACTTCGTAAAGGAATCGGGCTTCACCACGATCAGAATCCCCGTTTCGTGGAGCAATCACGTTGATGAAAACAACAACATCGACGAGGAATGGATGAACCGTGTAAATGAAGTCGTTGACTATGCTATCGATGACGGACTTTACGTTATCATCAATTCTCATCACGACAACGACAAGTATTACCCTACTTCTGAAAATTATGAAAACGCTTCAAAGTACCTCACAACTATCTGGAAGCAGATCGCAGAGCGTTTTGCAAACTATGACGAACAGCTCGTATTCGAGGGTATGAACGAACCAAGACTTGCAAACACCAGCAAGGAGTGGTGGTTCGCCGACAACGACGAGGACGGCATCGATTCTATCGAAACTATTTCAAAGCTCGATCAGGACTTCGTTGACACGGTAAGAGCCGCAGGCGGTTTCAACGAAACACGTTACCTCATGGTACCGAGCAACAGAGCCGACGCTTGGACAGCAATGCACAAGTCATTCACACTCCCGACTGACCCTGCAAACCGTCTTATCGTTTCCGTTCATGCATATTCTCCTTATGATTTTGCGATGAACGCCACAGGCTACAAGAACTGGGACGGCTCAAAGATCGGCGACCTCAGCTTTATCGACAGCCTCAAATCTACATATATAGATAATGGTGTAGGCGTTGTTATCGGCGAATTCGGCGCAACGAACAAGGACAACCTCGAAGACAGAGTTCGCTGGGCAGATGATTACACAAAGAAAGCCGCAGAAGCAGGCATTCCCTGTATATGGTGGGACAACGGCGGAACAAAGGTAGGAACCGAAAACTTCGGTCTTATTGACAGAGTCGGCAAAAAGATCTACTACCCCGAAATTCTTGATGCAATGTTAAAGAACTACAGCGAACAGTGATTTTTAGCACGGCAAAAGCTTGACAAAAGCCTTTTGCCGTGCTATAATCTTATCTGCGAGTAAGCTATGCGGTTGAACCCCGGAGCGCCTTATCAGCGTTTCGGGGTTAGGAAAGTCCGGGCATCACAGAGCAGGATAGCTGTTAACGGCAGCCGAGGGCGACCTTAGGGAAAGTGCAACAGAGATATACCGCCGGGGGAAACCTCGGTAAGGGTGGAAAGGCGAGGTAAGAGCTCACCAGAGTATAAGTGATTATACTTCTATGTAAACCCTATCCGATGCAACGTCTTTTTGGACCAATACGTTATTGTCTGCTCGGCAGGCGTATTGCAACGACGGCTCGAGTGTTTCGGCGACGACTCACCCAGATAGATTTCCGCACACGACAAAACCCGGCTTATCGGCTTAGTCGCAGCTTTTTAAATTCGGAATTCGGAAATCGGAATTCGGAATTATTGGCTTTTTGCCATTAAATAAACAGCACATATCACATAACGGTAATGCCAATTGTGATATGTGCTGTTGTTTTATTCTAAACGATACGCGAAGCAACGTAATTTCGCATTCCGAATTCCGAATTCCGCATTAAATCTTACCCCCACAAGCTGTAAAGCTCATTCTGTGAGATAACGCTGACATCGGTCGTGCATACCGTCTTGCGGAGCGGAAGGACTTCGGACGGCGTTACCGAAAGCTCGTCTATGCCCATTGCAAGGAATATCGGCACAAGTGAAAGATCTGCCGCAATTTCGCCGCATATCGCCGCTTTCTTTTTGTATCGGTGAGCATTGTCGATGACCATTTTTATCATTCGGAAAAGGGAGATATTAACAGGGTCGAAGAACTCATTCATCGCAGCGTTCTCACGATCCATTACCATTGAATACTGTGCAAGGTCGTTCGTACCTATGCTGAGGAAGTCTGTTTCCCTTGCAAGCAGGTCACTGATAATGACCGCTGACGGCGTTTCGACAAGTATCCCCTGCCTTACTCCGCCTATTTTTACGCCCTCCCGGCGAAGCTCGCTGACCGTTTCGTCATTGAACCGCCGTATTCGTCCTGCATCGATGAGCGTTGATACCATTGGATACAGGACGGAAACATTTCCGTAGGCTGCCGCTCGGTATATCGCACGAAGCTGCGTTCTGAAAATATCGGGACGGTTGAGCAGGAAGCGTATTCCACGGCAGCCGAGTGCGGGATTGTTCTCATGCGGCAAGCCGTAATAAGCCATTCGTCTGTCTGCGCCGACATCGAGCGCACGGATAACGACTTCCTTGCCCTGCATTTTTTCTGCTGCTGTTTTATATACGCTGAAAAGTTCGTCCTCGGTCGGGAAGCTGTCTTTGGAAAGATATATGAACTCGCTTCGGAGAAGTCCGATGCCGCCTGCATCGTTCTCAATAGCATCATCGATCTGGGCAAGGCTGCCGACATTGGCATAAATGCTGATCCTTCTTCCGTCTGCGGTGATGTTTTCTCTGCCCTTGTATTCAAGCAGCCAAGCATATTTTTCTTCTTCCTTTTTCTTCTTTTTGAATACGGAAGCGATGAATTCCTCATCGGGGTCGATATAGATAACGCCGTCATAGCTGTCGATAAGCGCAGTCTTTCCATTGAGCTCGGGAGTGATGCTTATATCCGTGCCGACTACGGCGGGCATTTTCATTGCACGGGCGAGGATAGCCGTATGCGAACTTGCAGAGCCGCCGACCGTTGCGAATGCGACCGTATTTCCGCCCGAGAAGCGCATTATTTCGCTCGGTGAAAGCTCTTCGGCAAGTATCACTGTCGGTTCATCGGCTTTGATGTCCTCCTCCTTGTTTCCGCTGAGGATGTCGAGAAGTCGGTTCGTTATGTCGTTTATATCCTCGGAACGGGCCTGCATATAAGGATCGTCCATGCTTCTGAACATATCGTAGAAGCTTTTTCCAGTTACGGAAACCGCATATTCGGCATTGAAGCCGCTGTCCGTGATAAGATGCTCGATGGAGCTTTGATAGCTGAAATCCTCCATCATCATCGTATGTATCATAAAGATCGCTGCGTCCTCGCCGCCGACCTGCGCAAGAGCGATGTTGTACAGTTCTTCGAGCTGCTTTGAAGCTATTTCCCGTGCATCGCAGAAGCGCTTCATCTCGGCTTCGGTATCATCGACAAGGCGGCACTCGACAGGAACGCCCGATCGGACGTAGACCTTTATCTTTCCCACTGTTATTCCTTTAAATACGCATTTGCCTTTATACTCTGTCATGATACCACCTCCCTGATGTTCGGGTACAGTTAAATTTTTCGCTTTATTGTTTTAAACAATTATAACACTTTGCCATAATATTTTCAAGAATCTAAATTCATAAATTATTTATAGTTTTATGTGCAATATGCACAATTTACGAATACGTTTTCGTTGACATATTAGCTTATTTCACAAATTTCTGTACTAATTACAACTTTCTGTAAAAAACAGGACACTTTATCATATTCAATAAACCAAAAACGTCTTTGAATCTCCACTCAACAAGTTTATGAACCTGATTTTCTGAATATTACTCCTGTACTTTTAGAGGTCACCTATAATATTAACATTTATTGCTTGATTTTTTTATGATAATAAAGTAAAATATAGATGATATTCTCAAACTAAGGAGGTTTGTGTATGGGTATCTTATCCTGCGCACCTGTTTTTTCCGATTCAATGGTTCTTCAAAGAAATAAAAATATAACCGTGTGGGGCATGGCTTATGACGGAATGAAAGTTACCGTTTCACTGAACGGCAAGGCTGCCGAAGCCGTGACGAAAAATCACCGCTGGACGGCTGTTCTCCCTGCAATGGAGGCAGGCGGACCTTACGAGATGACGGTTTCCTCGGGTGATGAAAAAATCGTCTTTACCGATGTTATGCTCGGTGAAGTCTGGCTCGCAGGCGGTCAGTCGAATATGGAGCTTGAGCTTCAGAACTCACTTGACGGCAAAAAAGTCCTCGAACAGACGGACGGCGTGAACGTTCGCTTCTACTATACCAAAAAGAATTCCTATATTGATGAATTTTTCTATGCTGACGAGCGCAACGGCGGCTGGGCAAGGGCATCAAAGAACAACTCTGCCGCATGGTCTGCTGTCGGCTACTATTTCGCCAAAAAGCTTTCCGAAGACCTCGGCGTGACGGTCGGCATTATCGGCTGCAACTGGGGAGGAACTTCCGCTTCGGCTTGGATGTCAAAGGAACTGCTCTGCTCTGATGTCGATACAAAGTCCTACGTTGACGAATACGATGCCGCTATGGACGGAAAAACTTTTGAGGAATACTGCACAGAGCTTGACGATTACAACGCTTACGTTGAGCAGTGGCAGCCGAAAATAAACGAATTTTACGCCAAGAACCCCGAGGGCGAATGGGACGATGCACTCAAATTCGCGGGTCCCTGCCGCTATCCCGAGCCGCTCGGTCCGAAGTCCCCGTTCCGTGCAGGCGGCGTTTACGAAACGATGTTAAAGCGGGTATGCCCGTACACTCTCGCAGGCTTTATCTATTATCAGGGCGAAAGCGACGATCACAAGCCGAATATGTACTGCAAGCTGCTGAAAATGCTCATCGAGCAGTGGAGAAGCGACTGGAACGATGATACTCTGCCGTTCATTTTCGTTCAGCTACCGATGCACATCAACCGCGGCGAAGAGGACAGAAAGCACTGGTGTCTTATCCGTGAGGCGCAGATGCGTGTGCACCGGACAACGGCGAACACGGGCATTGCGGTTGCTCTCGACTGCGGCGAATACGGCAACATTCACCCCCTCGACAAGAAGCCCGTCGGCGAACGCCTTGAACTTCAGGCACTTTGCCATGTTTACAATAAGCTCTCTCCCGAAAAGGCTTACGGCGCAATTTTCCGCTCGGCTCTTTTCGCTGACGGAAAAGCTGTTTTGAGCTTTGACTATGCCGAGAGCGGTTTTGATGTAAAGGGCGAAGTCAAAGGCTTTGAGCTCGCAGGCATGGACAAGGTCTATCACTCCGCAAATGCCGAATTTGACGGTGAAAAGATCATTCTTTCAAGCGGCGAAGTCAGCGAACCGAAATATGCCCGTTACTGCTGGGTGAACTACGGCGAAGTCACAGTTTTCTCGAAGAACGGACTTCCGCTTGCACCGTTCAGAACGAGCCGTGATGACGGATTTTATATAAAGTAATGAAAGGACAAAACTGCCAATGAAGATACCCGAACTGTTCGGAAAGGGAAAGACCGTATTCTCATTCGAGGTATTTCCCCCGAAAAACACTACTCCAATCGAATCCATTTACCATACACTGGACGAGCTTAAAAAGCTCTCTCCCGACTTTATCAGCGTTACATACGGCGCAAGAGGAACGAGCGCGGACACAATGACCTGCGATATCGCTTCATACATTCAGAACGAACTCGGCATAACCTCGGCGGCTCACCTCACCTGCGTTTACAGCGACAGGGAGCTTATCCTCGAACGCCTTAAACAGCTCAAAGAGCGCAGCGTTGAAAATATCCTTGCTCTCCGCGGCGATATCAACCCCGATATCCCCCGTCTGCACGACTTTGAGTATGCGAGCGACCTTACACGCTTTATAAAGGAAAACGGTGATTTTCATGTTTCGGGAGCTTGCTACCCCGAATGTCATATTGAAGCGGAAAATCTTGACAAGGATATCGAAAATCTCAAAATAAAGATAGAAGCAGGCGCAGAGCATCTTATGTCGCAGCTTTTCTTCGACAACTCCGTATTTTTCAACTTCCTTGAAAAAGCAAGAGCCGCAGGAGTGAACGTTCCTATCGAAGCAGGAATTATGCCCGTTACAAATGCAAAGCAGATACAGCGAATGGTTTCGATGTGCGGCGCAAGCCTTCCCGCAAAGTTCTCCAAGACTATGCAGAGATACGAAAACAACCCCGAAGCTCTCCGCGATGCGGGAATTGCCTATGCTATCGACCAGATAGTTGACCTTATTTCAAGCGGCGTTGACGGTATTCACCTTTACACGATGAACAATCCTTACGTTGCGGGAAAAATCAGCGAAAGCATCAAAAATATGCTTTAATTTATTGCCAAAGTGTTGACGAAATCCTCCGAATATTGTATAATGATAATATATGATATTTCGGAGGATTTTTTATGTCTATAGAAAAAGTCGCAAAATTTTATAAGGTTTCGTTTGAACAATTTCTCGGTGACTGGCAGGCTGTCTATCCCGAAGATGACGAGGCAGTCGTTCGTGAGATATACGACCATATCAGGCTGCCGAAAAGAGCTACCGCAGGCTCGGCAGGCTATGATTTCTTTCTCCCAGTTGCAATAACCCTTAACCCCGATGAAACTCTCCTTATCCCGACGGGAATACGAGCCGAGATAACGCAGGGCTGGGTGCTTGCGATATTCCCACGAAGCAGTCTTGGCTTCAAGCATCGGATTCAGCTTGACAACACTGTCGGCATCATCGACAGCGACTACTTCGGCGCTGACAACGAGGGTCACATCAAAATAAAGATAACCAACGATTCAAAGGACTTCAGCATTGCCGATGTTGACGAGGGAAAAGGCTTCGCTCAGGGAATATTCCTCCCGTTCGGTATTACCGACGATGACTCTTCGGACGGCACACGCACCGGCGGTTTCGGAAGTACGGACAAGTAAAGCTTATCTGAATGAAATGGGGTAATACTCTTGAAGTTTAAAAGATTAATAAATATTGCGCTTGCTGTCGTTATGTCACTCAGCTGTATGCAGCTTTCGGCGGTGAACGTTTTCGCACTCTCCAACTCAAAAGAAATAGCCGATTCGGAATACACCGTAAAGGGCGGTTTCGTTCTTGCTCAGGACAGAAGCGGTGACATTTTTGTAAAAAAATACAAAGGCTCGGGCGGCGCGATAACGATCCCTGCCGATGCTGTCTACATTGCCGATGATGCTTTCCGTGACAATCAGAAAATAACCTCCGTTACGATACCCAAGACCTGCTTCGGCGGCATCGGCGACAGAGCTTTCACGGGCTGCTCAAACCTTAAAACGCTCGATGTAAAGGGCAACCTTGACTATATCGGCGAGAGTGCATTTTTCGGCTGCATAAGCCTTAAAAAGGTAATTTTCCGAGGAGATATCTGCACGAATGAAACCTACGGAAGATACCCTTACGGCGGAATTATGGACTATGCTTTCTTCTGCTGCCGTTCGCTGCAAAGCATTACCTTCACGAAAAGCGGCTCGGAAGTCGGTCAGATAGGCGGCGGTGCATTCGGCAACTGCCTTTCGCTCAAAACTGTAAAATTCCCGAACAGCATCGGCTTCATTGCAGACGCTTTCTACAACTGCCCGAGGCTTGAAGCTGTTTCGATACCTGCCGATGCGACTGTTGACAGATATGCTTTCGGCTTCTGCGCAGACCTTTCCAAAGATGAGCCGCAGTTTTACCTTTCGACCGGCAAAAAAGCTGTGAAAGCACCCTACTACACCTACAGCAACGGTGATTTCTACAAGTCATTCAAATCGATAACCCCCTGCAGATTGACCCTCGTTGTCGAGCAGGGCAGCGACGCTGAACGCTATGCAAAGAAAAACAAGGTAAAGTATAAATACCGCCTTTCCGCCCCGACAGCAGTTATCGCTTCGCGCGGCAGGAACAAAATGGACTTAACGTGGAACTGGGTCAACGGAACGGACTACTACAAGGTATATCTCTACAATCCGCTCCTCAAAAAATACGAGGAATACGCTAAGGTCACAACGGAAAACTGCACGATAACGGGACTTCACCCCGAACGCAAATACTGGATAAAAATTTCCGCCGTTGATACTATCGGCAAGACCGACATTGAGGGTTTCCTCTCTGAATCCTATGAATTTCATACCAGATAAAAATCAGCCGCTCCAATTTGGGGCGGCTGATTTGTCAAAAAAACGTATTATTGAAAAAATTGCACAAATTAACGTAAACTTTAGTTGGCTTCGCAACGCCTGACAAATTTTAGTTATGCAAATAATTACGAATCACGCATTATTCCGTGCGCAGTGCCTCAACAGGGTCTTTCTTCGATGCAACTCTTGACGGGATAATACCTGCAATAAGCGTGAGTATCATACTTATCACTACAAGTATGACAGCCGCAGGTATGGGCAGGACTGCTTTAAGTCCCTCAATGTTCGTAAGATTGTATATGATAGCATTTATCGGGATAAGCGCAAGTGCCGAGATAGCTACGCCGATCAGTCCCGAGGTAAGTCCGACGAGCAATGTTTCTGCATTGAACACGGTCGAAACATCGTGCTTTGATGCGCCTATCGCACGGAGGATACCTATTTCCCTTGTTCTTTCAAGCACGGAGATATATGTGATGATGCCTATCATAATTGAGGAAACGACGAGAGAAATTGCCACGAATGCGATGAGGACATACGAAATTCCGCTGATGATATTTGTTATTGAGGACATAAGCAGAGCAACATAGTCGGTATAATGTATCTGATCTTCCTCTGCGGCGCTGTCGTTGTAATCGCTGATGCGGTCGGAGATGCGGTCTTTTTCCTCGAAGGACTTTGCATAGATATTGATAGTGGACGGCTCGTCAAAATCAGCTTTGCCGAGGATATCCATTACGTCGTCGTAGGTTCTGTCGGAGAACTGTTCGGGAGTGTATTCGTCAAAAATTGCGGCGTACTGCGCTTCGGTGAGAGGAGTAACGGACATTGTTGCTGCGATCTGGTCGGCGGTCATTGCGGAGAACTGCTGCTCGACCTGCTCGGCGTACTGCTGTGCATACTGTTCCTTTACGCTTTCACGGACGAAAGAGAAAAGCTCGTCATCGCTCATCTGTTTAATATAGCTCTTAACGCTGTCGGCAGATCCAACGCCCATTTCCTCGGCGTACTGACCTGCCATCTGCTCTTCTATCTGTTCTCTTGTGACATTTGCGAGAAACTGATCTGCATAAGCGTTCATATCGTCCTCGCTCGGCTGTGACATAACGAAGCGGAAAACGTCAGCCTTGTCCGATGCGCTCAGGTTTTCGATATAAGCCTTAGCTTTTTCTGACTTTTCTTCATCGGAAAGGGGAACGTAATCATCGGTCTTGAACGGGTCACCCGAAAGGATATCGGTGCTTTCATCGTTCTGTTGTTCCGCTACGATATCGCTTGAATTTGTGGTGTCGATAACATAGTCGGTGAGAGCCTTTGTGTAGCCGATATAGCCCGTGAGCATAGCGGCTGTGGAATCTTCGTTAGGACGGATAAAGCCGCAGATATGGAGCGGTGTGCCAATATCTTCTGCGCTGTAGATATATTCAAGTCCCGTGTCGGTACCGGTGAGGTCAACATAGCCTGTGCCGCTCTCGTTCTTCTGATAATATTCGCAGGGGAGAATGAGCTTGTAATCCTTGCTCATAACTTCGTCAAAAGTCCAGTCGGTAACGCCGTAATCGTCGATGATACCGCCCGTCATTGCGGCGTTCATAATCTCGGGGAGCTTTTCCTGATCCTTGAAGCCGAGGGTGTACATTATGATATCGGGTATTTCATTCTGCTTTGAAATGATAACTACGACATCGTTGTAATTTTCGGGCCAGCTGCCGTAAACGAGGTCGTACTGGTTCTTGATGATCTCATTTACATCACTGTCGTTTTCGCCGGGGAGCATTTCCTGCCAGACCTCGATGTTTCCCATAGGCGACATACTCATCATTGCACTTGAAGCGGCAGATGCGTTCATATCAACACCCATAGTTGACCGGAACGTTTCGGAGAAGTCCGATTTCACGATCCTGCCCGACGGGTCTTTTGTGAAGATGGGCATCTGAATGTCATAGCTGTACGAAACGGAGCTTGCGTTCTCCTGAATTGTTTCATCATTATCGAGGAATTTCTTTATCGCAGGCATATCGTTTTTCTGCTTTGCGGAGGAATTGAGCGAATTGAAAATTTCGTATACAGCTGTATTTCCGTGAACGACATTTTCAAGCTCGGTTTCTTCGCCGCCGCTGCTTTTGTTCGGTGAATTCTGCATCATCGTATTCATAAGTGCGGCAGTGTCTGCGGTTTCCTCGAAAATCTGAATAGGGTAGGAGGAAAGTGTTGCCTCCTGTATCTCGTTTATATAATCATTGATGCCCGTTGAAAGCGAGAGGATAAGGGCAATGCCGATGATGCCGATAGAGCCTGCAAAGGCGGTAAGAATGGTTCTGCCCTTTTTCGTGAGCAGGTTGTTGAGCGAAAGCGATATCGCCGTGAGGAACGACATTGAAACACGCTTTTTCTTTGCTTCAGTGGGAGCGTCAGCCTGTTCGGGATCAAACGGGTCGCTGTCATCTGTGAGAAGTCCGTCCTTTATGCGGACTATTCGTGTTGAATATTTTTCGGCAAGCTCGGGGTTATGCGTTACCATTATGACGAGCTTATCCTTTGCGATCTCTTTGAGAAGCTCCATTACCTGAATGGAGGTTTCGCTGTCGAGTGCGCCTGTAGGTTCGTCTGCGAG
>OHQF01000373.1_pt1 | contig 29641 bp, 20 predicted proteins | sample 1578001 | NCBI WGS metagenome assembly OHQF01 (sample SAMEA3879538, study PRJEB24766) | human gut metagenome | biome: human-associated habitat; feature: feces | place: USA | collected 1985/1987 | reverse complement strand
CGGTAAATATTGTTGAGTGTTAACTCAATATCCAATAATCCTTTAGCCACCGGACATAAACCGTGAACGCAAAAAAAATCTATCTCCGCAGCTTTGGCTGCCAAATGAACGACTATGACTCCGCTCGCATCATTGATCTGATGCGCGAGCATGGATATAAGCGTACCGCTCAGCCTGAAGACGCAGATCTGTTAGTTGTCGTTACCTGTTCGATCCGAGAAAAAGCTCAGGAAAAAACCTTCTCGGATCTGGGCAGACTGAGAGAACTCAAAAAAGAAAAACCGTCCATGCGTATTGCCGTGGGTGGTTGTGTTGCCAGCCAAGAAGGCAAGCGTATCCTTTCACGTTCGCCTTGGGTTGACGTGGTCTTTGGTCCCCAGACGTTGCATCGATTGCCTGAGCTTCTTGCTGAACGAGAACGTACAGGCAAACCTCAGGTAGATATCGAGTTCCCTGAAATCGAGAAATTCGATTGCTTACCGGCTCCGACAGCTACTGAAGCCACGGCCTTCGTTTCTGTAATGGAAGGTTGCAGCAAGTACTGTTCCTACTGCGTGGTGCCCTACACCCGCGGCCGCGAACGGAGCCGTGACCCGCAAACGATCGTCGCGGAGGCCCGCTCGCTCTTCGAGAACGGATACCGCGAAGTGACGTTGCTGGGGCAGAACGTCAATTCGTACAAGGCCGGCGAGGTGGATTTCCCTGAACTGATGCGCCTCGTGGCGTCGGTTTCGCCGTCGCTGCGCGTGCGCTTCGCCACGTCGCACCCCAAGGACATGAGCGACCGCCTGCTGGAGGTCATGGCCTCGATGCCCAACATCTGCCGCTCGATCCACCTGCCCGCACAATCGGGCGCCTCGTCGATGCTCGGGCGTATGAACCGCAAGTACACCCGCGAATGGTATCTCGGCCGTATCGCCGCCATCCGCCGTTACCTGCCCGATTGCGCCATCACGACCGACCTGATCGCCGGCTTCTCGGGCGAGACCGAGCAGGAGCACGAAGCGACGCTTTCGCTCATGCGCGAGGTGGGGTACGAGTTCGCCTACATGTTCAAATACTCGGAGCGTCCCGGGACTTTCGCGCACGAGCACCTGCCGGACGACGTGCCCGACGAGGTGAAGTCGCGGCGGCTTTCGGAGATCATCGCCCTGCAAAACGAACTGGGCCATGCGAGCAACCTGCGCGATGTGGGCCGGGAGTTCGAAGTGCTGGTCGAGGGGCGCTCGAAGCGCGACGAAAAGCAGCTCTCGGGCCGCACGTCGCAGAACAAGGTCGTGGTCTTCGACCGCGGCCGGCACGACGTCGGCGACTATGTGCGTGTGCGTATTACGGGGTGCACCCCGGCGACGCTGTTCGGAGAAGAAATCATTTAAGGATATAATAAACTGAAACGTAAGATGCGATTTGACGAACTTGACCTGGAGGATGAGATCCTCGACGGACTTGACGATATGAATTTTCAGGAGATGACTCCTGTCCAGGAACACACCATCCCGGTGATCCTGGAGGGCCGCGACATCATCGGTTGCGCCCAGACCGGAACCGGCAAGACGGCGGCCTATACGCTGCCGCTGCTCAACAGGCTGTTGATCGAAGGGAACGAAGACAATGTGATAAAATCGGTGATCATCGTGCCGACGCGCGAACTGGCGCAGCAGATCGACCAGCAGTTCCAGGGATTTTCGTACTACCTGCCCGTGTCGACCACGGTCGTATACGGCGGTGGTGACGGCAAGGGCTGGGATGTGCAGAAGCGCGGTATGCTGATGGGTTCGGACGTGGTGATCGCCACCCCCGGGCGCATGATCTCGCACATCCAGAACAGCGGCATCGACCTTTCGCACGTCGAGTGCCTGATCCTCGACGAGGCCGACCGTATGCTCGACATGGGTTTCAGCGAGGACATCATGAAGATCGTCTCCTATATGCCCAAGGATCGGCAGACGATCATGTTCTCGGCGACGCTGCCCCCGAAGATACGCGAGATGGCCAGGACGATCCTGCGCAATCCCGCCGAGGTGAACATCGCCATTTCGAAACCCAACGAGGCGATCGACCAGTCGGCCTATGTCTGCTACGAGAACCAGAAGCTGGGCATCATCCGCGAGATGTTCGCCGAGCCGACCGATTCGAAGACGATCATCTTCTCGTCGTCGAAGCTCAAGGTCAAGGAGCTGGCGCACACGCTCAAGCGCATGAAACTCAATGTGGCCGCCATGCATTCCGACCTGGAACAGGCGCAGCGCGAGGAGGTGATGCTCGACTTCAAGAACAACAAGGTGTCGATCTTGGTGGCTACGGACATCGTGGCGCGCGGCATCGACATCGAGGATATCGGGCTGGTCATCAATTACGACGTGCCGCACGACCCCGAGGATTATATTCACCGTATCGGCCGTACGGCGCGCGCCGCGGCTACGGGCAGCGCCGTGACGTTCGTCAGCGAGGACGAGCAGGGCAAGTTCCATGCGATCGAGAAGTTCATCGAGAGGGATATCCGCAAGGCCGAATTGCCGGCCAGCGTGGGCGCGGGCCCCGTATACAATCCTGCCGTCAATAACGGCCGTGGGCGCGGTGGCCGTGGCGGAGGCCGTGGCCGCGGCGGTTCGAACGGCGGAAGCCGTGGGCGCGGACGCGCAGACAAGGGCGAACGCGCAGGGCGCGAACGCCGCAACGACCGGGAACGGGGTGCGGCGGCTGCCGAAAATCCCGGGATCGCAGTCCCTCAGGCGGCACCTGCCGATAACGACCACGCCTCCGGGCGCGGCGAAGGCAATCGTGGGACGCGTGACCGCAAACACCGCCATCGCGGGGGCAGGAACCGTCGCCGCGGCGATAAGCCCCAAGGCGGCGAAACCCCGCAGCCGGGCGGTAGTGTGCCCCGGGAGTAGTCTGTGCGGGATACACAGGGAGAGACGGCACGCTGGTTGCCGGGCTGAAGGTTTCCCTAACCGGCAGCAGCCGTAAATACCCCTGCATGGGTAAAATGCAAGGCCGGGCTTTCAGAAAGCCCGGCCTTGCCGTTATTGTCCGGCAGTTTTTCCGCCTGCCGTTTTCAGGCATCGGCCTGCCGTGCCCGGCGGTGGGGTGCGAACCGGTTTGCCGGAGCGGGCTGCGCGGATTGCCTGCGCGGAATTCCGCCGGTCATTTACGCGGATCCCACGAAGGGTGCGCCGGATCTTCGGCCTTGAGGGCCTCTTCGAGCGAGATGCCGAGGGCTTCGGCCACACCCTTGCCGTATGCCGGGTCGGCATAGTAGCAGTGGCGCGTGTGGCGCTGCTTGATGAACAGTTCGGCATCGCCCATCGCGCGCGCCGTGTTTTCGCAGGTCGCTTTCTGGTCTTCGGGCGACATCACGCGCCACAGCAACCCGGGCTGCGTGAAATAATCGCTGTCCAGTTCGCGCTCGTCGTAGTTGTAAACGTCGCCGTTCACGGCCAGGGACGGCTCTTTGAGGGCGGGGGTGTCCTGCCATTCGCCGTAGCTGTTGGGTTCGTAACCCTTTGCCGATCCGTAGTTGCCGTCGGTGCGCATCTGCCCGTCGCGGTGGAAGGCGTGGATCGGGCAGCGGGGCCTGTTCACGGGGATTTCCGTGTGGTTCACGCCCAGGCGGTAGCGCTGTGCGTCGCCGTAGGAGAACAGGCGCCCCTGGAGCATCTTGTCCGGGGAAAAGCCGATGCCGGGAACGACGTTGGCCGGGTTGAACGCCGCCTGCTCAATCTGGGCGAAATAGTTGTCCGGGTTCCGGTTGAGTTCCAGCACGCCCACCTCCATGAGGGGGTAATCCCCGTGCGGCCATACCTTGGTCAGGTCAAACGGATTGAAGGGGCATGCCTTGGCCTGCTCCTGGGTCATCACCTGGATGTACATCGTCCAGCGCGGGAAATCCTTCCGCTCAATGCTCTCATACAAATCCCGCTGGTGGCTCTCCCGGTCCTTCGCGATAATCGCTTCCGCCTCCGCGTCCGTCAGGTTCTTGATGCCCTGCTGGGTTTTCAGGTGGAACTTCACCCATACCCGCTCATTGTCCGCGTTCAGCATGCTGAACGCATGGCTGCCGAACCCGTGCATGTGGCGGTAGGAGGAAGGAATGCCGCGGTCGCTCATCACGACGGTGACCTGGTGGAAAGCCTCCGGCAGGGAAGTCCAGAAATCCCAGTTGTTCCGCGCGCTTCTCATGTTGGTGCGCGGGTCGCGCTTGATGGCGTGGTTCAGGTCCGGGAACTTGAGCGGATCCCTCAGGAAGAAAACCGGGGTATTATTGCCCACTAGGTCCCAGTTTCCCTCCTCCGTGTAAAACTTGATGGCAAAGCCGCGGATGTCGCGCTCCGCGTCCGCCGCTCCCCGTTCCCCGGCCACGGTGGAAAACCGCACCAGCAGGTCGGTCTTCTTGCCAATTCCGGAAAACATGGCAGCCTTCGTGTAACGGGTGATGTCCCCCGTCACGGTAAACGTGCCGAAGGCGCCGGAGCCCTTGGCATGCATGCGCCGTTCCGGGATCACTTCCCGGTCGAAATGGGCCAGCTTTTCCAGGAACCAGACGTCCTGGAGCAGCATGGGGCCGCGGGGGCCGGCCGTGAGCACGTTTTCGTTATCCGGAACGGGCGCTCCGACGGAGGTCGTTAAATTCTTTTGGTCACTCATGGTGTCTTTTAGTTAGAATTATTATAAACTAATTTTTTCAAGGGTGTCAACAAAGTTTCTTTCAAATCCCGGAAAGGCAAACAACTTGCTTGCGGCCTTCCTCCGCGGGACGGGAAAACGGCGCATGGCGTACCCCATGAAGCCAAGCCCTCCCGGCGGCTGCCTCCAGGCAACGGGGCCAAGGCCATTGCGCCATTTTCCGCTTGACCCTGAATGGAGAATCCGGGAGAGTGCCTTTCTCGATGAAGAATCGGGGCTTTCCTCATGAACCGTTTTCTTGCAACAATCTATTGCAACCTATCTCTTTCTCCGCAAACGAGAAAGAAGCGCCGCGTCCGCCTGGGTTTGAAGACGGGAGGGGAAGGTTATGTAAACCCGGTAGGAAACCGCATTTTTCTCATTCTTCCTTCCGGCGAAAAACAGCTTGTCGAGCCGTACCAGATACCGGGGTCCGTCCGGCTGAACATTGAGGGAGAGCACAACACGCTCATCTTCCATGCTCCGCTCTCCTTAAACAATATCTCCATCCACATCTGGAAACATGTCCGCGGCGCGAAAATCGAATTCGGCTCCTCGTCGTCCGGGCACAGCCACTGGAACAATGTCAGCATTCTGGCAGCTGCATCCGGAAGCGCCCTGTCCATCGGCCATTCGACGAGCATCGAAGGATTAGCGGTCATGCTTGTGGGCGGCAAATGCCACATTGGCAACGATTGCATGCTGTCCTCCGGAATCACCATCTGGGCAAACGACTCCCATCGCCTGATGGACGCCGACACGGGGGAACTGCTCAACGACCAGCCGCAGGGCGTCCTCATCGGCGACCACTGCTGGATCGGGCAGGGGGCAACCTTCACCAAAAATGCCATCATCCCGGCAAATACGGTTGTCGGCCTGCAATCGGTCGTCACCAAATCCTTCCGGGAGGAATTCACCGCTCTGGCGGGAAACCCGACCAAGGTCATCAAAAACGGGGTCAAATGGAGCCGTGAAAGAGAAATGGGCTAAGGACGCCCAACACGTTCCTCCGCAGCTTCATGGCCTGAACCGCCTGCGCATGCCGGGCCATGTGCCGCAGGGGGCGCCGCGGCATGCGGACCGGAGATGCCCGGCGCTTCCATCTTCAATGCTTTTCCCCCGCTCCGCCCTGTTGCCGGAGACGCATTTTAGGCTTCCAATATGGGGCTGATCTGCTCATATTGCCCGGGCATGAATCTTGACCTTCTCCAAAAAGCCGCCAACCAGGCGCGGGGACTTGCCATGGATGCCGTTCACGACTGCGCATCCGGCCACTTGGGCCTGCCGCTGGGGTGCGCCGAAATCGGGGCCGTCCTGTTCGGCGATCTGCTCAACATCTGCCCCGCGCAGCCCCGCTGGCTCAACCGTGACCGCTTCATTCTCTCCGCCGGCCACGGCTCCATGTTCCTTTACGGCTGGCTGCACCTGTCGGGATTCAACATCGGCATTGAAGACCTCAAGGGCTTCCGCCACAAGGGCTCCATCACGCCCGGCCACCCGGAATTCCGGGATACGGAAGGCGTGGAATGCACCACGGGGCCGCTGGGCCAGGGCATTGCGAACGCCGTAGGCTTCGCTCTCTCCGCCAGGCGCGCCGCCGCTCGGTTCAACAAGCCCGGCATGGACATCTTCACCCAGCACATCTTCTGCCTCACGGGGGACGGCTGCCTCCAGGAAGGCGTGGCCCGCGAATCCCTCGCCCTGGCCGCCGTCCTGAAGCTGGACAACCTCATTCTCATTTACGATTCCAACGACATCACGCTGGACGCCCCTGCGGAACGCACCCAGCTTGCCGACCCGCGCGCCGTGTATGAAGCCCTGGGCTGGGACGTGCGCCAGATCGACGGGCACGACCTCAAGGCCATCGCGGAAGCGGTGGAAGCCGCCAAAAACGCCAGGAACGGCAAGCCCCAGCTCATCATCGCCAAAACGGTGATCGGCAAAGGCATCCCCGGCATTGAAGGCACCACGAAGGGCCACGGGGAAGGCGGAGCCAAGCTCCAGGAAGAAGCCCACGCCAACTGGAGCATTCCTGCCGGGGAACGCTATTACGTCTCCGAAGACGTCCGCAGCGCCTTCACGGACCTCAAGGCCAGACGGGAAGAAGCTTTCAACGCCTGGAACGCCACCTACGAACAATGGCGCCGGGCTTATCCGGAACTGGCCGCGGAACTGGACTCCGGCATCTGCGCCTGCGCCAGGGGCGTCAATCCCGCGGACTCGGACAAGGCCATCCCCGCCTTCCCGCAGGACTACAGCGACGCCACGCGTTCCGCCGGAGCCGTCGCCATCAACGCCATCGCCAAGGCGGACCCCTGGTTCCTGACCACCAGCGCGGACCTGTACAGCTCCAATAAAAACTACCTTTCCGGCGCGGGGGACTTCTCCGCGGAAACCCCGGAAGGGCGCAATTTCTGGTTCGGCATCCGTGAACATGCCATGGCCGCCATCTGCAACGGCATCGCCTATGACGGCCTGTTCCGCGTGAGCGCCGCCACGTTCTGCGTCTTTGTGGACTACATGCGCGCCGCCATCCGCGTGGCCGCCCTCAGCGGCCTGCCCGTCACCTACATCCTGACGCACGATTCCGTGGCCGTGGGCGAAGACGGCCCCACCCACCAGCCGGTGGAAACCGTCTCCGGCCTCCGCGTCATCCCGAACCTGGACGTCATCCGCCCGGCGGACCCGGAAGAAACCGCAGGAGCCTGGATGGCCGCCATGCAGCGCGCCGACGGCCCCACCGCCCTCATCCTGACCCGCCAGAAGGTAGCGACCCTGAACAATATTCCCGTGGAAACGCGCCGGGAAGGCGTGCTGAAAGGCGGCTACGTAGCCCGGAAGGAAAAGGGAACCTTGAAGGCCATTATCCTTGCCAGCGGTTCCGAACTGGAACTGGCCCTGAAGGCGGCGGAAAAAACCGGAGAAGGAATCCGCGTGGTTTCCATGCCCAGCTTCTTCCGCTTTGACAAGCAGTCTGCCGAATACCGGGAAAGCGTGCTTCCCTCCTCCTGCGCGAAGAGGGTTTCCGTGGAAGCCGGCGTCACGGACCTCTGGTGGAAATACCTGGGCTGCCAGGGCGAAGCCGTGGGCATCAACCGCTTCGGCTTCTCCGCACCCGGAGCGCAAGTTCTGGACGAGCTCGGCATGAACGTGGACAACGTCGTTGCCGCCGTCCAAAAGGTGCTCTCCAAATAATCTGCGGCGTTTAACCGCCATTCCTTTTCAGGGGCTGTCCCGCATCCGGCGGAACAGCCCTTTTTCATGACCCGCCAGAACATCCCCCGGAAAAGGGTTGATGAAACCCCACCCAACACCCCCTCTGCCCGCAAGCTCCGTCTTTCTCCGTATGAATATGAACTGGCCAACCCATTAAACCCGGCTATTTCCACATGCCGCGGGGATTGTGCCTCCGGCATCCCGGAAAGGAAGGCCTGCATCATTCATCCTCTGGATCCACTCACCAGGCGGTTCAGGATAAAAAATGGACAGCCTTCACCTTATTCCCGCGACACCTTCAGCCTCAGGAACCGCCGCGTCGGCGCGTTGCCGTCAATCACTATGGGATCAAGGTATTCGGCACGGTCTCCGGATGGCTCGACCGTCGCTTCCTCCCTCCAGGTAACCAGGTCTTCCGTGCTTTCCACGCTGAACGTCACGTCCGTGGCCGCCGTATTCACCGGCCATTCCAGCACCAGGCGGCATTCCCCGTTTTCCTCCCTGACCGCCAGCCTCGTGACGCTTCCGCAGGGCTTGTTCGGGTCCAGCCCCGCGGCATACTTCATCAGGTTGGTGATGCCGTCGCCCGCGGGACAGGCGTCCGGGACAGTCTGGTCCTCCGGCGTTCCGTCGGCAAAATGGTCCTTCTTCCATTGGTCATACGGGGAAGGCGTACGCGTCCAGGCTAGCACCAGGGCGCTTTTTCCCGCCGTATTCTCCTGTTTCAGGGAAAAAGAACCCTCACTCTTCCAGGCTTCCGCACTGGCGGCGTCATAGGAAACGGAGGGAAGAGCCGCCATGGAAAGAGTGGTCCCTTCCACCAGCTTCCAGCTCTGTTCCTGTTCCTTCCCGGCCATGGCAGGGAGAGCCACGCGGATTTCCGCCGTGCTATCCAGAGACACTGGCCCCTCCGCGCTCCACTTGGCCTCCTGGCTAGGGTTCCGGGGGAGAGAGAAGGACAGGCATGCCCCTGCGGCCACGTCCAGCCGCGTCATTCCGCGCACGCCGGCGTTCGTGCCGAGCCGCACCGTTCCGCCTTCCACGCTCACCGGAAAATGGCACAAGGAAATGCCGCCTAAGCCCAGCGTTCCTCCCCCCGTCTTTCTCAGGCTGGAGGTGGAGGAATACCCGGCGAAGGAATAAAGAGGGTCTTCCATGCTGACCAGGCAATCCGGGTCCGCATGCATCACCAGGCGCACATGGCCCATGACCGTGATGGAATTGGGCACGCCGCCCGTGGAGGCTCCCGCGGAACGCCCCCGGAAATTGCCGCTGAAGGAAACGGGGCGGGAGGAATCCGTGGACCGGAGGTTGAGCACGGTGGGAGCCTCCGCGCTGCCGCCGGAAACGTAAACGGCGCCCCCCAGGTTTCCGGCGCTGTTTCCGGTAAAGGAACAGCCGCCTTCCACGTTCACGGTGCGCTCCTCCTCCCCGTCATTGGCATCCAGGCACAGGGCGCCCCCGTTGTGGGCCGCCGCGTTGCCGGAAAAGGAGGAACCCGCCGCTACCTGCACGTTCCCGCGGCTGTAGAGCGCGCCGCCGCTGCCACCCTCCGCCCTGTTGCCGGTAAAGGAAACGGCGGCCTGCTGGACTACGGAACCTGCGTAAACCGCTCCGCCCTGGGAGAAGCCGCGCACCGTGTTATTTTCATAGGAGGCGGAGCCGGAAAAAGTGACCTGCCCGTAATCCAATATGCCGCCGCCGTTGCCCGTCTTGTCCGCATTGCTGGAGCCGCCGCCGGCATTGACCAGCACATCCGCCAGCAGAAGGGCCCCGGAGAGGAAGGCGGCGGACCCAAGGCCAATCCTGAGAAGACGCAGACGACCGGGAAGAACGGAAAAACAACGTGTTTTCTTCATGAGTCTTGTCCAGTTGGTGAAAAGTTTATTGCCGGATGGGAACGAAGGAGGAAGCATCATCCGGGTCCGTTTCACCGGGATCGATGACGCCGTTGCCGTTGGCGTCCTCCACAAGGTCGGGAACGCCGTCGCCGTCGGAATCCACGTCCGGGAAATCAGGCATGCGGATGTAGGCCGTCCCCACCGCCTGGCCGTTCCTGGTGAGGACGGGATATTGCGCATCCGCCTGACGGAGTTCCCGGATCAGGGAGCGCGCCATGCGCATCAGGCGTTCCTGCTGCGCCGGGTCCTGGGCCAGGTCATTGCTCTCTCCGATGTCGTCTTTCAGATTGAAAAGCTGCCACGGGAAGCGGCCCGCGGTCCTGTAGCCGTTGCCGGAATACAAATCCGTATGGGCGTACTGGTCCATGTAATTGTAAATGACCTTCCAGTCTCCTTTCCGGTAGGTGGAATAGAAATTGGCGTAGGAATGGTGGTGCGGGAAATGCTGGAATATCTTCTGGGTGCGGTGGAAGGAAGAATCCCCCCGGAAATAGGGACTGATGTCCTCCCCGTCCACCTGATGGCCCACCGGAACCTTCAGCTTCAGCATATTCAGAATGGTGGGATAAATGTCCCAAATCGCCACGATGTCATGGTTCACGGAATTCTGCGGAATGGGATATTCCTGCTGGATGGGGCTGGAGGAATCGACCTCCGCCCAGCCCACGATCATCGGGATGCGCGTTCCCCCTTCGTAACGGCTGCCTTTGCGCCCTCTCAGAGGAGCTACGGCGCTGATTTTCTCAAGCCATGGAATATCTCCGCTATAGCTCTGCTGGATGGGAGCGTCTCCGCCGTTGTCGGACATGAAAATGACCAGCGTCCTGTTGGCCACGCCCAGTTCCTTGAGGTAATCCATCAGATCCCCCAGGGATTTGTCCATGCCGCCGATCAGGGTGCCGAAATTGCGGAGATTGCCGCCAATGGAAACTCCCGGTTCAAAGGACGTGCCCGAGGGATAAGTATCGTAGTCCCCGTTGGGGTCCGGCTGGTCGTGCCGCTGGTGGACGGCGTAATGGGTCATGTACGCGAAGAAAGGCGCATTCTCATCCACGGCGGCCTTGATCTGCTTCTTCATCTCCAGCGTCAGGGCATTTGTCAGGAAATTCCTCTTCCTGTCTTCCGTCGCAGTGGTTCCGTAATATTCCTCCAGGTCAGGAACATGGGTGTTCCCGGAGCCGAACTGATCCTCTCCCCGGTAGGAGGCGGGCTGTCCGGCGGAGCAGCCGGCTATGTTGACGTCAAATCCCAGGTTGGCTGGATTGGAATAAAGCTGGTTGGACGGGGCGAAGTGGGCCTTTCCCACCGTGATGGTCCGGTAGCCGGCATCCTTCAGCACGCGGGGGAGAGGAATTTCCTGCTGGCTCATCCCTGCCATGTTCCACTGGGGAGCACGGATGTGGGGAAGACCGCCGCTGTATTCATTCAGCGTGGGGGCATTCACGGCCGTCCAGTTGGTGACCCGGTGACTGGCGGAGGTCTTGCCCGTCATCAGGGACGTGCGGCCCGGAGAACACAAAGGGCACGAATAGGCATTCGTGAACTTCATCCCCTGCGCCGCCAGCCTTTCCATGGAGGGCGTTTTATAAAAGGCGTTCAGCTCCGTAACGACGGGCTGGCCGTCCTTGTAATAAAATGGCACGGACGTATCCTGCCAGCCCATGTCGTCCACCAGGAACACCAGGACGTTGGGCGTGTTCTCCGCCAGCACGGAAATAATCAGGGACTTGCTCTTCTCCGTGCCGTCCGCCGCGGTCAGCGTCAGCGTGTACTGCGTCGTCTCCGCGGGAGACACCTGAACACTGCCGGCTCCCGCCGTGCTGGTGATGGGAATCTCCGCGCCATTGGCGGTCAGGGCGAGGCTTTCCGCTTTCACCGTGCTCCATGTCAGAGTGGCTTTCTCATCACTGCCGGGAGCAACCCTCTTTTTGTCGGATTCAAAGAGAAGGATTTCCGGTTCCTGCTTCCTGACGGTCACCGTCACTTCTTCCTTGGAAACGGTTCCGTCCTCACAGGCGGCGCTGAGAATGTAGGTCGTGGTGGCATCAGGCTTTACCGTGACGGAACCCGTGCCGTCTTCCGTAGTGGCCGGAATATCCCGGCCGTCCCTGGTGCTCAGCGTGACCGCTCCGCACTTCCAGGTTTTCCAGCTCAGGACGGCTCCGGAGGTTGAATCTTCCATGACCTCTGAAGGAGTCGCCGTAAAAGTCACGATGCCGGGAGAAGGAGCCGTCAGGCGGACCGCATTGATGGCGGAACGCGTTTGGGAGGCCCCGTTGCCCGTAATGGTAATCGTTCCTCCGGTGACCGGCACATACTTCAGCGTCAGCTTGTTGCCTCCTTCCTGAAACGCGCCGGAAAACGTGCCGCGGTCCTGGATGGTGCCGGTGAGGCCGTTAACCGTATAAAGCATGTCCCGGTCCGAGTCATTGCAATCCCCGTAAATTTCCACATGGCAGTATTCCGCCATGGAATCGGGAAGCCGGGAAATCACGACGTTTTCCGTTCCCCGGATACCGGCCCAGGAATCCATGAGCAAATAATCACGGTTCCTGCCCGACGCAAAAATGCCGTTACTGGCGCAATAACCCGGATTGATGGCGCAGGAGGCTTCCGTGGACACTCCCGCCGCAGTTTTCAAGGAGGAAACGGTCGTAGCGGCATTCGCCGCAGGCTTGATGAAATTCCATGTTTTTCCTTCCTCCGCCAGGGTTCCGGGCTCCGCCTGCCGGAACGCCGCCTCCGTGGCCGCAGTTCCGTTCAGCACTCCTATCCCTATTTCTTCCGCATGCGCCAGGGAGCAGGCGGCCAGCACAGCCGGAACCCATCCGCACCAATTCAGCTTTCTCATGGTGATTTCCTCTTCCGTAAACAGGAAGGCGCCGACTGTTCCTTTCGCGAACGGCCGGCGCCTGCATGAAGAACAAACGTTACGCGCGCCTGCGGCGCATCAGCAGAGCGCCCAGGCCCAGCAGGCCGAGGCTGGCCGTGGCCGGTTCCGGAACGGAGGTCAGCGCCAGGGCATTGATGTTGCCGGTACCTCCCTGGGACTGGATATCAAGCCGGGTGCCATCCGCCGCCACGTCAAACGTGTAAGTAATCAGCATCCAGTCCCCGGTATGCGTGTTGCCCGTGACGGTGGCGCCGTTCAGCGTAGCGCCGGACCCGGTGGAGTAGTCGTCCAGGCTGGCGGAAATGTTGGAGATTCCGGTGCCGTCAAGGCTGAAGGAAGAAGTGTTGCCCGCACCGTAATTGTTTCCGCGTCCCACCAGCATGGTCAGCGTGTAGGTGCCGGCGGACAGGTTGTTCAGGGACATCGTGAAATTGCCGTTCGCGGAGCCTATCGGATTGATCGCGCCCCCCATCGGATTGCCGGTAGTCATATCCTGGCCGAAAACATCGTAAAACTTGTTGCCCTGGCCCAGGGCGGACCCTTTGGCAGCGGCATCGGTCATGGCGCCGGGACCTCCGCAGCAGAGTCCTCCCGTCGTCAGGGTGATTCCGGTGCTTCCTCCCCCCGTAGTGACCAAGGTTCCGGAAGTATAGGAATTACTCTGTCCCGTGGAAATCTTGTTCACTTTCTGTCCGGGTTCTCCCAGATACGTGCCGTCCACAACGGCGGTGCCATTGCCTGAATTGATCCCGAACGAGATCAGAACGGTGGAGGCTTCGGCCGCCACCGCCGCCGCAACCATAGTTGCCAGAATGAATAATGTTTTCTTCATGGTGTCAATGGGATATGTGATTGGAAATGATGAAACACCGCTTCCATTTCTTGACAAATAACGAATTTAGAATCCGTTATGAATGTTAGAAGAAAATCTGAAAAAATATACTGCGCATCTCATTGAAAATAAGCCGTTTTATTTTTTGTGCCTTGAAAAATGAATCTTTGCCGGAGAGATTGTCCAGCCCATTCAAACAATAGTCTGTTTGATTAAGGTATTCATACTAATGAAATAATAATCCGAACTCTGGTCTTTTTTGTTGACCACGGATTCTAAATCCGTGAAACAATGGAAAGTTTTTCCATGAACAACAAAAAGGCCTTAGTCAAAAGGGAAAGCAACTCTCTTAAAAATTAAAAAGCGGCTTCAATCTTCGTAATGGTGAACACTTTCTTCTTGTCGCCGTCCATCGGCACGATCTTCACCTGGTCTCCCACGCTCCTGCCCGTCAGCTCCTTGCCAACCTGGGAAAGATAGGAGACAATGTGCTTTTCCGGATTCGTATCCCACGCGCCCAGAATGGTGTACACCACGGCATCCCCTCCGGCCAGGGGCTGGAGGGTCACCTTCATCCCCATGGCGGCCTTGGAGGTATCCGTCACGGCAAAGTCCGTGCCGCGGGCCAGGGCCAGCGCCTGCTCCAGTTCGGAACGGCGGCGGTTGAGCACCTTTTCCACTTCCTTGGCATCCTGGTAGCCGCCGTTTTCACGGAGGTCTCCCTCCGCACGGGAAATCTTCTTGTTGTGCAGGTTTTCCGGAATCTTCACATTCACCAGCTCTTCCAGCTCCTTCTTGCGGGCTTCCAGGCTGTCCCAGGAAACGAAAATCGGTTCCGGCTTGTCGGAGGTATCCACCAGGGCGTCCAGCACGATGGCGTGCAGGTCAGGGAACACGCTGATCACGCGGGCCATCAGCGCACCGCGGTCCTGTTCGGAGAAGGCGGAGGTATTGTACAGCATCTTGGCGAACTGGCGCACTTCCGCCACGTCCTGCCCCTTGATCATTTCCTGGATGATGTTCTTGTCCTCCATGAACAGGTTTTTCAAGCGCAGCATGCGGTTGGGGCCGCCGTCCATGTGGTCCTGTTCAATCAGGGAAAGCATCGCAATGCCGACGGGAAGGCCGAAGAGGGGCTTGGAGGCGTCATGCCGCTGGCGGCATATCCAGATGAGGGATTCAGCCGGAAGAGTCTGGCGCAGCAGTTCATGCTTCAAATGCTTGACCAGGGCCTTGTCATGCCCTTCCTCTATCAGGAACTTGGCAATCTCTCCCACGGCGCGGGCGCCGCTCGCGTCAAACAGCTCCAGCGCCTTCTGCGTCCACTCTTCTCCAAAGACGGCGGGCAGCGTAACGTACACGCGCTTCTGGCGCACGGCGGGCATGGAATTGAGCACTTCCGCGAAGCGTTCCACATCGCCGATATTGGCTTCTACGATGGAGCGGAGGGGGTAGACGGCCTGGGCCGCTTCCGTGTTCTTCACGGCGGCGATCAGGTCGTCCCGGAGCACGGCCAGCTCCAGCACCTGCTGAAGAGCCAGGCTTCCGCCGTTGCGCACGTCGGCGTCCACCGCCTGAACCAGGGCGTTGACGGCGTCCGGCTCCGTCATGACCGTTTCCATCTTGATGCCGTCCAGCACGCGCACCTTGGCTTTCAGGTCCGCGGCCTTGTTGTAATCCTCCAGGGCGGCCTGGGCGCGGGAAAGAATATTCGTGCGGAGCGTGATGCGCTCTCCCTTGCGGGTAGGCATCATGAACTGGACGTTGGAACGGAGCATGGCGCGCACCTTGTCCCACCAGTTCTTCCATTTGTCCGCGGCAATCACGGTGCCTTTCAGCGCAGCTTCCAGCTTTTCCGGGGTAAGGGAATTGCCGTAGCCCTGCAAGGTGACGCGCACCAGTTCCACCGGATCGTCCACGGACAGGTTGATCAGGGATTCGGTATCTTCATAACGCCTGGCCAGGAAATGGTCATCATGGAGGAACTCCAAAATTTTTGGAGCAAATTCCAAGGCAACTTCGTGTTCCGGATTTTCCTCAAAATCAATAACCAGCTTTTTGGCGGCCAGGTTCCAGGAAATGACTTTGCCGGCGCCCCAGGTGGTATGGAAGCAGTAACGGCCAGGTGCGATGCGATCAAGTTTTTCAGCGAGAGAGGGGGTGATTTTCCCCAGAGACAATAATTTCTCCAAGTCGGCGTGCATACTAAAGTGCATGATACGCGCACCCCTACCGGTATCAAGACTAAATTCCCGTAGAGGCACACGGCCAGTGCATCAAGGGCTGCCTGAACCCCTTCCGCCTACCAGTCAAAACGGCTCCCATTGATTCCAAAGCACTCTTTGCGGGGGTACCCTCCCGCCGGCGGAGTCTTCCCCCGCAACACATCGTAATGCTTCATGATATACCCCGCACTGTCCTTCACGCTTTCGTCCTGGTATGCGCTGTACGCACACTCCAGCAGCTTCTCCACGGTTTCAAACCCCTCGTCCTGCGGCATCAGTATCCTGGTTTTTCCGTCCATCCCGCGGATGATCACCATGTCCAGGGAATCCGGGTCTGAATCCCCCGCCGCCTTCCCGGCGGCAATCTCCCCGGAAGCGGCATGGTCCAGGACCCGGATGATCAGCCGGGACAAACCCTTCCCCATATCCATCCACCCCCGTTTCACCCTGGGTGAATAATCCCGGCCCACGCCCCCGGCATCCATCCAGAATGGTTCGCCTTCATAAGGAATAAGGCGCCTTTCAGGAGTTCCTTCAAAAAACCAATTGCAATACATCTGGGCAGGATTCAAATTCAGGGAAGAAGCCCGGACTATCAGCGTTCCGTCCAGATAAAAACCGAACTCCTAGTCAAAGGACCCCAGGTAAATGCAGGCATACGTAAAGGGGGGATTTTCCGGGAAAAGCATTTCCCAATAAACGCCGGCGTCACCCCAATAGGCCTCTTCCCAAGCGCATGCGAAATATTGGGCCGGGTAAATGAGAGTCATTCCTTCTTCTACCTCCTCATCTGCCGCCGATGGAAAAGGAACCAGCGAAAAAGTCATCCAGAAGCAGAGCAGCAGTTTGAACATCAGTATTTTTTTAAACCAGTAGAATACCATGGGCAAGTTAATAAAGGCAATTCATCTCCGGCCCTTCCGCTGCGGAGCCCTAGCCCGGACGTTTCCGGAAAAGACACAGGGAAAATCCCCCCGGCCCCGGATTAAAACCACCAGGCCCGGCCACCCCTGCTGCTCCACAGGCCGCTTTCACGGCGATATTCCCGCGCCCCTTCCTCCGGCGTTCTTCCCTGCAGCACGGCACGCTTCTCAATAATTCCCTTCAAATAATCCTCATCGCAAGTGAACAGCAGGTCCATGGTATACAATAAATCCATCAGCTCCACCACGGTTCCCAAATCAGCATCAGCGGCAGACATGATCCTCTCCGTTCCGTCAGCCCCGCGCACGATGCAAAAGCCGGTATCGTCCACGTGATGAGCCGTTCTCCCTTTTCCGGACACCAGCTCTCCCCTGGCAATCCCGGTGAGCAACCCTTCCATCATGCCGCCTATCTCCCTCCCGACGATGAGCCACTCCCTCTTCACCCTGGCTTCACAATCCCCCTCCGCATCCGGAATGCCCTCATAAGGGAATAACTCCCTTTCCGGTACCCGGTGAAAAAACCAGCTGTCATAAACCTCCCAGGGATGATGTGACTGGGATTCCGCACGCCCCATGAGGGGGCCATCCAGATAAAAACCGCAGATGCCGCGCCCGGGAAGCAAACAGCACACGGCGGGCTTCCCCTCCGTCCCCGCCGGGAACAAATCCTTCCAAAGGGGATTTGTTCCCAAAGGCTTCAGAAAACGCTCCCGGAACCCACGGACATATTTTTCTCCCGAATACGGGGAGGGCGCTTTTTCTTCCGGCTCCTCTTCCGCAGCTGCAAACTCCCCGCGCATGCTTTTTTCCCGTTCCCGGGCGGCCTCATCCTGCTCCATTCGTTTCCAAACCCGTTTACTGAATCCCTCCACCCATTCACTGGACACCATGGGAGGCGGCTCGTCACCCGCTTCTGCGGCATACTTCCGGACGGCGGCGCACTGCTTCATCACCCATTGCTCCCCTGCCGGGGTCAAATCATCCATCATGGCCATGTCTGCCAATCCCCAGGCCAGAAACCTCATGGCCGGCCTCATCCTGCCTTCTCCCCGGCACAGGTCTTCCGCCATAGCGCCGGACTCCCCGCGGAAGTAGCAGTAATTCCCGTCGCACCCGGTCACGTACTGGCGGTACAGGTCCATGGGGAAAGTTCTGCGAGTGACCGCTTCATCCCACGTTTTGCGAAGTTCAGCCGCTACGGCAGGGTTTAATGCCGTCCGGCCTCTTTTAACAAATAAGCGACTGTAAAGAACAGGATTGACCACGGCCTCCACCCAGGCGGCAGAGAGCTCACGATATTCCCGGAATTGGAGGAAATTCAGAACCATATTTCTTTTACGCCCGGCAAAAGGGTCTTCTTCCGTTACGGTATCGGCAACACAGTCCCATCCCTCCAAAAGATTCCCTAAAACGGGAAAGTGCAAGCAGGTCAGCAGCACGGCAGCCTGTTTCATCCCGGGACTCCGGAAATCCGCCACCGGAAACTGGGATAGCATCTGCATGCTGCATGGCCCGATGGCTCTGGCCCAGCACAGTTCGTTCCCGTCCAGATAAAAGCCGAATTCACGGTCAAACGAAGGAAGGTACAGGCACGCATAGGCAAAGGGCGGATTGTCCGGAAAAAGGGTCGTCCAATAGCGGCTGTTCTGGGATTCCACGGCAAAATACTGAACCGGGCATCTTAGAGTACTCCAACTTTCAACATCGGAATGGCAGGTGTCCTCCGCCCGGGACGGAAGTGTGAGAGCGAGAGCCGTCCAGAAACATGCAGCCAGTTTGAACATCAATCATCTTCCTAACATCCGCGGAAACAGGTGGCAAGTTGATTATGCTTTTTTCATTCAGAAGAATAATGGCCGCCGGTTTGTGCCGGATTTCAGACATTCACCTCCGTGGCTCTCCGGAAAAGACCCGAGTCCAGAGACCGGAAAACCGGGTTTGCCCGGTTGGATGGCCCTTGTCAATTCCTTCCCCATGGGATAGCCGCAAGGGCGTGCGGAGGCGCCCCCTTCCTTCGTCCAGTTGCGGCTTGACCGTGCGGAACGTCTGGCGTAACATCCCCGCACGCATTCAACCCTGCGCAACACGTATCATGGAACCTATTTACGAAGGGAAGGCCAAACGCCTTTATACGACTGACAATCCCAACGTCCTCCGCATGGAATACAAGGACGACGCCACCGCCGGAAACGGAGCCAAGAAGGCCCAGTTTGAAAACAAGGGCAGGATGAACAAGGCCATCACCCTGGTCATTTACCGCATGCTGGAAAGCAAGGGTGTGAAGACCCACCTGGTCGCGGACGTGGACGACATCAACATCGACGTGAAAAAGGTTTCCATCCTTCCCCTGGAAGTGATCGTGCGCAACATCGCCGCCGGCTCCTTCAGCCGCCGCATGGGCGTCAAGGAAGGCACCCCCTTCAAGAAGCCGATCGTGGAGTTTTCCTACAAGGACGACGACTTGGGCGATCCCTTCATCAATGATGATTACGCCCGTGAACTGAATGCCGCCACGGAAGAGGAATGCGCCTTCCTGAAGGACCAGGCCCGCATCGTGAACGACGTGCTGATTGATTTCTTCAAGCAGGTGGGCCTGACGCTGGTGGACTTCAAGATTGAATTCGGCCGTCTGGCGGAAGATCCCTCCCAGATCGTGCTGGCTGACGAGATTTCCCCGGACACCTGCCGCCTGTGGGACATCAAGACCGGCGAGAAGATGGACAAGGACCGCTTCCGCCAGGACCTGGGCAACGTGATGGAAGCCTACGAGGAAGTCCTCTCCCGGCTCCAGAACAAGGCCTGAGCCCTTTCCCCTTTCATGGGAGCCGGTTGTCCGACCGGCCCCCATTTTTCATTTTACCAACATTCTTGAGCGATATGACCCTCCACTTTGAAGTTATCAGCCGGTTCCAGGCCGCCGCCAACGCGGACGCCCTGCTCTACACTCCCCTGAATGCCGGCCTCACCTTCCGCCGCAGCCGCGTTTACACCGTAGAAATCAGCGGGGACGAACAAAAAGCCCGCGAATATCTCCTGAGTGTACTGGTGGACCCCATCTCCCAGGAATGCACGGAACAGGCCGCCCCCATCCTGAAAGACTCCCTGTTCACGATTGACTACGGCATGAAGGCCGGCGCCCTGGACCTGGAAAAGGAAGCCATCCTGCAAAACTACCGCGGCCGCCAGAACATGGGCTTTACCCTGGACGGCCTGAAAATCACCCAGCGCGTGTACGTCTTCGGCCAGGGGGACAAGGAAGCCCTGGCGGCGCGCTTTGCCAAGGACGTCTGCAACCCCGCCATTCACAACTGGACCATCGCCTAACCCCTCTCCTTCCCCATCCACATGTCCGCCAAAACCTACCGCACCGTTCCCGTGAGGGACCTGAGCAGCGACGAACTGCTTGAACTCAGCAAAAAGCAGAAGCTTTCCCTGTCCCGCGAGGACATGGAAGTCGTCCAGCAGATTTTCCGCGAAATCGACCGCGACCCCACTGACGTGGAGCTGGAAGTGATCGCCCAGACCTGGTCGGAACACTGCAAGCACCGCATCTTCTCCGCCTCCATCAGCCACAGCGTCAACGGAGGCGCGCCGGAAACCGTGGACAGCCTCTTCAAGACCTACATCAAGAAGCCTTCCGAAAAGATCATGGAACGCAAGCCGGGCTTCGTGCTCAGCGCGTTTGACGACAACGCCGGCTTCATCGCCCTGGACGACAAGCTGGCCGTCTGCCTGAAGGCGGAAACGCACAACCACCCCTCCGCCATTGAACCCTATGCCGGGGCCAACACCGGGCTGGGCGGCGTCATCCGCGACATTCTGGGCGCAGGCAAGGGCGCCAAGCCCATCGCCTCCCTGGACGTCTTCTGCTTCGGCGCTCCGGACACGAATCCGGCGGACATCACCGCTCCGGACGTCATCCACCCCCTGGGCATCATGCGCGGCGTGGTGCGCGGCGTGCGCGACTACGGCAACCGCATGGGCATTCCCACCGTGAACGGCGCCATCCAGTTTGACCCCACGTACATTTACAACCCCCTCGTCTTCTGCGGAACCGCCGGCGTGATTCCCCGCGGGGACATCCTGAAGGAAATGCGCCCCGGCCTCAAGGTGATCGTCATCGGCGGACGCACGGGACGCGACGGCCTCAAGGGGGCCACTTTCTCCTCCGCCGCGCTGGACGAAGCCTCCCACGAAGAGGACTTCACCGCCGTGCAGATCGGCAACCCGATTGAGGAAAAGAAAACGCTGGACTTCATTCTGGAAGCGCGCGAACGCGGCCTCATCGTCTTCATCACGGACTGCGGCGCGGGCGGCTTCTCTTCCGCCGCCGGGGAAATGCTCTCCGTCACGGGCGGGGAAATCTTCCTGGACAACGCACCCCTTAAGGAACCGGGCCTCATCTCCTGGGAAATCTTCCTGTCGGAATCCCAGGAACGCATGGTCCTGGCCGTGGAGGAAAAAGACCTGCCGGAGCTCCAGAAGCTGGCGGACACCTTCCAGACGGAGCTGACCGTCCTGGGCCATTCCGACGATACGGGCATCCTGAAAGTCTGGCACAAGGGGGAACTCGTCTGCTGCCTGGACAACTCCAAGCTGCATGACGCCCCCATCAAGAAGCTGGAATCCGTCTTCACCCCCGGCAAGGGCCTCACGGGCCTGCCCCTCCCGGACAAGGACCTGAACAAATCCCTGGAAACCGTCATGGGAGACTTCGCCATCGTCTCCCGCGAACCCATCATCCGGGAATACGACCATGAAGTGCAGGGCAACACCATCCTGAAGCCCCTGGCGGGCGCACAGGCGGACGCCCCGCAGGACGGCTCCGTGGTGGACATCGACGGCTCGGACAAGTGCATGGCCATGGCCTGCGCCATTCTTCCGGAATGGGGCAAGACGGACCCCTACGCCATGGGCACCGGCACCGTGGACGAATGCGTGCGCCAGCTCATCCTGGTAGGCTCCAACCCGGACAAGATCGGCCTGCTGGACAACTTCTGCATGGGCAACCCGGAAGACCCGGCGGAACTCGGCCGCCTGGTGGAATGCGTGAAGGCCATCGCCAGAGCGGCGGACGCGTACAACGCCCCCTTCATCTCCGGCAAGGACTCCTTCTACAACTACTTTGAAACGGAAGACGGCCCCATCAACGTGCCCGTCACCTTCCTCTGCTCCGGCTTCGGCGTGGTGGAAAGTCCGGACCATGTTATCGGCTCCTCCCTGCGGCGGAACCACAGCCTGCTGTACCTCATCGGCCACACGGAAGACGAGATGGGAGGCTCCGTTTTCGCCCGCACCCACGGCGTGGAAGACGGCAAGGTCCCCCAAACGGACTGTGCGGCAAACATGGAGCTGTACAAGGCCTATTACAACGCCCTGACTTCCGGCCTGGTGCTCTCCGCCCACGACGTCTCCGAAGGCGGCCTGGCCGTCACGGCGGCGGAAATGGCCTTCTCCGGCAAGGGCGGCGTACGGCTGGACCTCACGAAGGCGCCGACCGTCAACGGATGGAAATCCCCGGCAGTCCCCCTGTTCAGTGAAAGCACGGGCCGCATCCTGGTGGAAGTGGACCCGGAATTCGCCGCGGACTTTGAAGCGGCCATGGCCGGCTTCCCCTGCGCCTGCATCGGTAGCGTCACGAAGGAAAAGAGCCTCACCGCCACCTGCTGCGGCGGGGAAAAGGTGCTGGACTGCGACGTAGCCAAACTCAAGAAGCTCTGGAAAGACGGGCTCACCCCCTATTATTGATTTCCAAAAACCGGGACCTAACCATACCAACGATTCATTTCTACCAATATGCCTCACGCACTTTTACTGAAATACCCCGGCACCAACTGTGACGCGGAAACGGAACGCGCCCTGCGCGCGGCCGGCTTCTCCACCCAGATCCAGCCCATCGCCACGGCCACGCCGGAACACGTCGCCAAATCCCAGCTCGTCGTCCTCGGCGGCGGCTTCAGCTACGGGGACTACGTCACCAGCGGCCGCCTGGCCCAGCTGGAAACGGAACGCTTCCTGGGAGACGCCCTGCACCGGCACCATGCCGGAGGCGGCCTGCTCCTGGGCATCTGCAACGGCTTCCAGATACTCACCAAGCTGGGGATTCTGCCGGATTCCAGCCTGATTGACAACAAGAAGGAACGTTTTGAATGCGTCTGGGCCAAGCTGGTGAAGGTAGCTAAAAACTCACCCTTCCTCCAGGGCCTTCCGGATGAATTCGAGCTGCCCTCCGCCCACGCGGAAGGCCGCCTGGTCACCCGCCCCGGAGACGCGGAAAAATACCTGGCTGCCGGAAATGTGGCTCTCCAGTACGTGGACAACCGCGACGGCTGTGAATGCAGCATCGCGGGCCTCCAGGATTCCACCGGCCGCGCCATGGGCCTGATGCCCCACCCGGAACGCTTCCTGCTGCCCCGCCACCACTATGACAAGGACTGGGCCGGCAATGAAGACTGGGGCTGGGGATACTTCCTCTTCAAATCCGCCTTTGACGCCCTGAAATAACGGCACCATCCCACTCAACCGCCCAACCTCCGCACCTCCCCATGACAGACACGGCACTCATCGGTTCCTCCTGCGCCCTCGGCGCCTTCTGGTCCTCAAAACGGTACTTCGACTACCTGATTGATGAAACCAATCTGTCCCTGCTGCGCGGCAAGGAATTCGGGCAGGCCGTGATCATCTGCCCCTCCCTCCGGGAAGGGCGCAGGGCCATCCGGCAGAACATGGCCCCTTTTCTGGCGCAGGTTAAAACCCTGATCGACCTCCTGCATGAGGTGAAGGCGGAACGGGTAACCTACGTTACCTGCATTGACACCCAGCCGGAAACGGGCAATGAACATTCCCCCCTGCTCCGCGAACCGGAAGATGAATGGCTTGCCGCGCTGGTGGAAATGAAAGCCTTCATCAACCTCCGGTTCGGACGCGTGCTGAACGTCTACCTTCCGGAAGTCACCGGAACGGGAGCGGACATGAGCGTGGCGGATCTGCTGGCCGCCGCCCCGGAAGGAACGGAAGAACTGGAAGCGGCCCTGCTGGAACGCCACCAGCTCTATCCCATGAACCGCCTGGTCAGGGATGTGGAAAAGGCATGGGAATGCGGAATCTTCTCCGTCAACCTGGTGCCGGAGCCCGTCACCACCTTTGAACTGGTGGAGCAGTGCTTCCCCTCCCTGAGCAACCGTCTTCCCGTCGCGAAGGAAACGGACCCGTACGGGAGCGCCAGAACATCCGTTTACTCCACGCAGTACCATGATCCGGACACCGGCTATATCATGGACAAGCAGGACGTCCTGGAAGGGCTTTCTCCGGTCAGGCAGGCCTAGCCCCCGCTGAAAACCATTTCCCGGCTCCGCCCGCATCCCGTGCAGGCGGGGCTTTTTCATCCCCCTCCCGGAACGTCTCCCCGCCAGCAGCCATGCTTTCCTGTTGAGCGGATACGGGAACGGTGCTATACAAAAGCCATGAAGATCAGCGACGACAGTCTTGAATTTTTAACGGAACTTCTGGAAACTCCCAGCCCCTCCGGCTTTGAAATAGACGCCCAGCGAATCTGGGCGGACGAGCTGCGCAAGTACACGGAAGACGTCCAGTGCGACACCTACGGCAACACCTGGGCCACCTTCCACGCGGAAGCGGAAAACGCTCCCACGCTCATGATTGAAGCCCATGCGGATGAAATCGGCTTCATGATCCGCCATATCACCAAGGACGGCTTCCTTTACGTGGAGCGCGTGGGCGGCACGGATACGGCCATCGCCCGCGGACGCCGCGTGCGCTTCCTGGGCTCCCAGGGGGAAGTGACGGGCGTAACCGGAAACACGGCCATCCACCTGCGGGAACCCGGGGAAAAGGAACCTAAAATCTGGGAAATCTACGTTGACGTAGGTGCATCCTCCGACAAGGAGGTGGCGGAACTCGGGTTGCGCGTGGGCCATGTGGGCGTCTATTGCGACGGCCCCATGCTGATGAATGAAAGCAAGCTGGTATGCCGCGCCCTGGACAACCGCCTGAGCGGTTTCGTCTTGTCGGAAATAGCAAGGAAACTGTGCAAGCTGAAAAAGCCCCTCGCCTGGAACGTGATGCTCGTCAACGCCGTCCAGGAGGAAGTGGGCTGCATCGGCGCGGGAATGATCACCCACCGCCTGCGTCCGGACGCGGCCATCTGCATTGACGTGACGCATGCCACGGACTCCCCCGGACTGGACAAGGGCAAATTCGGAGACATCAAGCTGGGCGGCGGTCCCGCGGTCATCCACGGCACGGCCAACCACCCCAACCTGGTGGCGCGCCTGGAAATCGTGGCTGACAAGAACAAAATCCCGCTCCAGCACGAAGCCGCCGGACGCCGCACCGGAACGGACACGGACAGCATTTACGTTTCCCGCAACGGCGTGGCCTCCGCTCTGGTATCCCTGCCCCTGCGCTACATGCATTCCCCGGTGGAAACGGCCGCCCTTACGGACGTGGAAAACACGATCAAGCTCCTGCTGGAACTGATCAAATCCCTGAAGCCGGAAGATACCTTCGGCCACAAGCTGTAAGACAGTACGGCGGCAAAGGCGCCCGGGAAAGGTGCGCCTTCTTTTGGCGGCAGCCAGGGCATGTGCACAGGGTTCGCGCCGGAGAACAAGCGGAGGGTGATGCGCCGGCCTGCGGGTTCCTCCTTCCTGCGGGCTTCAGGCTTCTCCATCCCTCCGGACGATACCCTGCCTCCCTGCCCCTGCAAGGAAATTTTCCACGACGAACACCGGTCTCAAGAAACGGTGAAAACCCGATTGGACGGAAGGCGGCGTTCATTGGTAAAATGAGGCTATGAAGGCCGGGAAACCGGACAAACCGGCAGGTCGGAAAGCGCAGCTTGAAGCCCGCAGGGTGAGTAAATCTGAAAAATGAACGGATCAAACCTTCATTCCGGGAAAGGGAGCCTGTTCTCCAAGCATATATGAATGCGGCGGCGTGCACGCGAAACTGCCTCCAGGGAGCAAGGGTCTTCCGGTCCCTGGAAATCCTTCTCCCCGGAATGTATTCCCAGAGAAACGTTCCAGGCCTGAAAACGGCCGCACGCCCTTTCCCATCGGTCACATTTCGCTGAAATCCAGCCGGGTCACATTGAAATACGTCTTCCCCTTCCGGCAGGAATTCCACAGGATGACCAGCATCAGCAGGAACAGGCCCAGCCTCCACGCCACTTCAAAGGGATAGCTGGTCACTTCCCTTTCCACGCCGATGCAATTGCAGGAAAGGGAAAGCCCCCTGACCCATCCCTGGACGAACAGAGCCACAAACGTGAACGTCAGCGCACTGCCCAGCAGCGCGGCGCCGGCGCAGGTCCGGCGGAAGAGGAGTCCCAGACCCACCACGATCTCGCACGCCACGCCCAGGCAGGCCAGGGGATGTCCCCAGGCCTCCGGGAAAATGGCGAACCGGTCAATAGTCGCCTGGAGCTGGTCCAGGTGGAACAGCTTGCGCCCCGCCACAAAGAGAAAAAAGCCCCCCATCCCCAGCCGGAGCAGGAGCAGGCAGAAACGGATGATCTTTTCTCTCAGCATGGCGGGGAGTCCGGTTATTCAAAGTGGGTTTGCTGGGCGCTCACCTTGTCGTTGCGCAGCTTGTTAAGCTCATGGCGCACCTTTTCCAGCTCCGTCTGGAGGGATTTTTCCCGTTCGGAAGCAGGCGCCTCTGCGGAAGACGGCGCAGCCGCCCCCTTCTTCGCCTTGCCTACGGCATCTTCCGTGAAGAGCATGTTCAGCCCGGGAGCCTTCGTGTCAAACTTCAAGACGCCGGAAACGGGTTTCTGAGAGCCGGGATGCTTCACGGAGGCCCTCACCGTCACTGTTCCGGGCTTGGCGCCCAGGCGCACCAGCGCCGGAGCGGAGCCCCACTTGACGGGCTGGGTCAGGGTGCCGTCCGGTGAATCCGTCAGCAATTCGGCAGGACCTTCCACAGAAAAGACAAGCTCTTCATCATTCAGGCGCTTCACCGTTCCACGGCTGTCCGTGACTTCCGCCACCACCGCAAACACGTCGGAACCGTTGGCGCACAGCTCCACGCCTTCCTCACGGTCCAGGCTCAGGCGGATTTTTTCCGCCCTCCGGGAGGGCCGCACTTCATGCCTGGTCACCACCTTGCCGCCAATCAGGCCTTCCGCCACCAGCTTCACCGCCCCTTCCTTGCCGGCGCGGGCGAGCTTCTTGTTTTCCATGAAATCCCAGGCCTTCGGGAACACGACGGGAACGCGCTTGAGGCCGTTGGGGTAGGAAGCCACCTTCTTTTCCACCGGCACGCCTCCGTTGACGCTCAGGCGAACGGAATCACAGTTGGAAAACACCGTCACGTCTTCCGGAGAAAAAGGCGTGCATTCGTTGGCTATGTACACCACGGGACCGGAGCCGAGCTCATTGCGCGTCTTCTGGGGCCGCTGGGACATGAAGGCGTAATAGGAGGTCTTGGGCTGGCGGAAGGCATCCAGAATGCCGCCGTAGAAAGGGTCCGGATGATAGCCGCGCTGGTGGTCGAAGGGGTGCCACAGGCAACCGCCGAAGTGGTAGGCCGAAGCGGCGTTCAGGGTATCATACGTAGTGTACGGGAACGAGGTCTTGAGGTAATGGAGGGCCTGCACCATCATGGGGACTTCACCCCAGTGGCGCGCCGCGCGGGAGGTGGAGTTATGGGCGGACCAGGTATCCACGTTATCCCCGAATTCACGGGTAAAATACGGCTTGTTGTCCTTCCGTTCCTTGATGGACCAGTGCTTGTCCCCCGTGGCCGGGTGGGCGTACAGCACCTCATAATGCTGATTGCCCTGGGCCACCGCGTCGCAAGCGGTGTAACAGCCCTTATACGGGTATTCCTCATGCACCAGGTCGCGGGCCTTCTTGGCGAAATCCGCCGGGTAATGGGTCTCGTTCAAAATGGGCTCCCACATCATCACGGAGGGATGGTTCCTGTCCCGGCGCACCATCTGGCGGATGTCGTCATAAACCCGGTCCGCAAAAGGCCCCTTGCCCCAGAACTGCCAGCCCGGCGTAGCGACGATGACGAAAAGGCCCAGGCGGTCGCAGGCGTCCATGAAGGCCGGATCCTGCGGATAATGGGCGCTCCGGATTACACGCATGCCGGCCTTCCTCAGCTTCACGGCGTCCTGCCATTGCAAGTTGTTGGGAACTGCATTCCCCAGCCGGGCGAAATCCTGGTGCCTGTTGCCGCCAATCAGCTTTTCAGGGAACAGGGAGCCATTCAGCACCAGCCCCTTTTCCGTAATCTCCACGGTCCGGACGCCCACCCTCATGGAGCGGTTGTCCAGCAGATGGGCCGGATTCTTGGCATTGTTCCCTCCGGCGGCGTTCCATACCTCCACGCTCAGGGTGTACAGGTTGGGATCATCCGGCGACCACGGCTTTACATTGGAGATCACCAGGGGAATATCCACTTCACCCGTGGAATGGGGCGGAATGACCAGCGGGGCGGTCTCTCCGACGGGGTCCACGCCCTTGGGGTCCGTCATCAGCGCCTGCACGCGCACCTTCTGTTCCTTGTCCGTATCGTTGGCCACCTGCACCTTCACTCCCACCCTGCCTTTGCGGGTACGGGGGTCAAGGGATTCCGTCCGGAAGAAAACTCCGCCGCCGGCAACGGTTCCGGCCTCGTTCGGGTCCGTGATATAGACGGGACCGGTGGAAATCAGGTAAACGTCACGGTAAATGCCTCCGAAGTAGGCGAAATCCAGGCTTTCCTGGGGCTTGCCGGGAGGATAGGACCCATCGTTGGAATTGTCCGCCTTCACGACGATCACGTTCTTCTGGCCCGGCTTCAGCCACTTGTCCAGATTCACGATGACGGGAAGATAACCCCCGAAATGCTCCGCGGCCTTCTCCCCGTTCACCCAAACCTCGCTCTTCCCCATGATGCCTTCAAAATACAGGGTGTTCCTCCTGCCTTTCAGCTTCTCCGGGGCCGTGAACGTCTTCCGGTACCACACCGGCCCCTGGTAATTGGAGCAGCCGCTGGCCTCCTCCGGAAGAAGCTCAATGCCGTTGGGAAGATTCACGGATTCCCAGGAAGAATCATTAAAGTCCGGACTGTTCACTCCTTCCGGGGCATTTTTGCCCTTGAACAGCTTCCAGCCCACGTTCATGCCGTAGACATCCCTCTTGGTCGTATTTTCAGGCAGGCGGAGGGCTCCCGCTACGGAATAGGCTCCCGTGGATGACGCAGCTTCTTCCCTGTCCGCAGCCGGGTCCGCATAAAGAGAGAAAGAACCAGCCAGGCATGCCGCCGCCGTCAGGATAGTAGTGACTTTCATAAATGGAATAGGTGAATGTAATTTGGATATACGGGGAAACACTGCCGCCATCTTTCATTCATATAGTACATCCTTGCTGATAATGCAAATACATATGTCATCCCGCATCTTCCGCTTGACCTGGAAGGCATGTTTTTTCATAGTCGATTCGTCCTGTACGGGATTATCCCGCAGCCCCGGTCCGGGTGCCAGGCTTTCAGTCCCGTGAAAAGGAAAAAGTGTGGCGTTCCTCCCCCGGCTGTTTCAGGGCTACGCCTTTATCCACTAGTTTTTTATGTCATCTTTCTTTCAGAAAATTGTCAAACTTTTCTCCTATGACATTGGCATTGACCTGGGCACCGCCAACACGCTGGTCAACGTCAAGGACCAGGGCATCGTTCTGCGAGAGCCCTCGGTTGTCGCCGTCAAGGGAGACAAGGTTCTGGCCGTGGGGGACGAAGCCAAGCGAATGCTGGGCCGCACCCCCGGCTCCGTCACGGCCATCCGGCCGCTGAAGGACGGCGTCATCGCCGACTTCTACATCACGGAGGAAATGCTCCGTTACTTCATTAAAAAAGCCACGGCCAGGTATTACCTGATCAAGCCGCGCGTGCTCATCGCCATTCCCTCCGGCATTACGGAAGTGGAACGCAGGGCCGTCAAGGAATCCGCGGAAGCGGCGGGAGCTCGCCGCGTGCAC
>OHQF01000368.1_pt1 | contig 29967 bp, 33 predicted proteins | sample 1578001 | NCBI WGS metagenome assembly OHQF01 (sample SAMEA3879538, study PRJEB24766) | human gut metagenome | biome: human-associated habitat; feature: feces | place: USA | collected 1985/1987 | reverse complement strand
GACTTTCGTCATGAGGAACATGCTAGCGGCGAATGCGGGTGCATGTTTGAGCCCGTAAGGGCGAGTTGCACGCAGAGCATGAGCAAACAAGTGCATGTGACGAATAGAAAGTTGCAACGTGCCTGCGGCTGAAATCAGCCGAAGTGTTTTACATCTACACTAGAAGATGCATTGACTTCTAAATAACAGATATTTTGTCTATATGAAAAAAGTTCATCCCTTTCATTTCATCCTTTTCCCACATACCACTCCGGTTATATCTGCCAGCAGCCAGCCTATCGGTATTGCTACCCAGATACCTATCACCCCGATCGTTGTTATCCCGGATAAAACATATGCCAGAACGACTCTCGTTCCCAAAGAAATCACAGTCAGCACCACAGACATCAACGGTCGGTTGATTGCCCGATAGTATCCATATAGCAGGAACAGAATACCGATACCGATATAGCAGGCTCCCTCGATGCGAAGATACTGTGCACCGATCCCGATGATCTCCGGATTCTCTGCCTCTACAAAGATCCCCATCAGTTGATTTGCCAGAAAACATACAATCGCACTAACAGCGACACAGAACAGAACTACACTCACGCCTGCTGCCCGGACTCCCTTCTGTATCCGATCCTTTTTCCCGGCACCAAAGTTCTGAGCCACAAAAACAGAAAATGCATTTCCAAAGTCCTGCACCGGCATATAGGCAATGGTATCAATCTTCACTGCCACAGCAAATGCTGCCATTACGGATGCTCCAAAGCTATTCACCAGTCCCTGCACCATAAGAATACCAAAGTTCATAACCGACTGCTGCAGACAGGTAAATCCCGAAAGTTCCAATATATTTTTCAGATTCTTTCGATTCCATACCATATCCTCCCGATGGATTCGAAGCTCCGGACAGGCAATGAGCGTATAAAGACAGACTCCGATGCCCGATACCGTCTGAGCAATCACCGTAGCTACTGCCGCGCCCCGGATTCCCATCGAGCACCCCAGTACCAGGTAAAGATCCAAACCAATATTCAGCACCACAGAAACGCCGAGAAATACAAGCGGGATAAACGAATTCCCGATTCCCCGGAGAACATTTGCATAATAATTGTATAAAAACGTGGCAAAAAATCCCCAAAACACATACCAGAGATAGGTATGCATATCCTGTACCGTTTCGACCGGTACCCGCATCAGTCGAATGATTGGATTTAGAAAAAGATAAAAGAGAACCATTAAAAGCACAGTTAAGCTTCCAATACAGACAAAGGATAAATAGATTCCGTTTCGTATCGTCTTGCTGTCCCTTCTTCCATACGCCATGGAAAGAAAGGCACTGCTGCCCAGACAAAGACCGATAATGATGGAGGTCAAAAATGTCATAAGCGTATAAGAGGAACCCACGGCTGCCAGAGCATTGCTCCCCACGTAGCGACCCACTACCCAGGTATCCACCAGATTGTAAAGCTGCTGCATCACATTACCAAGCATCAATGGCAAGGCAAACAGCCACAGACCCTTCGTGATATTTCCAGTCGTCAGATTCCTCTCCCGTATCATATCGTATTACCCTTCTCGTTCTTACAGACTCTCCCGATAAATCTGTATGATTTCCTCTCTTGTCAGCACCTTATAACCACCCTGCATGGTAAGCGTCACATCTGCAATCGCTTCCAAATCTGCTTCCGTTACACCGAATTCAGAGATCTTCATAACCAATCCCAGTTCCTTCATCCAACTCTCCATCGCTGTCAAGCCTTCTTCTGCGATCTGCCGATCACTCTTACCGGACGGATCTACACCCCATACCTGAATCGCAAAGCGCCGGAACTTCGGTAGTCCATACGGAAGTATATAACGATAATATGGCAAAGAAACTGCTGCCAATGTCATACCATGTGTTGCATTCGTATAACCGCCAACCGCCTGTCCCAGCATGTGAACCATCCAGTCTGTTGTCTTCCCCTGTGCTACCAGTGTATTCAATGCCCAGGTAGCTGTCCACATAATATTGCTTCGTGCCTCATAGTCCTGTGGCTTCTGATTTGCAATTCTGGATGCATGCAACAACGACCGCATCAGACCTTCACTGATATAATCGCTGGTATTATCATCCTCACCGGAAAAGTACTGTTCACATATATGATTGAAAATATCATAGATACCAGATACCATCTGGTAATGTGGAAGCGTCATCGTATATACCGGGTTCAGGATGGAGAATCGCGGCATCACTGCCGGATCAGCAAAAACATGTCCAATCTTCTGTTTCGTTTCCTGATTCGTGATAACAGAACCGGCATTCATCTCGGAACCCGTTCCCACCATCGTTAACACACATCCCACCGGAACGATCTCACAGTCCGGTTCCTCGAACCTTTGATAATACTTCTCCCACGGATCCTCCTTACAATGAACAGACACCGCTACCGCCTTGGAATAATCACATACAGAACCTCCACCAACTGCCAGTAACAGATCTGCCTGATGCGTTCTTGCAATCTCCACACCCTCGCGCAGCTTTGCCAGTGTCGGATTCGGCATAACACCTGCGATCTCTGCCACTCGCTTTCCCTGTTCCTTTAGAATCGCAATCACCGAATCGTAGATTCCATTCTTCTTAATCGATCCTCCACCATAGATTAAAACCACATTTTCTCCGTACTTTGGAAGCTCCTGCTTCAAAGCCTCCAAGGAATGTTCTCCGAAATACAATCTAGTCGGATTACAATATGTAAAATCACCCAGCATAATAGGTACCTCCTTGTTTTTTCTCATTCTATCACCTAAAGTCAACTCCAGGTCAAGCCCGTTTTACCGGTAGTCCTCAAAATAGTCCTCCAACCCCCGCAGTGTCTGACTACAGTCTAACAGTTCCTGCCGGATCTTGTCACGATCAATCAATTTCTTTCCCTTATAAAGAATCCGATGCTCCATGCTGGCCCACAGATCCATCTCAATCGTTCGAATCTGTACCTCCACCGGAAAGATTTCTGTTGCATCCGAGCAGTATACCGGCACTCCTACTACCAGATGATAGCTGCGGTATCCATTTTCCTTTGGATTCTTAATATAATCCTTCTCCCGGACAAAGATCAGATCCGACTGCTTCGTCAACAGATCCACCAGTGTATAGATATCCTCCAGAAAATAACAGATGATCCGTATACCGGCAATGTCACGTAAGCAGTCCTTTGCATTACTGACCGTAGGCTCTAATCCCCGTTTTATCAGCTTCTTCTCCAGACTTTCCTTGGTTTTGATTCGATATTGGATGTCATGATATAGTTGATCTTCTTTTTTTGCATAAAGAGAATGCCCCAGTACCTGAATTCTGGTCTGAAGCATATTCATAGCGTCCTCATAGGGCGATATCAGTTCATAATATTCACGTTCATTCATGGTAACCCCAGTCCCCTTTTATATGATTCTACACATAGTATACGTCCGGGTTGTGTTCATCCTGTGAAGCATTTCTTAAAACTTTCGAATCAAATTATAGATCCGGTGTTTCTATCCGGCGATTAAAACGATCCAAAAGCAGAGCCGCTGCGATACCAATCAACAGCCAGCAGATATTCGTGATAAACGCATGAAAACTCTCTGCAAAGCTCTGAAACGGGATGATTGCAATGGTTGCTGCCATTACAACCCCTATGATTCCATGATAAATTACAGAATAGTGTTGTTCCATCAGTCTCGTAACCAGCTTTGACAGCAGAAGCACTGTCAGTACGGCTCCGATTCCTGCCGGAAGTATCACCTGCAGCTTAAAATGTCCGATTCCCTCTAAAAATGGTGTATATAAGCCAAGTGGCATAAGCAGTGTAGAAAAACTCAGGCCGGGTACAATAACACTCAATGCTACGCAAAATCCACAGAACAGATTCCATCCAATACTCGGCGTAATCGATATCTGGATCCGGTTCAGACCCAGAAGCAAACCTCCAACAACTATAAAACAAATCCCCAGCACCGTTGGTACCAGCAGTGCGGCATACTCCTTACATGCCCTTCTCGGATGTGACAAAAGCTCCATGATCGGTCGGTAGATTCCAAACACCACACACAGGACACCCCCTGATATCCCCGGCAGAACTGCCCCTACACCGATCAATACACCCTGAATCAGTCGAAGTACTCTCTGCTTCATACTTATATTAACTCCTTTTATTCTCCCTCACTCATACGATATCCAACACCTAATTCATTGATAATATAGTTCTTTTTTCCCGGCTGTGCTCCCAGCTTCTTTCGGATATTTGCCATATTTACCTGAAGCTTCTTTGTGCTTCCCGCATCATTATACCCCCAGATTTCCCGGATAATGAAGCTATACGTCAACATCTTTCCCGCATGTTCCGAAAGCAGAGCTACGATATTATACTCTGTCTGTGTAAGTCGAACCTCCGCCTCTCCGATCCATACCTGCCGGGCATCATAGTCGATTCGCAGATTTCCGGAATGAAAGTTTCCCCCCGGTACCTTTCCATCCTTAGACCGGTGAGAATTCGTGCGGAGTGCAGACCGTACTCTCGCCACCAGCTCCGCAGACCCAAACGGCTTCGTCACATAATCATTTGCCCCCAGATTCAGTGCCTCAACCTTATCCCGTTCATCCGACCGGGCCGACAGTACAATAACCGGTATTCCCGACTCCTTCCGCAGCATAGTAAGAAATGTAATTCCATCCTTATCCGGAAGTCCCAGATCCAAAATCACCAGATCCGGTCGATAAGAGCTATACAGCATCCTCCCCTCCTCACAGGAATAACCTGAAATAGCCTGATAACCGTTCGCCTCCATCAGAGTTTTTAACAGATTATTGATATGCACCTCATCCTCTATTACTAATATCTTATACCGATTCATCTTCTTGTCCCAACTCCTCTATATCTAACGTAAAGCGGAATATCGCTCCTCTGTCCTTTGCATTTTCCGCTGTAATATCCCCACCATGTGCCTTGATGATGGTGGCACATACTGACAGTCCGATTCCTTCACTGAATATCGTCCGCAGCTGCTCCTTCGGAATTCCGTTTCCATTATCCCGCACTTCAAAAATCGCTTTATCCGAGATTATAAATACCCGCAGCCATATCTTGTTCATTCCCTCTGCATGCTGTACCGCATTTTCCAGAAGATTAATGATGACCTGCTCGATCAATATCGCATCCATCGGAATCATGACCAGTTCATCCGGAATCTCAACTTCAATCTCCTGCTCCTGATATCGCTTATGAAACTTCACCAGCACAGAGTCAATCAGTTCATCCAGTGCCGTTTCCGTCTTAATAATCTTCACATTTTCATCATCTAACCGAGTGATAGACAATAGATTTTCAACCATGCGATGAAGCCATTGGGCATCCTGCTGAATGCCCAACAGCATCTTTCTCTTCTGTGCCTCGGTGAATTCATGATTTTGATCCAGCATCGCAGAGCTGGAGCCATAGATGGTTGTCAATGGCGTCCGCAGATCATGCGATACTGCCCGCAACAGATTTGCACGCATTTTTTCCCGTTCACTCTCCAAGCGAAGCTGCTCCTGTCGTTTTAACTGACTGGTTAAAAAGCAGGTGATCAGTGTAATCGCTATCATAATCACACCGGATACCAGATTCTCCGGGATCGTGAAGTTGATTCGAAAATATGGAAAGGTAAATGCATAGTTTACTGCTAGCATACTGACGATGGCTGCTATAATACCATATACAAATCCGTCCGTAAATACAGAAATCAGGAAAACCCCCAGCACAAATACACTTGGTATCAGTGCATTTCCCTGCAACGCATCATTTAAGAACAAACCGATTCCAAAGGTAAGTATTAAAATTCCTACCATCAGCCCAATATTTTTCCATATCTTCTTCATTCGTTCCCAACATCCTTTCATTACATACTCCCATTGCTACTATAGCATATTCTAAGGTTAAGATGCAGATAAGATGCCTACTTCTTTACCCAGTGCTTCCGATAGCAGGCACGCCGATACTCACTGGGCGTCATCCCGACTTCATTTCGGAAAACCTTTCCAAAGTAACTATCGGAGGAAAATGCCAGATACTCAGCGATCTCCGTACAGGTATACTCGGAGTACTCCAGCATATTCTTTGCTACCTTTACACGCTCACGCCGAATGTAGTCATTCAGACCCCATCCGGTCTCTCTGCGGAACAGCCGACACAGATAGGTTCGTTCCAGATTCACATAGTTTGCTATATCCGACAATCGGATCGTCTCATGCAAATGATTCTGCACATAATCCATCGTCCGTACACAGTGTATCGAATAATTTTCATTTACAGAGAGCTTCCGCATACGTTCTGCATAATCAAAAATCAACTCCCGATGCAGCCGTTTCAGTTCTGCTGCTGTTTCCGTTTCATCAAGCCGCCGGATATAGTAATCACTCAGTCCATAGCTGTCCCGCTCATCCATCCCTTTCTCGATACAAAATCGGGATATCATCACGACTGTTACAATAATATGATATCTTAAATTCCGTAATGCATGAGAGGACAGCGTTCCCCTAGACTCCATATCGACATCGCCGTAAGTCGTGATTTTCTGAAGCTCCTGCACTCTTCCGTCACTCACCATTTCATAAAACTGTAGTTCCGAATCATACGTCGGATGCTGTATCCCTTCTTCACTTTGCATGAACCGTTGAACAACCAGTTCCCGATTACCCTGATCCTGCAAGTATATTCCTCCTTCCTTCCATTCCCAAAGTAAAATTGTCATCTCTCTGCTATTTCCACTATATCACAATATTATACTATAATAAGCAATATATTGCTACTTATTATTCAAAAACTGTGATACAGTAACCATATCAAAGGTATTGACAAGATTTATAAGGATATTAAGGAGGGTTATGCAATGAGAACGGTAAAAGGATATCAAAGAGGCATCAATCTGGGTGGTTGGTTATCACAGGGATCTCTGGAGAAAGAGCATCTCGATACCTTTATTCAAGAGGAGGACATCGCAAGAATCGCATCCTGGGGTGCCGATCATATCCGTCTGCCTCTGGACTATGAAAATATCGAATATGAAGACGGCCGGACAAAAGAAGAGGGATTTTCTTATATCGATACCTGTGTCTACTGGTGTCGGAAGTATCATCTGAATCTGGTTCTGGATCTTCATAAAACCTATGGTTATATCTTCGATGATCCGGAGTACTCAAAGGACTTCTTCCACAGCGAGAAGCTACAGAAGCGGTTTCTGGCTACCTGGGAAAAAATCATTGAACGCTATGCCAAAAATGCAGATATGATGATGTTTGAACTGTTAAATGAAGTAGTCCCATGCGATGTCGTAGACGAATGGAACGAACTGGCTCTGAAGGGGATCGCTGTGATCCGTAAGGCGGCTCCGACAGCCAAGATCCTGTACGGCGGTGTCAGCTATAACGCCGTTACCTCTATTAAAAAACTACTGCCACCTGCAGATGAAAATATCGTATATAACTTCCACTGCTATGAGCCTCTGCTGTTTACCCATCAGACTGCTCAGTGGGTAAAGGATATGCCGATTGACTTCCATATCGGTTATCCGGGAGAGCTTGACGAATATATGCGCCTTAGCAAGACGATGGCAGGAACTATGGTCGGTGCACTGGCAGATGAAAGCCTGCATCTGACAACTCTGGGACCTGACTTCTTTGAAAAGATGTTCCGGGATGGAATCGAGGCCGCTGAGCGATTAAATGTACCTCTGTACTGTGGGGAATACGGTGTTATTGACCAGGCTCCACCGGAGGATACCGTTCGCTGGTTCCATGATATCAACTCTGTGTTTACAAAGTATGGTATCGGTCGCGCGGTCTGGACCTACAAAGAAAAGGACTTCGGTATCGTCGGACCACATTACGACTCTGTTCGCAAGGAACTGATCAAGAGCATCTTTGATGCAGAAGCATAGTCTGCACGCATTCAGCCGTCCTAACGTGTCGGTATAAGAAAAGGCCTTCCGATTCCACTCGGAAGGTCTTTTTCTCTTATTTTTCTATTATCTTTTATCCTTTATACGGTTCCGGTGACAATCAGTGTGCTGACACCCGGTGTCACCGCCCAGGTTCCTGTTGTTGGATTCTGTGCATAGGTTGCTGCCGGAACTGTGATCTGCCCGGCCACCGTAGCGAAGTCTCCGGTTGTCGCATCGTAGGTATAGTTCGTTGTTTCTGCCCATGCTGTGTCATTGAAGGTAACTGCCAGATCGGAAAGAATCGGATCAAAGGTATCGGTAATAACGGCTCCCGTATCTGCCGTTACCGGCTGGCTTCCGAAGTTCTGTATCGTAAACGTATAGGTCAGTCTGCCATTTTCCGTTACCGGAACCGGGCTAACAGCCTTATTGATCGTCAACAACGGTGCACTGACCGCAGTAACAGTTTCTTCTATCGTAACCGGAGTGATTCCGCCTCCTGTTATTGTCGCCGTATTGGTAACGGTTGCCGCCGCTTCCAATGGCGTATATGCATTTGTTTCCGTCTCATATACCAGAATCGCATCACCGCCCGCCGGGATGCTAATTCCGCTGATTACCAGAGAAGCTCCCGCTGTCACCGTTGGTGTTGGCTGAAGAACCCCATTGACATAGTACTTGATACTGTCTGCTACATAGGTAAGCGGAACCAAGGTTGCTGTATCAAATGCATATGCTCCCAAGTTATCGGTAACCGTAAGCCCGGTGATCGCAATTGCCCCGGAATTCACCATACTGACCACATAGGTTATTATATCATTTTGCCGGTAACCGGACCGAACTGCCGTCTTTGCTGCTGACAGCACCTCCAGAATCTCACCAACCGCTATATTGGAATTCGTAATAGAATCTCCATAGCGTAACTGCGCCTGATTTGTAAATCGTGCCATATATTGAAACCCTTCCTATTCTTCAAGGTATACTCTAATATATGTCACGAACAAATTATTGGTGCTTCTTCAATGCCTCATCCAGTGTATGCCATCCCAGCACTGCACACTTTACTCTGGCCGGCATATGTGAAATATCTTTCAGCGCGGATGCCTCTTCCAGTTCTTCGATCTCATCCTCGGTCGCACCGCCCTGAATCATCTTCAGAAAGAGTTCTCCCAAACGCTTTGCCTCTTCTTCTTTTTTGCCAATGATCATCCCCAGCATAATATCAGCAGATGCCTGTGAGATTGCACAGCCGTCTCCGATAAAGGCCCCATCCTGTATGACACCGTCTTCTACCTTCAGCTTCAGCCAGATATCATCTCCGCAGTTTGGATTCACACCCTCCAGCACAATATTGGCATCCGGAAGATCATGCTTATATTCCGGCCGTATGTTATGTTCTGTCAGAATTTCATTGTAAAAGCTTCTATTCTCCATATCCCATTTTTCTCCTTACATCTGCCACGCTTCTGACGAATGCGTCTACCTCTTCCTCTGTATTATAAAACATAAAGCTGGCACGCGTTGTATTATATACCTTCAAATACGTAAGCAATGGCTGTGCACAGTGATGGCCTGCCCGAACATCGATTCCATCTGCTGCCAGAATCTCACTGACATCGTGCGGATGTACCTGATCGATGGTAAACGCTACGATTCCGGTATGATTTTTCGGGCGTTCGGAACCTATGATATGCACGTGCGGAAGCTTTGACAGTCCTTCCATCGCCCGCCCGGTTAATGCAAGTTCCTTTGCTTCTATCGTTTCAAATCCGATCGTCTCTATATACTGAATAGCCGCTGCCAGACCTGCCGCTCCCGCTGCATTTACGGTTCCCGCCTCGAACTTATGCGGAAGCTCTGCATAGGTAGCACCTTCTCTGGTTACAGACTGGATCATCTCTCCGCCCGTCAGGAATGGCGGCATCTCTTCAAGCAGTTCTTCCCTGCCATACAGGACACCGATTCCCATCGGTGCCATCAGTTTATGTCCGGAAAATGCCAGAAAGTCCGCTCCCAGTTCTTTTACACGTATCTTCCTATGCGGAGCACTCTGTGCAGCATCTACTACTACCACTGCTCCAAAGGAATGTGCTCGATCTGCCATCTTTCGAACCGGATTTACACATCCCAGGACATTCGATACATGTCCGACTGCCAACAGCTTTGTTTTCTCATTAATTCCTTCCTCCAGCGTCTGATCGGTCAGAGTTCCGTCCGGCTCACACTCCAGATACCGCAGAGTTGCTCCGGTCACGCGTGCTGCCATCTGCCACGGAAGCAGGTTGCTATGATGCTCCATGATCGTTACCGCGATCTCATCGCCCGGATGCAAATGATTCAAGGCATAGCTATAGGCCACCAGATTCAGGCTCTCTGTCGTATTCCGGGTGAATATGATCTCCTTTTCGGAATCTGCCTGTATAAAGTTCTGTACGATTTTTCTTGCATTTTCATATATTTCCGTTGCACGCAGACTCAAGGGATAGAAGCCTCGTAACGGATTCGCATTGCTTTCTTCATAGAAGCGGCTTTCCGCCTCGATCACACTCCGTGGCTTCTGCGCAGTTGCTGCATTATCGATATAAATGGTTTGATTCTGCTGAAGCAGCGGAAAGTCCTGTCTGTAATCATGCTCTGTCATATTCCATTACCTCCGCTAACTGCTGTTCCACTAATGTTTCTGTTGCTGCATCCTGAATCTTCCGATAAAGAACTTCCATCTTTCCTTTTGTCATGATCTCCTCCGCTACCTCTGCACAAATGCCGCGAGATGCAAAGTAAAACAAGGTATCTTCATCCAGTTCTCCGATCGTTGCCCCATGTGAGCCTTCTACATCCTCCTCGGCACACAGAATAACCGGAATTGTTTTGTTTACAACATCATCCCCCAGAAGCAGTACATTTTCAGTCTCTGCACCCTTCGATTCGGAAGAACCATTCTTGAAATCAATCGTGCCGCGGAATATCTTCTGCGCAGCATCCTTCAAGGTACCGTCTACCTGAATAAAACTATTGGTCTTCTTCCCCAGATGGTTTACAACCAGATTCATATCCAAAAGCTGTTTCTTCTGACCCAGATAGCCGATTGCGATCTGGACATCCGATCCATCTCCCTCCAGATCCGTCCGGATTCCATTATAGAAATCCCCCCTGCCGATCACCATCTGCAGAATCTCAAAGTGTGCATCCTGCTCACAGACACAGCCGATATCATTTAACAGCTCTGTTCCTTCTCCCTGCATGAATACCTGTACCAGGCGTACCCGGCTTTCTGCTTCCGCATGGACTCTTGTCCGGTATGCCAGCCGCTTTGCCGGCATTTCTCCTGCCGGAAATGTCTCTACAACTGTGATATCTGCATGTTTCTCTGCCTGAATATATAGGGATCCCTCGGATCCTTCTTCCCGGTTTCCGACGATAACACGTACGGTTTCACCAAGGTTTGTCTGATCCGCCAGAATTCCATAGCCTTCTTCTTCCGACTCCCGAAACAGAGGATCGGCACCGCTTCCGGCTCCTGTCTCTATCTTCTGTGCGGTTTCCTTTAAAATCTCCGTTGGTTTTCCGCCCTCGATCATAGTCTGACACAGTGTCAGATCCGGCTTCCACGAAAGCGCAGTCTCATTCATACGCAGCCAGTGCCAGGTCTTTGATGGAAGCGCATTTATCGTTATTTCATCTCTTTGTTCCATAGTTGGCACCTCCTTATCCTATACTGCCCTTCATCTCCAGACGAATCAGATTATTCATCTCGATGGCATACTCTAACGGCAGTTCCTTTGATACATTATCAGCAAATCCACTTACGATGCAGGCTCTGGCATCCTCTTCACTCATACCCCGGCTCATCAGATAGAAAACAGCATCATCGCTGATACTTCCGATCTGTGCCTCATGTCCGACATTCGCTTTGCGGGTCCGGATATCCATCGCCGGTATCGTATCCGAACGAGAGATTGAATCCAACATTAATGACTGACAGGAAACGGCTGACTTTGCCTGTTCCGCCTCCTTCGTCACTACAACAGAGGAACGGAAGGTACTGATACCTCCATCCTTTGAGATGGATCTGGTATTCATATAAGAGCTGGTATCCGGTGCTGCATGAACCACCTTAGCTCCGGTATCCAGATTCTGTCCCTTTCCTGCAAACGTAACACCGGTAAATTCCATTTTCGCGCCTCTGCCCTTTAGGATACTCATCGGATACAGATACGATACATGCGAGCCGAAGGAACCGGATACCCACTCGATTGTTCCGCCTTCCGCTACCGTTGCCCGCTTTGTATTCAGGTTATACATATTCTTTGACCAGTTCTCTATCGTAGAATACCGCAGCTTCGCATTCTTTCCTACATACAGCTCCACACAGCCCGCATGAAGATTCGCCACATTATACTTCGGTGCAGAACAACCCTCGATGAAATGAAGGTCTGCACCCTCATCTACGATAATCAACGTATGCTCAAACTGTCCGGCTCCCGGTGCATTCAGACGGAAGTAGGACTGAAGCGGAATCTCTACCGATACCCCCGGTGGAACATATACAAAGGAACCACCGGACCATACTGCTCCATGAAGGGCCGCAAACTTATGATCATTTGGGCGGACCAGCTTCATGAAATGCTTCTTTACCATATCCGCATATTCACCGTTTAAGGCGCTCTCCATATCTGTATATACAACGCCTTTTTCCGCAACCTCTGCACGTACATTGTGATATACCAGCTCGGAATCATACTGTGCACCGACTCCTGCCAGAGACTTCCGCTCTGCCTGCGGGATACCCAGCCGTTCAAAAGTATTCTTGATATCCTCCGGTACATCGGACCACTTCGCCTTCATCTTTGTATTTGGACGTACATAGGTAACGATGTTGTCCATATTCAGACCTTCAATGGACGGTCCCCAGTCCGGGATCGGCATATTGTTGTAGATCTGCAGCGATTCCAAACGAAAGGTCTGCATCCATGCAGGATCATGCTTTTCCTTTGACAGCTGTTCTACGATCTCAGGTGTCAGTCCGGCCTTTATCTTATAGGCGTCCTTTTCCTCGTCCTTGAAGTCATATATATTTCGATCAATATCCTCGACATATGTTTTTTCTTTCATATCGATTGGACACTCCTTTCGCAACTTATTCTGTCTCGTACTTTCCGAAACCTTCTTCATTGATCACATCGACCAAAGAAGCATCACCGGTCTGAATAATCTTACCCTCAACCATAACATGCGTATAGTCTACCGATAAAGACTCCAGAATCTTGGTACTGTGTGTAATAATCAACAGACTGCCCTTGCAGGTCTTCTGATAGGCTTCGATACCGGCAGATACCGTACGCACAGCATCGACATCCAGACCGGAATCCGTCTCATCTAAGATCGCCAGTGCCGGCTTCAGCATAAGCAGCTGAAGGATCTCTGCCTTCTTCTTCTCACCACCGGAAAATCCAACATTTAAATCTCGTTCCGCATAAGCCGGATCCATCTGCAGAAGCTCCATTGTTTTCTCCAGTTCCTTCTTATAATCCCAGAGCTTTACACGCTTTCCGGTCTTTTGCTCCAGTGCATTCCGTATAAAAGAACTTAGGGTAACCCCCGGAACCTCCAGCGGATTCTGGAAGGACAGGAAAATTCCTGCCTTTGCCCGTTCATTTACCGGTTCCTCTGTTATATTCTTACCCTGAAACCAAATCTCACCATTCTGAATATGATACTTTGGATTTCCCATCAGTGCATACCCCAGTGTTGACTTTCCGGTACCGTTTGGTCCCATTAATACATGCGTTTCTCCTTCTCCGATCGATAGGTTTACTCCATGCAGAATCGACTTCTCTTCCACATCTACATATAAGTCCTTTACTTCTAATAACTGCTTGTCTGACATAGTCCTGCCTCCTTCTTACTTGTATCTTTTCTATCCTGTAAATTCGTTCTTCTCCATCAGGCTTTCTGTTTGCTCTCTGCTCCTTTGGCCACATCCTCCAGCGTCATATTATCAAAGTAGTCATTGATAAGATCTGCCAAGCCCTGCCAGATCGGGAGTGTATAGCATAGCTCAGACCGGTCACATGGAATGGAATCATCCTTTAAACACGCCACCGGAGCCAATGTTCCCTCCGTAAGCTTTAGAATTTCACCCACGTTATAGTCCTTCGGCTCTCTGGTCAGACGATATCCACCGCCATGACCACTGGCTGCCTCTATGAGGTGGTTCTTTGAAAGCAGCCGCGTAATACTCTCCAGATACTTCTGAGATAAGGCTTCTTCCTGGGATATCTCCTTCAATGGAATAAAACTGCCGTCATGATGCACCGCCAGATACACCATTACCCGTAGTGCATACCGCCCCTTTGATGAAATAACCATGTTTCCTACCTCCTTGTTACAATAAGCTACAGAAAGAATATACCCATTCACCTACCATGTCAATAGGTGAATGGGTATAATTTTAAACGATCACCAATAAAATTGCCAGAAACACAATATTTGCTACTGTAAACTCCAGAAAATAGCGTCCGCGAAGCCCTCGGTCTTCTTTTGCCACATACTTAAAGCTGATCAGACTGGCCATCGATGCGATCAAGGTTCCCAGACCTCCCAAGTTTGTCCCTACGATCAGTGCCGGAATATCATCCGTAAACCCTGACAGCAAAATCGCAGCCGGAACATTACTCATTACCTGACTGGCTACCACTGCCGTAAGCAGTTCCCTACCGGTCACCATCGCCTGCAGTGCTGTATGAAACGCCGGGATTCGTCCGAGATTCCCAATAAAGATAAAAAGTGCCACAAAGGTTCCAAGTAAAGAATAATCTACCTGTCGCAGTACTGGACGATTTCGTATAATCGAGTATAAAAATACCAGCACTAACGGAATCCAATATGGCAGCAGATGCGCAACTGACAGCAGGCTAAGAATAAAAAACAGGCCATACACCAGGAGATACTCAAGCCGTCTCTGATCTGAGAACTTAAATTCTACAACCCCGTCTCCTCCGATTCGTTTTTTCTCCCCCCGATTCTTCCTTGACGCCAGAACAATCCACAGAATCAACAGTCCCAGTGCCACTAGTGTATAAGGTAACATTATCATTATAAAAGCACCAATGGAGATCCCAGCCTTTCCATACAGATACAGGTTCTGTGGATTCCCGATTGGTGTCAGCATGCTTCCCAGATTTGCTGCTATGGTCTGCATCACTACGACCTTTAACAGCCATTTCTGTCTGACTTCCGGTTGAAAACGCTTCATAAGAATGATCGTTAACGGAACAAAGGTAATCAACGCCACATCATTGGTAATCAGCATCGATAAAAAGAAGCATAAACCGACCAAAATCAGGATGATTCCCGTTATTCCCTTTACCCGGTTCAAAAGTGTCTGTGCGATATGGTCAAACACCCCGATTCCTCTCAGCCCGGCTACGATTACCATCAGACAAAACAAAATGCTGAGTGTCCGAACATCTATATAAGATACATATTCCTGATCCGGAGGCACTAAAACCATTGATATGACCGCCATTATGATTGCAATCGACAAGACTGTTTCCTGCTTCCAGAATTTTCCTATTCTTTTCAATCTATGTTCCATCTTCTGTTTCCCCGACCGACCCGTTTTCCCTTTATATCTATAGTATCATCTGCAAATCGTCCGATCTTCCACTCGATTCACAGTAGCTTCATCATCATATCAGATATCACAGGAAAATGCTACGATCAATCCACCCTTTTCTGCATAATAGCTGCAGATCTCACCTGTCTGCCGTACAATAACCTTTGCCTCCGGCCATCTCTCCTGAATACTATGTGCCAGAAGTGCCGCGCCCCTCCGGTTATAGCAGTGGCTGATCCACACATCGCCGCCTGTAAACTGCCGCTTCTCCATATCACGAACAATCTGCCCATATACTCTTTTTACTCCCCGCACCCTGTGTATGAGTTCAATTCGCCCCTCCCGGTTTCCGGTACCGATCACCGTCAGTCCCAACCGATCAGCCGCATATCCCATTAGTCGATGAATCCGTCCTGCTCTTACCAGATTCTCAAAGCCGGATAATGCAAAGATCATCTGAATATTCTTTCGCCGCAAGCGGGCGGCTGTCACAACCTGCTCATAGGTCTTTCCCTGATGAATATCCTCCAGTATCCCATATACCAGCAGTCCGATCCCCGGTCCCGCCATTCTGGAATCCAACACATACAGACAGCATTCCGGATGCTGTTCCAGATAAATTTCTCTGGCAACCGCCGCACTCCGACAGCTCCCGGACAAGGCACCGGACATCGTTACCACAATCACCTGCTCTGCACCTGCGTAGGCTGCCAGCCATGCTGCCGGAGAGGGGCAGCTCGTTTTCTCTTCTGTAATCGAAAATGCCACGCTCTCATATGGAACCTCCGTCCGGTTTCGTATCTTCTCCGGTATATCGCATCCGGAGTCCGTTACAACTTTCCACTGCATAATTGTATCCTCCTATATTAAATATAGGATTTTCGGATTCCGGTAAAAATATACCTGTTATTTTCGTATTTTATGCGTTTCGGAACTGCCGTACCATCTTCATAAATTCCCGTTCGTTGATCAATGCCAGTCCCTGACTCTCATCTCCGAGAACGATCAGATTATCACCCGGTTCAATCCGAAATACCTTTCTGGCCTTAGCCGGTATCACAATCTGGCCCTTGTCGCCTACCTTCACCATACCAAACATGTGCTTTCCCTTCGGCGGTACTCCCAGACCGGTCACTTCTTTATCATAATTCACCAGATCATCCAGTGAAACATCAAAGATCTCAGCAAGCAGCTTACACTTGTCAATATCGGGAAGAGACTCTCCGGTCTCGTACTTCGATATGGTCTGGCGACTCACACGCAGGCGTTCTGCCAGTTCCTCCTGAGACAAATTATGCATTTTCCGCAATGCGATCAGATTATCTTGAAACACGCTTTTCCTCCTTCTTAATTCCCAGCACACACCAACGGACAATCGGGATGCGTGAGAGCAGCTCATTCAATGCCAGACCGCCTCCGTAGGCAGCGACGGCTGTCACTATATATAACCAGCCTCCGGTTATCTGTGTATAACGGGTGAGTACATAGGCTGTCGCAGACAGCGTCAGATAATGAAATACATATAGGCCAAAGCTTCGCTTCGTCATAAATACCGCGAACCTCCCCGTCCGGTTTCCCCAGCGCCTCATACAGCCGAGAATCGCCAGACATGCAACCCAGGCATAAGCGATTGCCAGCGGGCAGTTCACATAGGGCTCTACTGCATAATTCATGCCATAATAACGATATGTGTAAAATCCTCCCAGCAAAACTGCTACGATCATCAATGGTATGCTATAACGTACCAACTGATCTGTCACTCTTTCATGGGAAAAGACATAGTATCCCAGTAAAAAGCTGAAGATATAAATGCCAAACCGATAAACCGCAATCACCGGTGTGTTCAGAATCTGCGCGGAGCCCCATACAGCGACTCCCAGCATCAAAACAATCCAGATCGGAGTCCGTTCTCCCAGCTTTAACAAACGTCCTTTTTCAAGCTTACGAATCAACAACAGTACCAGGGAACAGATCCACAGCACCTGAATTGTCCAGAGTACACCCGTTCCGGATACTACCATGATCGGATATAAAATAAAAACCGGCACTGTATCCGGTATCGTGTCAAAGGCACCACTGATTGCCATGTTCAGATAGCCCTGTATCCAGCCCATTACAAACAGTCCGATCGTAGACGGTACCAGAAGTTTCCGGGTGCGTGCCCGAAAATATTCCCCGTCACTGTGCCGCTCCAGATAATAACGGGAACACATTCCACTGATAATAAACAGAATCACCATAAACCAGGGATATAACAGATACTGAATCGTATCCTGTCCATGTACATTCGTCACCGGCCCTATCACTCCGGCCGTTGCCACATGGTTAAACATGTAGATGACATGATATAGTACCACCAAAAGAATGGTTCCCCAGCGAATATTATCCAAATAGTATTTTCTCATATTTTTACCACCTTTGCTACTATTTTTTACAACCATTATAGTAAACGGTGGCTTTCGCTGCTACCAAGAATTCTTAACATCTTTCGGTATAAATGTTAAGAATGATAGCGTTTCACTCTGCATACTGTACCTCCAGTAAGGTCAGACCATGTGGCGGTGCTGTTGGTCCGGCCTTCTGTCTGTCCTGTGCGGTCAGGATGTCCTCCATAGCATTGCTTTCTATTCTCCCATATCCGACTTCCAAAAGCGTTCCGGTTAAGATTCGAACCATATTCTGCAGGAAACCGTTTCCGCAAAATGTCATGATCAGATAGCCTTCTTTCTCTTGTATCCGGATATCATATATCGTCCGCACCGTAGACTTCTTGATCTTACTGTTTCCGCAAAAGCTCTTAAAATCATGCATTCCGCTCAATGCAGAAGCCGCTTCCCGCATAGCTTCCAGATCCGGCCAGCTGCTTCCCTGTGTCACCCACTCCGGAAGAACCCAGATATACGGTCGTTCAAATATCGGCTTCTCTTCTCCTACATAACAGGTATATTGATAGATCTTTCCGGTCGCATTATAGCGTGCATGAAACCGTTCCGGTGCAACCTCTGCCTTTAAGATACAGATATCATCCGGCAAATAATGATTGGCATACGCCTTGATCTCATGGGGTGTCAGTTGTGTATCCAGCCATCCACTGGCAACCATCCCGCGCGCATGGACACCGGCATCTGTGCGCCCGGCACCATTGAGCTTCACTGTCTCTCCCGTCATTCTGGAAAAAACGGATTCCAGCTTTCCCTCTATGGTATCAACATCCTTTTTACTTTCCCATCCATGATAGCGACTTCCGTCATAGCTGACAGTAAACTTATAGTTCTGTTTCATATCTATTCTCCATTCACACTTTAACAGCTGCTTTATCCTCGTGGATCTCCTCCCAGCGCAGCATCATGTCTGCTCCGGAATTACGATAAAAAGAAAAGCTTGTATCAACATCTGTCCGAACACATCAGTTTCCTAATCAACTACAATATCGTATTTCTGAATATTAACTACTGCCTTACCATCACACACAAAACGAATTCCGTCCGCCTCTATTGGAGTGTAAAAGGTAGAACTGAGAACCTGTTGTCCATCGTTTAGAAAAATTTCTACAGAGTATTTATCTAATATGAAACGAAGCTGCAATTTATCTGTAGACGTTTTCATCTTTGCTTTTCTGATTGCAATCGTATCACGAACCATGCCTGAATAAGTACGGTCAATTTCTACCATGTTACTGTCTTTTAATATGGTGAAATCTGTATGATATCGTTCATTCCGAGCCAAAGAAATTGTAAACTGACGAAAATCTCCACGAACAATCTCTACCGTCATATCGAGTACCCGACCACAAATGCCCTCCAGCTGACAGTTTCCGCTAATTTCCTTATCCTGATAGCAAACCGCATTTCTATGATACTTCTCTATTTCCCGAACCGGACACTGTAGAATTTTCCCATGTTTGATCCGTAATTCTCTTGGTAGTGTCATCATACAAGACCACTTCTGATCCGCAGGACGTATATTAGAATCCCATGACTGCATCCATCCAATCATGATGCGTCTTCCATCCGGCGCCAGCATAGTCTGAGGTGCATAGAAATCCAAACCATCATCCAGCGAATACACATTTTCATAATGAAATACATGCTGTTTCTTATCATATTTTCCCATATAGTACACAGAATTATTTCCATTATGAAATTCTTCCGTTGCGCATAAATCCTGCGGCGATGTAATTAGCACATTTTCACCATCTAAACAAAAGAAATCCGGACATTCCCACATTGTTCCGAGCATTCCATCTCTATCACTTGCCAAAACAGATACATAATTCCATTTTAGCGCATCTTCTGAGTGAAATAACACAACCTGAGGAACACCTTTGTCTGTCTTATTCCCCACTACCATATAGTATCCGTCTTCCTCTTTCCAAATCTTTGGATCCCTGAAATGCTCTCTGCTAAAATGTTCTGGTAACATATCCCCCGTTATTACAGGATTTTGTTCCAACTTGTTATACTCTTTTCCGTCCCCCAGTGCAAGGCACTGGTTCTGATACGTAACGTTCTCCTTGTTTATTTCTTTTTCCATTACCCCTGTGTAAACCAGAAGATGACCTTTCTCTGTCTCGATTCCTGATCCGGAAAAACACCCGGCTTCATCATAAGTTTGGTCAGGGGCAAGTACAACCGGTAATTCTGTCCATTTGATAAAATCTTCTGTTTCATAGTGTCCCCAGTGCATTGGTCCCCATATTTCGCTATATGGATGAAACTGATAAAACAAATGCACCTTTCCCTGATAAGCAGAAAAACCATTTGGATCATTCATCCATCCACAAGGTGGTGTAACATGGAATACCGGTAACTCCTCTCTCGATATACGATTCTCTTCAATATATGTATTTGCCTTTCTTAATTTATCCATATAAACTCCTTTCTAATTTCTATTTTATCACAGCCGCTTTGTTTGTAATAGTAATAAATACCATCTAGGTTCCGATTGTTTTCTGTCTGCATTCCCTCATAAGGCTATAGATAGCGCACAGCAAAAGAAATAATGATGTAATACGCTGCTGTCCATCAATAATCTCCTGCTCGCCATCCTCCTTTTCTTACTAGTGGTGAGGCAATACTTAAATGGCCAGAACCTTTAGCTACTGGTAGAAATTGCTTCTTGAACACCGGTGGTAACGCAGATGTAAAATTTTATGTGGGCGAAACCGCTTATTCAACAGATACATGGTGTAGCACTGCATCTGATGAATTATCAGATTATAATTATCCCGATTTACCAACATCAATTCCCATCCATACTTATCAATTGCAATGGGATGTTCTTCCTGTTTTATAATACCAAAACCTTGTAACTTTTCCGGTAGCCTGACCGCATCATTAGTTGCGAATGTATGTCCTACATAAATAATCAAGAAAAGAACGAACAACAGAGTTATCTTTTTCAGAAAGCTCTTTTTCCTTTTCATCTACTTAATCTCCGTTTTATGATAAACATGATACATGAGTGGCACCATCAAAACACTTATGATTGGATAAATGACCAGCATGATTGGTATCGAGCCGACAATCTTACCACCTATATGATATAAATCAAATGTATTGATAATCTCATTGATCTGCAGCAAGCGGTCTGGGAACACACCTAATATTCCCGATAAGAAATCGAAGTTTGATACAAACAACGGTAAAAACAGGATTGCAAAAGGTATTGTCACTGCAACAACTGCTGTATGCGTCTTTGCTGACACAAGCATAGACAGAAACAGGCAAAATACTGTTCCAATATATCCGGCAATTACCGTGAGCAAATACAACTGCATATAGGTGATATTGTAAAAAGATTTCCAATGCCAGAAGCCTGTCTGTATCATGACATTTCCACCTTGCGATCCGAGACATCCCAATACCACAAGTGAATACAGCGATATTACAATAAAGTAGATAGCTGATACCACGATAAATCCTGCCATGATCTTTGTTCTCGTTCCCTTGTCCCTTCCATATTTTGTTGAGAAAAATATGGAATCTGATTTCCAGCTAAATTCGCCTGAAAAGATACCGGACACCAAGAATGCTGACACAAGCATAATGAGCATAATAATCGTCTGAGCGTAACTCAGTGCGGATTTCCAGCCATCATAGTCCTCATAGTATAAAGGTGCTTTCATCTCACTGTACTGCTCTATCAAAAATGCTTTCTCGTTTTCATCGAATAAACCATCAGCATCTTCGGAGTTCAACCATTTTTCCAAACTCTTTACACGGTTCTCATAGATCTGTCCCACTTCTTCTTTCGATAAGGAATCAATACGATAATAATTAAAGTCTCGAAATTCGCAAAATCCCATATTGATCATGTCCTTGATTTCTGAAATACCTTGTACCTTGGAATCATGCAATAAGTTAGCAGAATCATCTCCTGGGCGAATCGGATAGTCTTCACTAATCTTTTTATATTCCTCCATGACCGCTTGTAATGCTCTTTCATCTAGAACGCCTTCCCACCTCTGCTTTTCTTCCCGCAGTCGCCTTGCCGCTTCAATTCCTGTATGAGATTTGCCCTGCTCATCCAAAAAACTGACATTTGCGATTGCGAAATAGCAGGATATCATAAGTGAAAATAACAACACGACCAATGATACTTTACTGAGGCTCTTAGAAAAGATTTTCTTAATCTCATATCTAATCATTCCATCTCACCACCCTTTTCACCAAAATAATATAAGAACACATCCTCCAATGTCGGCTCCACCACAGATGCTCCAGCAATCGGTGACTCACTGGCAATAATACGCAATTCCACCATTCCACTTTCCGATTTCATATTAGACACCTTAAATTCTTTCATCATCTTTGTTGCATCTGCCTGTGATACTTCACACGCATATACCTTTTCCTGCATAGAAGCAAGTGTCTGATCAAGATTTCCCTGCTGCATGATCTGTCCATCCTTCATCAGCCAGATTTCATTGGCAATATACTCCACATCTGAAACAATATGCGTCGATAAAATAACGATCCTATCCTCTGACAGCTCACTGATCAGATTCCGAAAACGCACCCTTTCCGTTGGATCAAGTCCAGCCGTAGGCTCATCCAGAATAAGAATTTTGGGATTGTTTAGCATTGCCTGGGCAATTCCTGCTCTACGTTTCATTCCGCCGGACAGCTTCTTCATCTTTTTATTTGCTGACTTTGTGAGTCCAACCTGTGCAAGCAAGTCCTTTACCCGTTTACCAGCAACCATAGGTCGAATACCCTTTAAGCTGGCAATATACAGTAAATAGTCTTTTACTGTGAAATCCGGATAGAATCCGAACTCCTGAGGTAAGTATCCAAGCAAATTTCGATATTCTCCATCCATTTTGAAAATATCCTTTCCATCGCACAGAATCTGTCCGCTTGTCGGTGTCAAAAGGGTACAGATCATTCGCATAAGCGTTGTCTTGCCTGCACCATTCACACCTAAAAGTCCATATACTCCATTTTCTATTGTCAGGTTTAAGTTCTCTACTGCCCGAAAGTCACCAAACTTTCTTGTAACATTAACCATTTGTAGTTTCATATAGATTTCCCTCCATCGTCCAACATAAGCGATTGCAGTCATGTATTGTCTTATACACAGCACCAATCAGGAAACAGCTTGCTAATCCAAATAAGATACTCCACACAGGAAATGTAATCTTAGCATAAATAAAATCATTCATTGTAACCATCCACCAGATCCCGCTCCACAAAAAGCAACCGAGCATGGATGCTACTTCATTCAAAGCTCTGCTGTTTAACATCGCAAAGCAGATTCCGGCAGCAACAACCATTGGGAACAAAAACTGCACCAAAATATCCATAAACTGCATTCTCATACCCACACAGCACACAAGCAAAAATAGTGTTATCATAAACACATCCGCCACTCCTATCAAAAATACTCGTGCAGAATAGATCTGTCTGAGAGAGTATAGGCACGATGCCTCAATCTGTAAGGAATCACTTTCTTTGTTTCTCCAAAATTCCGGAATGATCATAACGATAAAAAGGACAGAGGAAGTTCCCAGTGTTCTCATCAAATATTCGCTATCATCCAGATAATTCATGAGAAAAAATGCCATGATCAGTAATGCTGCCTGCAACATCCACCATCTCTTTCGGATCAGCCGAAATTGAGAAAATAAAAACTCTCCATAGCTCATCGTATGTTCAGACTGAACTTCCATCATAACTTCCTTCGATTTTTGAATCGTTTCCAGAATCTTTTCTTCTCTTGGAATAACTTTTATTTCCGTTTTATAGTTTTGCATCATCTTTTTCAAATTCATCAGAATCCTCCTCTCCCAAAAGTTTTATTAATTCTTCTTTTGCCCTTTTGTGGCGGTACTTAACCAGTGGCAAACCAATCTGTAAAATATCTGCTACCTCTTTTAGTTTACAGTCTCCAAAATAGATCAGCAGTATCACTTCTCTTAACTCCGGAGCCAGCCTGCCAAGAGCCTGTTCCACATCCATTCGTTTTTCTTTTCTTTGAATACCACCATCCGAAACCATCTTCCTTTCCAATATTTCCTGCTCTACACTCTCTACCTTCCATTTCTTTGCATAGTCCTTACAAAGATTCCTAGCTATCACATACAGATAATTCTTTGCCATTCCAATGTGCTGATAAGATGCAATATTTTCTATAAATCGAAGGAAGGTTTCCTGTGTCAGATCTTCTGCTTCTGTCTGATCCAGACAATGATTTCTACAATACAACAAAATTTCTGCATAATATTTTCGTACAAATTTATCAAAAGCCTTCTCATTGCCCTGTTTCATTTGTAGGATTAAAAGAAAATCATTCAAGTTGCCCTCCTTTCCCATTTTCAGTAATGTATAAACGTTTATTCCATTCTAATATGTATAACGACTGACTGTCAAAAAAAGATAGTCATTCACCCAAAAAAGGCACCAACCTTCTCTGATTGATGCCCCAAAATTCATTATATAATTGTCGACTAAGTCAAAGATGAAATTTAGATGGACAAGTCAATTCCTTTTACTTTAGCATCAATAACCTCTCTTTTTACGCTGTCTAAGGCTCCTTGATAAATGTAAAATCTTTCATTTATCATTTTCATCATAACTAGCCATTTTGCCCCATGCATCCATATAATGTAACACTCCCTTTTGGTATCGTATTTCTCCATCTGAGACAGCTTCAGCAATAACGATATTCCTGCCACTTACTCTTGAACATTTGTATATTGAGCTATCTTTTTGGTAATAAACAAATTTATCTGTAACAATGAGCCAGTTTACCGTAGCAATATTTTTCGGAATCTCATTTGCATCATTTGAATCATCTTTTCTTAATCCATAAAAATGCTCTATGTCCCTTATTATTGTTTTTCAAAATAGCAATTATTATCATAATAAGAAAAACTATCCGCATCTAACAGCATGGTCATATCTAATCCGCCCCAAAAGGTATAAACTTGTCCATCCTGCTCTCCCAGACTAAACAGCACCATTTCCTTCATATTCTCTAGTTTTTCTGTACTATCGGATTCGACCTCCGATAACACCAGACTAATCCACTGCTCATCTCCGTATATCTTTAGCTTTACTTTCATATCCTTATCCACGCCGCTTATTACCATATCCCCATAGTACTGTCCATCCTCGTTATAGATATCCAATACATATTTCGTCTTCCGTGTCACTCCATCCGTTTCGGTTTCCTCTGTGAAGCTATATGTTCCAACCCACGCTTTTAAATTATCTTCTTCTGTTATATTTTCCGTTATTTCTGTATCAGAGACTTCCGTCTGTTTAAAATATATACCTCCCGATTGGTTGTTTTGTATCCCTAACGACGTCTGTATTCCCCAATAAGTATATATGCTATTTTCATATTTTCTCATACTGAACAACACACTATCCTCGCCAAATACTCCCACCTGCACCTCATCAGGATAGTACTCCCTCAATGCAAAACTAATCCATTCGCTATTTCCATACACATTCGTTTTTACATGAACGGACGTAAACTGTCCACTAATATCCACATCTGCATAATATCTCCCGTTTTCTTTATAAACGTTCACATCATAATCCATAAACATAAATGGGTCATCATACACTTCATCAAACGTGTATGTTCCCAACCATGTGTCTAAGTTATCCTCTTCCTCTAATTCTATAACTTTTATTTCCGTATCCTGTTGCGTCGAAGCCTGTGCCGGGGGTTCTGTTGTATCTGCCGTTGTTATATCTTTTATTTCCGCCAACGGCTCCTCCGTTGTCTGGGTAACAGACGATGCTGTCCCCTCACAACCGGTTTGCAGCAGCAAAAGAAAACCCACTGTTATCCATCCGATTATTTTTATTTTTTTCATACTTTGCTCCCCTCCCCACAACCTTTATCGTAATCTCATTTCTGATTTCCCTTCTATTTTATCACAGCCGCTTTGTTTGTAATAGTAATAAATGCCAGCCTTGCAACAGATGATCTAAAAGCATCGGTCCGCAAGGCTGGAAAAACCGTCAAGGATGAGATTACTGCAACCGCCCCCAAGGACACCGGAAAATACGCAAAAAACTGGGCTGTAAAACGCAAAAGGAAACATTAGAGTCCAAGGGTGTGCTGATTGAAAACCCGGAGGTAGAGCTTGCAGCATTTGCGCTTCTGTTCGAGTTTGATGGAGGCCAGAAGCACATTCGTCATGTGCTGTATAACTGCTCCGCTTCCCGTCCTGGCATCGAAGGAAAAACGAATGAGGATTCCAAGGAAGTACAGACGGAGAAGCTGTCTCTAAAGGCCGTGCCGCTTGCTAATGGTATGGTGAAAGCAAAGACCGGAAATACCACGGAAGCCACCACCTATGCTGATTGGTACAAGGCGGTATATGTGCCTGCGGCGGGGAGCGATGTCGCAACGCAGTCTGCAACGAAGCCTGCGAAGGCAGTAAAGGAGTGATTGGATTATGAGTATGATTCAGAAGATTGAGATTGACGGAAAGCAGGTGCCCTTCAAGGCATCTGCCGCCATTCCGCGTATTTATCGCATCAAGTTCCACCGAGATATCTATAAGGATCTCGATGTGCTGGGAAAGGCTGTCGGAAACGGGGACGAGGGTTCCTCCCACCTCGATATGTTCTCTCTTGAGATGTTTGAGAACATCTCCTACATCATGGCAAAACATGCAGATCCCACCATCCCGGACAGCCCGGAGGAATGGCTTGATGAGTTCAGCACCTTCTCCATCTACCAGGTACTTCCGAAAATCATTGAGCTCTGGGGCTTAAATGTCCAGACGGATGTAGAATCTAAAAAAACTTCACGCAACTGACCGGCCGATGACCACGCCATTGTTTCTGCTCCGCTGCGTACAGCTCGGCATCTCCATCCAGGATCTTGACTTACTCACGATCGGGATGGTGAATGACATGTACGCAGAAAGCCGTAATGATGAGTACAAAGGCTATTCGCAGATCGCTACCCATAGGGATTTCGATGCATTTTAGCAGAATTTATGCATTCTGTATAATGACAACGTGTTGACATTAGGCGCATATTTGAGTATACTATATTTGAATGGAGGTGTTCTGTATGGCAACAACTAATTTAAATATTCGTACAGACAAGGCAATCAAGGACCAGGCGGAGGAAATCTTCAATGAACTTGGTCTGAATATGACAACTGCTGTAAATATGTTCCTGAGAACCGCTATCCGTGAGCATGGTATTCCTTTTGAATTAAAACTGGAAGTACCGAATGATACGACAGTCGCTGCCATTGAGGACGGCAGAAAAATGATGAAGGATCCTTCTGCTCCGCGTTATTCCAGTATGGATGCGCTTAAGGCAGCTCTCGACGTATGAAATACGACATTCAGTTTACCAATCAGTTTAAAAAGGATTTGAAGCTTGCCAAAAAGCAAAATAAAAATCTTGATAAGCTGTTTGAGGTAATCGATATTCTGGCGAATGGCGGTACGCTGGATGCAAAATACAGGGATCATGACCTTATAGGAAACTACAAAGGTACGCGTGAGTGTCACATTGAACCGGACTGGCTACTTATTTATGAGATTTGTGGAGATGTTCTTGTTTTGATGCTTTATCGCCTTGGTTCACATTCTGAGCTGTTTAAGAAATAAGTACAAATCGTTAAGGAAAGAATCGAAGGTGGTGCAAACGAAAAAGCAGTATTGAGACTTTTCATTAACTGCCCTTTCGTTTGCATCAATTTCGATTTTTTCTGGTTGAACAAAGCGCGTCAACTCTATATGGACTTTTAATTCTGACACTCTATTTATAATAGGATAGCGTGTACACATAGAAACACATAGAATTTATAATTCAGTCCTGTATTATGACACCAGAAATAAGCCTCCCTAAGGAAGCTAAAAAAATATACAGTTATGATACGTTAACAGAGCATATGTGGTTTTGGTTTTATAAAATGTTGTTCTGTAGGCAGAGGAATAATCTTACCACCACAGGAAGAGCACTTGCATATATCTTTATTATAAAGAAGACGGATAATGGCAGGTGCATCCATATCTTTCAGCTTGGAAATATATTTTTTGCAACCAAGGATGTTTCTGCATAGGGTAATCTTTTTCTTCTTATTTCTGGATGAAAGAAGACCATAGTGCCTGATACGTACAAAACGTTTTGGAGGAACATGCATTAAAAATCGACGGATAAATTCCTCGCCGGATATGGTGATCTCTTTCCAAAGCCCTTGGTTTTTGTAATCTTTAGCGGAAAAAGTAACTGTAGATTCTGTCATGTCTTTGATACGGTAGTTGCTGATAGCAATCCGGTGGGTGTATTTTCCAAGGTATCTGATGACAGATTCGGCACCGTCAAATGGTTTCTTGCAATAAGGAATCCATTCCTTTGCATAGCAGGTATTTAACAATTCCTTGAAAGTATAGTAGTTTTTGTAAGGTGCAGCCGATCCATGAAATTCAAGCCTGTCATTTTCCCAGAGCTGCTTAAGTTCAGCCATGTATTTTCCACGAAACGTTTTTGAGATTACCTTAATCGGAAGGAAAAAATCTTTCCCATTGTCTTTCCAATGATTTTTCACATCCAGCCCTCCACCAAGAACAATCGCATGGATATGAGGATGAAAATTCATGGTGCTTCCCCATGTATGGAGGATACAAATATAGCCGATATCAGTCCCAAGATATTTACTATCAGCAGCAAGTTCACTGAGAGTATCTGAAGCCGCATGATAAAGAGCAGTGTATAAGAATTTCTGGTTGCTGTAGATAATGGGATTGAGTTCTTCTGGAACTGTAAAAACCACATGGAAATAAGGAGCATCTAAGATATCCTCACGCCGTGCATCTACCCATTTTTCTTTTGAAAACTCCTGACACATAGGACAGCATCTGTCACGGCAGGAGTTATAGTGGACTGATATGCAGCCGCAGTCCTCGCATACGCTTACATTCACACCAAAGGCACCGGTTTTGCAATTCATGATGTGATAAGCGGCCTTTCGCTGAGCGGGAGAAATACTATGTGTGGATTTAAAAGATGGATAAAAACGATGAAAAACATCCTGAATCGTACAATCCTTACTCATGATTCACCACCTTCCGGGTTGTCGAACGGGCTGCGGATTCCAAGAAGTGTCTTGTTGCTCACATGAAGGTAAACATCTGTAGAGCGAGGATCAACATGTCCCAGAAGTGACTGGATATATTTTATATCTGTGCCACTTTCGAATAGGTGGCTGGCAAAACTATGACGGCACGCATGAGAGGAAACATGACGGTTAATGCCGGCGAGTTTAGCACTTTTCTTAAAGAACTGGTTAACACTGGCTATATCAAGATATCCACCGGACCAGGAACTTGGGAAAAGGATATCTTTAGGGCGACCACATTTGTACCAATACTCTGTGAGAAGGTCTAAATTTTTTTGAGACAGAATTGTATACCTGTCAATTCTGCCTTTGGTTTCACGAACATGAATTGTCATGTTGGTACGTGAAATGTCATCATAATGAAGATGAACAACCTCTGATACACGTAATCCGGAAGAATACATAGTTGCAATAATCGCTTTATGCTTCAGATTCGGAGTGGCGTCAATGATTGCATTTATTTCATCGCGGGATAGAACAGCAGGAAGATTTCGCTCTCTTTTCATAGCCGGAACAGTGTCATCATCCCAGAGAATCTTCAGCACCTTTTTATATAAGAACTTGATTGCAGACCGATAGTGATTGTGAGTTTCAGGAGACCTTCCTTCCAGACGTTTGGCAGTAAGAAAACTTTCCGCATCTTCAAGTGTAAGATCAGAAACATTTTTTCCAATCCAACGAAGGAAGTAACTGACATCAGAGCAATACAGTTGAATAGTTCTTTCACGCAGGTTACGTTTTTCCGCTTCATTGCGGATGGATTCAAAAATATCTTTATACATAATAAAACCTCCAGAATAAGTAGTGTTAATAATTA
>OHQF01000357.1_pt1 | contig 30555 bp, 25 predicted proteins | sample 1578001 | NCBI WGS metagenome assembly OHQF01 (sample SAMEA3879538, study PRJEB24766) | human gut metagenome | biome: human-associated habitat; feature: feces | place: USA | collected 1985/1987 | reverse complement strand
AATTTGAAAATTTATTACAACTTTGAAAGGCTGATGAATTATGAATGTTTGCATTTTCGGCGCATCAAGTGATTTTATAGATAAAAAATACATAAAAAGCGCATATGATTTGGGGGCAAGCCTTGCAAAAAAAGGGCACGGGCTTGTTTTCGGCGGCGGTGCTTGCGGAGTTATGGGGGCAAGCGCAAGAGGTTTTCACGAAAACGGAGGATACATTTTGGGAGTTGCGCCCGAATTCATGAGCGAATACAATCTTTTTTCCGAAAACTGCACCGATTTTAAAATAACAAAAACAATGGCCGAACGCAAAACTTATATGGAAGACCATGCAGACGCCTTTATAATTGCACCCGGCGGAATAGGAACATATGAGGAATTTTTCGAGGTTTACACCTTAAAGCAGCTTAACAGGCACAGCAAGGCGATAGCAATTTTTAACCCATACGGTTATTATGACGACATGATAAAAATGCTTCGCCACACCGTAAGCGAAAGCTTTATGCAGCAGGAATCGCTTGACTTGGTTGCGGACTTCTGCGAGGCAAAAGATTTGATTGAATATCTTGAAAATTACCATGCAACAAAAACAGATGTGCTCAAAGCAAGATATGCCTTTATTAAGGGCAAGGATTACAAAGACAACGAATAACAAAACACCTCAGCGCACAAAAGCGGCGGCCCGGTTTCAACATCCGAGCCGCCGCTTTTTATAAATATTGCGCACTTATTATTTTCTATGCCGACAGCTTTTAAAAATCCGATGCAAGCGGCATTTAATGCACTTTGACGATTTTAAATTTTTATTTTGATTGAGTGATTTTATAAAGCCTTACCCCATGCGGATCAACAACAGAAGAAACTTTATTCTTGAGTGATTTTTTAACTTCACCGCTCCAAATATCAAGCAAATCATACGCTTTATCGGGCATCAAAATTTCCGAAAGATCAAATTTTATACAAGACTGCTTGTTTGCCGTGTTAAACAACGCAAGATATTTGCAGGCTTTGCCGTTTGCAACCCAAACAACCGTGCCGACGCCGTTTTTCTCGTTTCTGTAATGCTGATGTGCATTTCTTGAATCACGGTGCATTTTAAGATATTCCGAATTTGTGAGAAGTGAAAGAGTCCATTCATCATTTTCAGGCATATTGCCGCCAAACATAAGCGGGCTGCGAAAAATTCCCCAAAGGCTCATCATTGTGAGCTGTTCCGGCTTGGTGAACTGAGTATATCTGTTTTGAGAGCCATGATACGGAGCATTCTTTGTTAGCCTGCCGAGCGGAAGCATATCGCAATCAGGCCAAGATCCTCTGCCCACATATGATTGCCAAGCAAGGCATTTATCAAACATATCATGCAGCTTTTGCCACGAATCCCAAAAATCACCCGTCATTCGCCACATATCTGCATTTTGCCTTAAATGTGCGGCATTTTCAACCTGTGCAGGGCCCGGAGAAAGCGAAAGCACCATTTCCCTGCCGCAATTATTTATTGCATTTCTTATCATTTCTATTTCATAATCGGCTGAATACGGATTATCCCACTTGCGAAATTCCGTTACGCAAATATCATCGCACTTAACGAAATCAACACCCCAAGAAGCATAAAGCTGAAAAATTGAATTATAATACTGCTGCGCCGCATCACAATTTTTGCAGCCATACATATCAGTGTTCCAAGAGCAAACAGAAAAATGATGAGCTACATCCCTGCAACCGAATTCACTGCCCTTTACGGGCAAATTTTGATGAACTGCACTGCGGGGAACGCCGCGCATAATATGAATTCCGAACTTCAAACCGAGGGAATGGCAATAATCCGCTATAGGCTTAAAGCCCTTTCCGCCTGCCGCACTTGGAAAGCGGTTTTCCGCCGGCAGCAATCTGCCGTATTCATCCATATTAAGAGGATAAAAATTATTATAATCATTATCTTTAGCCTGAGGCTCATACCATTGAATATCGCAAACCACATATTCCCAGCCAAACCGCTTCAGATATTTTGCCATATAATCCGCATTTTCAATCAAACTGCTCTCTGTTACCGCCGCACCGAAGCAATCCCAGCTGTTCCAGCCCATAGGAGCTGTTTTTGCAGGCTTTTTGTACACAAAACCACGCCTTTCCGAACAAATATCTAACAAGGCAATAATACAACAAAAAGCTTTTTGCCGCAACAAAAACATTGCAAATCGGCCGAAAAAAAATGCACGGCAATCATATTTCGGCAAAAAAATATCCACGGATAAACCGTGGATAAAAGCGGTGTTATTCATTTTCCGCAGCCTCTGCGGCTGCCTTTTCTGCTTTGCGCTGAGCTCTTTTCTTTTTTGCTTTATAGCCAAGCAGTTTATCAAGATGCTCTTGCGGAGTTGAGCAAGCACCGAGAGTTACGGTTTTATCGCCGTAAATACCGTGGAAATCGGAGCCACCCGTCATCAAAAGCTTTTTGCTCTTGCAAATTGCAGTAAGCTTTTCAACTGTTTCCTCATCTGCAAGGGGACTCCAAACCTCAACACCGTCAAGCCCAAGCTCAACATATTTATCAATTTCATCAAAATTATTGAATTTTGACGGATGCGCAAGCACGGCAATTCCGCCTGCTCCGTGAATTTCGTTAATAGCATCCTCAACACTCGGATACTTCGTCGGCGCCAAAACATTTGTTTCACTGTTTTCATCAAAAAGTGCCTTATACAAATCTCCGAAAATGCTGTTTGTGTAACCTGCATCCATAAGCGCATGCATAATATGCTGCTTAAAAAGATTTGTTGAGCCGGAAGCGTGGCCGATAATAAAATCCGATGTGATCGGAAAACGGCTTGCAACCTTAAGCATCATAATTTGCCCCGCACGCTTGCGAGCAACAGAGGTGCGTTTGCAAATACCCTCTAATCTGTTTGGCGAATCGGCAAGATATGAAAGAATGTGCACTTTTTTTCCGGCTTCAAAATCAAATGCGGATATTTCCACACCTGAAATAACATTTACACCGTAACGCTTGCCTATAACCTGGCCTCTTACGGTGCCGGCTATGCAATCATGATCCGTTATGGCAATTGTGTCTATACCGCTTTTTTGTGCTATAACGATGAGATCTTCAATGCCCACCGAGCCATCGCTCAGCTTTGTGTGGCAATGCAAATCAGCCGCCATAACATCACTCCTTAAATAAACTTAGAGCGTTTTGCACATGCCTGTAACAAAAAAAGCAAGCAAAAGCCCCTACAAAAAACATTATAGCATTTATAATTGTTTGTTTCAAGACTTAATAATTTCTTTTTTGGCAAATTACACAAGTTTGCGCCAAATTTTTCGGCAATATCACAAGCATTTTAACTCACGGGCAAGCCTTGAAACAGGCAATCCCACAACATTAAAATAATCGCCGCAAATCCCGCTTACAAGAAGCGAGCCTTTTCCCTGAATTCCGTAAGCGCCGGCTTTATCAAAACATTCTCCGCAAGCTATATAATCATTTATTTCCTGCTTTGAAAGCTCATAGAAATTGACCTTTGTTTCGCAAAAAAATGATTTTTTCTTATCATTTTGCAAAAGGGTTACACCCGTAAACACCGAATGCTGCCTGCCGGAAAGAAAAGAAAGCATCTCAAAAGCTTGCCGGGCATCTTTGGGCTTGCCGAGAATTTTCCCGTTTGCTGCCACAACGGTATCTGCCCCGATAACGATTTTTTCGCTGCTGCAAAACGGCTGTGCCTTGATTTTTGAAAGATAAAGCACTGCATCGCTTGGCGAAATATTCTGCGGCAGGCTTTCATCCACATCTGCCGCACAAGCCTCAAAATCTGCGCAAATAAGCTTTAAAAGCTCTCTGCGGCGCGGAGACTTAGAGGCAAGCAATATTTTGTTTTCAAGCATCACAAAACACCTCTGTAATAAAGCCCTCTTGTGTAATCAAACGGCGCTTTGGAGCCGCTTTGATAAAGAGCAATAATTTTTTCCACCTGTTGCAACGATTCATCAGTGAAATAAAAATGTGCAAAATCGGATTTAACTTCTTTCATTCTGTCTGCCATATAAAGAGGCACTGAATTAAGCACCTCAACACACGGATACGGCGAGCAGCGCACCGGAAATTCAACGCCTTTTCTATCAGTTAACTTGCCTTTTTTGCCGCATTCGGCACAGCCTATGTTATTTTTAACGGGGCAGTTTCTTGCCAACATAAGCGGAAGCCTGCCATACACCAAAACTCCCGTTTCAAAAGCGTTTACGGCATTTGCCATATCAACGGCGAGCTCAAACGAAAGAATCGGCGAATTTATTTGATTTGCGGAAAGGCTGTTAAAAATATTAAGCCCAAAATCACCGAAAGGCTCAAACCCAAGCTCCGAAGCAAGCTGATAAGAACCAAGATTTCCGCAAAGTGCCTGATTCACACCTATTTTTTTAAGCTGCAAAAGGCGCTGCCGTGTTTTTTCTTCCATTCCGAACATTCCGCGCGGAATTTCAACACCGGCACAAAGCCTTTTAAAATCCTCATTATCGGACCAAATAGGAATAAACACTCTTTTAAACGGATGCTCACGAGGCACGCTTTTTGCATTTGCGAAGCGGGCGGTCATATATTTTACTCCGCTTTTGTTTACCTTAGGCGGCATTACAAGAGGATTTTCACAAACGCTTATTTCATCTGCTTCTGAAAGCTTATCTATAACTCTGCGGCGAAGCTCGTTTATTTGTGCGGCCGGCAAAATCAAGCCGCCATCGCAATCAACATCAATTTCATTTACATAAAACTGGGTGCCTCCGAGCTTTGAAAGCCTGCTTTTGAGCATTTCCGCATTAAGCGGCTTATTGATTGCTTTTTCGGGCACCGCCCCTTTTGCACAGGCAGATTTTCCGAGTGCGCTGCCAAAAAGCGCAGCGGGTTTATTTTCTTTAAACTCAAGCCTAAAATCAACGGGCACAAGAGGATTTTCATTATCATAAAGATGTGAAAGGCGCTTCAACACACCTGCTGCCGAAACCACATCTTCCTTTTGCCTTGTGCCAAACATTGATTTGCCCAATTTGCCGTCAAAATAACCGCTTGTGAAACCGCTGCGGCTGAAAACGCTTCGCAAATCGGATTCATCTTTTTCATCAAAACTGCCGTTTATTGCACTTTTAACGGCAGTTACTGCCGCCGCCACATATTCCGGGCGTTTCATTCTGCCCTCTATTTTGAGGCTTAAGACACCTGCGTTTTCAATTGCGGCAAGCCTGCGAACAAGGCTTAAATCCTTTAAACTTAAATCGCAGCTGCCGCTTTTATCAGCTGAAAACGGCAAGCGGCACGGCTGAGCGCAGAGCCCTCTGTTGCCGCTTCTTGCCCCTATCATTGAAGAAAGATAACACTGCCCCGAAACGCTCATGCAAAGTGCGCCGTGAATAAACATTTCAAGCTGCATATCCGTGCTTTTTCTCATTTCAAGGATTTCGGACTCGCTCATTTCCCTTGGCAACACGGCACGGCAAAAGCCCATTTCTTTCAATTTTCTGAGCCCTGCGGGATTCATAACACTCATTTGCGTTGAGGCATGCAGCTTTGCCTGCGGAAAGCATTCACGCACCATTTGCGCAACGCCGATATCCTGAATGATAAAAGCATCCGTGCCGCACAGCAAGGCACTTTTAACAAGATCATATGCAGACTGCATTTCGGCATCGCTGCAAAGAGTATTTAAAGTCAGATACACTTTAACATTTCTTTCATGGCAGTATTTAACGGCAGCTGCCAAAGCCGCATCATCAAAATTGCCGGCATTTCTGCGGGCATTAAACGATTTACCGCCAAGGTAAACCGCATTTGCACCGCATCTTACGCCGGCAACAAGTGCCTCCTGCGAGCCTGCAGGAGCCAAAATTTCAAATTTCATAAAAATACTTTCGCTTTCGCTAAACTGATTTTTTGCCGAAAAGGCGCAACAAAAAAGCCCAATCAGCTGTTGAGCTTTTCACGCAGGTTGGAGATTTCACGATTAAGCCTTTCGATTTCACGGCGGGCAACATCAACTTCCATACGAGCCCTTGCACTGTCTTCCAAATAATCCTTAATCTGCGCACGAAGATTATCCGCAGCGGCAGTTGACTTTTTGCAAGCATCTGCTTGATCAAGTGCAACGAGCACCGCACATTGAATTGAGGAAAGGCTTGGATTTGCAGAGGCAATATTTTTCATTTCCTCATCAATAAACTCGCCGAGGCCCTCAACATATTCGGCATCATCATCCGTTAAAATCGAATAAGTGGCACCGTAAATTTTAATTTGAACTTTATTTTTAGCCATATCAACACTTCCGTTGCATCAAGTTATATATTAGATAATACACAATATAGTATAACAAGATAATAAATTATTGTCAATTACTAAAAGATTTGGTATTATTATGTTGATTTCATTTTTCAAAAGGCAGTGAAAACAATATGATTAAACAAAACAAGAGCGTATTTTTAATAGAAACAAAAGATTTACAATATGCCGTTGCTATAGGCAAAGGCAGCGAGCTGCAGCACTTGCATTTCGGCAAAAAATGCAGGCTTGAAGATTTTGAAATTATGAATCAGAGCGAACAAAATTCAAACCACTCGCCGCTTGATTTCACAAAAACCGAATATGTGCCGTTTGGAGGCACCATGTACAGAGAATGTGCGCTGAAATGCACGTTTGCAGACGGCTGCAGAGAAACAAAGCTTGAATATTCCGGCTTTAAAATCGAAGGCAACACACTTAAAATCACGATGATTGATTCGGCTTATTCGCTTGAAGCCACGCTGATTTATACCGCCCACGAAAAGCACAACATAATAGAGCGCACCTGCGTGCTGAAAAACAATTCCGCAAACGACATTATTTTGGAAAAAGCCGCAAGCGCAGAGATAAATCTGCCCGGGCAAAGGCCTTACACGATTATAAATTCAAACGGCAGCTGGGGCGGCGAATTCAGAGAAACAAAGCAACGCCTTGAAAGCGGCAGTATAATTTTTGAAAGCAGAAAAGGCGACACGGGGCACGAACATATGCCCGCCTTGATTGCCGCAGAAAACCCGCAGGAAAACGGCGGAGAGGTTTATTTTGCCGTGTTCGGAGGCAGCGGAAATTTCAAAATTGAAGCAAGCCGTGATTTTTTGGGAAACACAAGAGCGGTGCTTGGGCTTAACGATTTTGATTTTTCAAAAGCCCTGAAACCCGGCGAGAGTTTTGCCCTGCCGCCCGTTTACTGCGGAATTGCAAAAGGACTTTGCGGCATGAGCAACACGATAAACGATTTTGCGATTGATTGCATTTTGCCGAAAAAGTTTGCAAAGCAGGATTTGCCCGTGCTTTACAACAGTTGGGAAGCAACGGGCTTTACCGTGAATTTAGCTCAGCAGCTTATGCTTGCAAAAACGGCGGCAAAGATCGGCTGTGAGCTTTTCGTTATGGACGACGGCTGGTTTTCAAGCCGAATTTCGGACCGTTCCGGCCTCGGTGACTGGGAAGTGAACCGCATAAAATTCCCCACCGGGCTTAAAACGCTTGCAGACGCCGTAAACAAGCTTGGCATGGATTTCGGTATTTGGGTAGAACCTGAAATGGTAAATCCCGCTTCAAAGCTTTACAAAAGCCACCCGGAATGGACTTATTTTTACGATACCAGAAAGCCGAATTTAATGCGCCATCAGTTGGTGCTTAATTTAACCTTGCCCGAGGTGCGTGAATATATTTTGGGTTTTATGCGAGAGCTGCTTTCATCTTGCAACATAAGCTATATAAAATGGGATATGAACAGGCCGTTTTCCGAAACGGGAGCACCGAATTTGGAAAATCAAAAAGAGCTTTGGTTTAGGCACACCGATGCCGTTTTTGATATTGTTGACACCCTTAAAAGCGAATACCCTAATGTGCATTTTGAGGCATGCGCAAGCGGCGGAGGCAGAACGGATTTAGGAGCACTTTCGCATTTTGACTCTGTGTGGCCGTCTGACAACACAGACCCTCTTGACAGACTTGAAATTCAGAAAGGATACAGCCTTATTTACCCGCACAAATGCATGAGGGCTTGGGTTACGGACACAAACAAACGCAAGCGCCCCGTGCCGATGAAATACAGATTTGCCGTTTCTATGCAAGGCTCACTTTCAATAGGGGCAAATCTTTCGTTGCTGAATCGAAGCGAACTGTTTGAATGCAAAAAGCAGATTGCGCTTTACAAAAAAATAAGGCACACCGTGCAATTCGGCAGCCTTTACAGAATTATGGATTTTGAAAAAGACAAAATTTATTTCAACGGCTATGTAAACGCCGATAAATCGCAGGCGGTTTATTTTGCCTGCACGGGCGCAAATTCGTTTTTCGGCGATAAATATGTGAATTTAAAATTCACGGGGCTTGACGAAAATGCCGTTTACAAGGCAAAATCGGAATACAGAAGCTTCACAAAAAGCGGCGCATATCTTGCCGAGCACGGCATAGACATTGAATACACCAAGCCGCTTGACAGCGAGATTTTCGTGCTGGAAAAGCAATAAGAAAGCCGAGACGAAGCATCTTATTACTCATGTGAAAATGCGCTTAAGCACAAAAACGAATATCAACACAAAAAGAGGGCTGCGCTTTTAACGCAGCCCTTAAAATTTTTAGTTTATTCCATATTATGAGCATCAATATTTCTTGAGCCTGTCGTCATCAAAATTCTCAAGGAAATCATCGTAATTGCCCTTATAATCGGTGATTTTACCGTCCGAAATATCAATAATTCTGTCTGCAATTGTTTGGATAAACTGATGATCGTGCGATGTGAAAAGCACGGTTTCCGGATATCTTATCAAGCCGTTGTTGAGCGCCGTGATTGATTCCAAATCAAGGTGGTTTGTGGGCTCATCAAGCACAAGAACATTTGCGCCGCTGAGCATCATTTTGCAAAGCATGCATCTTACACGCTCACCGCCCGAAAGCACGGTTGCTTTTTTAAGAGCTTCTTCGCCGCTGAACAGCATTCTGCCAAGCCAACCGCGAATATCCGCCTCAAGAGTTTGAGTGGTGTATTGCCTGAGCCAATCAACAAGAGAAAGATCAACACCGTCAAAATACTTACTGTTGTCGCTTGGGAAATAGCTTTGAGAGGTGGTTACGCCCCATTTGAACTCACCCTCATCAGGCTCCATTTCGCCCATGATTATTTTGAAAAGAGTTGTTTTTGCAACAGCATCCGAGCCGACAAACGCAACCTTTTCACGAGGATGAATAACAAACGAAACATCATCAAGCACTTTTCTGTCGCCTATGGTTTTGGTGAGATGATCAACTCTTAAAAGGTCGTTTCCGCATTCACGATCCGGCTTAAAATCAACATAAGGAAAGCGGCGAGAGGAAACGGGCATATCTATCATTTCAAGAGCATCAAGCTGCTTTTTACGGCTTGTTGCCTGCTTTGATTTTGAAGCATTTGCAGAGAAGCGCTGAATAAACTCCTGCAATTCTTTGATTTTTTGCTCGTTTTTCTTGTTTTGATCTCGCATTTGGCGCTGCCTCATTTGAGTGTATTCATACCAAAAATCATAGTTGCCGGCATACATTTGAATCTTGCCGAAATCAACATCGCAAATATGAGTGCACACTTTATTAAGAAAATACCTATCATGCGAAACAACAATAACCGTGTTTTCAAAATCCAAAAGGAAATTTTCAAGCCAACGAATGGCAGCCAAATCAAGGTGGTTTGTGGGCTCATCAAGCAAAAGAATATCCGGATTACCGAAAAGTGCCTTTGCAAGCAGCACCTTAACCTTTAAATCAGACGGCAATTCAGACATTTTCATATAATGATATTCATCCGTTACGCCAAGCTTATTAAGCATAAATTCAGCATCGCTTTCTGCATTCCAACCGTCTAAATCGGCAAATTCCGCTTCAAGCTCACCTGCACGAATACCGTCTTCCTCCGAAAAATCGAGCTTTGCATAAAGCGCGTCCTTTTCCTCCATTATTTCTATAAGGCGAGGATTGCCCATTAACACCGTGCGCACAACCTCATATTCATCATATTTAAAGTGATCTTGCTCCAAAACTGAAAGTCTTTCGCCGGGCGTAATAATAACCTCGCCCTTTTGCGGCTCAAGATCACCGCTGAGAACCTTTAAGAAAGTGGATTTTCCTGCGCCGTTTGCGCCGATAATACCATAACAATTGCCTGCGGAAAAAACAGCATTAACTCTTTCAAACAGAGCCCTGCCGCCGAATTGCACCGTAACATTACTTGCCTGAATCATAAATTCGCACTGCCTTTCTGAATAATAATATAAACTTCTTTTAGATAACTTGGTATATTTTACTACACTTACTATTTAATTACAAGTATTATTTATTTATATTTAAAGGTTGATTTTAGCGGCGTGCAAATGTATAATACTTTAGAAGGAAAAAAGGCGAAAATGCGCCGACGGAGGTTCGTTATGAGCATAAAAATTTCACCCAGCATGCTTGCAAGCGATTTTGCAAATCTTGAAAGCGAATTAAAAAAATGCGAAAGTGCAGAGCTTATTCACCTTGATGTTATGGACGGACACTTTGTGCCAAACATCACAATAGGCGCACCGGTTATCAAGGCCATGAAAGCGGTTTGCGATGTGCCGTTTGATGTGCATCTTATGATTTCGGAGCCGCTGAAATACATTAAGGATTTTGCAGACGCCGGCGCCGATCTTATAACATTTCACATAGAAAGCGAAAGCGACCCGCAGCAAACGATAGACAAAATCACCGAACTTGGATGCAAGGCGGCTCTGGCAGTTAAGCCCGGAACCGAAATTGAAGCGGTTTATCCTTATCTTGAAAAGCTTGACATGGTGCTTGTGATGACAGTTGAGCCCGGATTCGGCGGCCAAAGCTTTATGGCAGACATGATGCCGAAAATTGAAAAGCTGCGTGCAAAATGCCCTGATATAGACATTCAGGTTGACGGCGGAATAAATTCGCAAACAATTAAAACCTGCGCAAAGGCAGGGGCAAATGTGTTTGTGGCAGGCAGCGCTGTTTTCAAAAGCGAAAACCCTGCAGAAACAATAAAACTTCTTAAAGAAAACGCAGGAAATGTGGGATAATAAATGAAGAAAAAGCGCTTTTACAAAAACATAAAGCGCGGCAGTAAATGGACCGAAGAGGAAAATGGATACCCTATTGATTTTGCGGATAAATACATTTCCGACGAGGGCATTTACACCGACAAATTCGATTATATGCGCCCAAAAACAAAAAAGAAAAAGCGCACGAAGGAGAAGGCAAAGAACCATTCAAAGAGGCTGGGAATTGCCTTGCTGTGCCTGCTTATTATTGGGTGCGGATACACCGGAATGGATGTTTATATGCAGCGCCACGGAATGCCCGTAAAATATTCCGAAATTCAAAACAGGCAAACGGGCGGCAGCATAAATGAAATGCAGCTCAGTTTAACAGCATCTTATGAAGAAAGCATTTCAATGGACGGCTCTATAATGCTTGATTCGGTTATATCAAAGCTTACCGAAGGCGGCTACAACGGAGTTATGATAGATATTAAGCGGGATGACGGCTCCGTAGGCTTTAAAAATGCGCTTGCCACGGTTGACACCTATGGCTCCGTTGCATTTCCGGCAGCGGATTTAAAAGGCTCTGTTTCAAAGCTTAAAGAACAGGATTTACTGACAGTTGGCAGAGTTTACTGCTACATGGATAATCTTGTGCCGAAAAAAGACAGATCAACGGCAATTCTTGATTCAAACGGGATTCCGTATACAGACAAAAAGGGCAACACATATTTAAATCCCGATTCACAAACCGCATATAAATATATTAAAGACATTATTGCCGAAGCCGCCGAAGCAGGAATAACCGTTTTTGTGCTTGAGGGCACGGATTTACCGGATGCGATTGCAAGCCAATATTCAGGCGGATTTGAAAAGCTTGCGGCAAAACTTTATGATGATTTGGGCACAGATATAAAATTTGTGAAAGGAATTGATGTTTCTGTTTCGGCAAGTGACATCGGCATAAGCGAGGCGGAAGAAGTTTCTGAAGAAAAGAGCGAAAAGCGCAAAGCCGAAAAGGAAGAAAGCAGCGAAGAAAAGGAAGAAACCGAATCCACCACCCAAAACAAAATAAATGAATTACTGCCGCCGCTTGACAACAGCAAGGAAGTTTATTTCATAACAACTGCGGCAGACAAAGCGGAAACAAAATCTGTGTTGGAGGAATGCGGAATATCATCTTATATTCTTGCAAATTAACAATATGAAAAAAGCAATTGCATTTATCATAACCCTGCTTGCGGCAATAAGCATTTGCACAAGTGCTTTTGCAGCTGAAGCACCCATAAAAAACGCCCCGTTTTTAGAGAACATAGAGTTTTCAAATGCAGAAATTGACGGCGGCTTCAGGCAAGATAAAACCCTTTATTCGCTTACCCTTAAAGACCCAAATCAAAGTGCGGTGCTTTCAGGCTACAAGGTAAACGGCAAGGCAGATGTTTTTGCCACATATTTATATGACAATTCTAATCACCAAACGGGAATAACCGTTTCCCTGAATTTTGAAAACGGCAGCGTTATTTACACCTTTAATTATTCAAATGTGCAAAACTATGCCGTTTCATCAAATGCCGATTTAAAAGCATTGAACTGCGAATATGCAGAGGTGCAGCCCGAAATCAACAAGAACGACACCGTTTACAAGGTTTATATTCCAAGCGATTTAACAGAGCTTTGCATAACTCCCGTTACGGACGATGTTAATGCCTTTGCGGCTCCGATAAATTTAACCTTGCGTGCCGGGCAGGAAACCGATTTTTCAAGCACCGTTACGGCTTCGGACGGCACAACAAAGAAATACACCTTTAAAATCAAAAGAGTAAACAAAACGGTTGAGGATGTTAAGGCCGAGATGGCAGAGCCGGGATACACTTCATTTGTGACAGGCGAACTTTTTTACCAAAAGCCTATTTTCACAGTTTCGGTTTGTGCCGTTGCGGGAGGGCTTGCGGCCGTTTTGATAATACTGCTTATCATTAAAAGAATTGCCGTAAATCCTTACGACAGCGATGAAAAGCCGTTTTACTCACCGGTTGAATAAATAAAGCGGCGCTTGCCGCAAAAATAAAATGAAAGGATGTGAGCACGTGGAATTGAATGACATGACGCAACACATTTATGAGCTTCATGCAAAGCGAGATATCAAAGGGCTTAAAGCATACTTAAATGAGCTTAACCCGGCCGATATTGCGCAGCTGCTGGAGGAGGTTGAAGATGAACGAAAACGAATTTTCTTTTTCAGGCTGCTCACAAAAGAAAACGCCGCCGAAACATTTGTTGAATTTGACAGCGACACTCAGGAAAACCTGATTTCCGCATTCTCTGATGCCGAGCTTAAAGAAGTGCTCGACGAGCTTTATGCCGACGACGCCGCAGATATTGTTGAGGAAATGCCTGCGTCCGTTGTTAAAAGAATTCTTAAAAACACAGACCTTGAAACAAGAAAAACAATAAATTCGCTGCTGAAATATCCCGATGATTCCGCAGGCTCGATTATGACAACGGAATTTGTTGATTTGAAGAGGAATATGACGGTTGAAGATGCGTTTAAACGAATCAGGCGCACAGGTGTTGACAAAGAAACCGTTTACACCTGCTATATTACCGATGAATCACGCCACCTGCTTGCCGTTACAACGGTTAAGGAATTGCTGCTGCACGATTACGACGATTTAATTGAAGAATTTATGGAAACGAATGTTATTTCCGTAAACACCCTTGATGACCAGGAAAAAGCATCCGGCTTGCTTCAAAAATATGATTTCCTTGCGCTTCCCGTTGTTGACATGGAAAACAGACTTGTGGGCATTATCACAATTGACGATGCTCTTGATGTTTTGCAGGAAGAAAACACCGAGGATATTCACAAGATGAACGCCATTGTGCGCACATCGGAAAAGCCCTATCTTAAAATCGGCGTTTTCGACACATGGAAATCAAGAATTCCGTGGCTTATGCTGCTTATGATAAGCGCCACATTTACAGGCATGATCATAACAGGATTTGAGGACAAGCTTTCCGCAATGATTGTGCTTACGGCATTTATTCCCATGCTGATGGACACGGGCGGAAATTCCGGCAGCCAGGCAAGTGTTACGATTATTCGTGCTCTTTCCTTGGGAGAGGTTGATTTAAAAGACATTTTCAAAGTGCTTTGGAAAGAGATTAGAGTAGGCGTTTTGTGCGGCGCATCGCTTGCCGTTATAAACTTTGCGAAGATTTGGCTGGTTGACAAAATGCTGCTCGGCACAAGCGGCATAACCGTTACGGTTGATTTAGTTATAAACCTTACCCTTTTTGTTGAGATAATCTTTGCAAAAATCGTTGGCTGCACGCTGCCGATATTTGCCAAAAAGCTTAAATTTGACCCTGCGGTAATGTCTTCTCCGTTCATAACAACGATTATAGACGCTCTTTCGCTTTTGATTTATTTCGGCTTGGCAACCGCGATTTTGCACATTTAAGCACCTGCGCAAAAACAAAAAACACAGCAAAAAAAGCAAGGCACTTTCGCACAAAATCGGAAGTGCCTTTATTATATTCGGCAATCAAAAAAAGGGCGCGCCTTGTGAAAAAGCACGCCCCAAAAATTATTTTCGATTATTTAAGATTATTCTTTTTTGCCTTTTCTTTTAATTTTTCCGCTTTATCTTCCTTTTTATCAAGGATTGCAATTGCCTCTTTTGACATCGGCACAAGAATAATCAGGTTAATGATCGTCATAAGGCCTATGCCCACATCGCCAAGATCCCACACAATTGTGTATGCCTGCAATCCGCCCATGAAAAGCATAACAAGAGCAATGATTTTATAGATTGTTTGGCTGATCCAATTGTTGCCGCAAAGATATGCAACATTGGAGCGTGCATAAAATAAAATTCCGATAAATGTGGAAAAGCTAAACAGGAAAAGCACTATGGCCACAAATATTGTGCCGCCGCTTCCAAGGTGGTAATTCATAGCAGCCTGAAGCAAATCCATGCCTTGCAATCCGTCTGTGATTTCACGGGGAGCAAGCAGCATAATCATTGCCGTGCAGGTGCAAATAACAATGGTGTCTATCAAAACTCCAAGGGACTGCACCATGCCAACCGTTTCCGGCCTTTTTCCCTCTGCCGCAGCTGCCGCACAGGGAGCAGAGCCGGAGCCGGCTTCGTTTGAAAACAGGCCTCTTTTAACTCCGTTCATAAGCACGGCACCAAATCCGCCGCCTGCAATCTGTTTAAATCCGAAAGCCTCTTGAAAAATTCTTGAAAAAACTCCCGGCATTAGCTTAATGTTTTTAAGAATAATGAAAATCGTAACGGCAAAGTAAAGCACTGCCATTACGGGCACGATAACATCAAGAAACTTAACCGTTGCATTCTTTCTGAGCACAATAACCGCCGCAAGAGCAACAAGCACCGCGGTTGTGTAAATCGGCGGAATTGAAAATGCATTTTTAAATGCGGATGTAACGGAATTACTGATAACTTGGCTGATTCCGCACCAGCAAATCAACCCGAAAAATGCAAACAGAATTGCAAGGAAAGATTTTTTAAGCTTCTTTTTCCTTTTTTGCTCCACAAAATCGTGAATGTAATATGCCGGGCCGCCGTGGTAACCGCCGTAAAGCGGGTCTTTTTTCTTGTGAAGCTGTGCAAGTGTGCCCTCAACATATGCGGTTGATGCGCCAAGAAGAGCAGAAGCCCACATCCAAAAAACAGCGCCTGCGCCGCCGATTGAAATGGCGGCAACAACGCCAACAAGGTTTCCCATTCCCACTCTTGTGGCAGTGGAAACAATCAGCGTTTGAAAGGTTGAAAGGCTCGTTTTATCGTCATTTTTATCGCTGAGAGCCCTTATCATCTGCGGAAATTTTCGCACGGGCATAAATTTTGTTCTTATTGTAAAGAAAATTCCTGCTGGAATAAGCAAAAGAACCAAAAGCGGAATTCCTATGGAAACATCTCCGAAATGCAGAGTAAAAAGATCGCCCCAAAGAAAATTGTAAAACCATTCAATAACTTTATTCATATCATAAATTCCCCTTGATATAACATCAAAATATGCAGCAGATTTTTGGCTTTACGGTGGATTGCCGCCGTAAATTTAAACTGCAGTTTGCATTGAAAAAGTCTGCCTAAATCTGCAAAAGCAGTGCAAAAAATATGCCGAATCTTTTTTTATGATTCGGCATATTTAATTTAAAACTAAACTAAATAAGCTCGCCCGGCGCATAAACGGTATATGTTATCTCACCTTCTGCACTTTCATAAAGCAGTGCTATTCTGCCGTTGTTAAGGCAAGTCATGCAGGAATACATAAATGCGGAATCGTTAATATCCGTTGTTTTTGTAAGCGTCATATTTCCGGCACCGTCAACTTCAAAAGAAAAAATCTTGCCGCAGCTGCGCTCGTGAACGGTTTTGCCCTTCTTTTTGCTTGTGCCCGTGGGGCAGGAAATCAAAATGTAATCCTTGCCGCCTTTTGTGCACTGAATTGCGCTGAGCATGCAGGAGGAAGAAATCTCCGTTTCCGTAACAACGGGAGCGCTCCAAATATATTCCGTGCCCGTAAGCTTTGCGTCTGCATAGCAGATTCTGTTGCTGTTGTTTCTGAAAAAGCAGCGTAAATCGCCGTTTGAAAGTTCAACTATTTGGCTTTCGCTTGAATATTCAAAAGTGTCGTTTGATTCGATATCGCGGCTTCTTTGCCAAGTGCTTCCGCCGTCTGTTGAATAAATAAATGAGGTTTGCTGTGTGCCTGACTTAACATCGCAAATATATGCGGAAAAAATCAGCGTGCCGTTTGAAGTGCAGATTCCTCTGCCGGGGCCCACCCCGTAAAATGCTTCGTCTGCCTTTTTAAGGTTTATAAGCTTAGGCGCGCCAAAGCTTTCGCCGCCGTTTTCCGATTTTGTCATATATAGGTATGTGGTTGGCACAACGGAAAACTTCATTTTTGATTTAATGTAAAAAATATTGCCAAGCAAATTGTTGTTTGCATCATAAAGATAGTAATATTCGTCTATTTTATAGCCGCTGTCTTTTCCGTTTCCGTCGGTTATTTGCGAATATCCGTTTTCAAAATGATTTATGTCTGCCTTGTAATCATAGCTTTTGCCGTGATTATCAGAAATCTTAAGGCTGCCGTCTTCATTGAAAGCAGGCTCTGCAACAGCTGCCTTAATTCCCGTCCAGCTTGCAAGGTTGCGGCCGCCGGGATAAAATGTTGTCATCATCCACACATTGTTTCCGTTTGCAATCAGCTCAGAATCAATAAAAGCAGATGATTTTTTTGAAAACTTGTTTCCGTTATCGCCAAGATGGTTGGCAGTGTACGATGTCCAAGTTGCGCCGCTGTCATCGCTGTAAGCCACAACGGTGTCAAGCCCTCCGCCGTCAAGCGTGGTGTCATATCTCGCATCTGCCGATGCCACAATTCTTCCGTTTTCCAGAGTAATCATTGCGGGAATTCTGAAATTTTTGCTTTCTCCCGTCACATCGGTTACAAACGGTTGATCGTTTGTTTTTGCTGCGGCAGGCCTTTCGGCAACGAAAATCGGCTTGCGTGCGTTTACCGCCCCAATGCTTCCGCCTATTATTGCCGCCGCTGCCACAACGGCAACTGCGCCGCCTATTGCTTTTTTAATCTTAGCTTTAGTCATAACAACCACTCCTGCGCCTTTCGGCCGCATCTTTCTTTGATTTTAGTTTGTAATCAAGTGTATTTATTTTGCCAATCGATTTATCACGATACATGTGGCTTTTGTTTGAAAAGAGTAAACTCTGCTTTTTAGGCTTATTTTGCCTTTTTCTCTTTTCCTTTTCCGGCAAAAATCGAAACGCCGAAAATAATAATCAGCAGCAGCGCCGCAAAGCACATCCAAAAAGCAAGAAGCGGCTTTGGGCGAGCGGAAAATGTGTCGTAATATCCTTTAAGATAAATAACGGTAACGATAATCGGCAAAATATATTGCATATAAATCCTGATAAACGTGCCTTTGGGGAATTTTATTCCGCTGCCCGTGTTGGCCTCTTTAATGAAATTTTCAAAGCCCCAGCCGTTTTTGCGCACGCAAAACATAACAAACACAAGGCTGCCGAGCGGTAAAAGATTTGATGAAACAAGAAAATCTTCTAAATCCATAATTGTTGAGCCTTCGCCGAGCGGCTGAAAGCCCGAAAGTAAATTAAATCCAAGAATAGCAGGAACAGAAAGTGCCGTGATAAGCACAAAATTAACTCCAACAGCCTTCTTTCTGCTCCATCCGCTCATGTCCATATAAGTTGCTATAATGTTTTCAAAAACAGCAATAATGGTGGAAAGCGCCGCAAAAGACATAAACACAAAAAACAGCGTGCCCCAAAGCCTGCCGCCGGGCATACTATTAAATAAATTCGGCAGTGTTATGAAAAGCAATGATGGGCCGGAATCAGGCTGAACGCCGAAAGAAAAGCAAGCGGGAATAATGATAAATCCTGCCATAAGAGCAACAAAGGTGTCAAGCAGCACAATGCTTACAGCCTCGCCCGTAAGGCGCTTTTGTCTGTCAAGATAGCTGCCGAATATTTCCATTGCGCCGATGCCGAGGCTCAGTGTAAAGAATGCCTGCGACATTGCGGCAAACACAACATTGCCTATTCCGTTTTCCGCAACGGATTTAAAATCGGGCACAAGATAAAACTTAACACCCTCTGCCGCATTTGAAAGAAACAGCGAATTGCAGGCAAGCGCAAGCATTAAAACCACTAAAAGCGACATCATGATTTTTGTGATTTTTTCAACGCCGTTTTTAAGGCCCAGTGCGCAAACGGCAAATGAAATAACAATTGCTGCAACGGTCCATATTGTAAGCGTGCCGGGTTGTGAAAGCATATTTGTGAAAAACTGTGCAATTCCGCCGGAATCAAGCCCGGAAAGCTTGCCGAATGCCTCAAGATAGGCATAATAAAGCATCCAGCCGCCAACCATGGTGTAAAACATCATTAAAAGATAGCAGCCTAAAATACTTATCCATTTAAGCGAATGCCAGCGGCTGCCTTTTGGCTCAAGCTGCTCAAAGGCTTTTCCCATTCCTCTGCGGCTGCCTCTGCCAACGGTGAATTCACACACCATAATCGGAAGCCCAAGCACCACAAGAAACACAAGATACATCAAAATGAACGCCGCACCGCCGTACATTCCGCAAATATAGGGAAATTTCCAAACATTCCCGATTCCTATCGCACAGCCTGCGGAAACCAAAATGAATCCAAGGCGTGAGCCGAATTTTTCTCTCTCTGCCATAAAAAACCTCTAATCGGCAGTGCAAAAGCACCGCAAGTTTATTGTTGCTCTATTTTATCATATAAAGTTCGCTTTTTCAATGCAGTGCTTCAAAGTGATAGCACGCTAAAATAAAAAAGGGCAACGGCGTTTTTTTGTTGCCCTTGCCTGTAAATAAACCTTGAAATAAAGCCTCAAACAATATATTATATAATAAAGAAATGTGCGTTAAGCATGGGCGGAATTTTGCTTTGTGATTTTCTGCTTTGCTTTTTGCAACACAGGAGTGAGAATATGAATATGAATTACTGCATCGGCGAAGCCGAGCTGAAGCGTGCAGAGGCTTGCCTTGCTTTTGCGCAGCAGCTTGGGTTGATTTCAAGCAGCAGCTTTGAGGACCTTGAAAAAAGGCGAAACGCGGAAAATGAAAAGAGAGCCGCAGCAGCCGAAAAGGGCAAGGTTTTTTATGGCTTGCGGCATTTTTCCGCACCGGCTTATCTGCAATATGAGCTAACAAGATTCAGGCTTGATTTTGCTGCGGAAACAGAGCAGGTTAAAAAGGCTTATAAATTTGCCGAAATAACCGAAAAAGAAATGAAAGCTTACTATAAAGCCAATAAAGATCTTTTCACAAGGTATAACGGCGATAAATTCAGATACAGGGAAGTTAAGCTTATTATCAAAAAGAAATTAAGGGAGGCTGAATATGATAATGAAATCAACAACATATTATGTAAGCTCTCTTAACGGCAACGATTCAAACAGCGGCACGGCACAAACAGAAGCATTCAAAACACTTGATGCAATAAACAAAATTAAGCTTATGCCAGGAGACAGGGTTTTGCTTGAAAGAGGCTCTGTTTTTGAAAATGAATATTTGCACATTAAAAACTGCGGCGATATAAACGGCGGCAGAATTGAAGTTTCGGCATATGGCGATGGAGATGCGCTTCCTTGCATAAACGCAAACGGCAGCGGAATTTGGTATCAGGATTACGGCACCAAGCTTGATTATGCCGGCCATGTTTATAAAGGCGATGTTTCATCTGCCGTTTTGCTTTATGATGCGGAAAATATATTGGTTGAAAATATTGAAATCACAAACTTTGAGCCTTACACAACGGCAGAGGCATATTCAAGCCCGGATAAGCTTGAACGCACAGGCCTTGCCGCAGTGGCGCAAAACAGAGGCACAATTCATTCAATAACGCTTGATAATTTATATATTCATGATGTCAGCGGCAATGTTTATGATAAGCATATGAATAACGGCGGGATTTATATGACGGCATTTAAGCCGGCAAACGAAGCCGAAACCGGCGTTGCAAGATACGACGGTGTAACAATTCAAAATTGCTTTGTTAAAAATGTAAGCCGTTGGGGAATAGCGGTAGGCTACACATATAATTGGGAAAAATTCTCAAGTAAAGAACTTTCTGCAGAAACATTTAAAAAATACGGCAACGAGCATTTTTTGCTCAAAAACAATTATATAAAAGCCGCCGGCGGCGATGCATTAACTCCAATGTATGCTCTTGAACCGCTTACGGAATATAATATTGCAGATTCCTGTGCATTTGAGATGAACGACAGAGTTTATAATAAAGCAGGAAAGCGAATGGGCAAGGTGGCTGCCGCAATTTGGCCGTGGAAATGCAAAAATGCAATGTTCAGATTTAATGAATGCACGGATACAAAGCTTAATCAGGACGGTATGGCTTATGATGCCGATTCCGGCGACGGCACTGTTTACGATCAGAATTACAGCAGGCTCAATGAGGGCGGTTGCGTAATGTTTTGTATGCAGGAGGCTGTTCACAACACCTTCACAAACAATGTAAGCTATGATGATTTGGGAGGCACATTAAGTCCCTCTCAAAACCCGGACGCTTATATTGCAAACAATCATTTTTATAAGCGCAAAGGAGTGCCGCTTATTCGCAAAAGAATGCACGGCAAAAGAACTCTTAAAAACAACACAATAACGGAAATATAAATTTTAATAAATCAACACACAGTGAGGTAATTTGATGGATAAAAAAAGAGGAAGAGTAACAATACCAACCGATATGGATGTGGTTAAGGAAACAATTGAAATTATGGATGTTTGGGGCGCAGATGCAATTCGTGATTGCGACGGAACGGAATTTCCGCAAGAGCTTAAAGACTCGGGCGCAAAAATCTATGCCACTTATTACACCACAAGAAAGGATAACGCTTGGGCAAAGGCAAATCCGGATGAAATTCAGCAGATGTATATTATGACATCTTTCCACACGGCAGTTGAAGAAAAACTTGAAATTCATCTTATGGATCATCTTTATCCGGATATGCTTGCCGTAAACACAAGAGATGATATCAAAAGATGGTGGGAGGTTATGGATCGCACCACAGGTGAGCCCGTGCCCACAGATGAATGGAGCTACGATGAAAAAAGCGGAAATGTTGTTATCAACCCCGTTAAAAAGTTTCATGAATATACCGTAAGCTTTTTGGCTTATATTATGTGGGATCCGGTGCATATGTATAATGCGGTTGTAAATGAATGGAATGTTGAGCCGCAAATAACATTTGATGTTCGCCAGCCAAAAACAAGGGCACATTCCCTTGAAAGATTGCGCCGCTTTCTTGATACACATGATTATGTTGATGTTGTTCGCTTCACCACATTTTTCCATCAGTTCACTCTTATTTTTGATGAGCTTGCAAGGGAAAAATTCGTTGATTGGTTTGGCTATTCTGCATCAGTAAGCCCATATATCTTAAAGCAGTTTGAAGAAGAAGTCGGCTATAAATTCCGCCCCGAATTTATTATTGATCAGGGTTATATGAACAATACTTACAGAATTCCGTCTAAGGAATTCAGGGATTTCCAGGCTTTCCAAAGGCGAGAGGTTGCAAAGCTTGCCAAGGAAATGGTGGATATCGTTCATGAATACGGCAAGGAAGCCATGATGTTTATGGGCGACCATTGGATCGGCATGGAGCCGTTTATGGATGATTTTGCCTCAATAGGCCTTGATGCGGTGGTCGGCAGCGTCGGAAACGGTGCAACCCTCAGATTGTTCAGCGATATTAAAAATGTTAAATACACAGAAGGCAGATTCCTGCCGTATTTCTTCCCGGATGTTTTCCACGAGGGCGGAGACCCGATCTATGAGGCAAAGGTAAATTGGGTAACGGCAAGGCGTGCAATCCTCAGAAGCCCAATTCAGCGTATAGGCTACGGCGGCTATCTTAAATTGGCGCTTAAATTTCCCGAATTTGTTGATTATATTAAGGGCGTTTGTGATGAATTCCACACGCTTTATGATAATATTCAAGGCACAACTCCTTATTGCGTTAAAAAGGTTGCCGTGCTTAATTGCTGGGGCAAAATGCGCGCTTGGAGCAACCATATGGTGCACCATGGCCTTTATTACAGGCAGAATTATTCATATTTCGGCGTTATAGAAGCACTCAGCGGCGCGCCGTTTGATGTTTCCTTTATCAGCTTTGATGATATTAAGGAAAACAAAGATTTCTTAAAGCAATTTGATGTTGTTATCAATGTGGGCGATGCAGACACTGCTCAAAGCGGCGGCGAATATTGGTGCGACGAGGAAATTATCACGGCAGTTAAAGAGTTTGTTTATAACGGCGGCGGATTTATCGGCGTCGGTGAGCCGGCTGCACATCAGTGGCAGGGCAAATTCTTCCAGCTTGATGATGTTCTCGGCGTTGAAAGAGAAAACGGCTTCACGCTTAATACCCGCAGATACAACACACAAGAGCATCGTGATCACTTTATCCTTGCTGATGCAAACGGCGAAGTTGATTTCGGCGAGGGAAAAAAGAATATTGTTGCGCTTGAGGGCACAACCGTGCTTATTCAAAATGCAAGCGAGCTTCCGTTTGCCGTAAGGCATGCCGAGGAAGTGCAAATGGCTGTTAAATCGTTTGGCAAGGGCAGAGGCGTTTATATCAGCGGCTTGCCTTACAGCTTCAAAAACAGCCGTGTGCTTTACAGAGCCGTGCTTTGGAGTTCCGGCGCAGAGGATGAACTTCAAAAGTGGTTCTCCACAAACTATAATGTTGAAGTGCATGCTTATGTTAAAAACGGCAAATATTGTGTTGTAAACAACACTTATGAGCCGCAAGACACCACGGTTTATACCGGCGACGGCAACGGATTTGACCTTCATCTTGAGGCAAATGAAATCAAGTGGTATCAAATTTGATTTAAATAAATAAGATACAGCCGGGCTAAAATGAAATGCCCGGCTTTATTTTGCAAAAGCATATTGATTATATGTAAAAGAGTGTTATAATTTATTTACGCAACAGATTGTTTGTTAAAGATTGTTATAATCAATAAATGTTATGTTTATTTTTGAGAGGGACATATGAAAAGCAACGCAGCAACTTTTAAGTTTGCTTTTAAAAAATCGTTGCCCATTTTATTCGGTTATCTTTTTCTGGCTTCGGCATTTGGTATTATGCTCTATAAAGCAGGATATAATTGGATGTGGGCAATTATTATTTCCGTAATTGTTTATGCCGGCTCAGGGCAGTTTTTGCTTGTGTCGCTTATAGAATCCGGTGCGGATCTTGCCACCACGGCAATGATGACGGTTTTTATAAACACCAGGCATATGTTTTACGGGCTTTCGTATATAGATAAGTTTAAGGCGGGCGGATGGCGCTATCCTTTTATGATTTTCACGCTCACAGATGAAACTTATTCCGTTAATTCATCAATTTTGGCCGTGCCGAAAAATGTGGATGAGGCAAAGGCAAGATTCATAATAGGCGAGCTTGATCATCTTTATTGGATCCTCGGCTCCGTGCTCGGCTCATTGCTCGGCCAGCTTATTCCGCTTGATTTCACCGGCATTGATTTTTCCATGACGGCTCTTTTCGTTGTTATTTTCATTGATTTGATACGCAATCAAAAAGGCAGATCGGGAATTATCGGCATGCTCGGTATCTTTTGCGGAATACTTTGCCTTGTGATTTTCGGCGCAGATAAATTTTTGCTGCCGTCTCTTATATTAACAGTGGTGCTGCTTTCTTCGTTTAAAAGATATTTCGGCGCAGAAAGGAGCATAAAAAAATGACTCATACTCATCTTTTTGCAATGATTGTTGTTGCAGGTATATGCACTTTTGCAACAAGGCTTTTTCCGTTTGCGCTTTTCGGCGGCAAAAAAGAAGTGCCTAAGTTTATAAAATATTTGGGCGCTGTTTTGCCCGTTGCAATTCTTGGCATTTTAATCGTTTATTGCCTTCGTGATTTTGAAAAGGGCAATCTGAATTTTATTTTGCCGCAGCTGATTGCCGTTGCACTCACTGCCGGGATTCATCTTTGGCGAAAAAACACTCTGCTCAGCATAGCCGTGGGCACGGTAACATATATGCTGCTGATTCATTTCGTGTTTGTTTAAACAATCGGAAATCGGTTGTTTTAAACCATATTGCGTTCGATTCCCGCATGCTTAGTTAAAATATTTAAACGGGAGGAGCGATAATCGCTCCTCCCGTTTTGTTGTATTCAAATATTATATTAGCTTTCGGCGCGCAAAAGGCATGCCTTAGGTTTGCATTGAAAGCAGACATGCTCGGTTATATTTCCGTTTGTGTAGGAATATGTTGCCCTTTGATTTTCGCTTCCATTATATCGCTTTTCCGTTTGGCGGTCAAACTTATCATACGAAAACTCAACCGTGTCGCCGTTGCGGCTTTAATTTTTAGGATTTGTTAAAAGAAATTTTTTCACCATTTATTATTAAACAATAATCATCGCTAAAATCATTGAATGTACTGTAAAATAAAATGTCTTTTTGTTTTTTTTCGTTGCCCAAAACAAGCGTATCTCCAATAGCTGTGTATTGAAACACTTGATTATCATTGCCTGTAACAGTTAGGCTTTTGCCTCCTTCTACACTAATATCGCCTACAACATAATAATCATTTGTTCTTCTAACATTATCAATATTGCAAATACCATACTTACCTACTGAAGAGGCAACTTTTTTTGTTGGAAAAATATATGGTGATTTATACTCATCGCCTGATTTCAAATAATAATCCAGCCCATAACTGTCTTTATCTTTTCTAAACACAACCATGCAAGATTCGTCGCCCTCAACCACATCCACAATTTCCTCAGTATGATTAAATTTAAATATGCTTTGAGGGGTTTTAAAATCGGTAACAAGATTTATAAATGCCGTGCAGCCATAAGAAACAACAATAGCCGAAATAAAGAACAGCATTACTGAAACAACAAATCTGATTCCCTTTTTTCTGATTTTTTTATTAGCATAAAAAGTACTTACGGAAAACAGCAATATTGTGATGATAGTACACATAAATTTAACAAACATATTCCGCCCTCCAATCAATAACCGTATGCGGGTTACCGGGATAATGCGCAGTGATACCACAGCAGCGATATTTGCCGGTAAAAATTATTCTTAAACGAATTGCGGTTTTATCCATATCGAAGAAAGTTGTCCGTTATCAATCACTGCAACGGAATTTTGGGCAAACTCTACGGCCTTGCTTTCAATGCTGCAATTCGGATTACCGATACAAACCCATCCTGTTTTAGAAATTATCTTCCGCCCCATTTAGTCATATCATCATCCACTTCAAGCGATTCGCAGGCTATAGTCATCCAATCGCCGCTTAAAAATCCAATATATATTTCAATGAATTTTTGATCTGAAAGAAGCGGGCAAAATTCGTTAACATTAGGCTCTTTTTCTTTCAATTCACGCAGTCTTGGAATAAGCGTTTGTTCTTTTTCTTCAACGAATGCAACACCATATATGTATATTGATTCCTCTGATGCGCCCCAAAAATCACAGCATATGCCTTCAAAGCCAATTATATTATTGAATTTGATTTCGTATTTATTTTTCTGTTTGTCTGTGGCACCGTATTTTTTTAAATAAACACTCATCGAATTACCACGGTCGCGTTTCCATTCATAACTCATTTTTATAAAACGGTCATCATGCATGGAAAAGCTGGACGAATTAATTATTTGTGCATTTGAATAATCTATTTTCATTTTTTATCCTCCAAAAAAATGTATTAACGGCTAAAAATCCACCGTTAAAGAACATCAATAATATTCATTCATAATGCATTTGAATTTTTCAAATTTTTTGTTTTCCTTGCGTTTTAGTATTTAGCGGCGTGGTAAAGGTGCCCACCGTTTCCTGTAGCTCATTGAAAAGCATAAAAAGTTTTAAGTTATACCATTATTTTTCCTTAGTCTTTTTATTGCCTTTTTAGCAGCTGTCACAACATTCTTATCTCTACTGCTAAGTTTACTTTCAATTGATTTAATAATAAGCCCGTCGGGGTCATCATAATAACTTAAAGCTTTCAGAGAAGTAAACACTAAATCACTTGTGGTTTCATTTAAGTACAGCAAAGTTGAATTTAAGTATTTTAAGAAATATGGCTTAGCTTCTTCAACCTTCCATTTACCAAGCATAACCATAGTAAAGTGTAGTTTTATAGCATCTTCCGGATTTTTTAACAATTCAAGATATTCATATATATATCTTTTATCCTTAATTTGTTCCAATGCATTATCATAAAATACTGCTTGCATTCGTTTATTTTCATCTGAAGAGTTAAGATAATTTTTTATAATAACTTCCGTTGCGGCGGTATTCTTTTTTTTTCCTACAACTCCTATTAATTCGGCCGAAATACCTTCATCATCGAACTCACCGATATATTTCAATACAACATTCAACAATTCACTATCATTGTTTTCACGATTGGTAATATCAGCAAGGTATTTGTAATCATATCCTAAGTTTCTCAACTCATTTAAAAGTTTCTCCAACAAAACTATATCATGTTCATTGTTTTGTTCTTTCCTCCACTGTTTTTCTTCAGTGACGGCAGATTGATATAAAACACCTGCAACAAACTTTTCGTTTTTAATTTCATTCCACATTTTTTATCCTCAAAGCGCTTTGGCTCAACGGCTTTTGGCGCAAATGAAATTTAAACGCCGTTACATTTTCTTTATTTTCCCTTGAAACAACGCCTCAAATTCATCAAGCGATCCTTGGGAAAGCAAATCTTTTTGGCAAATAAAGGCAGAAGAATATTTAAAAAATCCTGCAAGAATCAATTCATAATATTCGTCGCAATCCTTAACATATTTAATTTGCTGTGTGCCGATGCTTTGAGTAACGGCATCCGAAACATAAGTGATTGTGCCGTTTTTAACCGTTATATTTTTCGGAACAAATTTATCCTTTTCCAATTTTGATTTAAGGCACGGCAAAATAACGGAAAGAGCCACTAAAAGCGGCACAACTATGCACAAAATATACTTTACGGGCATTATAAACCAGCAAATGAAAAACCAACACGGCAATCCGCAATCAAGGAAAAAAACATATGTAAACAGATTTTGCTTAAAAGCTCTTTTGCGATAATTTTTCAGAGTGTTGCCGGTTAAGCGGCCGTTAAACTCTATTGTGCCGGATTCTGCGGCCGTTTCATTTTTTGCGCATTCTTCTTTAACCTCATTTGAGGACGGCACAGGCGCCGCGTTTTTTGTTGACTTCGGGCGCATTCTCTTAATTTTGCCCTCAAACAAGCTTTCAAATTCTTCAAGCGTGCCTTTGGAAAGCAGGCTTTTTTGGCAAACAAAGCGATAGCTGTAACCGCGTAAATAGAACACAAAATAGTAAAATTCGCCGTAATCACGAACTTCTTTCACATCTTTCAAGAACCTGCGTTCCGCCACGGCATTACTTCTGCTTACGATAGTGTCGTCTTCAATAAACACTTTTTGAGGAGTGATTTTTTCTTTTTCCTTTTTTGTTTGAATGTTTGGCAATAAAAGCACAGCTGCAATTGCAGCCACATATGTAATAATTATCAGACGCAAATTACCAATAATATCAACATCGCCGAACATCATTTGCATTATTGCGGGAATAAGAATGCATGCAATTATTACTGCGGAACACGCCCATGTTTGTTGAAGCCTGACAATTCGTTTGCAAAAGAACTTTTGAGACGCACCTGTTAAATAGCCGTTAAACTCTATCATCATATCACCTTTCATATATAAACCGAACACAGTGTTTATTCGTTTTTCCATTCAATGGGTTCCATGTTCACAAAATACATAGGACCGAACACCATTGCTTCTAAATTAAACGCCAATATTCCTATAGCAGCAGCTTGTTGCCCTGCCATAAGAGTTGCAAGGCATGCCGCACCGCCAAACATGGCCATTTGAGCACCCACAGCCACAGCCACGCCGCCCAATGCAACCACAGCACCTCCAACCGCGGCACCTACCGTGGCTCCGATAAAAATATTCATAGCTATTTCTTTAGCCTGCAATTTTTCATTTGCTTTAGCTGCCGTGCTTTGATTTTTAGAACCGGATTTGGAATTTTTTGAAGAGGATGAAGAACTTTTACTTCTGCTTTTGCCCGGTGTGTTATTCGGATACTTGTTCTTTTCCTTTTCTTCATTGGCTTTGTAGTTAGAAAATGCCGTCTTATAGGCATTTGTTTTACGAACAGCGCCTACAATTCCTCCAATAAGTGAACATAAACCAATTACTATTAAAGCGGCAATCCATCCGGCAAAATCTCCGTCTTGATCAAGCATGTTTGCCGGATTATTCAAACAATAAGCAAACATATTCTTATCAAGCACGCTTTGCCCTGTTTGAACATAGCCGTCTGCACTGATAAAGCGGCACATATCGGGGGAATAGTAACGCGTGTTGAGGAAATACCATTCCGTTTCAAAATCGAAGTAATAACTGCGATAGCGGATTGGATTTTGCTCTGCAAGCGCGGTGTTGCCCGTGATTTCCGTAACCTTGCCCCATGAATCATAGGCGTAGTTTGCAAGCACATTGCCGTCCTTATCCGCAATTGCCGTTACATCGTTTTGAGCATTTTTGATATAGTAATACTCTGTGCCGTTGAGAACAAAGCCGAAGACATCCGAATTGTTATCATACATAAACACAAGCGTATCATTGCCTGATTTTTGCCCCGCGAGGATATCGCCGTTGTAGACAAACTCGGTTTTAACTCCGTTTACGGTTTTGGAAATTCGGTTTCCGTCGCCGTTATAGGCATATTCAATTGTGTTTTCACCGTCTGCAATGCTTTGCAGCTGCCTGCCGAGCCAAGTGAGCTGTTTGCTGCCGATTGAAAGCGGATTACCGATTTCATCATATGCAATCGGTGTGCCGTTAAAATCCGTGAGCAAATCGGACCATACGGAATCCGTGTAATTCCAGGTTTTGGCGGCAATTTCCTCTCCAAGCTCGCCTGTGGTGTATTCATATTCCTTTTGCTCGGTTATATTTCCGTTTGTGTAGGAATATGTTATCGTTTTGCCCGCCTTTTCATCATTAACTCTTGTTAATTGATTAAGGCTGTCGTATTCATAGCTTGTTACATACGAACCGTTTGCCACGCTTACGATATTGCCGAGCTTATCATATTCATACGAATATGTGCCCGCCGGGGTTTCAACGGATTTAACAAGCGTGGTTGTGCGCTTTTCCGCCGCGCCCTCCGCTTTGGCGATTTCATAATTTTCGTAGGCATATTTTATGCCGAACGAATTACCGCCAAAGCTTTTTTGCGCCAATCTGCCGAGATTATCATAAGCAAAGCCGAGCTTTTCGCTTCCGTTCCACTGCACGGAATACACTTGATCGGGCATTTCACCGTTTTTCAAACTGCCGTAAGCATAGCCGATTTCCTGCTTGCCGAGCGGTGAAAAATGCGTTATGCCCGTTAAATAGTTTGTTTTATCAGCATATTTAAAATCCGTGCTGGATATTAAATTAAGGTCGCTTTTTCCCGTGCCCGCATATTCGCGCTGAGAAACAACTCGCTCTGCAAGGTCATAAACAAATTTGGTGTTTGTGCCCGTGAAAAAATCTGTTACACCATCTATGGTAAAAAATATTCTTTGACTAACTTAATATTTTCGCCAATCATATTTTTCGCCAATCATATTTTTCGCCTTTTGATAAATTCAATTTTTTACCATTTATCGACACAGTTTCATTATCAACCCATACAATCGTCACTTCAGATTCGTGATATGCATTATAAATTAAATTTCTTTTATTATTCTTAATTAAATACACTTTAACTGAATAATCAACGGTTGCACCCGGCTCTGTTCTATATGCATTCAATTCATATTTTTCATCAGGTGAATATGAAGACAGCAAAAATGTTTCATC
>OHQF01000344.1_pt1 | contig 31217 bp, 28 predicted proteins | sample 1578001 | NCBI WGS metagenome assembly OHQF01 (sample SAMEA3879538, study PRJEB24766) | human gut metagenome | biome: human-associated habitat; feature: feces | place: USA | collected 1985/1987 | reverse complement strand
ACATCCGCAAACTGCATATCGCAAAGATGCCGTTTTGATTGGCACTATTTTTGAAGATTGCGATAGACACAATTTTGCGGTACAATGAGAACTGCAAAAAAATCGCCCGCCCGGCTCAGCCGTGGGCGGGGACAGGAGACATGGATGAATCAACCAAAACAGGAACGTTTCAAAACGAGCGTGGGCGGGCAGGCTCTGATGGAAGGCATCATGATGCGCGGCCCGAAGAACATCTGCTGCGCGGTGCGCAAGCCGGACGGCACCATTGAGACAAAGATCGAGCCGACCCCCACCCACGGCATCTGGACGAAGATCCCCCTCGTGCGGGGAGCCATCTCGATGGTGGAGAGCCTCATCATGGGCTACCGGTACATGATGTATTCCGCACAGGTGAGCATGGGCGACGACTACGACCCCGAAGAGGAGGAGACCGCCTTTGAAAAATGGGTGGGCGACCACCTGGGCAAAAAAGCCGAGGATATCCTGCTGGGCGCTGCCGCCGTGCTGGGCGGGCTATTCGCCATCCTGCTGTTCACGGTGCTGCCGACCGTTCTGGTGGGCGGCGTCAACCGGCTGCTCCCGCTGGGCCGGTGGAGCAAGGTCATCCTTGAAGCGGTCCTGAAGGTGGCCATCTTCCTGAGCTATATGGTCGCCATCTCCAAAATGAAGGAGATCCACCGCGTGTTCGAGTACCACGGGGCCGAGCACAAGACCATCGCCTGTTATGAGGCCGGGGATGCGCTCACCGTGGAGAATGTCCGCAAATACACCCGCTTCCACCCCCGCTGCGGCACCAGCTTTCTGATCCTGGTCGTCATCGTCAGCGTCTTCCTGTACAGTGTGCTGCCCTGGTCCAGCACCGGGCTGCGGGTGGTGTTCAAACTGCTGCTCCTGCCGGTGGTCATGGGCATCAGCTACGAGCTGCTGAAGTGGTGCGGCCGGTCTGACAACCTTGCCACCCGCATCATCCGACAGCCCGGCATTTGGGTGCAGCATCTGACCGTGTTCGAGCCGGACGACAGCATGATCGAAGTGGCCATTGCGGCGGTGACGCCCGTCCTGCCCGAAGACCCAGAGGATGGCAGATGGTGAACGAAGGCATCCTGCCCCGCGCGGCGCTGCGGCAGGTGGAGGCCCGGCTCACCGAGGCGGGCTGCCCCGATGCCGATTTTGATGCCGCCGAACTCTTCCGGCTGGCGGTGGGCGCAGACGCCCGGCTGGCTACGGCTCCGCTGACCGCCGCACAGGCGGCGCAGCTGGAAGCCCTGACCGCCCGCCGTGCCGACCGTGAGCCGCTGCAATATCTCTGCGGCAGCTGGCCGTTCCTCGACTTTGAGCTGGCGGTGGGGCCCGGTGTGCTCTGCCCCCGTGCCGATACCGAAGTGGTGGCCGAGGCCGCCGCCGAACTGCTGCGGGGCGTCCCGCACCCGAAGGTGCTGGACCTCTGCGCCGGGACCGGTTGTCTGGGTCTGGGCGTCCAGCGGTTCTGCCCGGCGGCAGAGGTGACGAGCCTGGAAAAAAGCCCGGCGGCGTTTGCGTATCTGACCCGGAATGCCCGCCTGCCCAATGGGCTGCATCTGACCCCGGTGCAGGGAGACCTGTTTACCTATTGGGAGACTCTGCCGGAAGGGGAGCTGGACCTCATCGTGTCCAACCCGCCCTACCTGACCGCGGCCGAGATGGGGCAGCTGCAGCCCGAAGTGGCGCAGGAACCGGCCATGGCGCTGGCAGCGGGGGAGGATGGCCTTGTATTTTACCGTGCCCTCGCGGAACACTACCAGAGAGCGCTCCGCCCCGGCGGTGCGCTGGCGCTGGAGATCGGCTGGAAGCAGCGGGAAGCCGTCACGGCCCTGCTGGAAGCAAACGGCTGGGTCGGGATCGCCTGCCGGAAGGACTACGGCGGCAACGACCGGGCCATAACGGCGCGAAGAAGCGGTAAGTGAAGTTGCCTGCCGCAAGATGTGAGGTTTTGCGCCGACTTGCGGGTCAGCTTGAGCGGAAAAATAATCGAAAAAGCAAACAACTTCCTGTTGTAATATTCTGGATTTGTGATATACTATTAGAGAAAGAATCGGAATGCCCCGCGCAGGCGGCGGAACGAGCCGCGCCGGGAGAGGACAGCAAAGGAGAACACTATGGCAGCAAAGAATCAGAACACGGTCGTCACCGCGACCCAGAAGACCGAGCCGGGTGCCAAAAAGGACGCGCTGGCGACCGCGCTGGCCCAGATCGAAAAGCAGTTCGGCAAAGGTGCCGTCATGAAGCTGGGCGACAATGCCGCCATGCAGGTGGAAGCCATCTCCACCGGCAGCCTGGGTCTGGATATGGCATTGGGCGTGGGCGGTGTGCCGCGCGGCCGCATCGTCGAGGTGTACGGCCCGGAATCCAGCGGTAAGACCACGCTGGCCCTGCACATCCTGGCCGAGGCCCAGAAGCAGGGCGGCGAGGTCGCCTTCATCGACGTTGAGCACGCGCTGGACCCCGTGTATGCCGAGGCACTGGGCGTGGACATCAACAACCTGCTGGTCAGCCAGCCGGACACCGGTGAGCAGGCCATGGAGATCTGCGAGGCGCTGGTCCGTTCCGGTGCCATCGACGCCATCGTCGTGGACTCGGTCGCCGCCATGGTCCCCCGTGCCGAGATCGAGGGCGAGATGGGCGACAGCCACGTCGGCCTGCAGGCCCGCCTGATGAGCCAGGCCATGCGCAAGCTGACCAGCGTCATTGGCAAGACCAACACGGTCTGCGTCTTCATCAACCAGCTGCGTGAGAAGGTCGGCGTCGTCTACGGCAACCCCGAAGTCACCACCGGCGGCCGTGCGCTGAAGTATTATTCCTCGGTGCGCATCGACATCCGCCGTGTGGAGGGTTTGAAGGACTCCTCCGGCCAGTTCATCGGCAACCACACCCGCGCCAAGATCGTGAAGAACAAGGTGGCACCTCCGTTCCGTGAGGCCGAGTTCGACATCATGTTCGGCGAGGGCATTTCCAAGATGAGCGAACTCATTGATCTGGGCGTCAAGCTGGGCATCGTCCAGAAGAGCGGCGCATGGTTCAACTATGGCGATATCCGCCTGGGCCAGGGCCGCGACAACGCCAAACAGTTCCTGCGGGACAACCCGGAGCTGGCCAACGACATCGAGGGCCAGATCCGCGCCAATGCCGACAAGCTCTATGCCACCCGCCGCACCGCAAAGGCAGCAGTCGCTGCACCGGACGCCGGCAGCAAGGCCGAGTCCGCCCCGGCCAAGGAGCCGGTGGTCAAGGCTCCCGTCCGCAGCAGCGAGAGCGAACTGGACATCATGGTGGAAGAGTAAATGGCATGGTACCGTGGAGCCCGCCGCCCGCTGGACGAGGCGGAAAAATCCACCGATGCGGCCAAGGCCCGTGCCCGCGCGATGGAGCTGCTGGCTGGGCAGGAGCTGTCCTCCGGCGGCCTCTACGAGCGGCTGAACCGCCGCTTTGCCGAACAGACGGCTGCCGCCGTGGTGGCTGAGATGGTGGAGCGGGAGTATGTCAACGATGCGCGCTATGCCGAGACCCGCGCCCACGGCCTGCTGGCGGCGAAAAAAAGCCGACGCGCTGCCGCACAGAACCTGCGGCAGAAGGGTCTGAGCACCCCGCAGATCGAACAGGCGCTGGACACGGTCTATGCCGCCGACGAGACCGGGGAAGACCCGGAGCTGGAAGCCGCCGCCGCGCTGGTGGCCAGCCGCTACCGCAAAAAACTGGAAGCCGGACGCCGCGACCTCGTGGTGGCCGCTCTGATGCGCCGGGGCTTTGCCTACCCGGTCATCCGGGACGCGATCCAGCGCGTGGAACAGGAATAACGGCTTGTTTGCACGGCCGCTTCGTCTGGCGCACACCGTGCCGGAACGACCGTTCGGAAGAAAACCGGAACTGTAAAAAAGAAAGAGAGTAGCATCCCCTTATGAAAATTGCATGTATTTCCCTTGGCTGCCCGAAGAACCAGGTCGATCTGGACGGCATGGTCCACATCCTGCTGTCTGCCGGGCACGAGACCGTGGCCGAGCTGGGTGAGGCCGACGTCATTCTGGTCAACACCTGCGGCTTCATCGAGAGCGCCAAGACCGAGGCCATCGAGAACATCCTCGAAGCCTGCTCCTACAAGCAGCAGAACCCCGATCTGAAGGTCATCGTCACCGGCTGCCTGGCCGAGCGCTACCGCAGCCAGATCGAGGAGGAGATCCCCGAAGTGGACGCCGTGGTCGGCTGCGCCTCCAACAAGGCCATTGACTCCATCGTGGCCCGCCTGTTCAACGGCGAAGACCACCTCGAAAGCTACGGCCTGAAGAAGGACTTCCCGCTGGGCGGCAAGCGTGTCATCGGCACCCCCGCCCACTATGCGTACTTAAAGATCGCCGAAGGCTGCAACAACCGCTGCCACTACTGCGCCATCCCCGGCATCCGCGGCCCGCTGCGCAGCCGTGACATGGCCGACTGCGTGGCCGAGGCCCGCTGGCTGGCCGGTGAGGGCGTCAAGGAGCTTATCATCGTGGCGCAGGACCCCACCGCCTATGGCGAGGATTGGGGCAAGCCGGGCAGCATCTGCGAGCTGCTGGATCAGCTGAACAAGGTCCAGGGCATTGAGTGGATCCGCATCATGTACGCCTACCCGGAGCGGATCACCGATGCGTTCATTGCCGCCATGAAGCGGAACGAGAAGGTCCTGCCGTACCTCGACCTGCCCATCCAGCACTGCAACGATGTTATTCTCAAGAATATGAACCGCCGCTCCAACCGTGCGGAGCTGCTGGACGTCATCGGCAAGCTGCGCCGCGAGATCCCCGGCATCACCCTGCGCACCACCTTGATCGCGGGCTTCCCCGGCGAGACCGAGGAGCAGTTCGAAGATCTGTGCAACTTCGTCAAGGAGGTGCAGTTCGACCGTCTGGGCTGCTTTGCCTACTCGGCCGAGGAGAACACCGTGGCCGCCCGCATGGACGGCCAGATCGAGCAGGAGGTCAAGGAGAAGCGCGCTGAGCTGGTGATGCAGATCCAGACCGGCATCATGGCCCAGAAGCAGGCGGCCAAGGTCGGCCAGACCGTCCGCGTCATCTGCGACGGCATCGACGACGAGAGCGGCCTGTACCTTTGCCGCACCGCAGCCGACGCCCCCGAAGTGGACGGCAACGTCTGCGTTTCCAGCGAAGAGCCGCTGTATCCCGGCGCGTTCTATGACATCCTGGTGGACGACAGCGACCTTTACGATCTGTATGGTACTGTCAAAAAATAACAAATTGGAGGGTAAAACGTATGAATCTGCCCAATAAACTGACCCTGTGCCGCATCATTCTGGTGCCCGTCTTCATGGTCTTCGTCTCGCTGACCGAGTTTGGCACCGAGACCTTCAACGCCACATGGTATCTGGTGGCAGGCATCGTCTTCGCCGCTGCCAGCTTCACTGATTATCTGGACGGCCATCTGGCCCGCAAGTGGCACATGGTCACCGACTTCGGCAAGTTTGCCGACCCGCTGGCCGACAAGCTGCTGACCACGGTGGCCCTCATCTACATGATGCGGGACGGCGTGTGCAGCCCCGTGGTGCTCTGCATCATCCTGGCCCGCGAGTTCGCGGTGTCCGGCCTGCGGATGGTCGCCGCCGGTGCGAAGGACGGCAAGGTCATCGCGGCCAATATGTGGGGCAAGGTGAAGACGGTGCTGCAGATGCTGACCATCATCTTCTACTTCTTCGGCATCTCGCTGACCTATGGCAATACCGTCCTCGGCAATCTGAACGTCTGGCTCATCTCCTACTGGCTGTGCTGGCTGGTGGCAGCGGCCACCGCCATCTCCGGTATCAAGTATCTGTGGGACAACCGCAGCTTCATCAACACGGCAAAATGATCCATTCTGGAATAAAATGAAACAAAATTCGCTTTTGGATCAGCTTCGGCGGGTGTTGTCCATCCTGCTGAACCTGGCCGTGGTGCGGATGGAGCCCATCGCCATCCGGATGAGCTGGGAAGCGGTGGGCGGGCAGACCCTGACCTTCTACACCGAAAACTCCAACCTCTTCTCGGCGGCGGTCTGCCTGCTGGTGGCAGTCTGCCAGCTGTGGGCGCTGCTGTCCGGCCGTGCGCTGCCCCGCTGGGTCAAGCGGCTGAAGTTCATTGCGGCCTGCTGCCTGACCCTGACCTTCCTGACGGTGGTCTTCGTGCTGGCACCCTACTACCCCGATGAGGGCGGCGTGGTGTTCCTGCTGACGGAAAGCTCCATGCTGTACCACCACCTGCTGAACCCGGTCCTCGTTTTTGTCTCCTTCGTCTTTCTGGAACGGGAGCCGCGGCTCCCGGCCCGGAACATCCCGCTGGCGCTGGTGCCGACGGCGATCTACGGAAGCATCGCCCTGTGGGCCAACTACCAGCGTCTGTGGACGGGGCCTTACCCCTTTTTGCTGGTGTATGAGCAGACGCCCCGGCAGACGGTGCTGTGGTGCGTGTGCATCCTGGCCGGGAACCTGATTTGCGCAGCGCTGGTCTGGTGGCTGGGGGGCAACAGCCGGAAACGCCGATAAACTGCAACCAAAAGAGCCTGTTTTCTGACGGCAGCTGCCGCCGGAAAACAGGCTCTTTTTGCGTGAAGCGGGGGGGGGGATGGATCAGTCCACTTTCTTGTATTCTGCTTTCATGGCAGAATAGCCGATGAGGACAGTCCACACATAGGCGCAGGTCTTAGGGATCATCAGCAGGCCGATGACCGGGATCACATCGCCCCACAGCACCACCGGGATATAGAAGCCGAAGCTCAGCACGATGGTGAGCCACATCCAGCGGAATGCGGTGTCGTGGTGCTCCTTGGCGCTGCGGTAGAACAGTACGATGACCAGCAGGCCCAGCAGCGCGAAGGGGATGTTGCGGTAGATGCCCCAGGACAGGGGAGAGTGATTGGTGAGCCACTGGTTCTGAGGCATCATGCAGAGGATTACACGGGTAGCCGACAGAGCGTAGACGGCCCAGGTCACGGCTTTCTGGCCCTGGATGTGGTAGCGCTGACGCCAGACGTAGTACAGCAGCACATAGAATACCGTCATGGTGACCGAGGTGATCCACTTGCCCAGACCCAGCTGGAATGCGTAACTGTCAAGGCCGGTGGTGCACAGAGCCAGTGCGCGGGGCACCAGATGGAAGGAATCACCGGTACCCAGCACCACAGCCATCCAGCCAAACAGCTGGAACTGGGCGGAGCCTTTGCTGTTCCGGATCATGCGGATGCCCACGGAAAGGACGGTGAACAGATAAAAAATGTCAAAAAGCGTTTCAAAGATCGCACGCATCGTAAAAATCTCCTTTGTTGTCTGAAATGGGTGGAATGCAGCGGGGTCCTGCCTGAGGGTACGGAACCTCACCTCCTTAATTGAACAATGTTCACTTTGACGGATAAAAAATCCCCACGAAACCGTGGGAAGTTTTTTAATAGATGGCCCGCCGGACGATCTCCAGCACCATGGACGGGTCGAAATCCTGCTGCACCAGCGCGGAAAGCATCTGGGAAAACAGGACCCCGGCAAACCGTTCGGCGGTGAACTGGTCGTTGAAGGCGTCCGGCCGGACGTTGGGGTCCTGCTTCAGGACGAAACACAGCTGCCGCAGGATGTGCTGCCACGCCTGCTGCATCTGCTGTTTTCCATCCGCCGTGCCCTGGTGCATAAAGCCAAGGGAGTGATGGGTGAAAAAGCCGGGATACTGGGCGCAGCCGTATTCCAGCTGCCGGTACATCCAGCGGACACAGGCCAGCGTGTCCCGGAAGACGGCTTCATCCTCCGGGCGGTGGAAGATATCGTTCCAGATGCTTTCCACCGTGGCGCTCACCAGCTCGGTCTTGGATGCAAAATAATTGTAGATGCAGCCCACCGACACACCGCAGGCAGCAGCCACGGCGCGGATGTTGACCGCTGCCCATCCATTTTGCTGGATGAGGGCACGACTGGCTTTTAAGATATCCTCTTTGGAGGTTGCGGTAAGATTCATGCGATCACCTCAAAATGAACTGTGTTCATTATAGACAGAACACAACATTCTGTCAAGGGGAAAAACAAAAAAATTCTTGGAAATTTTTGCACGGCGCAAAAAAGGCTGCCCCACGGAAAGATCCATGGGGCAGCCTTGGAAAGAACGCTGGTCGTTACAGCAGCGGGATGCCGGCCTTGGCGCAGGCTTCGTGCGTGGCCTGATCCCAGACGCTGGCCTGGACCTCGCCGATGTGGGCACTGCCCAGCAGCAGCATGCACAGGCGGCTCTGGCCGATGCCGCCGCCGATGGTGTAGGGCAGCTCGCCGGACAGGACGGCTTTGTGGAACGGCAGGGCGCGGCGGTCGTCGCAGCCCGCCATGGTCAGCTGCCGGTCCATGCTTTCGGGGCTGACGCGGATGCCCATGCTGCTCAGCTCATAGCTGCACTGCAGCGGCTCGTTCCAGAACAGCAGGTCGCCGTTCAGGTCCCAGTCGTCGTAGTCGGGCGCACGGCCATCGTGGGGCTTGCCGCTCTTCAGCGGGGCGCCGATCTTCATCAGGAAGGTGGTGCCGTTCTCCTTGACGAAGGCGTTCTCGCGCTCCTTCGGGGTCAGGTCAGAGTACAGGTCTTCCAGTTCCTGGGTGGTGAGAAAGGTCACGTTCGGGGTGTGCAGGGGCAGGTCCTGCAGCTGGGGGAACATGGCGTGGAGGTTCATCTCGGTGGCGCAGACCGCCGACACGATGGAGCGCACGACATTCTTCAGATAGGCTTCATTGCGGTCCTCTTCGCGGATGACCTTTTCCCAGTCCCACTGGTCCACGTAGACGGAGTGGAGGTTGTCCAGCTCCTCGTCGCGGCGGATGGCGTTCATGTCGCAGTACAGGCCCTTGCCCACCCGGAAGCCGTAGTCCTTCAGGGCCTTGCGCTTCCACTTGGCCAGCGACTGCACCACCTGCGCCTCGGTGCCGCTGTCCTTGATGTCGAAGGTGACCTTCCGCTCAACGCCGTTCAGGTCGTCGTTCAGGCCGGTGGAGGCCTCCAGGAACAGCGGTGCGGACACGCGGTAGAGGTTCAGCGTGGCGCAGAGCGTGTCTGCGAACAGCCGCTTCACGGTGCCGATGGCTCGCTGGGTGTCGTACAGATTCAGCGCAGGCGTGTAGTTTGCCGGGATGATCGTTTTACTCATAGCAGTTTACCCCTCTCTTGCGCTCCAGACCGGCCGAATTGCCGGAGCCGGAGACGCTTCCCTTTAATATCGTAAATTATGGCACAAGTTGAGGGAGATGTAAAGGGGAATGCCGAAAAAGCTGCGCTCAGGCGGGCAGACAGCGCAGAATGAACCGCGGCCCTTCCTTGCCCACCGTCCCGGTGGGGACGAAACCGACCTTGCGGAGAACCGCCTGAGAGGCCGGATTGGCGGGTTCGGTCTCCGCCTCCACGGCGGCCACGCCGGGCTGGGCCAGCGCCCAGCGGCAGGCGGCGCGGACGGCCTCGGTGGCATAGCCCTGACCCTGGAATTCAGGCGAGATGCCGTAGCCGATCTCCGGCTGGCCGTTTTCGGGCAGGCCCTTGAAGCAGAGGTCGCCGACAAAGTCGCCGGAATCGTTCTGGTAAAGGCCCCAGGCCGTGTACCAGATCCACTGCTCCGGGTGCCGGAGGGAGAGGGTCAGCATTTCGGTATAGGGGCCGACCAGCTCCGGGTCGGTGGTGCGGGCGAGCAGGGCGCGCATCCCATCCGGCTGCAGCGGGATGAGAAAAAGACGTTCGGTCAAAAGCTGCATGGAGGACCTCCGTAAAATGATTGACAAATCATAAAAAAAATTCTATAATAAAGATGCAAAAGGCGCTGTCCGGCAAAACGGCTAGCTCCTTACTGACACGTCAAAGAGAAAATGACCGTGTGCTTGGGGAAGCATTTGGGCGGTCATTTTTTCTTGTTAAAATACCATAAAATTCGACGATCCGCAAGATGAAATCAGGGTTTGCCGCCTTGACTTTCGCAGGCCGGACAGATATAATAAATTTGTATCAGAATAAATGCGTTGATCCGGGCAGAGTAGCGCAGGGAGCGTCTGCACAGAGAGAACGGGCCGTTGGCTGGGAGCCTGTTTGCAGAAGACTGTGGGAAGTGCGCCCGGAGAGCACACTGCGGGAAGGACAGTATCGCAGTGCGGCCGCCGCCGTTACCGGCTTTGAGCGACAAACAGAAGTGGAACCGCGATTTGGAATGAGAACCGCCTTCGTTGCTGTACCAGGGTACAGCGAGGAGGGCTTTTTTGTTTTTGCGGCTTCTGTCTGCCACACAAAAGGAGAGGTTTTTATGCAGATTTTCAACACCCTGACCCGCCAGAAGGAAGAGTTCGTGCCGCAGGTGCCCGGCGAGTACCGCATCTACGTCTGCGGCCCGACCGTTTACAACTATATCCACATCGGCAACGCCCGCCCGCTGATCGTGTTCGACACCCTGCGCCGCTATCTGGAATACCGCGGCAACAAGGTCATCTATGTGTCCAACATCACCGACATCGACGATAAGCTCATCAAGAAGGGCCAGGAAGAGGGCACTTCCATGAAGGAAGTCGCCCAGCGCTTTGAGGCCGAGTACCTCAAGGATGCCGCCGGTCTGAACTGCAAAAAGCCCACCGTCCAGCCCCGCGCCACCGAGCATATCCAGCAGATCCTGGACATCGTCAAGGACCTGATCGACTCCGGCCACGCCTATGTGGCCAAGAACGGTGACGTCTACTTCCGCGTCAAGAGCGACCCGGAGTATGGCAAGCTCAGCCACCTCAAGCTGGACGATCTGGAGAGCGGCAACCGCGAGCTGCGCAGCCAGATGGAGGATGACCTGAAGGAAGACCCCGCCGACTTCGCCGTCTGGAAGGCCGCCAAGCCCGGCGAGCCTGCCTGGGAAAGCCCCTACGGCATGGGCCGCCCCGGCTGGCACATCGAGTGCAGCGCCATGAGCCGCACCCATCTGGGCAAGACCATCGACCTGCACTGCGGCGGGCAGGACCTCATCTTCCCCCACCACGAGAACGAGATCGCCCAGAGCGAGTGCGCCAACGGCTGCGCGTTCGCCCGTTACTGGATGCACAACGGCTTCATCAATGTGGACAATCAGAAGATGTCCAAGAGCCTGCACAATTTCTTCACCGTCCGCGATGTGGCCAACCTCTACGGCTATGAGCCCATCCGCTACTTCATGTTGACCGCAGGCTACCGGATGCCGCTGAACTACACCGTAGACCTCATCGAGAGCTGCAAGAACAGCCTGGAGCGCCTGTACACCTGCCGCGAAAACCTCGATTTCGCCCTGAGCAAGAGCGAGTTCGGCACCGACGAGAGCCTGAAGGCTAAAGCCGACGAGGCCCGCACCAAGTTCTGCAAGGCCATGGACGACGACCTGAACACCCCCGATGCGCTGGCTGCGGTGTTCGATCTGGTCAAGGAGATCAACACCCTGTCCGCTTCTTCCACCAAAGAAGCGCTCGAAGCTGCCGCCAAGGCGTTCGACGAGATCACCGACGTGCTGGGCCTGATGTACAACCGCAAGAAGGACGAGGTGCCCGCCGAAGTGACCGAGCTGGTCGAAAAGCGCGCTGCGGCCAAGAAAGCCAAGGACTGGGCCACCGCCGATGCCATCCGCGCCCAGCTGACCGAGATGGGCTGGGCCGTCAAGGATACCGCCCAGGGCCCCCAGCTGAGCAAGCTGTAAAGAGCGGAAGAAACTGCCGTGCGTCTGCGCGGCAGTTTTTATATCAAAATTTTGAGTTACTTGAATCCCGTTATTGACCCAAAGGGCAGGATGCGGTAAAATAAAGTTGGTCCAAAGCAATTTTTGGCCCGGCGGGAAGTTTCCCGCCGCACGACCGCAACCTTTGAAATGCAAACAGGAGGTCTGCCATATGAAGACCAAAAGGATGATCTCGCTGCTGCTCGCCGTCCTTCTGACGCTGAGCGTGGCCGTTACCCCGGCGTTTGCAGCGTCGGCGGGGGATCTGCTGCCCGCCGCAGAAAGTGCAGATGTCGAGGAAAGCAATGATGTCGTTTCCATCCGCCTGACCACTTCGGGTGAGTTGGTTTATGGTTCGCCGTTTACCCTCAGTGTCGTGACCAAACCCGCCGACACCCAGTATATCGGCGTGGTCATCGGCACCAAGGGCGAGGCGAAGGGCTATGTGACGCTGGTCCTCTCGGACAAGATCCGCACCCTGCTCAAGCTGATCCCGCTGCCGCGCAAGATGTCCGCTACGCCGGATCAGCAGGAAGAATTCAACCTCTATGCCTACATCAAGCAGCTCATTGACGGCAACGACGTGAGCGTGCTGCTGCGGGTGGCCGACGAGGTCGTTTCGGTGATGGATGTGCTGCAATTCTATATGCCCACCATCAAGGACGTTTCCACCGGCCTGAAGCTGGCGCTGGAACTCATCCGAAAATTCCTGCCGGATGGCGCCTTCAGCCGCATCTACGTGGATGAACAGCCGACCGAGTCCGGCAGCTATGTGGCCGGTGCAGTGGCGCTGGAATCCGGCGACGTGAACACCGCCGGTGTGGCCATGTTCCGCATCAAGCCGAAGACGGAAGGCGTCCGCACCTACTGGGCGCAGGAAGTGCCCGCCACGATGACCGTGGAGGAAGCACAGAACTACGACCTGAGCGCTGTGCTGGAAGTGGACGGCCAGCCCGTTCCGGAGGGCAAGATCAGCTACACCTATAAAAAGGGCGGCTGGTTCGGCAGCAAGTCCGATACCCTGCCCACCCAGCCGGGCGAGTATGTCCAGACCGCGACCGTGGGCGGCAACTACTCCTGCGAGAAGATCACCCGCACCATCGTCATCCAGTAAAACGATCAGATGATGAGAAGACCCCTGCCGTGCAGCTGCATGGCAGGGGTCTTTTGTATCAGTGTATCAGCAGAGATCAGATGCCCCGGAACCGCCAGCCCCAGCCGCCGCCGCAGCAGCAGTTGCAGAGAAGGTTCAGCAGGATCATGCTCCAGCACCAGCGCATCAGGCCGCCCGGCTGGGCATAGGTCGTCTGGGTGCGGTAGGTGCGGCCAGAGCTTTGCAGATTGCGCAGATGCACCTGGTATTCGGTGTTGCCCGGCTCCATTTGGGCGGCGCGGCGGGCGTCCTGCAAGGCGTCGATGCTGTTGCCCAGGCCCTGGTTTGCCAGCGACGAGAGATAATACCACCGGGCGGTGCGGTTCGCGATGCCGTCCAGCACACGGCGGGCCTCGGCGTAGCGGCGGTTCACAATGAAGTTGCGCGCCGCCTGCAGTTCGGGCGTGTCCGCGCTGCTGAAGCCCGGCCCGCTCTGCTGCTGGTAGCCGCCGAACCCAAACCCAAAACCGAACGGGTCGAACCCGAAGTCCCAGTCGCCGTCCTGCTGGCTGTAGCCCTGCTGGCCATAGCCCTGCTGATAGCCGCTGTTGTAGAAGCCGCCATAGCTCTGCTGCTGGCCGTAGGGGTTGCCGTAGCCGCCGTTCTGGGGGCCGGTCTCCCCTTTGGTGATAGCGTCGTAGGCCGCCTGCACTTCCTTGAAGTGCTCTTCGGCCGTGGGGTCGTTGGGGTTCAGGTCGGGGTGCCAGCGCTTGCACTTGGCACGATAGGCTTTTTTGATTTCTTCCTCGCTGGCTCCGCGCTGGATGCCCAGCACCTCATAGGGGTCTTTCATGGATCAACTTCCTCACGTCTCTACGAACTTGCGCGGCCTTGCTGCCGCACGAACAAAATTAAGTGTACAGGACAATGCCTGAAAAATCAAGAGAAACCGCCTCATTCGGCGGCTCTGGGGGGATTTTTTGCATGGTTGCAGTTGTATTTGAGCCAGACGCCGGAGTAGAGGATGTTCCGCAGCAGGTCCACATCCTCCACGCAGGGCAGGCGCTCAAAGCTGCGGGCACAGTTGGCGAGCAGCAGCTCGAAGATCTCCCGCATCTCTTCTTCGTAGCCGGGCAGCTGGTGCAGGCTGCGCAGCGGGTTGTAGGCTCCCTTTTTCAGGTCGCGGTCGAGGTCGTCGTAGGCATCCAGCAGGTAGATGTATTTGCCCAGATGAAAGCCGATGCTGCGCAGCTCCGGGGACCAGTGGTCCTGCTTGTAGTCGAACAATTCCGCCATCAGGTCGCCAAAGCAGCCGGACACGGCGTCCAGGTCTTCGCTGCCCTCGGCCTCGTACTGCGTCAGCCGGTCCAGACAGGCGCGGATGGCGCTGCACTGCCGGGGCCAGCGTTCGGCGGCTGCCGCAGTGGGGGCAGCGAGAAGCGCCTCGAACCCCAGCCCCAGCAGGCTGCGGTCATCGTTCCACTTGTCCTGCGCGTTGTAGTAGTGGAGCGCAACGCTCAGGTCGGCGCAGTAATCGGTTGGTCCGCTGGAACGCCAGTCCACCTTCCGGATGGGGTGGATGGGGCAGTGGTCTGCGCCGGTGTGCAGCGCGGTCTCGCCATCGTACAGGCTGGAGAGCAGCAGATCCAAGAAGGTCAGGTCATAGCTCAGGGTCAGCCGCCCGCGCAGGCCGTGCAGCGCACCGATGCGGCGGCAGAGCCCGCAGTAGGCTGAGCGGTACCGCGCCTGCGCTTCCGGCGAAAGCGCAGCCTGATTCGGGATCACATATCCGAACATGGCTCAGCTCTTCTTGATGAACTGGGTGCCGCAGCGGGGGCAGGAGATCTGGATGCGGCCGCGCCCGCGGGGCACACGGAGCTTCTGGCGGCACTGGGGGCAGCGGTAATAGTGGTAGACCTTGCGGTTGGCCCACTGCTCTTTCAGACCCCGGAACTTGTTGTCTACCCGGTCTTTGAGGGTGTAGAACTTGTAATTCTCTTCGGTCCGCTTCGAGATGTTGCGGCTGAAGGTGCGGTAATAGCAGAAGCCCAGCAGCACCACACCCAGCCAGGTGAACAGGCTGATGCGGCTGACGATGGCGATGAGCAGCAGAACCAGAGAGGCGATGCTCAGAAACTGGTTCAGGCCGTCGGTGCCGTAGCGGCCGATCATAAAGCGGCGAAGTTTTTCTCTCATAATCGTACAGTCCTTTGTCCTCAAACTCTTCAAAAGGGGACGGCCGAAGCCGTCCCATAAACTCTTTACACCCATAGAATATCAGCCAAACATGATAAAATTTTGAACGGAGTGCAAATCTATCATGAAAGGACGGGATTTAAGAACGCTTGCGCACCGTGAGCACGGCTTCGGTGTCCAGCGCGCCCTCCATTTTGCAGTGGAGCACGGCGCGGCCTGCCCGGCCGGTGGTGGCAAGGTAGGTGCCCGCCATGCCGCCCCGCAGCGGCACGACGCTGGGGCCGAGGATTCTGACCGGGCCTTCCACGCTCAGCTGAACAGCCTCGCCGCAGTAGGGCAGGAAGTTGCCGTTCTGGTCGATGGCCCGCAGGCTGACGGCAGCGCAGTCCCAGGTGGGGCCGTCCGTCAGCAGGGGATTGTAGACCGTGCACTCCAGCCGGACGCTCTGCACCGGCTCCCGCACCACGGTGCGGACGGTGCGCCCGTGCCACACGGCCTCGAACCGGTAGACGCTGGAGGGCGAGCCGAGGACGCCGATGTACTTGTAGTACATCCGGAGCAGGTCATTCCAGCTCAGCCGCAGCGAGAGCAGCCGCGCCCGGCTCAGGGGCGAAAGGCTCAGCGCGTCCCGGCGCATCTCGTTGAGGATGGCGGCCACCTGCGGCGCGACCATGGGGTCCAGCCCCTCATACTTTTCGAGCAGGGAGCCGACGAAATCCTGCACCTCGATGGGCGGATGGGGCAGCGCCGCGAACCGGCCCCGGCGGTCCGGGCTGAACTCGGCAATGAAATCGTTGCCGCGGTAGAGCCGGACGCTCTCGGCGTTGGTGAACACCCAGCAGGCCCCGGCAAACCCGCCGGGGTGGTCGCCCAGCGCCATGCTGGACGAAACTTCCAGCACGATGTCAGAGGGGGAGCGGGGCGTCTTCTGGCTGGCATAGACGGCAGCGGAGAGCTTCGGGTTCCGGAACGAGTCGAGCACACCGTGGTAGCAGATGCGGTCGCCGCTGCCGAACTCCCGGTGGGTGTTGTAATCGGCCATGCACCAGCCAAAGCTGCCCGCCACGCCCGGCTGGGCGATGGCATCGTTCAGGACGGCCGCGTGGTGGAGGGCCTGGGCCAGCCGGTGCGGCTCGTCGTCAAAGGTCTTGGCCGGGAACTGCTGGCCCCCGAACTCGCTGATGAGGTAGCCCTTGCGCAGGTCGGGCGTGACGGCGGAGCGGTTCTCGCAGCCAGCCCCCCGCCCGGTGTAGGAATAATCGTTGTAGGCGTAGACATCTTCCAGCAATTGGTCTTTGCGGCGGATGTGGGCACCGCCGGTGGGGCGGGTGGGGTCCAGCCGCCGGACGGCCTCGTTGGTGCGCTTGTAGAACGCTTCGTCGTCGGGGCTGCCGTTGACCCGTACGCCCCACAGAAAGACGCTGGGATGGTTGCGGCACTGGCAGACCATCTCGCGGCAGTTCTGCAATGCCTGCGCCTGCCAGCTCTCGTCGCCGATGTGCTGCCAGCCCGGCATCTCCACAAAGACCAGAAGCCCCAGCTCGTCGCAGGCGTCGAGGAAGGCTTGGCTCTGGGGGTAGTGGCTGGTGCGGACTGCGTTGCAGCCCAGCTGCTTTTTCAGGATCTGGGCATCCAGCTGCTGGATGCTGTCCGGCATGGCGTAGCCCTGATAAGGGTAGCTCTGGTGGCGGTTCAGGCCGCGCAGCTCCACCCGCTGGCCGTTGAGGTACAGCCCGCCCGCCACGAACTGGAGGGTCCGGAAGCCGAACCGGGTGGATCTTTCGTCCAGCACCCGGTCGGGCAGGCCGCTGGTGCCGGGGCGGATGAGCCGCACGGTGAGGGTGTACAGGAAGGGGTGTCCGATGCTCCATGGGTGGACGCCGTTCAGGGTGCCCACGATGGGCAGCGACAGCTCGCCGCTGTAGAGCGCCCGGCTCCCGGCGGGGCTGCGGATCTCGGCCTGCAAGGTGCAGCCGACCGTCTCGCCCACGGTGGAGGTGTAGATGCGGAAATCGCCCTCGGCCTGGGCCTCGATGAAGATGTCCCGCAGGTAGGCAGGCTCTTTCACGTCCAGCGAGACGGCGCGGTAGATGCCGCCGTAGGTCAGGAAATCGATCTGCCCGCCGAAGGGCGGGATGTTCAGGTCTTCCCGGCTGTCGCACCGGACGGCCACGACGTTCTGCTCCCCCAGGCGGAGGGATTCGGTCAGGTCCACGGTAAAGGCCGTGTAGCCGCAGCCATGATGAAACACCCGGCGGCCGTTGCAGAAGACGGTTGCGTCGTGCGCCACGGCCTCAAAGGTCAGCAGGACCGTGCGGCCCTGCCACTCTTTGGGCGCAAAAAACTCCCGCCGGTAGCCGCAGAGCCGCTGGTAATCGTTCTCATTGCAGTAATTGTAGGGCAGCGTCCTGACCGTGTGCGGGATGCGCACCGGGGTCAGGGGCAGATCCGGACATTCCGGCCGCACGATGGCGGGGTCGAATACCGGGGTGAAGGTCCAGCCGTCGTTCCAATCGTAGTGTTCCATAGCCTGCTCTCCGTCATGGTAAAAAATACTTATCTTCATGTTACCACAAAGTTATGAACGAAAAAAGGATGCAGGCGCTGTTTCTGCGGGATTTCTCACTTTTTCTGGAACAAAAGCGGCGGATGGCAGCAGAAAAGCCCGGCCGGGCAGTGCCGGTCAGGCTTTGCGGGCGTGGCTGCTTATCGGATGAAGTTCGTCATGGGGCGGCGGGGGTTCTCCGGGTGCCGGATGCCGGCGGCCTTGCCGGCCTCGATGCACTGGAGCAGCCAGGCCATGTTCCGGCCCAGCTCCCGCATCACGGCGCAGCCCTCTTCGTCCTGCAGGACCTGGGCGGGGTTGGAGCCGTGGACCATGGCCCAGTAGGAGCCGTTGACCAGCGGCATGTGGAAGAACTCCGGGTACTTGACCAGCTGGTCCAGCGTGGTGGTGGTGCCGCCGCGGCGGGCCGAACAGCAGATGGCGGCGGGCTTGTAGGCCAGGTACTTGCCGCCTGCATAGCTCAGGCGGTCCATAAAGCTGGTCATGTTGCCGGAGGCCGAGGCATAGTGCACCGGGCTGCCGAAGACGAAGGCGTCGGCGGTCTTGGCTTTTTCGATGGCTTCGTTGACCACGCCGCCAAAGACACAGCCGTTGCCTGCGGCGCAGCCGCCGCAGCCGATGCAGCCGCCGACGGGCCGGGTGCCGACGTTGAAGATCTCGGTCTCGATGTGGGCGCGGTTCAGCTCCTCCGCAATGAGGGACAGAGCGGTGTAGGTGCAGCCTTTCTCGTGGGGGCTGCCGTTGATGAGCAGGACTTTCATACGTTGAATCTCTCCTTTTGACCATGCGCCCCGGAACAGGGGGCGCTCTGCCCTGATTTTAGCACACTTGTGGCCGCAGTGCAACGCGGGCCTTGACAAAGTACGGTGTCTTGACAATAATATAAAGATACATAAAACGGAATGCAAAAGGAGGCAACCACATGCGAGTCATTGCAGGAGACGCACGGGGCAGACGGCTGGAGGCCCTGCCCGGCACCGATATCACCCGCCCCACCCTTGACCAGGTCAAGGAGGCGATGTTCAGCATCGTTCAGTTCGACCTGCCCGGCGCACGGGTGCTGGACCTGTACGCAGGCAGCGGCCAGCTCGGCATCGAGGCCCTCTCGCGCGGGGCAGCACGGTGCGTGTTCCTGGACGAGAACCGCGAGGCCGTCAACATCGTGATGAAGAACTGCAAGACCTGCGGCGTGTTCGACCGCAGCCGCGTCAACATCGGCGAGGCGGCGCGGTATCTTTCCGCCTGCCGTGAGCAGTTCGACCTGGTTCTGCTGGACCCGCCGTTCCACGGTGGTACGCTGGAAAAGATCCTTCCCAGCGTGGAAAAGGTGCTGGCACCCGGCGGCATTGCCCTGTGCGAGAGCGAGACCGGCCTTGTGCTGCCTGCCGAGGTGGGCAGCCTGACGCTGAAGAAACAGTATAAGTATGGCAAGGTGCTGCTGTGGAAGTACACGAAGCCCATGCAGCCTGCCGGAGAGGAAGATGCGGAATGAACGTGAACGAGCTTTTGGATACCATTGAGGACGCGCTGGAAGAGAGCGCCGGGATGCCCCTTTCGGGCGGCAAGCGGATCGTGGACGTGGAGCAGATCCGGGATTATCTGGACGAGATCCGCCAGAATCTGCCCGTGGAGCTGCGGCAGGCGCAGTCCATCGTCAGCGACCGCGCCCAGCTCATTGATTCGGCCAACGCCCAGGCCCAGGCCATCGTGAAAAAGGCCGAGGACCGCGCCCGCATCCTCGTCAGCGAGGCGGAGATCGTCAAGGCGGCCCAGCAGCGCGCCTCCGAGATCGTCTCAGCCGCCCAGACCGAGGCCCGCACCGTCCGCCAGACCGTGACCGACTACTGTGATAATATGCTCAAGACCACCGAGGAGACCATGGCAGAGAACGCTGCGCAGGTCCGGAACGTCCGCGCCAATCTGCGCCAGACGCCCCGGAAACCCCAGTGAGCGGAGTTTGTCGGAAAAACCCATTTGCCCCTGCAAGCAAAAGTGACGGCTTGCAGGGGCTTTTTTTGTGACATTTTGAGAGAAAAACCAGCCCGAAAAGCCTTGCATTCGCAGGGCGGTTTTGTTACAATAAAACAGTATCAGAGAGATGCCTTGGGGCAGTGTGCCCCTGCGGGCAGAAAAACACGGCGAAAAACGGAAAAAACAGCGTGAAAACGCCGGATGATACGCAACTTGAAACGACAGAAAGGAGGCTGGGCCCTATGGGCAGTGAAACGATCGGACAAGCCTTTGACCCGGCCTCGTTTGAGCATGTGCCTGTGCTTTTGAACGAGTGCCTGGACGGCCTTGCCATTGACCCGGCAGGCATCTATCTGGACGGCACCGCAGGCGGTGCGGGACATTCCCGCCAGATCGCGCTGCGGCTGGACGCGGAACAGGGCGGCAGGCTCATCTCTTTGGACCAGGACCCGGACGCGGTGCAGACCGCGCGGGCGCGGCTGGCCGGGCTGCCTGCCACCGTGGTGCAGATCAACTTCCGCTATGCGGGACAAGCTCTGGAACAGCTGGGCATCGACAAAATCAACGGAGCGCTGCTGGACCTCGGCGTTTCCAGCCACCAGCTGGACGATGCCGCCAGAGGCTTTTCCTACCGGGCAGACGCTCCGCTGGACATGCGGATGAGCCAGGAGGGCGAGACCGCCGCCGACCTTGTGAACACCGAGAGCCGGGAGGAGCTGGCCCGCATCCTCAAGGATTACGGCGAAGAACCCTTCGCCTGGCAGATCGCGGGCAAGATCGTCGAGGCACGGGAGACTTCCCCCATCGAGACGACATTGCAGCTGGCCGACATCGTGGCCAGCGCCATGCCGGCGGCCGAGCGGCGCAAGAACAAGAACCCGTCCCGCCGCACCTTCCAGGCGCTGCGCATTGCAGTCAACCACGAGCTGGACGCACTGGAAGAGGGCATGGACACCATCTTTGAGCATCTGGCCCCCGGCGGGCGGCTGTGCATCATCACCTTCCACTCGCTGGAAGACCGACTGGTGAAGAACAAGTTCCGCCGCTGGGCTACCGCCTGCACCTGCCCGCCGGAGTTCCCGGTCTGCGTCTGCGGCGGCAGGGCCAAAGCAAAACTCATCACCCGCAGACCCATCGAAGCAAATACGCAGGAGCTGGAAGAGAACCGGCGCAGCCGGTCGGCACATCTCCGCGTTCTTGAAAAAATTTAACCACCGCGGAGTATCAGTGAGGAGGAGAGTACCATGGGCCAGGCAGCATATGATATGACAGAGGTGCGCCGCAGAAGAGCACCCCAGACGCAGCGGAACGTTCCGCTGCGGGTGGAAAAAGGCGGCAAGCCCCGGCTGAACCCGGTGCGCGCTGCCATGCAGCACGCATTGCAGCTGCTCTCGGCGGCGCTGCTGGTGGGCTTTGCCGTCAGCCTGCTGTGGAGCGAGTCCCAGCTGGTGGAGCTGAACAGCAAGATCCAGAACGCCAAGGCGGAGCTCGTCAGCGAGCAGAGCCAGTACACCTACTACAACAGTGCACTGAACAACCGCACCAACATCACCAGCGTGGAAGAGACGGCCACCCGCCTCGGCCTGATGAAGATCGACCAGAGCCAGATCACCTACATCCGCCTGGACGAGGGCAGCGTCCTTGTCCGCAAGGAGTCCGCTGTGCGGCAGTGGACCGACCTGCTGCACGACGGTGCCATGATGGTCATGGGCCGCGTGAACCGCGCAAACTAAAATAAAACAGGAAAAGCGTGCGGCAGCGCACGCTTTTTCGGTTTCTCAGGAGTCAAACCAACATGCAGGAACCATCCTCCAAGAACAAAAAAGGGCTTTACCGGCTGCGCCGCGCCGACCCGCACGAGCGGCTGAGCGCACGGCTGCGGCATTTCAGTTTTGGCGCGGCGGTGGTGTTCGTCGTGGCGGCGGCAGGCATCGTCATCCACAGCCTGTACAATATCCAGATCAAGAACGGCGCGACCTTCCGCCAGTATGCGGCCCAGCAGCAGCTGCTGGACAGCACCATCCAGGCGACCCGCGGCGAGATCTACGACACGTCCGGCATCACGCTGGCCTCCACCAGCGTGGTCTGGACCATCTGGGCCGATCCCAGCTACAGCACGGCCCTGTTCACCAGCAGCAAGAACGACGACACCGGCGAGGTGACCAGGACGGCCGACCCTGCCGCATTGCAGGAGGTCAGCACCCAGATCACCCTGCGGCTGCTCTCTGGCGATGGTGAGAGCCTGGACAGCGTGGACACCTCCTCGGCGGCCTACCAGACCCAGTATCAGGCAGTGTACGATGCTCTGTCCAAGAGCGACTCGGCCTACCAGACGCTGGCCACCAAGGTGAACAACGCCATCAAGCTGTCCATTGAACAATACGTCACCGCGTACAACAAGGCCCACAAAAAGGCCGATGCCGACAAGGGCATCCGCAAGGGCCGAATCTCTGTCTCGTCCACCAAGAGCTTTCAGCGGGATTACCCCTACGGAGCCTTTGCGGCGGCGGTGCTGGGCTTCTGCGATGCCGACGGCTACGGCACCTACGGCCTGGAAAAATCCTACGAATCCACGCTGGCGGGCGTCAATGGCCGCACCATCACCCTGCGCAACGCCTACGGCAACGCCATCGCGGACGAAAACGCCACCACCTATGCCGCCAAGGACGGCTCCAATCTGGTGCTGTCGCTGGATGTGAACATCCAGGAGGTGGCGGAGCGCTATCTGAACGAGGCCATCTCGGCCAACAATGTCGAGAACCGCGGCGCGGCCATCGTGATGAACGTCAAGACCGGTGCCATCCTGGCCATGGCTTCCAAGCCGGACTTCGACCCCAATAACCCGCTGGACTACACTTCCAACGAGGCCTATCTCAACGAGCTGGTCCACGCCGAACCGGAACTCTACGGCATCTACCTCAAGAATGAGGACGGCAGCTATGTCACAGATGCGAACGGCAACAAGGTGCTGGACCCGGAGGGCGATTATTCCGGCTATTACCGCGACATCCAGTGGAAGAACAAGACCATCACCGAGCTGTACTACCCCGGAAGCGTCTTCAAGGTCATCACGGCGGCCATGGGGGTGGACTCCGGCAAGGCGACCATCAACACCACGCTGAACTGTTCCGGTGCCTACGGCGTCGCCAAGGAGACCTATCACTGCGCTGGCAAAAAGGCCCACGGCGTCCAGAATCTGGCCGAAGCGCTGCGGAACAGCTGTAACATCTACTTCATCCAGCTGGGCCAGCGCATCGGTTCCAGCCTGTTCTATGATTACTTTGACGCCTTCGGCTTCACCGAGCGCACCGGCGTGGACCTGCCCAGCGAGACGAACTTCATGCAGTATTACAGCAAGAGCCGCCTGGGCGAAGTCGAGCTGGCCTCGTCGGCCTTCGGTCAGGCCATGGCGGTCACGCCGCTGCAGGTCTGCACGGCCATCTCCGCTGCCGTCAACGGCGGCTATCTCGTCACCCCTCATGTGGTGGATAAGATCACCGACCAGAACGGCAACGTCATCGAAGAGGTGGGGGCAAACGTCCGCCGCCAGGTCATCAGCGAGAACGCCAGCAAGGCCATCCGCCAGATCATGGAATATGAAGTGGCGGACGGCACCCAGGGCGGCGGCGGCCGCGCCTACGTGGCAGGCTACCGCATCGGCGGCAAGTCCGGCACGTCCGAGCAGCTGAACATGGACCGCCGCAGCGATGGTGACTACAAGAAGGTCGCTTCCTTTGTGGCGGTCCTGCCCGCCGACGACCCGGAGATCCTCGTCTACGTCATGCTCGACGACCCCAACAACGCCAAAACGGACTACTCGTCCATTCTGGCTGCGCCCGTCGTCGGCAACATCATCAGTGAGATCGCGCCTTACCTTGGCATCGCCACCGACGGCACTGACCGCAGCGGCACCACCGTCAAGGTGCCCAACCTCATCGGCAACGAGTGGAGCAATGCGCAGGTCTCGCTGAACATCAAGGGCCTCAAGCACCAGCTGGCCGAGAGCGACGCCAGCCAGGCGGGCGCGGTGGTCACCTACCAGTACCCGCGCGCAGGCGCGGAGGTGCCCTACGGCACCACGGTGTATCTGTATACCGATACGTATGAAGGCAGGCACACGGAGGTGCCGGATGTGACGGGCAAGAGCGCGGATTTTGCCAGCCAGATGCTGGCAGCAGCCGGGCTCAACTGCATTGTGGCCGGCGATGCGAACGGCCTGGTTCAGGAACAGAGCGAGGCGGCGGGGGCCAGCGTCCAGCGCGGCACCCTCGTGACCATCACCTGCGGGTAAACCCTCTCAGGCGCTTCGCGCCAGCTCCCCCAAAGGGAGAGCCATTGGCAGCCGGGTCGTGAGGATCCAATCTGCTGGGGGCTGTTGGTAAGAGGAACGGCATCTCGTATGGAAGACGATCGAGTGATATCAGGAAAAGGGAGAGTATCGTATGGAAAAGATCAGAGCAAGCATTCTGCTGAACGGCCTTGTGCCGGAAGGCTTTGACGCCGGGGACGCCGAAGTGTCCCTGGTGACCACCGACAGCCGCGAGGTCTGCCCCGGCTGTATCTTTGTAGCCTTTCCGGGCGAACGATTCGACGGCCACGACTTTGCAGCCAAGGCACTGGAAGCCGGGGCCTTCTGTGTGGTGCTGAACCACCCGGTCGAGGGCGTCCCGGCGGAAAAGGCCGTGCTTTGCGCGGACAGCTACCATGCCATGATGGTGATGGGGGCCAACTACCGCAGCCAGTTCCACCCCAGAGTCGTGGGCGTGACGGGCAGCGTGGGCAAGACCACCACCAAGCAGATGTGCTATGCTGCCATTGAGGGCTTCGGCAATACCATCAAGACCGAGGGCAATCAGAACAATGAGCTGGGCCTGCCCCGCACGATGTTCCGCATCGGGAACGAGACCGAATATGCCGTCGTCGAGATGGGCATGAGCCACCTGGGCGAGATCGAGCGGCTGAGCCGCTGCGCCCGCCCGGATGTGGGCATCATCACCTGCATCGGCGTGTCCCACATCGGCAACCTGGGCAGTCAGGAGAACATCTGCAAAGCCAAGCTGGAGATCTGCGCCGGTCTGCCGGAGGGCGCTCCGCTGGTGCTGAACGGCGACGACCCCTTCCTGCGGAAGGCAGAGCTGCCGGAGCATGTCCGGCCGGTCTGGTTCAGCCTGGGCGACGAGGGCGCGGATGTCTGCGCCCTGTCCATCCAGCAGGAGGCCGACGGCATGAGCTTTGTGCTCGAAGACCACGAGGAGGGCACCTTTATGGTGCACATCCCTGCGATGGGCCGCCACAACGTGGCCAATGCACTGGCCGCCTATTGCGCCGCCACCCGGCTGGGCCTCAATGCCCGAAAGGTGCTGCGGGGCATCAGCAATTTTGAGCAGACCGGGATGCGCCAGAAGATCGTGCACAGCAACGGCGTGGATGTCATCGAGGACTGCTACAACGCCAACCCCGACAGCATGAAGGCCGCGCTGGCCATGTTCCGGGAGTACCCCTGCAAGCGCCGCTTTGCCCTGCTGGGCGATATGCTGGAGCTGGGAGACCTGAGCCGTGAGGCCCACGAGGAAGTGGGCCGTCAGGCGGCGGAAAGCGGCATCGATACCCTCATCACCTACGGCGAGCAGGCCCGACGCACGGCTGTGGTGGCTGCGGCCAAGGGCCTGACCACCCTGCACGCCAACACCTACCGCGAAGCCGCCGACGCCCTGCTCCGGCTGATGCAGCCGGGCGATGCGCTGCTGGTCAAGGCCAGCCGCGGCATGGCGCTGGAAAAGGTGCTGGAACTCTTCTACAAGGAGCAGCAGTGATATGATCCGTTTTGCCTTGATCGTCGCATCGACACTGGGGTTCGTCCTCACAGCGGCGATGGGGAATCTGATGGTGCCGCTGCTGCGGGCCTTCCAGAGCCGCCAGCAGCCCACCCGCCCGCCGGAGCCGGAACAGCCGGACGCTGCGCCGGGTCCGGACTCGGACGAAGCGCCGGAGCGCCCGGCCCAGCCGCCCACGATGGGCGGGCTCTGCCTGATGGTGGGGGTGCTGGCTGCCGTGGGTGTGGGCTGGACCGCCGCCTGCGTGGCCGAACCGCAGCTGCTGGGCACGGAGGGTCTGCTCTCCACCCGGCTGCTCATCGCCCTGTTCGGGGCGCTGCTGTTCGGCGGCGTCGGCCTGGCCGATGACCTGGCCCGCATCCGCCGCCGTGCCCCGCTGGGCCTGCGCCGGGGCACCCGCCTGCTGCTGGAAGCGGGGGCCGGTGCCGTGGTGCTCCTGCTGCTGGGGGCCAGCCGCTGCCTTGCCACCGGGCTGGCCCTGCCGGGCCTGGGCTATGTGGAGCTGGGCGTTCTGGCTCCGCTGGTCTGGGAAGCGGGCCTTGTGGCGCTGGCCGAGAGCGTCCGCATCGCGGACGGCATCGACGGCCTGTGCTGCGGCACCGCATTTGCGGCCCAGCTGGGCCTGATGCTCTGCATGACCATCCTCGGCTGGTTCCCGCTGGCCGTCTTCCCGGCGGCGCTGGCCGGTGCGCTGATGGCGTTCCTGCTCTGGAACTTCCCGCCCGCCCGGCTGCGGTTGGGCAGCGTGGGCAGCCTGTTTCTGGCCGGGGCACTGGGCTGTGCGCCGCTGTGCATCGGCTGGCCGGACCTTGCGCTCCCGCTGGGGCTGCCCTACTGGCTGGAGGGCGGCATGGTGGCGGTGCAGATCGCGGTCTATCAAACCACGCATGGGAAAAAGCAGCTCTTCCGCACGGCCCCGCTCCACCGCTGGATGGAGCTGCGCGGCAGCAGTGCGGTGCAGATCTTTTATACATTTTGCGTGCTCGCCCTGCTGGGCGCGGCAATGGCCCTGCAATGGGCAAAAATCAGTTGAGGAGGTGTGCAGATGGCAACCATCCGCCGAAAAAAGCCGGAGCCGTTCGCGCTGCTGCAGCGGGACCCCGGCCCCTGGTCTCCCATTCTGCTCTACTGGCTGGCAACGCTGGGCATCATCATCGTATTCGGGCTGGTGATGCTGTTCAGCGCCAGCTATACCACAGGCTATCTCCGCTTTGGCGACAGCCTGCACTACATCAAATCCCAGGTGCTCTGCCTGGGGCTGGGCCTTGTGGCCATGTTCCTGTTCTCCTATGTAGACCACCGGCTGCTCCGCAGGCTGGTCTGGCCGGGGTATTTCCTTGTGCTGGCGCTGCTGGTGCTGGTGCTGTTCAGCACCCCGCTGAACGGCTGCAAGCGCTGGCTGCGCGTGGCCGGTATGACGGTGCAGGTCTCGGAGATCGCAAAGTTTGAGATGATCCTGCTCACGGCCCACATCGCGGCCAAGGCCCCCCGGCTGGAAAAACTGGACCCCAGCCGCAGCGGCCAGGTGCCGGTGGGGCCGTGGTTGCAGCAGCGGCTGGTGCGGGAGCTGCTCCTGCCGCTGCTCCCGCTGCTGCCGGTCATTCTGCTGCTCGTGATGGAGCCGCACATGTCCGGCATCGTGCTGACCACCGCCATGGTGGGCACCATCCTGCTGCTGGGCGGCAACGGCGGCGTCATCACCTGGGTGGGCGGTGCAGCCGGTATCTTTCTGCTGGAAACGATCTTGCAGCACATCGACTCCATCCCTTATTTGCAAAGCCGTCTGGACGGTTGGACGCAGGACCTGACCAAGATGACAGACCAGACCCTGCAAAGTCTGTACGCCATCGGCTCCGGCGGCGTGACGGGCCTTGGGCTGGGCAACAGCATCGAAAAGCAGCTCTGGCTGCCCGAAAGCACCAACGACTTCATCTTCAGCGTCGTCTGTGAGGAGCTGGGCTTTGCGGGGGCCGTGCTGGTCATCGTGCTGTTCGTGGTCTTCCTCGTGCAGGGGTTCTGGCTGGCCTTCCACGCCGAGAACCGCTTCTGCACGCTGGTGGGCATCGGCATCATGGCGCAGATCGCGTGGCAGGTGTTCTGCAACATCGCGGTCGTCACCAACACGCTGCCCAACACCGGCATTTCGCTGCCTTTCTTCTCCTCCGGCGGCACGAGCCTGATCTTGCTGCTGGCGGAGATGGGGGTCATGGTCAACATTGGCCGCAACGGTGAGCGCACCCGTCAGGAGCGCCGCCGCGCCCACGAGGAGCGGGAGGCCCGCCGCCGGGAAAAGACCATCGTGCTGGATACCGCGCGCAGGGCGCGGACCGAATCATAAGGAGGAACCAAGATGCGTGTTCTGATCGCTGCCGGCGGCACAGCCGGCCATATCAACCCCGCACTGGCCATTGCCGGTGCACTGAAAAAAGCAGACCCGACGGCCGAGATCCATTTTGCCGGCCGCAAAGAGGGGATGGAGTACCGTCTGGTGACCCAGGCGGGCTATCCCTTCCACCACATCGAGATCACAGGCTTCCAGCGGAAGCTCTCGCTGCACAACATCAAGCGGAACCTCATCACGCTGTGGAATCTGGCCCTCTCCGGCCCCACGGCCCGGAAGATGATGCGGGAGGTGCAGCCCGATCTGGTCATCGGCTGCGGCGGCTATGTGTCCGGCCCGGTGGTGCGCTGCGCCGCCAAAATGGGCATCAAGACCGCCCTGCATGAGCAGAACGCCTTCCCCGGCGTGACCAACAAGCTGCTGGCCCCGGATGTGGACATCGTGTTCGCCGCTGTGCCCGCTGCCGTGGAAAAGCTGGGTGCCCCCGAAAAGACCCGCGTGGTGGGCAACCCCGTGCGTCCGGAGGTGTTCGCCCAGGCCGGGAACCGCGACGCCATCCGCGCCGAGTTGGGGGCAGGGGACCGTACGGTCATCCTGTCGTTCGGCGGCAGTCTGGGAGCACGGCGGGTCAATGAGGTCGTGGCCGACCTCTGCGCCTGGGAGCAGAAAAATCAGAAGCCGGTGCTGCACCTGCATGCCACCGGCCAGTACGGCGTGGAGTTGTTCCAGAACCTCGAAAAAGAGAAGGGTTTTGCCCCCGGCGACAGCCTTGTCGTGAAGGAATATATCAACAACATGCCGGAGCTGCTGGCCGCGGCAGACCTCGTCATCAGCCGCGCCGGTGCCCTGACGCTGGCCGAGCTGGAGGCTGTGGGCCGCGCTGCGATCCTCATCCCCAGCCCCAATGTGGCCGAGAACCACCAGTATTACAACGCCATGGAGCTGCAAAAAGCCGGGGCTGCGGTGGTCATTGAGGAAAAAGACCTGACCGGCGAAGCACTCGTGGCCACCGTGGCCGACCTGCTGGCCGAGCCGGGCAAGCTGGCGCAGATGGGCCAGAACGCCCGGAAGCTCTCGGTGGACGACAGCCTGGACCGCATCGCCAATGCCCTGCTCCGGCTGGTCAAGACCCCGTAACAGAACGTGAAATCCAAAGGAAAGGAGGTGCGGCCCAATGGCAGACCGACCCCAGAACCGGAAGAAAAATGGGAAGCGCCGCCCGGTCTACGATCAGGCGCGGGACACCCGGCCCAGCCGCCCGGCAGACCGGAGCAATGTGGGCTATCCAAGCTCCACGACGCCCGGCAGACACCCGGTGACCAACCCGAACTATGACCCCAATGCGCCCCGGCCCAGCCGCTATGCGGCGCGGGATACCGGCTCCGGCAGCTACCCGGACAACAGCATCCAGTTTCCCACCGGAGGCCGCCCCGCCCAGAAGCAGAACTCCTCCCGGAACCGGGCACCAAATGCGCCGCGCAAGAGCCAGCGGAGAACGAGCGCGCCGCAGAGCCAGCGGCCCCGCAATGGGAAGGCCCGGCCTCAGAACCCGAACGCCCGGCGCCCGGCCAGCGGCCAGCGGCTCCGCCCTACGCAGGCGAACCTGCGGGACCCTGCCCGCCGGGAAGGAAAAAAGAAACGGAAGATGACCCGCAAGGCCCTCCGACGCCGCAGAGCCATCCAGCGCCTGACCGCGCTGGCCATGCTGCTCTGCGTCATCGCGGCAGGCATCTATTTGACGGTCACCATGCTGTTCAAGATCAACACCATTGAGGTGCGGACGGCAGACGGCGTGGTGAGCGAAGCGGGCGGCTACTCCAGCGAGCAGATCCTGCAGGCGCTGGGCGTCCAGAAAGAAGAGAACATCTTCAGCTTTGACCCCGCTGCCAAAGCCGCCGCGCTGGAAAAGGTCTTCCCCATGCTGGAGGACATCCGGGTGGAGCGGGACTACCCCAGCACCGTGGTCGTGCGGGTGACGGAGGCCCAGCCCGCCTACGCCATGCAGACGGCAAAGGGCTGGCTGACCCTCTCGGCCGGGCTGAAGATCCTGGCGGCGGACTCCGCCCAACCCACCGGCCTGCCCACGCTGTACGGCGGCGAGCCGGTCTTCTCGGACCCCGGCGAGCAGCTGTGCTTCGAGGAGGAAACACCGGCAGACAGCAGCACCGCTTCGGAGAGTGCCTCCGACGCGGCCAGCGCCTCTGCTGCCGTGGAAGAGGAGGCGGGCGATAAGCGTCTGGAGGCTCTCAGCACCCTGCTGACGGCGCTGGATACCGCCGGGATGCGCGGGGATGTCACCCGCATCGAGTTCGCCGACCCGGAGGAGATGGCGTTCCTGTATCAGGACCGCATCAGCGTCCGGCTGGGCACCCTGAACGAACTGGACTACAAGCTCAAGCTGGCCCGGCATGTGCTGCTCAATGAGGACGGCAAGGGCTGTGCAGCCACCGACACCGGTACGCTGGACTTCACCCACATCAGCATGTCCAGCACCCGCAAATTCACCTTTGCGCAGGGCGAGCCGGAGCTGCCGTCCGGCTATGTCGTGCCGGAGCCGACGACACCGGAGGAGGCCCCGGCAGAGGAAACAGCGGACAGCACTGCAGAGGGTGCCGCCGATGCGGCAGCGCCCCCGGCGGACGCCGCTGCACAGCCTGCGGACGATGCCCAGGCTCCGACCACAGAGACAGATCCGGCCCCCGCCGCACAGGATACGGCAGGCACCGGGGCTGCAAACTGAAAAAGCGAGGTTCATGTATGAAACTGGAACAATTGATGGAAGGCGTCCCCTTTGCCCTTGTGCAGGGCAGTCTGGAGACCGAAGTGACCGATATCATCTACGACAGCCGCAAGGCAGCCGAGGGCATGGCTTTCGTCTGCATCGTGGGCACCCAGCGCGACAGCCACACCTTCGCGGCCGACTGCGCTGCCAAAGGCGTGAGCGTGCTGGTCATCCAGCATGACATCGACCTGTCTGCCATGCCGGACGTGACCGTTGTGAAGGTGGAGAACAGCCGCTACGCCATGGCGCGGATGAGCTGCAACCTCTTCGGCAACCCGGCCCGCCAGATGACCGTAATCGGCGTCACCGGCACCAAGGGCAAGACCACCACCACCCACATGATCAAGAGCGTGCTGGAAGCTGCCGGCAAAAAGGTGGGCATGATCGGCACCAACGGCATCTATTTCATGGGCCGTCATCAGGAGACCGCAAACACCACCCCCGAAAGCTACGAGCTGCAAAAGACCTTCCGCCAGTTCGTGGATGCAGGCTGTGATGTGGCGCTGATGGAGGTGTCCAGCCAGGGCCTGATGATGGACCGCGTGGCGGGCATCCACTACGACGTCGGCGTCTTCACCAACCTTTCGCCGGACCACATCGGCCCCGGCGAGCACAAGACCTTTGAGGAGTACCGCAGCTGGAAGGGCCAGCTGTTCAAGCGGTGCGACGTCGGCGTCGTGAACATCGACGACGAGAACACCGAGGCCCTGCTGGAAGGCCACACC
>OHQF01000336.1_pt1 | contig 31767 bp, 27 predicted proteins | sample 1578001 | NCBI WGS metagenome assembly OHQF01 (sample SAMEA3879538, study PRJEB24766) | human gut metagenome | biome: human-associated habitat; feature: feces | place: USA | collected 1985/1987 | reverse complement strand
TCGAGCTGAAGGACGAGTTCGAGAACATGGGCGCACAGCTGGTGCGTGAGGTCGCAACCAAGACCAACGACGCAGCAGGCGACGGCACCACCACCGCAACCGTTCTGGCACAGGCAATGGTCACCGAGGGCATGAAGAACGTCACCGCCGGTGCAAACCCGATGGACATCCGCCGCGGCATGAGCAAGGCAGTCAACACCGCCGTTGAGACCATCAAGGCCCACAGCCAGAAGGTCAAGGATGCCAACGACATCGCACGTGTCGGCACCATTTCTGCAGGTGACCCGGAGATCGGCCGCCTGATCGCAGAGGCCATGGAGAAGGTCACTTCCGACGGCGTCATCACCATCGAGGAGAACAAGACCACCGCTGAGACCTACAACGAGATCGTCGAAGGCATGCAGTTCGACCGCGGCTATCTGACCCCGTATATGGTCACCGATACCGACAAGATGGTCGCCGACCTGGACAACGCCGCCATCCTCATCACCGATAAGAAGATCAGCGTCATTCAGGATCTGGTCCCTCTGCTGGAGCAGGTCATGCAGAACGGCATGAAGCTGCTGATCGTGGCTGAGGACATCGAGGGCGAGGCTCTGTCCACCCTGATCGTCAACCGCCTGCGCGGCACCCTGAACGTCTGCGCCGTCAAGGCCCCCGGCTTCGGCGACCGCCGCAAGGAGATGCTGCAGGATATCGCGACCCTGACCGGCGGCACCGTCGTGTCCGCTGATCTGGGCTATGAGCTGAAGGACGCAACTGTCCAGATGCTGGGCCATGCCCGCCAGGTCAAGGTCACCAAGGAGAACACCACCATCGTTGGCGGTGCAGGTGATAAGGACGCCATCGCAGCCCGTATCGCACAGATCCGCAACCAGATCGAGGCTGCGACCAGCGACTTTGACCGCGAGAAGCTGCAGGAGCGTCTGGCAAAGCTGGCCGGCGGCGTGGCCGTCATCAAGGTCGGCGCTGCGACCGAGGTCGAGATGAAGGACAAGAAGCTCCGCATCGAGGATGCTCTGAACGCTACTAAGGCAGCCGTTCAGGAAGGCGTCGTTGCCGGCGGCGGCACCGCTCCCATCAACGCCATCCCCGCTGTCCGTGCGCTGTGCGAGACGCTGGAAGGCGATGAGCGCACCGGCGCAAAGATCGTCCTGAAGGCTCTGGAAGCACCTCTGCGCCAGATCGCAAAGAACGCCGGTCTGGAAGGCAGTGTCATCATCGACAAGATCGTCTCTGCCAACAAGCCCAACTACGGCTTCGATGCACAGAACGAGGTCTTCGTGGACGACATGATCGCTGCTGGCATCGTCGACCCGACCAAGGTCACCCGCTCCGCTCTGGAGAACGCAGCATCCGTCGCCGAGATGGTGCTGACCACCGAGAGCCTGGTCGCTGACCTGCCCGAACCCCCGGCTGCTCCCGCAGCTGCCGGCGGCGACATGGGCGGTATGGGCGGCATGTACTAAGCCGCTTCGCGCGCAATCAGATTCATACACCGCAGGAGGCGGAGTTTCCCATGTGGGAGGCTCCGCCTCCTTTTTTTGTATTTTCAAATCGCTGTCCCTCGGATGCAAAATATGATATAATAGACCTGCTTCATCAAAATATAGCAGTTTGCGTTTTTAATGCACAAGCTACATCCGCAAACTGCATATCGCAAAGATGCCGTTTTGATTGGCACTATTTTTGAAAATTGCGATAAAGAGGGGTATTCTTATGGAAATGGCAGCTTTTACCACCTATCGGGAAAAGGTCGTCGCCAACTGTGCCAGGGTCATTGTGGGCAAGGACGACGTCATTGAAAAAGTCCTCGTCAGCTTCTTGTGCGGAGGCCATGTCCTGCTGGAAGACAAGCCCGGCACCGGAAAGACCATGCTTCTGCGCGCTTTTGCCCGGACTGTGGGCGGGGATTTCCGGCGGGTGCAGTTCACGCCCGACCTGCTCCCGTCGGACCTGACGGGCATCAACTTCTACAACCAGAAGACCGGCGAGTTCGAGTTCCGGCCCGGCCCGCTCTTCACCAACTTTGTGCTGGCGGACGAGATCAACCGCGCCACGCCACGCACCCAGTCGGCCTTGCTGGAAGCCATGGAGGAAAAGCAGATCACGGTGGACGGCGTGACGAGCCGCCTGGCCGAACCGTTCATGGTGCTGGCGACCCAGAACCCGCTGGAATCCTTTGGCACTTTCCCGCTGCCGGATGCCCAGATGGACCGCTTTTTCATGCGGCTGTCACTGGGGTATATGAACCGGGAGCAGGAGATAGAAGTGCTGTCCCGCCCGTCGGCGCAGGCGGTACTCAGCCAGTTGAACCCGGTGGTCACGCCGGAGGAAACGGCCTATGTCCGCACGGCCTACCGTGAGGTGAAGGTCTCCGACGATGTGAAGAACTACCTGATGGACATCGTGGAGGCCACCCGCATGCAGGGCGGTTTCGTGAGCGGGGTGTCCACCCGCGGTGCGCTGGCGCTGTATCAGGCAGCGCAGGCCTACGCGGCCCTGCAGGGCCGGGACTACGTTATTCCGGAGGACGTCAAGGGGCTGGCCTCGGCGGTGCTCTGCCACCGTGTGGTCCTGGGCGGCAGCATGAACGCGGAGGCTGCGGCCCAGCGGCTGCGAAAGCTGCTGTCCGATGTTGAAGTTCCGCTGGAGAACCACTGATGGCGGCGGTCGTATTTGCGCTGGTGCTGGCGGGGCTGCTCTTCTGGCTGGAACAGGTGTCCTGTGCTCACAGCCTGGACGATTTGCAGGGGCTGCTGGAAACGGAGGACTTCCTTGCCGAGGCAGACCAGCCGGTGAACCTGCGGCTGACCGTGCGAAACAGCGGCCCACACTGGAAGTCCTTTGCGGCCCTGCGGCTCCATCTGGGGCGGGAGTTTACCCCATGCAGCATGGACCACCTGACCAGAGACTGCGCCGGGCAGGGGCACACCGTGCGGTGCACGGCCTGGCTGCGTCCGCAGCAGGAGGCTTCGTTCAAAGTCGCGGTCTGCATCGGGCAGCGTGGCCGCTATGTATTGGAGCCGCTGCAGCTCATCGGCGGCGACCTGCTGGGCCTGAAGACGCAATCCCGCACGGAGCGGGGCTTCCATGAACTCGTCGTTTCGCCCAGGGAATGCGACCTGCCGGAATTGGACGGCCTGATGGGCGGCTTTCTGGGCGGCATCTCGGTGAACCGTTACCTCTACGAAGACCCCATCCTGACGGCAGGCTATCGCGAGTACACCAGCGGCGACCCGATGCGGGCCATCTCCTGGAAGCAGAGCGTCCGTGGGCGGGGCTTGATGGTGAAAAAGTTTGATTACACGACTGAACCACGGGTCGTGGTGCTGGTCCATGCGGATTCGCCGCGCTATACCCAGCCGGAGCGGGTGGAGCAGTGCTACTCCATGGCCCGGACGGTCTGCCGGATGCTGGAAGAAAAGGCGGTGTCCTACCGCTTTGCGCTGAACGCAACGTTCGACCTGCTGATGAACGCGACCGTGACGGCAGGCAACGAGTGGAAAAAGCCGCTGGAAGTGCCGCAGGGGTACGGGCCGGAACATTTCCGCCGCGTGCTAGAAATGCTGGGCCGCGCCACCGGGCAGACCGCCCAGCCCTGCCGGGAGTTCTGCGCCCGGTATTATCACGCGCAGGAGCAGACGAGCTGCATCTTCCTGACCACAGAGCCGGAAGCAGAGGCCCGCGCCTGCCTGAACCCGATGCCAGGGGTCCGGTTGTTAGTCCTCACGCCGGAATGTGTGCAACAACGCGGAGAGGAGGGACCGGTATGATAGCACTACATGGACTCCGCATCCTGGGCGACCTCGCGTTCTACTACGCCTTTGCAGGCTTTTTTGCGGCAGGCTTCGGCGGGCATCCCACAATTTGGGTGCTTCTCTGGCCCGCTGTCTGTTTTGCAGCGGCGGCCTGTTTCCGGGAAAATCCCTCCCTGCGCACCGTGCTGGCGCTGGCCAGTGCGGCGGCGCTGCCGTTTCTGCCTGCACGGGCGGATCAGCTCGTCTATCTCCCGGCGGTGTGCTATGTGACGCTGCTGGCGGTGCGGGAAGAGTTCGGCCTTTCTGCAGTGCAGCAGGGGGAGCGGTTCCGCTGGCTGCTGCGTATCTGGCCGCTGTTCGGTGCGGCGATGCTGCTGTGGAACGCAGACGCGGTGCTGACCACAGCCTTGCCCATGGCGATCACGGCGGCGCTTGCGCTGGTCTGGTTTACTCGGACGACCCGACAGGACCCGGAGGTGTATAGTGCGCCATCCTACCTGCTGATATCCGGCGGGCTTCTGGCGGCGCTGAGCGGCGCGGCCTTTCTGCTCAGCCGCAGCGCCGTGATGAACGGGGCGAAAGCTCTGGCCGCAGCGGTGTATTTCAAGCTGCTGGTGCCGGTGTTGCAACTGGTGCTGAACAATGTGGTGGCCTACGGCATCGTCGTGGTGTTCCAAAAGCTGTGGTATGCCATTGCGTGGGTGCTGGCCTTATTCGCAAACCGACAGGTCGCAATGGGCGATTTGTATGAATCCAGAGCGAGCGATGTCCGGGACGCCATCGGCGAGGAGAGCGGCCTGCTGATGGACGGCCCACGGGTGCTGGCCGGAGTGGCGGTGCTCTTTGCGGCGGTGCTGCTGATTTTAGCGGTGCGGCACATCCTGCGCCGGGGCCGCGCGGCGGAACCGACCGGTGCTGCCCCGATGACGAAACGCCGGACCTTCCTGCGCACCCGCCGTCGGTGGCCGGGGCTCTTCCTTAGCCCGAACGCCCGTGTCCGGCGGGAATACCGGGCCTATCTCGACTACTGCGAGGCCCACGGCCTGACCATCCTGCGCGGAGATACCAGCCTGGACATCATGGGCCGTGCCTCCGGCATGGACTACGCTGCCGAGGCTGAACTGCGCGAAATTTACCTCCGCGCCCGCTATGCGGAAACGGCTACCGCCGAGGACGCTGCCCGCGCGGCAGAGCTTGTGAAAAAGATCTGCGAATGACCGCATCAACGCCCCCTGACTGGCCCACACTGTTTCAAAAGGCCAAAGGGGGCGTTTTCATGTCCGGACGGCGGGTGCTGGCGCTGTATGCGCTGCTGGTGGGGTGTTTTGCGGCGGTGGTCTGCCGGTTGTACTGGCTGTGCTCCCACGCGGACTATGCAGCCCGCGCGGCGGCGCAGAGCGTGGTGACGCTGGCGCTCCCGGCACGGCGGGGCAATTTCTACGACTGCGAGGGCCATCTTCTGACGGGCTTTGGCACAAAGTGGACAGCGCTCTGTGTGCCCGGCGGGGGAAACTATACCCGGCTCTTTTCCTGCACCGATGCGGCTGGGCAGGCGCTGCTGTACCAGAAACGAAACGCAGCCTCTCCGTTCCTGCTCACGGTGGACCGCGATGTTTCGCCGCTGGGCATTTCCTGCTGGCCGGTGGCCGTGCGCTATGCGGCCGCGCCGCTGGCTGTGCAGCTCATCGGGTATGTGGACGGCGACGGCAGGGGAGCCGCCGGGCTGGAAGCCGCGTTTGATGCGGCACTTTCCGGCACCGGGGAGGGCGACACCCTGACCTGCCTTGTCAATGCGCAGGGACGCCTGCGGAGCGAGCCGGAACAGACCCACACCGACAGCGGGGCCGTAGGCGTCCAGCTGACCCTTTCCCGGCCGGTCCAGCGGGCGGCGGAAGCCGTTGCGGGCCGGATGATGACCACCGGCTGCATCGTGGTGCTGGATGCCGCAAACGCCGAAGTCCGCGCCTGTGTCAGTGTGCCGGGGTACGACCCGGCAGACCCGGCTGCCAGCCTGACCGCGGCGGACAGCCCGATGCTGAACCGGGCCTTTCAGAGCTACGCGGTGGGGTCGGTGTTCAAGCCGGTGCTGGCCGCCGCCGCGCTGGAAGCAGGGGAGACCGGTCTGGTCTACACCTGCCCCGGCTGGTGCGAGGTGGACGGGCAGGTGTTCCGCTGTGCGGGTGGCATCCCGCATGGGGAGGTAGACCTTGCCGCCGCACTGGAAAAAAGCTGCAACGGATACTTTATCCGGCTGGGGCAGGTACTGGGGGCCGAGCGGGTCCGTGCGCTGGCTGAGCGGGTGGGCTTTGGGCAGGCCGCGGAACTGACGGACCGCTTCCGCACGGCGGCGGGCATCCTGCCAACGGCGGAAGCCCTGACCTCGTCCGGGGCCTATGCAAATTTCTGCTTCGGGCAGGGGGAGCTGCTGGCAACGCCGGTGCAGGTGGCCGGGATGCTGAACGCGCTGGTCACCGGCACCTGGCGGATGCCGCTCTTTTTGCGGAACACGCTGGACGAGGCGACCGGGGAGCCGCTGGAAACGCTGGCCCACCGGCGGGCGGAGCCGGTCGTCTCGGAACAGACGGCGCAAACGCTGCGCGGTCTGCTGGCGGGCGTGGTGGCAAACGGCACCGGCCGCGAGGCGGCCCTGCCGGAGACCACCGCCGCCGGGAAGACCGGGACGGCTCAGACCGGCCAGTTCCGGGCGGGTGAAGAGCTGAAAAATAGCTGGTTTGCGGGCGTTTTTCCGGCGGAACAGCCCCGGTATACCATCGTGGTCCTGCAGGACGCCCAGACGGAACCTGCCCATTCCAGCGCCGCAGTCTTTGCCGCTCTGGCCGAAATGCTGGAAAATTTGGCCCGATGAGGCAGAGTCCATCTTGCAATTTGCGCGGTTGTATGCTATCATATTCTTGTATTTGTATGCAGTCTCAATCAAATTTACAATAAAAGGAGCGTTCCATCCATGTCTGCTATTGAAATCGTCGGCGGCGCCATCCTGCTTGCTGCCTCGGTCGTCATCATCGTCCTTACCCTGATGCAGCACACCCACGGTCAGGGCCTGTCCGGTGCGATCAACGGCGGCGCATACGGCGCAAACAACGCACGGCTGACCCCTGCCGACCAGATGCTGGCCAAGGTGACCCGCATCGCCGGTGTCGTCTTCTTCGTGGTGGCCGTCCTGGCCTGTGTGTTCGCCAGCCGTCTGGCTTGAGGACCCGCGCACAGCCCCGTGTAAGGCGGGGCTGTTTTTCTGTCTGAAATTTCTCTGTCTGCGCTGCGGACAGCTCTTCTTCTGAGGGGAGCCTCTGACAGGCCGGGTGGGTCTGCATCGGATGAGAAAAGCCCGATGGGCAAACACTGCCGGGTGCGGATGCCTCCGGCAGAAGGTGGGAAACTCAGGATTCCGCTGGAGAATTTTGAGAATGTTGTTAAGGAGTAAAATCTATGTCATTACGCGATAAAATCGAGCATGCTATCCAGAACCAGCCCTGCACCGTCAAGGACCTGAAGTCCCGCTTTGGCGGCGACCGCGGGGCAGACCGCAAGGTGATGGAAGCGCTGGATGCTCTGGTGCATGAGGCCGTGGTCTGCCAGCGTTCGGGCGTGTTCTTCACCGTGCGCTCCGGCCGCGCCGAAAAGGCCCTGCTGTGCAAAGTAGTCAAATTGGGCAAGAACTTTGCCTTTGTCATGCTGGAAGATGAGACCAGCGATATCTTCATCCCCGGCCGCTTCACCCGCGGCGCGATGCCCGGCGACGAGGTCCTCGTCGAGAAGTTCGAGCATCCCCGTGTGGAGGGCAGCGACGAGGGCGCCATCCTCGCGGTGCTCACCGAGAAGAACGACCTGGTGGGCACGGCCCGCCGGATCGAGGGCCGTCTGAAGTTCGTGCCGGACGACTGCCCGGCCATCTCCATGCAGCTGATGCGGAACTGCGAAGGCGGCGCGAAAGACGGCGACAAGGTGGCGGTCGAGATCCTGATGCGTGGCAGCCGCCAGGAAGACCACCGCGTCGGCGTGGCCATGCGGTTCGGCAGCTCGGATGAAGCCAAGCGCTGCGCCAAGGCGCTGCTCTACGCCCGCGATATCCACACCCGCTTCCCGGACAAAGTCCGGGAGGAAGCCAAGAAGTTTGAGGGCATGACCGTTTCGGAAGAGGACTGCAAGGGTCGCATGGACCTGCGCGCTCTGCCCATCTTCACCATCGACAGCGCCGAGACCAAGGACATCGACGATGCCATCAGCCTGACCCGCACTCCGGAGGGCGGCTTTGAGCTGGGCGTCCACATTGCGGACGTCTCCAACTACGTCAAGCCCGGTTCTGAGCTGAACGAAGAGGCGTTCAACCGCGCCACCTCCGTCTATTATGCCGACCAGGTCGTGCCCATGCTGCCCAAGAGTCTGTCCAACGGCATCTGCTCCCTGAACGAGAAGGAGCTGCGCCTGGCCTTCTCCTGCCTGATGCGGCTGGACAAGGACGGCAACCTGACCGATTACCGCTTCGTGAAGTCGGTCATCTGCAGCCGGGTCAAGGGCGTCTACGCAGAGATCAATGCCCTGCTGGCCGGAACGGCCGATGCCGAGATCCAGGCCAAGTACGCCGAGGTGGCCGACCAGCTGCCCGCCATGAAGGAACTGTACGCCCACCGTGCCCGCCTGCGCACCGAGCGCGGCTGCATCGACTTCGAGAGCGGGGAAGTGAAGCTCATCCTCGACGAGGACGGCCACTGCATCGACGTCAAGAAGCGCACCTCCGGCGAGAGCGAGGCCATGATCGAGGAGTTCATGCTGCTGGCCAACCAGTGCGCGGCCCACTTTGCCCGCGTCAAGCAGATCCCCTTCGTCTACCGTGTCCACGAGGAGCCCAACGGCGAAAAGCTGGAGCGCCTGCATGCACTGCTGCAGGCCTGCGGCATCAACGACCACTTTGCCAAGGAGGTGCCCACGCCCAAGGAGCTGAGCGCCATTCTGGAAGGGGTGCGCGGCACGGCATTTGAACAGATCGTCAATACCGGCATGCTCCGCTGCATGTCCAAGGCCTGCTACGAAGAAAAGCCCAAGGGCCACTATGGTCTGGTGCTGAAGGACTATGCCCACTTCACCAGCCCCATCCGCCGCTACCCGGATCTGGCCATCCACCGCATCATGACCGATCTGCTCAGCGGCACCGACAAGGAGACCATGGCCATCCGCTACACCGATTTTGCGATCCAGGCCTCCAAGCAGTCCAGCGAGCGTGAGGTCATCGCGGTGCAGATCGAGCGCAAGGCCGAGGACTGCTACAAGGCCGAGTATGCCCGCCGCCATCTGGGCGAGTGCTACGAGGGCATCATCTCCGGCGTGACCCAGCGCGGCCTGTTCATCGAACTGGAGAACGGCGTGGAGGGCTTCGTGCCCGCTTCCAGCCTGACCCCCACCGGCACCATGCTCACCGAGGGCATCCGCCTGTCTGACCCGGTCTCCGGCAAGAACTGGAACCTGGGTGACAGCATGATGATCACCATCGTCCGCGCCGACGTCAACCTCGGCAAGATCGATTTTGAGGTCGCCCCGGAGGCAAAGTAAAAACTACAAAATCAAACGCCGTGTGATGGTTCCTGGAAAGGGAACGCGCCGCACGGCGTTTTTTTGTTCAGCGTGAAATTTTCAAAAGCTGGCGTTCACGGAGCAGAAGCTGTTGTAAATACTGGTTCTCGATTTCCGTCCGGTTGACTTTCTCGGTCAGCTTCTGAATCTCGGCTTCGTATTCATCCAGCAGAGTTTCGTAGGCATCCCGCTCTTTTTCATAGAGCTGGGTCTGCGCTAGAAATTGGTCTGCCTGTTCGAGCAATTTTTTCTCATACACATCGGAAGCCCGCGCATAACCGGCTCGTTCGCCCTCCTGAACATAAGGCTTTGTTTCGTGTTCGATGACTTTATCCAGCAAAGGTGACGAAAGAAAAGCGGGGCCGATGAGAACAGACACAGCGGGATGTTCCTGAATAAAGTTGGCCTGTGCATGGGCGGCATCCTGAAAGCGTTTCAAGAGACTCATAGTGTAACTTCCTCCAAATTCAAATCGTTTCCCTGAATCAATTGGTCAAAATTGCTCAGGATAAATTCCTGTTTGAGCTGCTCGATAAAATCAGTATCGTAAAGCAGATGCTGAAGTGTGACCAGTAACCCGCCCCAATCCATCTGCTGGATAGCCCCTTCATTTCCGGCAGCGATGTTTCCACCCACCCAAAGCAGATTGCTCCCGGTGGCGATAGTGTTGGAATACAAAATGATCTTCCGCGTCCGGACGCTGAACAACTCCCGCGAACTGTTGGAAGCGGAATCGAATGTTAATGCGTGGAGCGTGGCAATCAAGGTGTTGATTAGTTCGGCCAGTTTGGCGGAAGTACCGAATTTTACAAGATCACCGGTGCTGATAAAGGCGGTCAGTGCTTCTACTTCGGTATTGGAAAGAATCAGATTGGCCCCCGGAATCTGGATGCCGCAGGGAGTATAGAGGTCCGTCCCAATGTGAATGAGCTGCTTGACGATAGCGGCGACCAGAACGTCCGGGTGTTCTTTTGTTCGTTCGGCCATGGCGGCAAGCATGGAGGCTGTGGAAGCATAGGCGGCAATACGTGGGTCTTTGAAGTTTGAGGTGTACACCACATGATTTGTGGTTAGAAGGGGGAGTGAAACGGAATCAGAAAGGGCAGCTTTCTGTACACAGGTGATAGTGTTTGTCATAATGTTTCCGGTGCCGAAGATCAGCCCCAGAATTGGGTCGTGCCCTAGCGTAGCAAACCGGTGGTTGGCACCCTTGAAAAGATGAAGTTTTTCATTCGGAATCAGGTCAGAAAAATCAAAATCCCAAGTGCGGCCTTTTCCCAAAAGGGAACGGAGAGTGTCCTGCGTCAGTGGAGCTGTTGCGTCGTAAGGTACACCGGGTGTGGAAAGAATATGTTCCATAGAAGCATAATAGGGGTACTCCTTTGCGGGTGCGCCGGGATCGAAATGCTCGAAGAGTTTTTCCTGTAACGAGTGCAGAGCCTTTTCGGTCCGGTTCTGGTTGCCAGCCGGTTCCACTTTGGTGAGTTCGTTCAGGATAACGATGCGAGCAGCCTGCAAAGCCACGGCTGCGAATAGAAACCGGATATCTATCCCGGAAAGGCCGGTCTTTTGCTCGAACTCGGCGTCCAGCTCGGCAAGATGCTCTCTAGAATGGTGGGTAACATCTGCTACGCGGTAGGATTCATCGGTGATTTTCTGCATGTTGCGGAATGTGGCATCAGAATTGCGCTTCAGCGCGGCCCGCTTTTCCTGTAAGGCTTCAAGTGACATCTGAAATTCCTTAACTCCTTTTTCGGAAGAACTTTTTTCCAGTATAGCACAATGCTGCACAAAAAACATCCTCAGATTCCTCCTTTTGCAAAATTATTGGCCGGACATAAAAAATCCATATTTCCGACAAAGGTCGGGTTTTGCATAAAGTTTATACACTGGTCATCTTTTGTATGTTGTTCTGTCACAGGGAATGGGATATACTAAGCACAACGAAAGGGCGAGCGGAAGCCGCCCGGAAAGAACCAAAACTTCAGGAGGTCTGCGTTATGTATTATTCCAGTGGCAACTACGAAGCGTTTGCACACCCCAAAAAGCCGGAAGGCGTTGACAATAAATCGGCCTATATCATCGGTTCGGGTCTGGCGGCACTGACCGCTGCCTGCTATCTGGTCCGCGACGGTCAGATGCAGGGCGACCACATCCATGTGATCGAGAAGGACCCGCTGCCCGGCGGTGCCTGCGACGGCTACAAGTATGACATCGGCTATGTGATGCGCGGCGGCCGCGAGATGGACAACCACTTCGAGGTCATGTGGGATCTGCTGCGCTCCATCCCGTCTCTGGAGACGGAGGGGGCCAGCGTTCTGGATGAGTATTACTGGCTGAACAAGGAAGACCCCAACAAGTCCCTCTGCCGTGCCACCGAAAAGCGCGGCCAGGATGCCCACACCGACGGAAAGTTCGGCATCTCCGACCGGGGCGCGATGGAGATCATGAAGCTCTTCTTCACCCCGGACGAGCAGCTGCAGGACAAGAAGATCACCGACATCTTCGACGAGGAGGTCTTCAGCTCCAACTTCTGGATGTACTGGCGCACCATGTTCGCGTTCGAGAACTGGCACAGCGCACTGGAGATGAAGCTCTACCTCAAGCGCTATATCCACCACATCGGCGGTCTGCCCGACTTCACTGCCCTGCGCTTTACCCGCTACAACCAGTATGAGTCCATCATCCTGCCCATGGTCACCTACCTGAAGGACCACGGCGTGGAGTTCCAGTATGAGACCAAGGTCACCGACGTCCGCTTCCGGATCGAGGGCGGCAAAAAGCAGGCCAGCTCCATCACTGTGGAGCACAAGGGCGAGGAGAAAGTGCTGCCGCTGACCGAGAACGACCTGCTCTTCATCACCAACGGCGGCTGCGTCGAGAGCTGCACCATCGGCGCACAGGACAAGGCAGCCGGTTTCGACCCCACCATCAAGCCGGGCAACGGCTGGGATCTGTGGAAGAAGATCGCCGCACAGGACCCCTCCTTCGGCCATCCGGAGAAGTTCTGCTCGCAGCCGGAACTGTCCAACTGGGAGAGTGCCACCATCACCACCCTGGACGACAAGATCCCGCAGTATATCAAGAAGATCTGCAAGCGCGACCCCTTTACCGGCCACACCGTCACCGGCGGCATCGTCACGGTCAAGGATTCCAGCTGGCTGCTCAGCTGGACGCTGAACCGCCAGCAGCAGTTCCGTGACCAGCCCAAGAACCAGCTCTGCGTCTGGGTCTACGGTCTGTTCAGTGACAAGCCCGGCGACTATGTGAAGAAGCCCATGCGCGACTGCACCGGCCGTGAGATCTGCATGGAGTGGCTGTACCATCTGGGCGTTCCCACGGAGGACATCGCCGAGCTGGCCGACCACAGCGCCAACACCGTGCCGGTCATGATGCCGTATATCGACGCCTTCTTCATGCCGCGCGCCTTCGGCGACCGCCCCGACATCGTGCCGAAGGGTGCTGTCAACTTCGCCTTCCTGGGCCAGTTTGCCGAGACCGGCCGCGACACCATCTTCACCACCGAGTATTCGATGCGCACCGGCATGGAGGCTGTTTACACCCTGCTGGACATCGACCGCGGTGTGCCGGAGGTCTGGGGCAGCACCTATGATGTCCGCTGCCTGATCGACGCCACCGTCAAGCTCCGCGATGGCAAGAAACTGACCGATATGGACCTGCCCTTCATCCAGAGGGTGGCCCTCAAGGAAGTGCTCAAGAAGATCGAGGGCACCGACCTTGAAAAGTTCCTCAAGGAGTACAACGCCATTTAAGGCGTTTTCTCAAACGTCTCCTCCGATCCAGTTTGGACCTCCCCCCTGAATGCGGCCGGGCTCTGCACCCTGAGACAGGATGCAGGGCCCGGCCCTTTTTCGTATGATTTTACGGAGAATTTCCAAAATAGTACGACTTTCGTGAAAAGGATTTGCGCGGATTTTACAGTTTTCTCTTGCCCGGAGCGGCATTCTGTGATATGCTTAATCCAGAAATGCAGACCTCGCTGCGGCTGCTCTGCACACCACGGCTCCCCGTTGGGGAGCTTTTGTGCGGGCGGCGGCAGAGAGGCCGCAAAAAAGAGAGTACCGTAAATTGAAGGAGGTCATTTCCTGTGAAACAGTTCATTTCCCGCCGTAGCTTCCTCAAGGCTGCCGGAGCTGCCACTGCACTGACCGCAGTCTCCCTCGGCGCACCCGCCGCATCGGCCGAAGAGACCAATTGCTTCCTGGGTGAAAAGTCGGCTGTTACCATCCTCTACACCAACGATGTGCACACCTACATCGACAAGAAATCCCCCGAACTGACCTATGCCGGCATCGCTGCACTGAAGCAGAGCTATGTGGACGCTGGCCAGAACGTCCTGCTGGTGGACGCCGGCGACCACATCCAGGGCACAGCCTATGGCTCCATGGATGACGGCGAGACCATCATCAAGCTGATGAGCGAGGCCGGTTACGACCTGGCCACCCCCGGCAACCATGAGTTCGACTACGGCATGGCCCGCGCAAAGGCAGCCATGAAGGAAGCCGCTTTCCCCTATGTTTCCTGCAACTGGGTGGACCTGCGCACCGGCCTGAAGGTGCTGCCCAGCATCAAGATTTTCACCATCGGCGGCGCGCGCATCGCATTTGTGGGCGTTACCACTCCGGAGACCTTTACCAAGTCCACCCCGGCCTACTTCATGAACGCCAGCCAGACCAAGTACATCTATGACATCCTCGGCGGCGATGATGGCCAGAAGCTGTACAAGGCCGTCCAGAAGGCCATCGACAAGGCAAAGCTGCTGGGTGCAACAACTATCATTGGTCTGGGCCATCTGGGCGTAGACCCCTCGTCCGCCCCCTGGACCAGCGAAGAGGTCATCGCACACACCACCGGTTTCGATGCCTTCATCGACGGCCATTCGCACACCGTGATGGAGAATAAGCAGGTGGCCGATGCTTCCGGCAAGGCCGTCACCCTGACCCAGACCGGCTCCTACTTCAAGAATGTCGGCAAGATGACCATCGGTGCCGATGGCTCCATCACCACCGAGCTGCTGCCCAGCTACGACGGCGCAGACGCGGCCGTGGCCGCTGCCACCAGCGAGTGGGTGAGCGCAGTGGACGACATGCTGGGCGAGGAGATCGCCGTGGGCGATTCCAAGTTCTACATCACCGACCCCGCCACCGGCAAGCGCCGCATCCGCTCCGGCGAGACCAACCTGGGCGACTTCGTGGCCGACGGCATCTATGCCTACTTCAATGAGATCGAAGACCTCCACTGCGACATCGCCATCATGAACGGCGGCGGCATCCGTGCAAATGTGGACGCAGGTCCCTGGAGCTTCAAGACCTGCAAGACCGTCAGCCCCTTCGGCAATGTGGCCTGCCTGATGTCCGTCACCGGCCAGCAGATCCTGGACGCCCTCGAATTTGGTGCCCGCTTCGCCGGTGCCGAGGGCAAGGAGAACGGCGGCTTCCTGCAGGTCGCCGGTGCCAAGTATGAGATCCACGCCATGGTCCCCAACACCGTCCAGACCGACGACAAGAATGTCTGGGTCGGCAGCGCTACCACCCCGCGTGTTTCGAATGTGGAGATCTACGACAAGACCACCGGCACATACAAGCCTCTGGACCCGAACGCAACCTATGCGCTGGCCGGTATGAACTACACCCTGCGCAACCTGGGCGACGGCTTCGCCATGTTCGACGGCGCAGAACTCATCAAGGACTATGTCTCGGAGGATTACCTCGTCATGTCCAGCTACGCAGCCATGTTCGGCGGCGTGGATGCGAACGGTCTGCCGCACCTTGCCAGTGCCAACAGCCCGCTGGCCGATTACCCCGGCTATCTGCTCAACTACGAAGATCCCTACGGCGCAGGCCGCATCCAGATGATCTGGTAATGCCCTGAACCGAACAAGACCGCTGTGCTCCTTCCCGCCATCGCTGCCGCGATGCAGACCGAGCCAGCGGTCTTTTTTGCGCCCGGCGGAGCGGACCGAGCGCGGGAACGCGCTGCGCTGGTTCGGGGAATTGCATAGATTCCGGGAGCGTTCCTTGTGAGCAATGCTGAAAATCGGGAAGAAATAGATTGTTCGCTTGCGAACGATCGGGCCGTAGGGTATAATGGAAGGCGGCAAGTGATATATCAGCTGCGCGTTCCCGCGCACGAAAAAGGAGATACAAGATGGAGATTCGATACACCAGCGCTGCCCAGTGGGCCGATGCCCGCGACGGCGTCATTCCGGCACCCTATGCTCTGGAAGCAGGGGAGAGCATCACCGACCGTTACCTGGAGCCGGTGGTCTTCCACAACGAAAACGGCCCCGACATCGGTGTGACCACCTGCGGCGTCATCGTCAGGGACGGCCTGTACTTCAAGGATATGGACAACAGCGGCGAGCTGGCCCCCTATAAGGACTGGCGGCTCAGCCCCGAAGAGCGCGCAAAGGATATGGTGGCCCATCTGCGCCTGGACCAGCAGGCTGGTCTTGTGCTGAACACCCTGTTCAATACCCCGGTGGCCCCCACCCGCGCCGAGGCTGCCGGTGCCGACGGCAAGCCGGAGTTTGGCAAGATCTACAAGCACCACGACCCGGACGAAAAGCCCATCCCCGGCCCGCTGCCCGGCATGACCATGAGCATTGACGACGCCGATGTGCTGGACAAGCACATCACGGCGGGCGTTTACCGCGGCGATATGCGCTGCGAGGCCGGTATGGTGGCGCTGTACCACAATGCGGGCACCCAGATGCTGGAATACGAAGCCTGCAAGGGCGGCGTGGCGATTCCGTACTCTCTGCACACCAACCCCATCAACATCGGCTACCCGGACTCTCTGGGCATCGGCGCAGCCGTCCTCGGCGACGGCAGCACCGACCTTGTCTATGAGATGGCTGAGACCGACCGCAAAATGATGAAGGCCGAGGGCCTGCACATCATGTACGGCCCGCAGGTGGACGTGGCGTCCGACCCGCGCTGGCCCCGCACCAACGGCACCTACGGCGAGCGCCCGGACCTCACCAGCGACATCACCGAAGCCCTCATCAAGGGGTACCAGAACGGCGACGACGGCCTGAACGAGGGCTCGGTCGTCCTGACAGTCAAGCACTTCCCCGGCGATGCTCCCTCCGAGAACGGCTTCGAGCCCCATGTGCCTATCGGTCAGTGGCGCATCTACCGCACCCCCGGCTCGATGGAGAAGTACCATCTGCCCCCGTTCCAGCGCGCCTTCGACCACAAGGCGTCCTCCATCATGCCCGACTACTCCCGCATCGCCGCCGACGGCCGCGCCGTGCCCCAGACCTACCGGGGAGAGGTGACCAGCACCGAGGCGGTGCCCAGCGCATACAGCAAGGAGCTGCTCACCGACCTGGCCCGCAATAAGATGGGCTTTGACGGCTACGTCAACTCCGACTCCGGCATCACCACCGTCCAGATCTACGGCGTCGAGGATCTGACCGAGCCCCAGCGCTACGCCAAGGCCATCTCCGCCGGTACGGACGTCATCGGCGGCAACACCGACCCGGAGAACATCATCAAGGCGGTGGAGGACGGTCTGCTGCCCAAGGCCGACCTCGACCGCGCCAGCTACAACCGTCTGCTGAGCCTGTTCCGCACCAAGCGCGTGGACAACCCCTATCTGGACCCCGACCAGGCCGATCAGGCCCGGCAGGACAACTTCGATGGCGCCAAGAAAAAGGCCTACGAAGCTAACCAGAAGGCCGTCGTTCTGGTCAAGAACCACGGCGGGGTCCTGCCGCTGGCCAAGGAGAAGAAGGTCTGCATCGTCACCTTCAAGGGCGTGGATTCCGGCTTTGCCCAAATGGCACAGGCCATGGGTGCCGGTCTGGGTTCTGCCGATGCCGATGAGGCACTGCGCAAGACGCTGGCGGAGGCCTTCGAGAAGAAGGGCTACACCGTCGTCGCTACCCCGGAAGAGGCCGATGTGCTCTATCTGCATGTCTGGCCCATCAGCAACGGTCTGGTGTTCTGCCAGTATGCCATGCCCGTCATCGAGATGGGTGAGATCGTCACCGACGAGCGCGAGACCAACAAGAGCCAGAAGAAGACCGGCAAGCAGGTCACGGTGACCACCCTGAAGAACGTTGAGAAGATCCGGGAGCTGGCCGATGCCATCCACGCGCGCGGCGGCAAGGTCGTGGGCACCTGCGTGGTGAACAACCCCTGGCTGCTGGATAAGCTGGAGCCCTACTGCGACGCGCTGACTATCCAGTACACCGTCAGCACGGTGGCGCTGAACAACGCCCTGAACGCACAGGTGGACGTCATCAGCGGCGACTTTGCCCCCACCGGCAAGCTGAGCCTGACCATGGTGTCCGACCCCGCCGTCATCGCCATCACCGAGCAGGAGATCGACGGTGTGGTGCGTGAGATCTGCGCTTCGCCCAACGATGTGCCTGGCTACGATAAGGATCCGTACATCGACCCGGCCATCCTCGCCGGGGTGCGCGGCGGCAGCTACGCTTACTGCGACGCCGACGGCAACTATTACCGCAGCGGGTTCGGGCTGAACTACTAAGGGAGAACCCTCTCAGTCTCGCTGCCGCTCGCCAGCTCTCCCGAAGGGAGAGCCCTTGGCATATCGGGCAACCCCTGCTGGACGCTTAAAGTATCATCTATCCTAAACAGAAGTGCTCCGCTTTCAAGATTTACAGCATCTGTACAGATGCCGCGAATCGAGACAGCGGAGCACTTCTGTTCATAGAGAAAAAACGAGAAAACAAAAGAACCAGCCGAACATGTTCGACTGGTTCTTCTTTGGTTGGGGATGAGAGAATCGAACTCCCACAAGTAGAGTCAGAGTCTACCGCACTACCACTATGCAAATCCCCAAGATCTGCTTTGCTGTTTGGCTCGTGAGCCGCTCAACGTGTGCTATTATACGGGAAAAGCCCGGAGTTGTCAAGCACTTTTTCAAACTTTTTTGCAAAAACCTGAAAAGAGACGGTCTTTCGAGAATGTTTTTGGAAATATCAGTTGGACGATTCTGCTTCATCGGGGAGGTAGACGGCGACTTCTTCGAGTTTACAGTCAAGAATACTGCAAAGCATGTCCAGTGTGTTGGTACTTACGCTGTCGTTTTTGCGCAGACGGTCGAGCTGGCCGGTGCTGAAATGGTAGTCCTTGATGAGCTTGTACTGTGAAATTCCACGATTTTTCATCGTAGCCCAGAGCGGTTGATAGGAAATCATAGAACACACCATCCAAAAGATACTTTAATTGAATGGTAAAACCATAGCCGTAGATTGACAATTGCCTGATATCGGGCTATACTAAAGAAAATGTGGCCCATATTCGGGCTATTATACAAATTTGGGGCTAAAGAAAAGGATGGTGTGTAAAATGACAGTTACAGAAATGAAGAGTTACCTTGCGATGATAATAAACTTGGAAAGAGAGGAATCTACGCAATACGAGGCGATGTATAATCTGAGGAATCAGACAAGCCGATTGGGAAACTATAAAAAAATCGAAGAACCGAAAAAACCAGAGGATATAGTAGATCGTAGAGGATTAGATGCTAATTATAAAGGAAAACTTCTTGCAATTGCAGGAGCGCTTGCGGCTGTATTTGGACTTTTTATACCATCATCTGATTTCTTTTTGATTGGTGGCGTTCTTGTGCTGCTTGTTGGTGGCGGATATTGCTTTTTTGGAAATATGGTGTTTGATGACGATTGCAAGAGAGCGATGAAAGTGTATAATCAAAAAGTTGAAAATTATAAAAAGTTATTAGTTGAAGATGCAAAACGTGTTGATGTAGAACGAGTGAAAAAGGCTGCATTGCAATCAAGTTTGAACGTATTGGAATCCGCAAATAAAAAAACGACAAACTGCTTGCAGCAACTATATAATAAAAATATCCTTTATCCAAAGTATCGCAACCTCGCCTGCGTATGTACGCTATATGAGTATTTCGACTCTGGGCGATGCACTACGCTGGAAGGCCATGAAGGAGCATATAACCTTCTGGAAAATGAAATGCGCATGAATCGAATTATTACACAGAACGACCGAATTTTGGAGAACTTGGAAGCAATTCGAGTAAATCAAGAGTTACTGTATGATTCTATTGAAGCTGCAAATCAAAAGGCTGACCAGATCATTCGTGGTTGTGAGCGTATGTCGAATCAATTGAATGGAATTCAGGCGCAGGGTGCGGAGTTGAATGCCCGTGTTGCACAACTGCAAACCACATCTGACCTGAACCTGTATGTGAATACCTGCGCAAAGCGCGAGCTCGAATACATGAATCGGGCAAATCGTATTTTCTAAACCAATCCGCCAAACCGTCATCCTTCTCACTCTCTTTGCATATACTGGAAATCAGTAGAAGCAAAGATGCACAAAGAGGAGGAACCACGATGGCCCAGTCTGCGCAAAAAGAAAAAACCTTGTTGTCCGACCGCATCCCGCGGGATACCGAACATGAACGCTACCACCCGGAACTGGAAGAGGAGCTGAAAGAGTGCCTGTTCTGCCTGCGCCGGAACGAGATGATGTTCGATTTGGAGGTAGACACCGACCTCATCGAACAGCACATCTACGAGCGGCAGGCTCTGCTGTGCCGCTACCGCTATCTGCTGGCTCAGGCGCGGGAGCTTGGCCTGCATACCATTTTGCAGAAATACCAGCCGATGGGAGGATGACCCTTCCCGCCAAACTGTGACAAAAATCTTGACATCCAGCCCGGCCCGTGGTATTATACACAAAGATAATATCGTGCGTGGGTGATTCTGCGCATCAAATCTTTTGAGCTAGAGAGGTTATATATTATGGAACGTATCAAGACGATCGCTACTCGTGACCTGACCAAGAGCGTTGTGACCGGTGGCTGCGGCGAGTGCCAGACTTCCTGCCAGTCCGCCTGCAAGACTTCCTGCGGCGTGGCAAACCAGAAGTGCGAGAACAGCAACAAGTAATTTCTGCAAATCGGATGCCGCCTTTGCCGGGCGGCATTTTTTTATGTAACAATGGAATGGAGACTAAAATGGTACATCAGTATCAATTGAACGGCTATAACATCGTGCTGGACACCTGCAGCGGCTCGGTGCATGTGGTGGACGATGTGGCGTATGACGTCATCGCCCTGTACAAGGAGCGCTCCGCCGATGCGATCGTAGCGGCCATGCTCGAAAAGTACGGCGACCGCCCCGACGTGACCGAGGCAGACCTGCGCCAGTGCCTGGAGGATGTGGCCGCGCTGGAACAGGCGGGCAAGCTGTGGAGCCCCGATACCTACGCCGACATGGCCTTCGACTTCAAGAACCGCAACACCGTGGTCAAGGCGCTCTGCCTGCATGTGGCTCACACCTGCAACCTGAACTGCTCCTACTGCTTCGCCTCGCAGGGCCGCTATCAGGGCGACCGTGCGCTGATGAGCTTTGAGGTGGGCAAGCGCGCTATGGATTTCCTCATCGAGAACTCCGGCACCCGCCGCAACCTCGAGGTCGATTTCTTCGGCGGCGAGCCTCTGATGAACTTCGACATGGTCAAAAAGCTCGTCGCCTACTGCCGCGAGCAGGAGAAGATCCACAACAAGAACTTCCGCTTCACCATGACCACCAACGGTATGCTCATCGACGACGATGTCATCGACTTCTGCAACAAGGAGTGCCACAATGTCGTGCTGAGCCTCGATGGCCGCAAGGAAGTCCATGACCGCTTCCGCAAGGACTACGCAGGCCACGGCAGCTATGACGCCATCGTGCCGAAGTTCCAGGAGTTCGTGAAAAAGCGCGGCGACAAGAACTATTACATGCGCGGCACCTACACCCACTACAACACCGACTTCACCAACGACATCTTCCACATGGCCGACCTCGGCTTCACGGAGCTGAGCATGGAACCGGTCGTCACCAAGCCCACCGACCCCAGCGCCCTCACCGCCGAGGACCTGCCCATCCTGAAGGAGCAGTACGAGATCCTCGCCAAGGAGATGATAAAGCGCGACCGCGAGGGCCGCGGCTTCACCTTCTACCATTACATGATCGACCTCACCGGCGGCCCCTGCATCTACAAGCGCATCTCCGGCTGCGGCTCCGGCACCGAGTACATGGCCGTCACCCCCTGGGGCGACCTCTACCCCTGCCACCAGTTCGTCGGCGACCCCAAGTACCTGATGGGCGACATCTGGAAGGGCGTCACCAACACCGCCGTGCGGGATGAGTTCAAGCACTGCAACGCCTACGCCCGCCCCGAGTGCAAGGACTGCTGGGCCAAGCTCTACTGCTCCGGCGGCTGCGCAGCCAACGCCTACCACGCTACCGGCAGCATCACCGGCGTCTATGAGTACGGCTGTGAGCTGTTCAAGAAGCGCGTCGAGTGCGCCATCATGATAAAAGTTGCTGAGAACCAGGAGCTGGCAGCTCAGGGCATCGAAGTTCCCATCGAGCTGGGCGGCACCTGCAACGCCTGCGCAGACGGCGAAGCCTGCGAATAAAGCCATGAACACTCCTATCGTCGATTTTGTCCGTCGCTACGCCCAGCAGCGCACTACTCGGATGCATATGCCGGGCCACAAGGGCCGCGGCCCGCTGGGCTGTGAAGAGCTGGACATCACCGAAATTGCGGGCGCAGACGAGCTGTACGAAGCCGAGGGCATCATCGCTCAGAGCGAGGCCAACGCCACGCAGCTCTTCAGCACCGCCCGCACCTATTACAGCACCGAGGGCAGCAGCCAGTGCATCCGGGCCATGCTCCACCTTGCGCTCCAAATGCGGCCCGCAAAGGCAGGCCGTCCTGTCCTGCTGGCGGCGCGGAACGCCCACAAAGCCCTGCTTTACGCGGCGGCTCTGCTGGACTTCGACATCCAGTGGCTCTGGCCCGCGCCGGACGCCGCCGGGGCGCTCTGCACCTGCCCTGTGGAGCCGGAGGCGCTCTCTTCTGCGCTGGACGAGCTGTCCGCCGAGAGCCGTACGCCCTTCGGCGTCTACCTCACCAGCCCGGACTATCTGGGCTTCGTGCAGGATGTCGCGGGGCTGTCGGCGGTCTGCCACGCCCATGGCCTTCCCCTTCTGGTGGACAACGCTCACGGCGCCTATCTCCACTTTTTGAAGGAGGGCAGCCGCCACCCCATCCAGCTGGGCGCGGACCTTTGCTGTGACTCGGCTCACAAGACCCTGCCTGTCCTCACGGGCGGTGCGTATCTCCATCTTGGGCCATCGGTGCAGGCCGACGAGGCCGCTGTGCGCAATGCGCTGGCTCTCTTCGGCTCCACCAGCCCCTCTTATCTCATTTTGCAGTCGCTGGACGCTGCCAACGCGGTTCTGGCCGACAGCTTCCGGGAGAAGCTGGACATCTGCCGCTGGCGGCTGGGGATGCTCTGCCGGGAGCTGGATGCCTTCCGACCCGGGCTGGCCCTCCCCCTCACCGGGGCGCACCGTGAACCCCTCAAGCTGACGCTGGACGCCGCCGCGCTGGGGCTTTCCGGCCAGCAGCTGGCGCAGGCTCTGCGGGAGCGGGGTGTGGAGTGCGAGTATGCCGACCCCCGTTACGTCGTGCTGATGCCCTCCGCCGAGAGTTCTGCGGCAGAGTTTGCCTGCCTGCAAACGGCCCTGCACGCCATCTGCGATGAGGCCCCTGCTGCCGATGTCTCCGTTACGGCTGACGATCCTGCCGCTTTCGCGGCATTGGCCGGGGCACTCGAGGCACAGCCCCGCCGCTTCACCATCCGGGAAGCTGTCCTTGCACCGCAGGAGATGATCCCTGCCGCCGAGGCCGTGGGCCGCATCTGCGCCGCACCGGCGGTCTCCTGCCCGCCTGCCATCCCCATCGTGGTCAGCGGTGAGACGGTCCCGCCGGAGGCCCTCCCCCTCTTTGCCCACTATGGCATTGAGAAGGCGGCCGTTGTAAAAGAATAAAGTGCAAAAATCATTTTCGTACTCTTCAGCCTCTTTTTTCACTCTATATTCAGAGTCCCCCTAAGATTCAGCTAAAAGTCCCGCACATTTCTTGACAGGCTTCGCATATTCTGGTTTAATAGAATTGGATAAAAGGGAGTAAAGGGCGCTCCACCTTATGGGAGCGCTGCATGGCAGCGTCAACACGGCAGAAATGCCCGATGTCATGTGTTCGCTTGAGACTTTTGTCACAGTAATTGGTGCTGTGGCGGAAGTCTCTTTTTTCGTCATTGCGCCGCAGATTTCAAAGGAGGCAATGACATGGATTTCTGGAACGCATTCGCCAGTCTCTTTTCCAATTTCGGAAACCTGACCTGGCAGATGGTGGTGATGTGGGGCATCGGCGCCCTGCTCATCTACCTCGCCATCGCAAAAAAGATGGAGCCGAGCCTGCTTCTCCCCATGGGCTTCGGAGCCATCCTCGTCAACCTGCCCTTATCGGGCGCTATCACGCAGGGCGACACCGTCGGCCCCATCTCGGCTCTGTTTGAGGCCGGAATGTCCAACGAGCTGTTCCCCCTGCTGCTCTTCATCGGCATCGGTGCGATGATAGACTTCGGCCCGCTGCTCGAGAAGCCGTGGCTGATGCTCTTCGGCGCAGCGGCGCAGTTCGGCATCTTCTTCACCCTCTTCCTCGCGGGCTTCTTCTTCGATTTGAAGGACGCCGCTTCCATCGCCGTCATCGGCGCGGCAGACGGCCCCACGGCCATCTTCGTGGCCAACGTCCTGCACTCCCAGTACCTTGGTGCCATCATGGTGGCGGCCTACAGCTACATGGCGCTGGTCCCCATCGTGCAGCCGCCGGTCATCAAACTGCTGACCACCCAGAAGGAACGCCGCATCCGGATGCCCTACCAGAAGGGCAGTGTCAGCCAGCTGACCAAGATCTTGTTCCCCATCGTCGTGACCATCATCGCCGGACTCGTGGCTCCGGCCAGCGTAGCACTGGTGGGCTTTCTGATGTTCGGTAACCTGCTGCGGGAGTGCGGTGTGCTGAACACCCTGAGTGAAACGGCGCAGAACGTCCTCGCAAACCTCATCACCATCGTGCTGGGCCTGACCGTGGCCGGCCAGATGACCGCTGACAAGTTCGTGCGGCCCGACACTCTGCTCATCCTTGCACTGGGCCTCGTGGCCTTTGTGTTTGACACCGCCGGCGGTGTGCTGTTCGCAAAGCTGACGAACCTCTTCCTCCCGGAGGGCAAAAAGCTCAACCCCATGATCGGCGCAGCCGGCATCTCGGCCTTCCCCATGAGCGGCCGCGTCGTCAACAAGCTGGGCCTCGAGGAGGACAACCAGAATTTCCTGCTGATGTACTCCATCAGTGTCAACGTCTCGGGCCAGATAGCCTCTGTCATCGCCGGCGGACTGCTGCTGACCCTGCTGAGCTAAAGGAGGGACTGATATGCTGCATCTTACTTCGTGGATGACGACTCTGCCCATCATGGTCATCGGGATGGTGAGCATCGTGCTGGTCATCGGCGTCATCGTGCTGGCTGTGATGCTTTTGAACAAGCTGACGAGCCGGAAATAACTGCAAAGGGCTGCTGTACCGTGTTGTACAGCAGCCCTTGTTTTATTGATCAGCCCACGCCTTTCCGATAGCCGCTCTTGGCGTTCTGCCCGGTGTCATCCGGCTCGTCGCAGCCGTCGTAAGGCGCATTCGGGTCGTGAGCCTTTTTCTTTTTGAAGGAAACATTCGATTTTGATGCCGTCGATGTCCAAGATCTGGCCACCCTTCAGGAGGACTTTTTTTGTTGTTGATCCTCAACCGTTGGGGTTGATGATTTTTTCTACCGTCAGCTTTCCGTCTGCATAAGTCATCTCGAGGATGCCGCAGTTGCCGATAAAGCCGGTGATCTCGCCCGCCTTTTCCGGGAATTTAGTCAAAAAGCGCCGGATAGCCATGCCGTGGGAGACGATAAGGATGCACTCCCCTGCCGCGTGTTCGGCAATGCCCTTCACTGCCCCGTATACCCGCTCGGTGAAGGCATCCAGGTCTTCGCCGCCGTACTTCACGAAGTAGTCGCCGTAGGGGTACGTCGGGTTTTCACGGATGGGCGAAGCTTCCTTTATGCCGAGGAAAATTTCCTTGAGGTCTTTGCGGCGGGTATAGGACATCCCGCCTGAGACGAACTCCGCTGTGTCGCAGGCCCGCTCTGACGTGGAGCTGTAGACCGCATCAAAATGGACGTTGTGGGCATCGAACCACGCTTTTGCCGCCTTTGCCTGCCGGATGCCGTTTTCTGTCAGAGGCGAATCACACTGGCCCTGATTGACGTCCATGGTGTTGAAAAGCGTTTCACCGTGACGCATGAGGTAGATTTTTTTCATGAAAGAGTCTCCTCCCCGCTTTTTTACCAGTATAGCACACCGCCTGCATAGACTGCAACAGCCCGCACAAAGCTTCTGTGCGGGCTGTGTTTCGTTACGTTTCCTGTGTATCTGCTTGCCGGTCAGGTGCTCGATGGTGATTTCATAAAACCGGACGGCCTTTGCAATTTCAGCCTCAATCTCCTCTGCACTGGGATAATATTTCGCCGGCGGGGCCGTTTTCTTGTTTTATCTGTTCCAGCAGGTCTTTTTGTCCTCATCGGTGATGGCACGGATGACATGGCAGGGATTGCCGACAGCCACCGAGTTATCGGGGATGTCCTTCACCACGACGCTGCCGCCGCCGATGACCACATTGCTGCCGATGGTCACGCCCGGCATCACCTGCACGCCTGCGCCGATCCAGACATTGTCCCCCACCGTGATAGGGTAGGCATACTCAAACCCGGCGTTGCGGCGCTCGAAGTCGATGGGGTGACCAGCGGTGTGGAAACCGCAGTCCGGCGCAACAAAGACGTTATCGCCAAATTTCACCTTAGCACAATCAAGGATGACCAGGTTGTGGTTGGCGTAGAAATTTTCGCCCAGTTCGATGTTGTAGCCATAATCGCACCAGAACGGCGCAGTGATGTAGAAATTCTCCCCCGTCTTGCCGAGAAGTTTCTTCAAGACCGCTCTCTGGCCCTCTTCGTTCGACGGGCGGAGCTGATTATACTCCCAGCACAACTCCTTGGCTGCGATGCGCTCATCGTGCAGCTCCTTGTTGTAGTTTGCGTCGTACATCTGATGGGCCAGCATCTTTTCTTTTTCGGTCATTTCTTTATCTCCTTCAAAAGCTTGGTATAGGAACACGCCAGACTGCCGCAAAGCACCCCGTACACCGCAGCACCTCGTCGTGGCATCCGTCGCCGTCCGACAGGTCGGAGCGGCAGATAATGCAGTTCCTCAGAACAGGTCGAGCATATTGTCCAGATAGATGGCTTCCCGGACATGCAGCTGGTATTCCGGTTTTGTCATGTAGTAGAGCAGAAATTCCAGTACCAGCGCACTGCCCAGTCCCCGGCCCTCGATCTTGAAGTTGGAAAATCCCATCGGCATATAGACATCCTGAATGTCCCTGATGCCGATAAACCCCGGATTTTCCATCGCCTTCGAGAAGCGGTAGCCTTCCTCCGCACCCGGTGCGGTACAGATGTGTTCGGGGCAGGCTTCGCCGAGATTTTTTCGGCTGACATTCTCATAGCAGCGCTTTCTGTCCCGGCATCCGACCCAGCAGCACTCGTTGCAGAGAAATTCCACCTTGTCTTTCTGCGCCTGCGGCAGACTGTCCAGCTCTCCAAAGGCTTTGTTCAGCCGGAAGTCCGGCACCACATAGCGGAACTCTTCCCGGGCTGTCTCCGCCCGGAGCTGCTGAAACTCTGTCAGCACTTTCGTCGTGGAGGACACGAAATAAAGCTGCGGATAGTGCGTTTTCAGGTAGTCCAGCAGCAGCTCCGAGTGGACGATGACGCCGCTCTGCACCTGGTTTTCTCGCTCAAACAGGGCGCAGAGAGCGTTGCACTTTTTATCCGAAAGATGTTCCTCCCGGAGGAGCGAGTTGCTGAAGGTCAGCCGCGCCGAGATGCCGTATTCCCGCGTCAGGGCAAGGACTTCTTTGGGGTCATGCTCCCCGAAGCCAGCCCGTCCCCCGCCCCAGACGCAGTCGGCCGGTGCGCCATAGATGGAGCCGATGTCGCACCAGTCATAAAAGTATTCTCTGTGCGCCCGAAACAGAGGCAGGAACTCCCGGTACAGCTCGTAGAACTCGAACGATCCGGGCAGATGGTAATAGGCTTTTTCCTGTTTCATGGCGTATCCACCTTCCCGCAAGAGTTTTTTCCTATTATGCCATGAACGCAGTGAAATGGCATAATTGCGCATCCAAAGCCGGTTGCCACGCAGCTCCGCAGGAGCAAGCGGCGAGGCGCTGCGTATAAAACTATAATATCGCGTTAGCGATATTATACCACGTTTTCTCCCATTACAAAAGCCCCCGAAGAGTACAGCTTGATTTGTTCACTATGCCCTTCATCCGGCGGTTGATGTTGTTGGCAAAGCGGCGGACATAAAAGCGCTTGATGAACCGCGACGCCTGCACCAGCAGGGCGACGAGGATATAGGCCAGAACCAGCAGCGCCATTTGGGCCGCTGTTTCGCTGCCGCTCAGGATGTCCGCCAGGCACTGGGCCAGACGGCCCTCGAACCACGGGGTGGCCAGCAGGCCGATGTTATAGATGAGGCCCGACAGGGTCACGAAAGCCAGCGGGAGCCACTCGACCCGGAAATAGGAGAATATCCGGTCCGGGCGGAAGGTCTTCTCATTTTTCATCGGTCGTCTCACCCCCCTGCGGCATTTCGGAAGTGCGGGAAGCCCGCACGGCTCTCGGTCTTGGACGCCGTATAAAGCTTGTTCAGCGAAGCGGCAAAGGCGGCGGCTTCTTCCTCCGTCAGTACACTCGTCAGATACTCGTAAAAAGCGGCCTCAATTCCGGCCTTGGAGGATTTCAGGCTCTCGGCCTTTTCTGTGGGGAAAAGCAGCTGGCTCCGTCGGTCGTTCGGGGCGTCCTCGCGGGTCAGATAACCCTTCCCTTCCAGATTTTTGGTCCGCCGGGCGATAGCCGCCTTGTCTGCATGCAGCAGTTCGGCCAGCTGGGCCTGCGTACAGCCGGGATGGTGGCGCAGCGCATGGATGAGGTCGATCTCCGCTGTGCCGACGCCCTCTTCCCGCATCGTGAGCAGGACGAGCTTTTCAGCCTCCCGCGCGATTTTTGTGATTTTTCGTTCGGTAATATCCATAGACAGCCTCCGGGGCTTATCTCAAGAAGATGTATCTACATCGTTGTATGTACAACCATTATGATACAAAACCACTCTTTGTCAAGAGCGGCAGTGGTTTTATTCATCAAAAAAATGTTCTTCCAGCATCAGGCACAGGCAGTGATAAATGGGCAGATGAAGCTCCTGTATCTGATAGGTCTCCTGCAGCGGCACCCGGATGCAGACGTCGCACAGCGGCAGCAGCGGGCTGTCTGCCCCGCCGGTCAGGCCGACCACTTTCATGCCCAGAGCGCGGGCCGTTACCGCCGCGTACAGGATGTTCTTGCTCTTTCCGCTGGTGGAGATGACCAGCAGCACATCTCCCGCCCTGCCATAGCCATTGACCTGCTGGGCAAAGCACATCAGCGGGGCGCAGTCGTTTGCATATGCCGTCGTGAGAGCCGGATGACCGTCCATAGCGATGGCCGGCAGTGCCTTCTGCAGATGCTGGACAAGGTCCGGCCCCAGTTCCGGGCTTTCCCGGAGAAGCCGTTCCGCCAGTGCCTCATTCAGCCTGCGGGTCTTCTTGAACCCCTTCATCAGCTCGCCCACGATATGCTCCGCATCCGCTGCCGAACCGCCGTTGCCCGCAATGAGGAGCTTGCCGCCCGCCTCGTAGCTGGCCGTGATGATCTGGTAGGCACCGTCGATCTCATCCCGCTGCCCGGCGAGGATGGGATAGCGCTGCAGCAGAAGCTCGAGCTGCTTTTTTGCCCCGTCAGTCTGTTTCATCGTTTCTCTTCTCCTTCTTTTCCACGCAGCACCTGCTCCACGAAGTCGTATAAGGATGGTGCCGTCCTCTCCTGCCCCAGCTCCGGCGGTGTCCCGTCGGCACAGAGCAGCGCCGTCCTGCACCCCGCATTTTTTCCGGCGAGGACGTCATTTTTCCCGTCTCCTACCATCCAGGAGCAGCTCAAGTCGATGTTGAACCGCTGTGCTGCATCCAACAGCATCCCTGGCGCGGGCTTGCGGCAGCTGCAATGGATTTTCAGCTCCGGTCTTTCGCCGGGAAATCCCTTGTCCGGGTGGTGGGGGCAGTAATAAATAGCATCCAGCCACGCACCCTCCCGGCCAAGCAGGGTCTCCATCTTGCAGTGGATGGCTTCCAGCTGCTCTTCCGTCACCTCGCCCCGGGCGATGACCGGCTGATTCGTCACCACGACAGCAAGCCAGCCCAGCTCGTTGATTTTACGGACAGCCTGTGCCACGCCGGGCAGAAGCTCAAACTCGTCGATATTCCGCAGAAAGCCAACGTATCGGTTGATGGTCCCGTCCCGGTCCAGAAAGACGGCTTTCTGCTTCCGGCGCAGATTCCGCGCCGCCGCATGGCCGCTGCGCACATCCTCGCAGACTGCCGCATAGCGCTCCGGCGTTCCCATATCCTTGACGTACTCCGGGCTGTCGTAACAGAGCAGCTGCCCCGTCCCCGCCAGCGGCTTCAATATCTGCCGGTCCAAGTCTACCTTTCCCGCCGGGATGTCCCCTTCCAGCAGCTTCGGGCTGAGGATGTGCAGCCCCGCATTGACCCGGTTGCGGTAATACTGCGGGCGGGCATCCTCCTTGGTCAGCCACTGGGTCACCCGCTGCTCGCTGTCCGCCACGATGAGGCCGCTGTCATAAGGGTGGCCGTTCGGGTGGGTGAACAGGGTGGCCAGCCCGCCATGAACCTTGTGGAACGCCGCAAAGCGCTGCAGATCTACATCGAACATCACGTCTCCGTTCAGCAGCAGAAAATCTTCGTCCAGCCGGTCCCGGATGCGGAACAGCGCGCCCGCATTCCCCAGCGGCTCTTTCTCCACAAAATACTCGATGTGAACGCCGAAGGGCCGGCCCGTCTGCGGCGAGCATCCGCTGCCGTCGCCGAAGTACTCCATGATGGCCGGGGCCAGATGCCCCACTGTGATGAGCACATCCGTCACACCCTGCTCCCGCAGGGATCCCAGCTCCCGCTCCAGCACAGGACGCCCGTCAATGGGCAGCATCGGCTTGGGGAGATCCCCTGCCAGCGCGGCGATGCGGGTGCCGCGGCCTCCGGCCATGATAACAGCTTTCATAATGCCGGCTCCTCCTCGGGCGCATAGTAGATGACCCGCGTGCCACCGTTTTCAAAGCGGAACGGGATATAAAGCAGCTCCTGCATGGCCTGGCGCACGGCGGCCTGATGTTCCGGCTCCACGTAAAATACCAGAAATCCACCGCCGCCCGCGCCCAGCAGTTTTCCGCCCAGCGCACCGGCGGCAATGCCTCTGGCGTACAGCGCGTCGATACAGTCGGTAGAGACTGCTGCGCCGGTGCCGCGCTTCAGCTTCCAGGTATGGTCCAGCAGACGGCCAAATTCGTTCAGGTCTGCCTGCTCGTCGGTCAGGATGGCTTCGGCTTCATCCACGAGCGCCAGCATCTCCTGCAGCCGCGCAAGCTTGTCCGCCCCGTTCCGGCTGTTGTTGAGCTGCTGGATCTCCGCCGAGAAACGGGTAAATCCGGTAAAGAACATCATCAATCTGCCGTTCAGACGCCTTTTGCGCTCCGGCGACAGCAGGACTGGGCGCACTTCGTACCCGTCCGCGCTGAAATCAATGCGGTTGAAGCCGCCGAACGCCGCCGCGATCTGGTCCTGCCATCCGCCGGCCTCTGCGCAGAGCACCCGCTCCAGATAGATGGCCTCCTTGGCCAGTTTTTCCTTGCTGGCATACTGCCCTTTCAGCGCGTAGAATGCGTTCAGCATCCCGACGGCAAATGAGCTGGACGTCCCCAGTCCGGACCGCGCCGGAAGGTCGGCCTCGTAGGTCAGCCGGATATGATGCATATCCAGCATCTTCATTGCGTTCCGGATGGCCGGATGCTCGATCTCTTCCAAGCTGTTCACCCGCTCGGTCTTTGCGTAGGAAAGCTCCGTCGCGTAGGAAAAGAAGGGCGGCAGATGCCGGACGTTGACATAGCAGTATTTGTCGAACGTCGTGGAGAGCACAGCCCCGCCATATTCGCGGAAAAAGCTCTCCATGTCCGTTCCGCCGCCAAAGAAGGACATCCGGAAAGGTGTTTTGGTAATGATCATCTTCTGTCACTCATTTCACATCTGAATTGGAGGCATTCTGCACGATGTCCAGAAATGCCCTGGCGCAGCGCTCCCACGAGAAATCCCGTGCGACTTTCGCCGCGCTCTCTTCCAGCTCCTGCCGGGACGGATACGGTGCCAGCAGCCACTGCGCAATGACGTCGTCATCGTCGCACAGAGCATGGCCCTTCATATCCTTCAGCGTCACCGACGGTCCGATGGCCCGGTAGGCCGCCACCGAGGTGCAGTAATACACAGCTTCCATGATGGCC
>OHQF01000334.1_pt1 | contig 31977 bp, 26 predicted proteins | sample 1578001 | NCBI WGS metagenome assembly OHQF01 (sample SAMEA3879538, study PRJEB24766) | human gut metagenome | biome: human-associated habitat; feature: feces | place: USA | collected 1985/1987 | reverse complement strand
CAAGTACAAAAGTATCTTGCGTGGGTTTTATAATATGGTTCCCTTCCGGGGGATTCTCACGTCGTTGCTATGCAACTCCTCAGAATGACATAAAGGGCGGTGCTTCGCAAGGGGACAACGGCTATGATACATATTCAAAGCGTTTCCGAAACATTTTCTCTGCAAAAAATAATATATTGACACTGTACGCGCGAAGTAGTATAATTATATAAGTATGAAAAGGCGTGTTTTCAAAAATAAAAAAGGCTTTACGCTCGTTGAACTTATCGTGACCATTGCCATTATGGCGATTCTTGCCGCGGCGGTTACGCCTGCCGTTTACGTCACGACAAAACGCCGCCAGAAGAGCGCTGCCGAAACCGACACGCAGACGATGTACAGGAACTCGATCGCGGCGGTTACGTACCTTTCGGGGCAGCATATTTATCCCAACAAGCCGGATCCGCGCAAAGAAGACGTGGACAACGGCACGAACGGGTGGTACGTCGAATATTCCAAAAAAGTGTGTGAAAGGATTTACAAGACGGTCATAGGGCTGGACATTCCCGTCAAATACTACGATCCCGATGCGTCGGGGACGGAAAAGGTCCTTGTGCCGGACGGCTGCAACGCGGTGGAGCGCAGTTCCTTTGTCAGCGCGGACAACAAAAATCCTTATATCGTCATTCAGGTTGTGGGCGTCACGGCGGCGGAGAACAGCGACGAAATCGTATATTATCTCATCGTCAGTTACCACAACGACAAGAATAAGTTCGCGGCTTGGGACGGCGGAAAAGAGGTGCCAACGGCGACGCTTGACTACGTCACGAAAGATCCGACGACAAATCCGCAACTTAACCGCGCCTATCAGACCAACAAGGGCACTCCCATTCGCTATACGTTCAAAATAAGAACGAAGTAACGCTATTATGAAATATATCTTGCAGTTTTTTTACCTGGTTTTACAGTTCACCTGGGGCGCGATTCAGAACGTCCTGGGGTTTTTGCTTTTCCTGAAAAATATCAGGTGCGAGCACGCCTATTACCACGGCGCAATCCTGACCTTCCACGAGGGCGATTGGGGCGGCGTGTCGTTGGGCGCGTTTATCTTCATCAACGGCAAGCGCGGCGATGAGTACAAAAAAACCGTGTCCGTGCACGAGTACGGCCATACCATTCAGTCGCTGATTCTGGGGCCGCTGTATCTGTTTGTCGTCGGGATTCCGTCGTTTATATGGTGCAACAACAAGAAGTGCATTGCTATGAGACAGGATAATAATAAATCCTATTACGACCTGTATTGCGAAAGCTGGGCGAACAGGCTCGGCGAGGCGGTCACGCACGAGGAGGCCCCGCACAAGTGAAAGAAAAGTTCAACGGGGTGCTTTTGCATATAGGAAGTCTGCCGTCTGAATACGGCGTCGGCGCGCTGTCCGAGGGCGCGTTTTCTTTTGTCGATTTTTTGGCGGACGCGAAGGTCGATTTCTGGCAAACGCTGCCGTTATCGCCAACGTCTTTCGGCGACAGCCCGTATCAATCGCCGTCGGCATTTGCGGGGAATCCGTACTTTATTGATATAAATACGCTTGTTAAACGCGGGCTTTTGACGGAAAACGAGGCAAAACGCGCCAAAACAAAATCACTTGACTACGCCGAAATTTTTAACTCGCGATACGACGTGCTGCGCTGCGCGTTCAAAAGATTTCAAAAAAATTCCGATTATTCAAAGTTTCTTGAAAATAACGAATATTGGCTGGACGACTTCGCGCTGTTTATGGCGCTCAAAGTCAAAAACGGGTTTTCGTCGTTCGATACGTGGGAAAAGGACGAAAGACGGTGCGATACGCTGTCCGACGAAAAAATCACCGCGCTTCAAGACGAGTGCGATTTCTGGCGGTTTTTACAATTCGAGTTCTTTCGCGAATTGACCGCGCTTAAAGACTACGCAAAATCCAAAAACGTCGCGCTTATCGGCGATATCCCCATCTACGTCGCGTACGACAGCGCGGACGTCTGGGCGCACCCCGAAATTTTCAGGCTTGACAAAAATATGCGCCCGAAAGAGGTCGCCGGCGTGCCGCCCGATTACTTCTCCGCCGACGGGCAACTGTGGGGCAATCCGCTGTACGACTGGAAAAAACAGCAGGCGGACGGCTTTTTGTGGTGGCATCACCGCTTGCTGCATCAACTGCAATTTTTCGACAAAATCCGCATCGACCACTTCCGCGCGTTTGAAAGCTACTACGCCGTGCCGTATGGTGCAACGACCGCAAAAATCGGCAGGTGGGTGAAGGGCGTCGGCACGAAAATCTTCGACGGGCTTGACCTCGACGGCAGAATCATCGCCGAGGACCTCGGAATTATCACCGACAAGGTGCGCCGCCTTGTGAAACGTACCGGTTTCCCCGGAATGAAAGTCTTTCAGTTCGCTTTCGACGGCAAGAGCGATAACGAGCATCTGCCGGAAAACGTAAGGTATAACACCGTCTATTACACCGGCACGCACGACAACGATACGCTGAAAGGCTGGTACGACGCGCAGGGTGACGGCACAAAAGAGTACGTCAAAAAAGCCCTCGGCGCAACCGACGAGAACGTCTTTGATAAAGCTTTCAAAAGGGTAATGCGCTCCCGCGCGAAATTCGTCATCGTGCCTATGCAGGACTATCTGTTGCAGGGCTCGGAGGCGAGAATGAATACCCCGGGGATGAATGACGGGAATTGGAAATACGTCCTGCCGAAAAATTACGCAAAGGTGAAAAACCGCATAAGAAAGTACGTCAGGAATAGATGTGCAAATAGCCGAGCAAAGAATAAATAACGACAATGGAAATAGTCCGCTATACCTCAAAAGTAGCGGGCTATTTTAGTTATTCGGATAAAGCGAAAACATTTATCGCTTTATCGTTAAAATCCGCTGCCTTTTTCGGTGACGACGTTTTCACCGCTCAGGTAAATTTTGTAATATACTTCACGATATTCTTGCGACTTTCCCTTGTAATAAAGATAAATCGCGTTTTGCTTAAAATCGGCGGAAAAAGTCCCCTTTTTTTCGGGAACGCCGTACGAATCAGCCCATTTTAAGGACGAAAACCTGTTTTTCAGGGTATTGTAAGCGGCTTCCGAGTACGCATCCGTCCATATAGCGTCGATACTGCCATACAACAAAAGATCTGTCACGTCGATTTCGATCCCCGTAAGTTCGGTGAAGAACGCAGGGCGTTCAACGACTTCCTGCGCCCACGAAACGATTTGTGCAGAAATTTGCTTTCCGTTGTATATGTAGTTGACTTCGTCGGTTTTCTTGTTGAGAATGCCCACGGTTGCGCCCGAAACGACGCCGGCAAGCACCGCCATAATCGCAATTACGACGATAAGCTCCACAAGAGTGAAACCTTTTTTATCGGATTTCATAATTTTATTATACAAAACCGCCGACGTTTTGTCAAAACCGACGTGTTTTCAGGGAGAAACGGAAAATCCGATTTTGGAAACCCGCCGTTTTTCGTTTTGTTGAGTTCAAATTTTTTGAAGAATTTTTTGAAAATCAATTTTTTTTGCAAGTCGTAATATTTGACAGTGATGAGTGTCAATATGACAGCGGCGCACACTGCGCCTTTTTCTCCACGCAAGTACAAAAGTATCTTGCGTGGGCTTGGATTGCTGTGCAGTTATATTTTGACCCTGTCAAAGTTATATTTGCAATGCAAGTTATATTTTGGCTGTCGCCAAAGTTATATTTCGGCTTTCCGCCGAAGTAAAGGTAATATATCCGCAACTTGCCCACAGGGCAAATATCACTGCCGCAGGGCAAATATCACTGCCGAAGGCAATATCACTGCAACGCAATATCACTGCCGAAGGCAATGGGGTAACGTATCAGGACTTATCGTTGCGTTTGTCGCAAAGTATGAGCGATATATCGTCGCGCACGATGCAAAGGAATTTCAAAAGACATTCCGTCTTGGACACGGTAAGGTCGCGCGTCAGTATCGTCGCAACGGATAGGGCAAGATTTGTGAGTTCAATGACGTTGAGCCGCGAAAGTTCCATAAGGCAGTTTATGCTTTCTCGGCGCACACTGTGCTTTTGAAATCACATTATTGTAAACAATAATGCTCACTCTTTTGCTTGTGTGCGCCTTTTTCTCCACGCAAGTACAAAAGTATCTTGCGTGGGTTTTATGATATGGTTCCCTTCCGGGAGATTGCCACAGCACCGCAAAGCGGTGCTTCGCAATGACATAAATTTATCCGCAACTTGCCCGAAGGGCAAATATCACGCCGCGCGGCGCATTGCGCCAAAGGCATATCACTGCGAAAGCAATATCACTGCCGAAGGCAATTTCACCGCGCAACAATTATGTTTTTTGGGGACCCCGCGGGATACTGTGTACCCGTGGGGAAAAGGCGCAAACAAGCAAAAGACAAACAAACAAATGCAATGCGTTTGTTTGGTCAAAAGCACAGTTTGCGACTATGCGCCTTCCAATATCATCTTGTCCGCGACAAGCGCGATAAATTCCCCGTTCGTGGGCTTATCGTTTGCTGTATAAACCTTGATGCCGAAAATGCTGTTGATATTTTCGATTTTGCCGCGATTCCAGGCGACTTCGATTGCGTGTCGTATCGCGCGCTCGACCTTGCTGCTGCTCGTGTCGAACTTATCGGCAATCGACGGATACAGTTTTTTGGTGATGTTGTTGATGATATCGGGCGTATCGACCGCCATTTTGATTGCTTCCCTTAAAAACTGATAGCCTTTGATATGGGCGGGAATGCCGACGGAAATAAAGATGTTTGCGATTCTTTCGTCCAGCGACCTGTTCACGCGGGAAGACACTTTGTGCGTTTCTTCACGCGGCGCGGAGACGGCAGCGGCGGGCTCAAGCATTTCGCGCATATATTCGGCAAGTTTATCGTAATTCACGGGCTTTGCCATAAAGTAACTTGCTCCGAGGCGCAACGATTTCGTAACGAATCCGTCGGTTGCAAGCCCCGATACCATTATCGTTTTCGGTTTTTCGTCAAAAGCGGAAAGCGCGCTCAACACGCCGAATCCGTCCAGTTCGGGCATAACGATATCGAGAAGTAAAAAGTCGGGCTTGTGTTTTTCGACAAGTTTTATCGCTTCAACCCCGTCGGGCGCAAGTCCTACCACTTTGAAATCGGTATTGTCCGTGAAATAATTTCGCATTTCTTCTGCGAAAGAGACGTTATCGTCCGCTATAACGATTGTGTGCATTTAAGTTACCCCCTGAAATGTAATTATTCGACGGAAACCAAAATAATATTTCGTTTTCCGTGTTGCAATGCGATTATAACAAATAAAACAAGTAAAAACTCAATGATTTTCACTTGTTTTTGTCGATTTTTGTCTAATTTTGTCGAATTAAAAATTAAAAAGAAACCGCCCCTTACGGGACGGCTTGGTTTTTTATTTCTTTTCCGACTCGAAAACCGCCTTGTAGTCGTCCGCGGTCATTTTGCCGACAACCATATCTTTGGTTTCGGGCTTTACGATATCGCCGGTTTGCAATTTAACGCGATACGTATATTCTTTCGTGCCGTCAAGGAAGTACATGTAATCGCCTAAGATTACGGGCGCGAACCAGGACGAAGAAAGGTTGAATTCCGCAACGAGTTCTTCCGTGGTAAGGTCTGTGGACGCGTAATTATAGCGATAAAGCGCTTTTGCGCTCGACGCGTCGGTATAGAAGATGTAGCCGTTCCTGACGTCGCGGATTGTGATCTGACGTTTGAGTTGGCTGTCGGATTCGGTCGCGCTTGCGGGGACGTTCTGAGGTTCTTTGCCCTGTTCCACGTATTTAAGATAAGGGGCGGAAGATACGGTGACGAACGCCGACTTTTCGTCGATGCCCTTTACCGCCGCAACGTTGGACGAAGACGCGTCTTTCATCAGAAGCACTTCGTTTTTGCTGTCGAACGAGAAGTCCGTGCCGAACGTATATGCACAAAGCTGAACCTTGGAATCCTTATCGGTCTTGGTGTAATAGACGGTGATTTTGTCGCCTTTCACGACGTAGTCTTTCACGGACACGGTCGCGTTGTAAAGATAGCTGTCCGCGTCGCCGCCGAAAGAGTTGTCGGTGATGACGTCCTTAATCGTGCCGTTCGCATTGATAACCGAAAGGGTGTTGAATTTCTTCCAGCTGTCGCTGTCGGCAGCATTCGATACCATAAGCGCCATGCCGGAGAACGCGCCGTTTGCGACGATGGGTTGCAACGACGAAACGTTGCTGCGTACTTCGACGTAGTTTTTCTTGTTGTTGATTTTGCCCAGCGACTTTTTGTTGAGGTCGATTTTTTTGAGCGCGCCGCCGTCAAGGACGAGAATCGAGTTGTCAGTAACGAAGAAGTCGGCGGAACGATTTGCGATCGTGTATAAAAGTTCCGTCTTTTTGCCGTCAAGACTCACGCGGAAAAAGTCAAGGTATTTCTTATTGACTTCGCCGCTCTTGGTTTTGTCGGTGTTGGGGGACGCAAAGTAAATCCAGTTGCCCCTGACGTAAATGCCGGATTTCGTGCTGGTCGAATAAATGTTTTTGTTGACAAGCGCGACGCGGCTTCCCTCGATGATGTTGCCGTTTTCGTCAAGTTCCGCACGGTACAGGCAGGACTTTTCCTGTTTGCCGAATTTGTTTTCGGCGTCCGCCCCGACGTATGCGTTGACGAAATAAATGTAATTACCCTGTTTCACGACGAAACTGCCGTTGTTTTCAACGGGGCTCGAAGCGTATTTGTTGCCGTCGGCAACGCCGCTTGCCTTATAAGTTTTGCCGTTGCACGCCACAAGACCTACCGTAAGGACGAGAACAAGTGCTATAACGGCGATTATTTTTTTGTTCATGACAATCTCCTTGAATATAAATTCATAGATAAAAATATTATATAGTAAACAATAAATTATGGCAAACGAAAATAAACAAATTTTAACGATATGAGGTTTCAATGTATAAAAAATTTGGCGAATTTTACAAGATTGACAACGGCGGAGTACCGAAAAAACCGCAAAATGCGAAAATCGCCGCGCCGACGCCACGCGAAGTCGACACCGTGAAAAGCCCTTTTTCGGCGGCGGCGTATCGTGAATTTATGGAAAAACACAAAACCTTGTCGGCAAAAATCGATTCCGCGAAAAACTCCGAAAAACGTTGACTTTTGTCATTCGCTGTGTTACATTTACTTTGTTCAAGGGGAGTAGTAACTCTTTGAGTGGCAATGTTGACACTCTGACCAGACGGTCCGGTTTGCCTTAATTCACGAGACTTTGGACGGCAATTCGCCGTGACAAGGTCTTTTTTATTTATGAAAAACAACGGAGGGAACAATGACTGAAATTCTTGCAATAACGCGCACGGGCGATATCTGCCTTACCGTGTTCTTGTTTCTCGTGGGGCTTGTCCTTATCATCAAAGGCGGCGACTGGTTTGTGGATTCCGCAAGCAAGATTGCCGAAATGTCAGGCGTGCCGCAATTCATCATCGGCGCGACGGTCGTGAGCATCGGTACGACTTTGCCCGAACTTATCACGTCGTCCATTGCCGCAGGCGAAGGCAACGCGGCAATCGCAATCGGCAACGCCGTCGGCAGCGTGAATGCGAACATCGGGCTTATTATGGCGGTGTCGCTTTTGTTTTTGCCGCACGCTTTTGATAAGAAAGCATATCTCTTTAAGGGCATAACAATGATTTTATCCATCGTTATTTTGTTCTTAATGTGCCTGAAAGGTTATTTGAACGCATATTTGTCAATTATTCTTCTGGTTGTATTCGTCGTATTTATGGCGGAAAACATCATCGTCGGAAAAAAAGAAGCGACAAAGAATAAACTTGTCGACAACGGCACGGATCCCGCTTCTGTCGATGCGAACGGCAACCCCGCCGAGTCCGGAAACGCAACCGCCGAAAGCACAAACACGGATGCCTTGGCCGCCAAAAAACAAAAGACGAAAGACATCGCAAAAAGCATTATCTTCTTTATTCTCGGCACGGCATTTATCGTCGGCGGCGCGCAACATCTCGTAACTTTCGGCAGCAAACTCGCGGGATATATGGGCGTCCCCGAAAGAATCGTCGCGATCACCCTTGTCGCAATCGGCACGTCGCTGCCCGAACTTGTCACGACGATTACGTCGATTATCAAGAAAAAACACGACTTGTCCATCGGCAATATTATCGGCGCGAACGTCATCGACCTTTGTTTAATCCTGCCGGTTTGTGCAATGATTTCGGGCGGCAGACTTCCCGTCGAATTCAACTCGCTTTACATAGATATGCCCTTCTGCATAGGCTTCACGCTGCTTGCGATTCTGCCCGCGGTTATCACCAAAAAGTTCTCGCGCGTGCAAGGCGGCGTTATCCTTGCAACCTACGTCGCCTATATGACGGTATCGATCGTCCTGTAACAACTTTTCTTTTCAAAAACAAAGCACCGATTTCTCGGTGCTTTTTTCATTATTTTTCGATTTTTACGTAATACGTCGCGCGGCTTGCGCCCTTTTTTTCGATTACTCCTTCCGCCGCAAGTTTTTTCAGCGAACTTTCGACAGAACTGTTGCTTATCGACGGACACAACATTGCAACGTCCGCTTTCGTAAACTTTCCGATTATTCCGAAAACGGCTTTCCTTACGGTTTCGAGCGCGCCGGCGTTTTCGCTTACGATTTCCATTCTGTCATCAAAGTCGCGGTATGCGGAAACAACCGTGCCAAGAATATATTTTATGAACGGCACGACGTCTTCTTTTCCGTCTTCCCACCCGTATTGCGATTTTTGTAATGCGGCGTAATAAGCGTTTTTGTCTTTTGCGATTTTTTGTTCAAGCGAGATATATTTCCCGACCATATAACCGCTTTTATAAAGCAACAACGTTGTAAGGAGTCTGCTCATTCTGCCGTTGCCGTCCGAAAACGGGTGTATGCACAGAAAATCGTGTATGAAAAACGGAATCAATATAAGCGGGTCGACGTCGCCTGTCGATACTGCGATATTATACTCTTCGCAAATTCTGTCCACCGCCTCTTTCGTTTCGTACGGCGCAAGCGGCGTAAACAGTATGCTTTCCCTGCCGTTCTCGGTAACCATGATGTAGTTTTGCACGTTTTTAAACTTTCCGCCGATGCTTTTCCCGGAATGACCATACAATATTTTGTGAAGTTGCAGGATATAATTTGTCGTTATCGGGATATAGTCAAAATTTTCGTGAATGACGTTAAGCGCGTCGCGATACCCCGCGATTTCTTCTTCGTCGCGGTTTTTCGGCGTCGTTTTGTCGTTGCACAGTTGTTTCAGCCTTGTTGCGGTCGTCCTTATTCCTTCGATTTCGTTGGACGATTCGGTGCTTTGGTTTTTTGCGATTTCCACAAGTTTTTCAAGGCTGTCCGGCTGACTTTTAAGATAAAGCGACTGCTTCCCCTTGGCTTCGTGTATCGCCGTAAGAAGACTTATCGTTTCAAAATCCCATTTTTTCTCTTTAATCGGGGCATAATTAAACTCTCTCATAGTTTCACCGTAATTTATATGTTTTCTCACAAATTATATGTGTTTTTATGAGAAAAGTCAACCATTTATGCCAAAATCACAATTTTCCCCACAAAAAACAGCGGTTTTTACGAGAAAACCGCCGTTTTGTCCGAAATATCTTCTTTGGAAAAGACACAAAAAGCACCGATTTCTCGGTGCTTTTTGTTTTTCATTCGGTATATTTTGTTTATTCGGTGTATTTTGCGCGGATTTCGTCCACGTCGAGTTGAGTCAATCCGTATTCTTTCAAAAGGTAGTTTTCAAAACTGCCGTATTTTTTGAAAATCGCGTCGCGCGCGGCGTCAAGATAACTTTTGTCGACGATGAAAAGCGGCTCGTAACTGTTTTTTATGAACGGGTGCACGATTTTCGGGATTTTGTCGAACATTACTTTTCTGATGTTGTCCCGGATTTTTAGACTTTTAAGGTAGTCTTTCACGATTTCGTCGTAGGACACGCCCAAAACCGCAAGAAGGAGCGCGCTGCCGCACCCCGCGCGGTCTTTTCCCGCCGTGCAGTGTTGCAAAAACGGCACTTCGCCGCGCTTTACCGCAAGCAGCATATTTTTGTATCCGTCGTTTCCGAAAGGCAGGTACGAATAAAACTCGCACACGTCCGCGGGCTTGATTTTTATGAACATTCTTTCCATTCCGCCCGTCTGCAACTTGAAAACTTTGCCCTTTGTGATGTCGTTGGGATAATGAAAATGCTTTGCGCCGATGCGCTCGTAAATATATTCCTTGTTTTTGTCCACCTCGTCGCGGTCGCGGTAATCGAAAACTTCCAAAAGACCGAGGTTTTTCAAAAACGCGATATCGTTGTCGTTTGCAAAATCCAAAAGACCGCTTCTGAAAAACAGTCCGCTTTTGACTTTTCTTCCGTCCGCCGTGGGGATTCCGCCAAGATCTCTGAAATTGAATACGTTGTCCATAAAATACTCCGCATTCAAGTATATCAAACGGCTGGCGGAAAATCAACGGCTATAATATTTTTTTATTACGTTTATAAATTTCTCGGTCGAGTACGAGCCTTCGCGGTTGATACGCCTCATATAAATCACGCTGTCAGGTTCGCCGAATCTTGCACACGTTACGCCCTCGTTGCAAGTCAAAGTGATTTTATATCCGAGCTTTTTCAAGGTATCTTTTGCAATGGCGGAATATTTTCCGAAAGGATATGCGTAAACCGCCGTGTCGTAGCCCGCGTATTCCTTGATTTTGTCGTGCAGTTTCATCGTGTCGGCGGTGAGTATTTTCACGTATTCGTCGTCCGATTCGTACGGTTTTTGCGCGATTCCGTAACGCGGCTTGAACTTGTGCATTCCGAAACTGTGATTGCCGAAATATATCACGCCGTCCTTTGCCGCGTCCGCCATTTCGTCCCAGGTAATGTGCGAATAGTTGGGGTTTTTGGAGTCGCCCGACGTAGTCGTATGTTCCGAATATGCCCCGACCACGTTGATAACCGCCGTGAATCCGTGCTTTTTCAGAATCGGCACGGCGTAATATAAATTGTTGTAATGCCCGTCGTCGAAAGTAATAAGCACGGGTTTTTCCGGAAGCATACCGCGCCCTTCCGAAAACGCGATGATATCAGCGGGCGTTACCGAAACGAACCCCTCGTTTTTAAGCGCGACAAGGTCGTTTTCAAGTTGTTTTTCGCTGACGATATATCTTCCTTTGCTTCCGTTTAACACACTGTGATACATTATCGTTACGATTTTCGTTTCGAGAACTTCCGCGCGCGCGGCGCGCGCGTTACAATTTATTATTCCCGTCGCCAACAACGAAAAAAACGCAAAAATCGCCGCGGAAATTATGACTTTTATGAACTTCTTCATACGCCTATTATGCGTAACGGCGCGATATTTATTTTGGGTTTGAAAAGGAGAAAAATTTCGCGGTAAAAGCAAGGTGGCTCGGAAGAATCCGAGCCACCTCACTAATTATATGATAAGGGGGAAAATTATGAGCGATTTAATATCAAATGTAATTTCACTTGATTTATGGCATCATAATACAATGATATTTTTGACTTGTCAAGTGGTTTTATACAACTTTTTGCAAAATTTTTTTATTTTTTTTCTTTTGTCGGTTAATCGACCGAAATTGATACGTTTTTTTTGCGATTTTTATCAATTCATTATACAAATATTGATATATGTCTATATAAAATTTTACATATTTTAACGATTGTCAAAATTTTCCAGCGCATACTCCGCAGCAAACTGCCCCGCGATCGCGCCGTCCGACGACGCCGTGACAATCTGGCGCAGGTTTTTTTCGCGCACGTCGCCAGCGGCAAAAATCCCCTTGACGCTCGTTTGCATTTTATCGTCGGTAACTATATAACCTTTGTCGTCTTTTTTGATTTCCGACGGTATAAAGCCCGTTTCGGGTTCCGCGCCGAGCGCGACGAATACGCCGTCGGTTTCAAGAGTTTTCACGCCTCCGTCATTAAATTTCACGTCGACGGATTCAAGTTTTTCGTTGCCGTGAAACGCGCCTATTACGCCGTTCAACACAAAATCGATTTTTTCGTTGTTTTTTGCCCGTTCAACCAGGATTTTTTCGGCGCGGAAACCTTCGCGCCTGTGCACGATATAAACCTTGTTCGCAATCGTCGCAAGGTACAGCGCGTCCTTGAAAGCGGTGTTGCCGCCGCCCGCGACGACGACGGTTTTTCCCTTAAAGAAATTACCGTCGCAAACCGCGCAGTACGACACGCCGCGCCCGATAAAATCTTTTTCGTTTTCGACGCCGGTTTTTCTGTCGTAAGTGCCGACCGCCAGAATCAGACTTTTGTATTTCACGTCGCCGCCTTTAAGCACCGCCTTGTTTTCGTCGGGGAAAACGCCCGTAACTTCGTCAAAGATAAACTCCGCGCCGTACTTTTCGGCTTGCGAAAACGATTTAATCATAAGGTCGCTGCCCGAAATCCCGTCGGTGCCCATATAGTTTTCAAGGTCGTTCGCAAGATTTGCCTTGCCGCCCGGCGCAGACTTTTCGACAATGCCGACTTTTGCGCCCGCGCGCGCCGCATATATACCCGCCGTCAGCCCCGCAGGACCCGCGCCTATTATCAATACGTCATATTCTTTCATACTGCCTCCGTTTTTATTATATCACAACCCGCCGCCGCCGTTCAAGTATAGAAACGCAAATACGGGCAAGAATTATGTCGAGGTGAACAATGAAAAAAATCGTTATCCTGACTCTTCTTCTGATGATTTCCCTTTCGGGCTGCGTCGATACGAAAAATCGCAAACAGGACTGCGTACGGATACATATTCGCGCGAACAGCAATTCCGAAATCGACCAGAGCGTGAAGCTTGATGTGCGCGACGCCGTCGTAAATTACCTTACGCCGCTGCTTTCGGATTGCAGGTCGTCGGACGACGCGAAAGAAGTGATAAGAAACAATCTTTGCGCCCTGAAAAAGACGTCGGACGACGTCCTTCTTGACAAAGGTTTTTCTTACCGCGCGACCGTGCGGCTCTCTGAGGAAAAGTTTCCTTATAGGAAATACGACGACGTGTCTTTCCCCGCGGGCGTTTACGACGCGCTTATCGTGGAACTTGGCGAAGGGACGGGAAATAATTGGTGGTGCGTGTGTTTTCCGCCGTTGTGTTTCGTCCCCGACGACGGCAGCGAAAACTTTCGATACAAATCGAAAATCGTTGAAATAATCAAAAAATTCAGAGGTGAAGATGAATAAAAACTCGCAAAAAATCTTGTGCGCTTTCGTACTGTTCGTGACAATGCTCACGGCGGTTCTGGCGTTTTCGGGCGTAATGACGAAAGACGACGCCGTGACCGAAGCGGTCGTGCTGAAACAAGGCTCGACGGGCAATCAGGTGAAAACCATACAAACGAAACTCAAACGCTGGGGCTATTATACGGGCGCGGTCGACGGCATATACGGCGCGGCGACAACGAAAGCGGTGAAATATTTCCAAAGCAAAAACGGGTTGACCGCAGACGGTATCGTCGGCAAAAAAACCGCCGCCGCAATGGGAATCAGTCTGTCTACCGGCAACGCGACAGGTTCGTCCAGCGGATACTCTTCTTCGGACGAATACCTTCTTGCAAAATGCGTGTACGCCGAAGCGCGCGGCGAACCTTACGTCGGACAAGTCGCGGTCGCGGCAGTCGTGTTGAACCGCGTGAAAAGCGCGTCTTTCCCCAACACTATCGCCGGCGTGATTTATCAGCCGTGGGCGTTTACCGCAGTCAACGACGGACAAATCAATCTTTCGCCCAACGCCACCGCAATCAAAGCCGCAAAGGACGCCCTGAACGGCTGGGATCCCACAAACGGCTGTCTGTATTATTACAATCCGTCAACCGCCACGTCAAAGTGGATCTGGTCCAGAACGGTGATGCTTTCAATCGGCAAGCACAACTTTGCCAAATGAGGTGCGTATGAATAAAAAAGCAATAATAGCGGTAAGCGTGATTATGGTCGCAATGGCGGCGGGGGTGATAACTCTCGGCGTGCTTTTCGGAAGAGAAAAGAAAGCGCGCGCCGAAACCGAAAACGTGCTGGAAGCGCATTACCAGCAATCTTATTATACCCTGCTGGACGAAACGAACGATTTGGAAATCAAGTTCGCGAAACTGACGGTCGCACGGGGGAAAACCACAAGACTTTCTCTTTTGTCGGACGCCGTGAAGTCCGGGGAACTTGCCGTTTGCGCGTTATCCGCCCTTTCGGGCTCGGACGTGAGCATCGAAAACACAATGCGATTTCTGAACCAGACGGGCGACTTTTCGGCGTATCTCAAAGACAAACTCGAATCGGGCGGAGAGATTACGGCGGAAGAAAACACGGCAATCGGGAAAATCCACGAAATGCTGAAAACGCTGTCGCAGGAACTTAATAAAGTCAAGGACAAAATATCCGAAGGATACCTTTTTGTAAACGGCGCAAATGACAAATCGGACGTTTTATCCGACGTTTTCGCCGCATTAAACGACCCGTCTGTCGAATACCCGCAACTTATCTATGACGGACCTTTCAGCGACGGCAGAAACGATAAGGCAATAAAAGGTCTTCCCGAAAACGAAATAACAAAAGAGCAAGCAACCGCCGTCGTCACGGATATTTTCGGCGACAAAATACAAAATCTGAACTTTCTCGGTCAGTGGGGCGGCGACATCGAAACGTACAATTTCGACTGCACGCTTTCGGGTGTGAGAACGACTTTGCAGGTCAGTAAGCGCGGCGGAACATTATTGAACGTGAGCGGTAGCCGCGACGTTACAAACCCCGTTTTGTCGGTTGAAGATTGCGTCGAAAAGGCAAAAGTTTTCCTTGAAAAATGCGGTTTTCACGACATGCGGGACGTGTGGAGCGCAAACGACGACAGCACCGTTTATATCAATTTTGCGCCCGTGTTGTCGGACGGCACGATACTTTATCCCGACCTTGTGAAGGTGAAAATTGCCGCGGATAACGGCGACGTCCTTGGAATGGACGCGGTAAATTATGCCTTCAACCACGTTGAAAGAAAAACGCAGACGCCCGCGGTTTCCCGCGAGTCCGCAAAGGCGAAAGTCGGCTTTGAAAACGCGTCGGACGGCAGACTTTGCGTCATTCCGTACAAGACAAATTCCGAAAAGCTCTGTTACGAATTCATCGTGGAATCGGGCGGAATATATTATATTTATATCGACGCTCTGACAGGCGAAGAAATCAATATTCTGTACGTCATCTCGACCACGGGCGGCGACAAACTGATATAAAAAGCATAAAAAAACGTACGGCAGCCCGTACGTTTTTTTTATTTTGTTGTCATCAGCGACGTCTTGCCATAATCTTGATAAGCCTTGACAAAGATATTACGCCCGCCATAAACGGTATGAGCATTGTTGACGCAACGTCGATGATAATTTTCACGTAGTTTGAGAAATCCGGCGTGTTCACGAAGAAATACGGGTTTACCAGAGTGTAAAGGAAATACGCGACGGCTGCAAGCGTCAGAGTTTCCAGAACGGCAATTGTCGGGACGTAGTCCTTGCGGATATTGTATTTTACGCCGTATTCGCTGCGTTTGTACTTTGTGATTTTTTTGCGGTTCGCGCTTAAAACCAGCATAAGGAATACGTTGGGGAGATTCAGTATCGTGCAAGCTGAGGCGATAAGTTCCGCCCCCGTGTCGATTTTTCTGCGGCGCACGCATCCGAGCGACATAAACGAACTCGACGCGCATACCCACGCCAGAAATACCAGCAGGTCAAAATAAATCCAGACGTATCCGACGATTGTTTTAAGCAGTTCGTCGTTTGCGACGCTCGGCAACGCGTTGACGAACGACAACGACATTTTGTGCAGCGGATAAAACCACGCAAACATAAACGCCGTGAAAAATACGTACGTGAAAATCGCAAACGCCATACCCGATTTTACGGTGTGATTGACCTTTCCGATTTGTGCCGCTTCCGCCTTTTCTTCGGGTTTCGGGACGGGTTTTTCAACAGGTTTGGGCGCCGGCGCAATGGGCGGCGCGATATTGATTTTTTGCTCGGGCTCGGGCATTTTTACCTGCACGGGCGCAACGGGCTGCATCGGCATCGGCGGCTCGGGACGCGCTGTTTCGTTCACGTTTTTCGCGCTGATTCGCTCGATTTCAAGTTGTCTTGCTTTTTCCGCCTGTTTCTTTTCAACAAGTTTTTTCAATAAAAGTTTTGCCTGCGACTTCGTGATGACGACGCCCTTAATGCAATAAAGACGGGTGCCGCAATCGACGCAGGAAAACACGACTTGTCCGTCCTGCAAAGTCATCTGTGCCCCGCACTCGGGACAAACGACAATTTTATCCATAAAACCTCCTTTAAGGTGTTTTTTTATAACTTAAACTGCATTTTGTGCAGTATTAACATTGATAAGGTATCTCTAAAAAGTAAGAACTCTGAGTTTTTGTAATTCCATAAAACGGCAAAGTTTTAATGGAAATACCCTCCCCTAAAAAGTCAGAATTTTGATGAGATTGTGGTTTTCTCGGCGGGTTCAGAAAAATCCAGTGTACTTTGGCGTACACGATTTTTCGGGTTCCGCCGAAAAAGCAAAATATCGCAAAATTATGACTTTTTATCGTATCTCGCCGCCGCCAAGGCAGATAGGCGAATCAACTTCATACATCACCGCATACTGTCCTGCCGCCACGGCGCGTTGCGGACGGTCGAAGTATAAATGCACGTCGTCGCCGTCAATTACCGCAGTTGCGTTTTCAAGGGGCTGACGATGACGGATACGGGCAAGCACCCTGAATTCCTTCTCGTCGGGTTTTTTTGTGATAAAGTTGAAGCCGCGCGTCGTGAGTTCCTTTGTGAACAGCAGATCGCACTCTCCCTGATTGACGTAAAGGATATTGTTTTCCACGTCTTTTTTGACGACGTACCACGGCTCACCGTTGCCCGCGCCGCCAAGACCAAATCCTTTTCTTTGTCCGACGGTGTAATAAAACACGCCGCTGTGCGTGCCGACGGTTTTGCCGTCAAGGGTTTTGATGTCCCCTTCCTGCATCGGAATATATTTTTTTAAGAATTCGCGGAAGTTGCGTTCCCCGATAAAACAAACGCCCGTGCTGTCCTTCTTTTCGGCGGTGGAAAGTCCGTTTTCTTCGGCGATTTTCCTTACCTCCGGTTTCAACAGATTTCCGACGGGGAAAATGACGTTTTCGATTTGTTTTTCCGAAACCTGATTCAAAAAGTACGTCTGGCACTTGTTCTCGTCCTTTGCGCGGGCAAGATAGGTGCGGCCGTCCTTTTTCAGCACGTTGCAGTAATGCCCCGTCGCGATGAAGTCGGCGTCAAGGTCTTTGGCGTACTTTGCAAACGGGCCGAACTTGATTTCCCTGTTGCACAGGACGTCGGGGTTCGGCGTGAGCCCGCGTTTATAGTAATCGACAAACTGCCTGAAAACGTTATCCCAGTATTCCTTGGACAAATCGACGGTGTAATAAGGTATGTCGAGTTTCCCCGCGACGGCGCGCACGTCGTCGTAGTCGTCAAGCGCGGTACAACAACCGCTTTCGTCTTCTTCAACCCAGTTTCTCATGAACAGCCCGATGACGTCGTAGCCCTGCTGTTTCAGGAGAAGCGCGGCAACGCTGCTGTCGACGCCGCCGCTCATACCAAGCACAACTCTTTTCTTACTCACCGCACAACTCCGTCGAAAGATATTTCATACCGCCGTCGGGAAGGATAACGACGATGTTGCCCTTTTCCCCGTGCGACGCAAGGTTTTTTGCAGCCTGAATCGCCGCGCCCGACGAAATGCCGACGAAAATGCCTTCTTCTTTCGCAAGGTTTCTGGCGCATTCAATGGCGTCTTCGTCCGACACGTCCTCGACTGCGTCCAGAACGTCGGGATCAAGGATTTTCGGCACGAAGTTTGCGCCGATGCCCTGAATCTTATGAGGTCCTGCTTTCCCGCGCGTGAGCAAGGGGCTTCCTTTCGGCTCAACCCCGCAAATAAGCGTGGAGGTTTTATAGGTGTCGATATATTTTTTAATGCCCATTATCGTGCCGCCGGAGCCTATGCCCGCGACAATCCAACTGACGTTGTTAAGGTCGGCGAAGATTTCCTTTGCGGTGTGCATAAAGTGCGCCGCAGGATTTGCGGGATTTGTGAACTGCGACGGGATAAAAGCGTGGCCGTAACGGGCTTTGAGCCTTTCCGCCATTTCGATACTGCCGCGCATTCCTTCAGACTTTGGCGTAAGGACGATTTCCGCGCCGTACGCTTTCAGAACTTTTATTCTTTCGACGCTCATATTTTCGGGCATTGTAAGAATAAGTTTCATTTTAAGAGCGGCGCATACCATGGCAAGTCCTATGCCGGTATTGCCGGAAGTCGGCTCGATAATAACGGTGTCTTTGTCGATTGCGCCCGACGACGTCGCTTCCAGAATCATGTTATAAGCGGCGCGGTCTTTCACGCTGCCCGACGGATTGAAATATTCCAGCTTCCCGAAGACGTTCACGTCGTCGTAACTTATGCTGTTGAGTTTCACAAGCGGGGTTTTCCCGATTGTTTCCAGAATATTGTCGTATAACATACAATTCACCTCGTAAAATATTGTAAACCGCGGCGGAAAAATAGTCAAGCGGCGAAAGTGCGCGCGCTTCATTTTTCAAAATTAAAACCCCGCATAAGCGGGGTTAAAATTCGTTTTACGAAAGATTACGCTTCGGGAGTTACGGGAATATCGAGATCCGTCGAAATATCCGCAGCCGCCTTTCTTTCGGCGATTTCCTTCACCATTTCGCGCTGACGCTTTTCGGTAAGGTTGTAGAAGAAGATGGGGATAATGCAGGCGATGAAACTCACGACGCCCGAAAGAACAAGCATCATCCACAACTTGTTAAGTCCCGCGACGTCCATATTGCCGACAGGGTCGGTCGGGGAAATGTTGCTCATTCCGTATGCGAGAACGCCGATGAACGCGCCGATTGCCATACCGATTTTATTCATAAGGGTTTGCATTGCAAAGCAGATACCTTCGCCGCGCTCGCCCGTCTTCCATTCAAGATAGTCAACCGTATCGCCGATCATCGCGTAGGTCATAATGTTGGAAATACCCTGCGGGATACCGATAAGGATAAGGCAGATTGCCGCGACGTAAATGCCGCCCGCGCGAAGTGCGCCTGCACTGAAATCCCACATAAAGAACAAGATTATCATTGCGACCGCGCCGATTATGTGCGAGCCGATGAACGTCCATTTTTTGCCGAATTTGTTGGTAAGCCACGGGCAAAGCACCGAAGCCACAAGACCGCCCGGCACGACCAGCATCGTCAGAAGGCTGTACGCGCTTTCGTTTTGCAAAGCGTATTTACAGAAGTACAAGCCGCCCGTATACGTATAAACCATTCTCGCGCCGCCAAGAATACCCGAAAGAACAAGGAGCAACAAAGGTTTGTTTTTGAACAGCAACCCGATGTTGTGTCCGAGCGTCGGGGGATTGTCGTCTTCCGCAGCACCGAATCTTTCTTTGGTGTTTTTGAAACCATAGAAGAACATCGGCATCGCAAGCACGACAAGCACTATCGCCGCGATGAAGTAAGTATAACGCAAGGTTTTCTGGTTTGCGTCCGCGCATTCCGTCCTTAAAAGACCGCTTGCGGAGCGGAAATTCTGCTTATAATATTCTTCCTTGACTTCGACGCTCTTGATATCGCCGTTTTTCTTGAATTTGATATTAAGATATTTCGGATCGCCCTTATCGTCGTAGATAACCGTTCTGCCGTATTTGAAGCCCGCCGCTTTCGCCGCTTCGGTAAGGTTGCCTTCCTTGATATCGCCGTCGTTGAAGTATGCTTTTTGCATTTCCGTATCGAAGACGTAAACGTTTTTCGTGCTGTCGTTGACGTCGTTGATCTGGTAAACGATGACGGGGGTTTGCACCGCAAGTTCGTTATACTTGTATTCCGCAGTGACGGCGGACGTAATGATCGGCACGAACACGGTAACGATACCTGCGCCGAGCGTGCACGCAAGACGCGCGACCGTCAGCATTTTTCCGCGGGAGTCGGTGTTGTTGGTCATTGCGGAAGAAAGTCCCCAGTAAGGAACGTCCGCAACCGTATACACGACCGACCAGATAACGTAAATCACCGAAAGAGCCGCAAAGCCGCCGCCCGTTTTCGGATACCAGGGCAGGAAGCACAAAATGGTAACGACGCCGATGGGAATCGCCATCCATTTGAGATAAGGACGGCACTTGCCCCACTTCGTGCGGGTTCTGTCGACGATGCTGCCCATAATGGGATCGTTGAAAGCGTCGAAGATACGCGTGCCGAGCATGAGCCAGGCAACCGCCATAACGCCCGACATAACGCCGATTTTCGTGTTAAGGTCAAAGCCCAGCGCGTCCGTCATGAAGACGGTAAGATAACTGCCGATAATCGTACAAATGAAGTTTTGTCCGAAACCTGCAACGGAATAAGCAATCGCTTCTTTCGGCTGCATTCCCTCGCCCGGCGTGGTGCCGAAAAGCTTATGAAGGAAAGCGTCGACTTTTGGATTTTTACTCATAATCTCTCCTTATGGATTTTCAAAAGATAATAGGTATTATATCATTCGCCGCCCTGTTTTTCAAGCGTTTAAGGGGAAGACAACCCGCGTTTTGTCTTTTTTTTGTAAATAATGATAAAACTTTTCCGGTTTTTTCAAAAAAATCTCTTCACAATTTTGCAATTTTAATCTATTTTTAATATTAAGATCTATTATTTTGAAATCATAAAGTAGAGGGCGCTTCTTATGTTGAGACTTGAAGAAATTAAAAAAGATTTTAAGACGGACAACAACGTCGTGAACGTCTTGAAAGGCATCACGATCCAATTCCGCAAAAAAGAATTCGTGGCGATACTTGGCCATTCCGGCTGCGGCAAAACAACCCTTCTGAACATAATCGGCGGGCTGGACAAATGCACGTCGGGCAACGTCATCATCGACGGCCGCTCCACGAAAGAATACAACGACCTTGACTGGAACGATTATCGCAACAAGCGTATCGGCTTCGTCTTCCAGAGTTACAATCTGATTCCGCACCTGACGGTTCAGAAAAACGTGGAACTTTCGATGACGCTTGCGGGCGTTACAAAAGAAGAACGCCATGCCCGCGCGCTTGAAGCGCTTGACAAAGTCGGGCTGAAAGCGCACGCCAGAAAACATCCGTCGCAACTTTCGGGCGGACAAATGCAGCGCGTCGCGATTGCCCGCGCCATTGTCAACAATCCCGAAATCATTCTTGCGGACGAACCGACGGGCGCGCTCGACAGCGAAAGCGGCGTCGAGGTTATGGAACTGCTGAAAGAAATTTCAAAAGATCACCTTATCGTCATGGTCACGCACAACTCGCAACTTGCCGACGAATACGCAACCCGTATTCTCAATATGTCGGACGGCGTCATCGTAGGCGACACGAACGAATACACCCTTGACGAGTGTCTTAGCGACGAGGCGGCAGACCTTGCCGCAAAAACCGCCGCCGAAGAAAAAGCGCTTTCCGACATCGAACAGACGGGTGCGAAAAACGCCAAGCGCGAACTGAAACGCATTGAAAAGAAAAAGCGCAAAAAAGCGTCGATGTCGCCGCTCACCGCGTTTTCGCTGTCTTTCACAAACCTGATAAGCAAAAAAGGCCGCACGTTTTTGACGTCGTTTGCGGGGAGCATCGGTATCATCGGCATAATGCTTGTTCTCGCGCTTTCGACGGGCGCAAGGTCGTTCATTTCAAAAATGGAAGAAAACGCGCTGTCGCAATACCCCATCGAAATCAGTGAAAGCAACACGGACTTGTCGGCGATTCTGTCCCTTCTGACAACGGACACTGCAAAGCGCGAAAAATATCCGTCGGGCGACACGATTTATACGCAGCAAGTCATCGGCAATGTCATTGATAATATCCCTTTGCTGACTTCAAAGAACGATTTGGCACGATTAAAGTCGTATATTGACAACAACTTTGACGAAACGATCGGTTACGTCAAGTACAACTACGGCACGGATTTCGACGTTTACTGCGACTACACTCACTCGAAAGGCGACGAAGACAAGTATATGAAAGTGCAGCCTTTCGTTGACGCGATTGCGGATATTCCCGTGCTTTCCGGCTTCAAGGATCAGCTTGAAATGTTCTCATCATATCTCACCGTGTGGGACGAAATGACCGACAACACAACGCTTCTGAACCAGCAGTACGAACTTCTGGGCAATTCCAAATGGCCGACGAATTACGACGAAGTCGTGCTTGTCGTCGACCGCAAAAACCAAATTAACGACTATACGCTCTTTGCGCTCGGGCTTAAATCGAAAGAAGATATCGGCAGCGCGTTGGGCGGCTCGACCGGCGGCGAAAACAGTTTCAGCAATTCGACGTTTTCGATAAGCGATATTATCGGTGAAAACGGCAAAGAGCCCCTGCAATACCAAATCGCCACGGGTTGCGACTATTATCACAAAAACACCGAAACGGGAAAATGGGAAAAAATTTCCGCAAGGGACGATCAACGCGCAAAAACATTTATCGACGGCGAAACCGACGGCAGAAAAAACACCGTGAACGTGAAAGTCGTGGGCGTCGTACGTCCCCGCGAAGACGCAAACGTTACGTCGATAAACGGCAACATCGGCTACACCGCCGCCCTGTCCAGATACCTTTCGGAGCGCGCGTCGGAACATCCGCTTGTCAAGGCGTTGAACAACGACGAGGTCGGTATCAGCGAAATCGATCCGAGCACTGACTTCGATTCTCTCATGCTGAAACTCGGCGTGTCCGACGTCGACAAGCCCAAGAAAATCAAAATTTATGCAAGTTCTTTCGACTCGAAAGAGAAAATCCTTGCGTTCCTTGACAACTACAACGCGACTCTTCAAGCAAACGGCGAAACTCCCGTAAAATACAGCGACAACCTGTCGATGATAATGGCATACGTGGAGTCGATGACCGCAACCATAACGGGCGTACTCATAGGTTTTGCCGCGATATCCCTGATTGTTTCGTCGATAATGATTGCAATCATAATATATACGTCGGTCATTGAAAGGAAGAAAGAAATCGGCGTATTAAGAAGTATCGGCGCAAGGAAACTCGACGTGTCGGGCGTATTCATTGCGGAATCGGGCATTATCGGCTGTCTGTCGGGCGTGCTGGGCATCGCGATATCGTATATACTGATTTTGCCGATAAACGCGGTCATTGCAAAGCTGTTCAGCGTACAGCACCTTGCGACGCTTTCCTGGTGGCAGCCGCTTATGATGTTCGGTATCAGCGTCGTTTTGGCGGTGCTTGCGGGATTTGTACCGGCGCATATGGCGGCAAACAAGGATCCTGTCGAGTGCCTGCGCTCCGAATAACCGACGATTCCACAAGGACGGAAATTTTCCGTCCTTTTTTTTGGCAATTTTTCCGATAAGTTTTAATAAAGTTGCCCTATCCGCCCGTTTTGTGCTATAATCCGTCATAGACGTATCCGTAGCTCAGTTGGATAGAGCACCGGCCTCCGACGCCGGGTGTCGAGGGTTCGACTCCCCCCGGGTACACCAGTGGCGTTGTCTTTTGACAACGCCACAGTTATATTTGCCTTTCGGCAAGTTGGATTGCTTCGCAGTTATATTTTGCTTTGCAAAGTTAAATTTTCACTTCGTGAAAGATAAGGCAAATATAATATCACTTTTAGCCAAAGGCTAAAAATATCACTTTGGCGCAAGCCAAAATTTCACCGCCGACGGCGATTTCATTCTTTTAACTTTTTGTGCAACACCAAACACTCTTTCTTATGCGGATTCCCTTCCGGGAGATTGCCACGTCGCGTTGCTCCTCGCAATGACATAGTACTTCGTACGGAAAAGAATAAGGGTTTGCTTGTTAGATAGAAATAAAATAATTTACATACTTTCTTTATAATACTCCGTGCAGCGCACTTTATGTCATTGCGAGCGTAGCGTGGCAATCTCCCGGAAGGGTTACCGCAAAAAAACGTGCACTCTTCTTTTGTTTTTTCGCCAAGGAAAAACCGTCCGAAATACGGACGGTTTTTTGTTGTTTGGATTTATTGTTTTTTGTTGAAAAATGCTTTGTTGATATTATTGCTTTTTGTTGAACAATGCTTTGATTGCGGAAATTAACTCGGCAAACGTTTTCTTCTTCACAACAAACCAGAATATTGCAAACCCGACAATTCCGACGCCTGCAACGCTTCCGATCACGATGCCCGCAATCTGTCCGCCGGACAGTCCTTTTTTATCGGGAGCGGGTGCGATTTCGCCGTCAATCGTGCCGCCGCCCGAAGACTTATCTTCATATACAGCCGTAAGGGTTGTTTCGCCGTTTACGGTAAAGGTATAACTCTTTTCGGTGCTTACGATTTTTCCGGTTTCGTCCTGCCAGCCTTGGAATACCTTGCCTTCTTTATCTTCTGCCGTTACGGTTACGCTTTCGCCTTCCTTATAGAATTTGCTTTCGCCGTTTACTATTACGTTATGTGTGCCGATTTTGGCAATTTTAAGTTCGGTGATTTCGTTGCCGTCTTTATCAAAGTGCTTTCCGCAAACCTTACAATCTTTGTGTTCTTTCACGCCAAAGTCTTCCGTTGTTGCAGGCACTTCTGGTATCAAAGTATCAAAGTCATGCGGTGCAGTATCGCCATACGTTGTTTTGCAAACTTCACAAACCGCTTTTATTGTGCAAGTTGCCTTTCCGCCCGAGCAAGTGCCGGTTTCTTTATGACCGCTATCTCTCTTGCAAGTGCGGGTATGCGTTCCGTCTAAGTTGCTTACCCAAGCGTTCCAGTCGTGGTTGTCGTTTTTCGGCTTGACAATATCCGTCATTTCGGTTACGCCGTCGCTGTAAAAATTCTTATTACATAAAGAACAATGTTCGTGTGGATAAATTCCTGTTACCGAACAATTTGCTTCACTTCCGTCTTTGTGGGTAGTGTTGTGTGCATTAGGATCAATATCGATTTCAAGGCTTTCTGCTGAAACTTCGGCATATGAACCTAATTCAAAATACTTATCGCAGTTGTGACATCTAAAATGCGCCTTCATACCTTTTGAAGAGCAAGTAGGTGATACCAAACCAACCATTTGGGTATAGTCGTGTCCCGCAGGGATTTTTACTTGTTCTTCGGTAAGCGATTTGACCGCTCCTGCGTCTTCAAATAAATCTCCGCAAACGTTACATTTGTAATGTTCTTTATTTCCGTCCGTCGTGCAGGTTTTCGGTGTTTCAGGGACAAGCGTTGTTATGTGAGTATGGTCTATTATGGTTACCAATATGGACAAATATTTTTTTGGGTTGCCTTTGCTTCTTGCTCTTACACCTATTGTTTTTTCCGTTTCATCAATTCCGACAGTCAGGACGCCGTCTTGAGATATTTTTGTACCTGCAGAAGAACAACCGCCATATATTTCCCACGTAACCGAATCGTCAAAATCGCCTAATCCAATTACGGTTGCGGTAAATTGTCTTTGCCCGCCCTTAGGAACGGAAGTGTTTTCAGGGGAAATAGTAACCTCATTTATTTCTCCGTTTTCAAAAACGTAAAAATAACAATAGCCAGTGCCGAAACCACTTTCTTCGTAGTTGCCATATATATTTTTGGTTTTTACACCAATATAAATGGTTATCCTACCGGTGCTATCGGGTGTGCCATATACTTTTCCTTCTTTTGTTAAGAATAGTCCGTTTCCCAATTCATACTCGTCTTGCGCATTAGGTGTTGATTCTGTGCTTTGGTTTACATACGTAAAGAACAAAAACGGATTATCCGCCGCATTCGTTCCGGTTGCCACAAATTGAAATTCAAAATATTTTCCTTTTATCGCAGATTCATTACACAGGTCATCTTTGTTTATAATTTTAGGTTTTTGATATCCTTTTTGGATTGTTATGGTATATGTCTTTTCGTCAAATCCGAACTCGTTTTCAACACGCACGGTAAAAGGAAAATTTCCCTCCACGGTAGGTTTTCCCTCTATGAAGATACCAAAACCTGCTTGTCGAAGTCTTAAAGTTGCGAATATGAAGAATTTTCATATCCTACCGCAATATCTGCTTGCGTTGTCGTGATTTTAGGTTTGGAGGTTTCGTCGTAAACGTACATCCCCACATATATGTTATCACTACCATATTTATTTGTAACGGTAACGCTGATATTGTATAGACCTGCATCTCCCGTAGGTGTGCCTTCGATTTCGCCTGTCGTCGGGTTTAACGAAAGTCCTTCAGGCAGTGGAGCATAGCCTTCTCCCGATTTATTCGCACGAAAAGTGAACGGTTCTGTTCCCGTCGCCTCAATTTTGTAGTTGCTACCGTCTTTCGCCTTGTATTCTACGCCCTTCAATGCATTAGGAAGTTTGCCCATATGGTTTTTTCTATCAACGTCAATACCGCCTGTTTTGACGATTGTCGGCGCTGTTCCGTCTTCTCCTGCCGCATATACTGTATTCGTCGGGCTTGCAAACACAATGCCGAGCATAAGTGAAATGCACATCGTAAGACCGAGTACAAGTGCTAATACTTTTGATTTATTTGCCTTTGTGTGTGTCATAATATTATCTCCTTGTTTGGATTTTTTGGGGGATATTTTGCATAAAACGCGACTTTACGTCGTGGATATGCAGCATTAAGTCGTTTAGTATACGACAAACAAGTCTATGTCCGAAAAAGTGCCGAAATCGAAACTCTTTGCCCCGATTGCTTTCATAGAATAGGCAAAGCCGGGATTGTCTTTCGTGCCGATCAGCGCGTTTACCGCCATTGTGCCGACCTGCATATTCAGGTTTTCGGCAGTCCCGATTTTCAGCACGGCGTTCAGGGTGTTGAACAAATCCGCGGTATCGTCGCCGGACAAATTGTTGAGCGTGACGGATTTGTGCGACACTTTGTAAGAAAAGCCGTCTTCTTCCGTCTTATCCACGCGCACGGTGGACGAAACGTAAAGGTTATCGGGGATATATTTTTTGAATAACTTATACGGGAAGCCGTCCATATCTGCCTTGAACGGGGTAAGGTCGATTTTCGCCACGACGTTGAAGTCCGCGCTGCCGTTTGCGGCGATTTCCGAAAAGTCGACCTGTACGACGGTGACGCTCACGTCTTTCCCGCCGATTTTCAGTTTACCTGCCGTTTGACCGAAAAAGACCGTCTGGGCAATCGCCCCGACATGCTTTTCGGTGAGGTAAATCGGATCCGTCATGACTTTGCCTTTCAGCGCGTCGAAATTGACCGAATAACCGTTGTATCCTTTGCCCTTTTCATAGACGATAAGCCCCGAAATCCGTTTGTCGATTTCCGACTTCATCGTGACGAAATCCTGCTCGCCGTAAGCGTTCGGGCAAAGCGCGGATTCGTCCACGTCTTTTGAGAGCGTTTTCAGTTGTCCCGCGGTGCGGAAAAGGTCGATGCCGTACTTGGAGCGAACCGCGACGTACCCGCCGATGACGGTAACGCCGACGATGGCGATGATGACGACAAGTGTAATAAGTACGCCTTTCAATGCTTTCATATTGTCTCCACGATAAGTAAGTTTCTGGTTTTTGGTATGTTGCCAAACAGAACAATCCCTTTCTGTTTGGCAACATACCCAAGCCGTCCTGACTGACGGCTTTTCGATATGTCGTTTTTTTTGGACAAGCGGGATTTTACGCCCGCTTATCCGTTATTTGATCAGATAATAACTTTTAAGTTATTTTGCTACGATGGTTGTAGTGTCGCTCAGGTTCACGAAGCGGGCTTAATTTCAACTTGAAGTCCGATATATATATCCTCGCCTGTAAAAACCCATTCGCCGTTATTACCGGTTAGTTTGGGATCAGATCCAGTGTTTTTATAAAACTCGACGATGAGATATGAACCGACTATTTTTCCGCCAACTTCATTGTATACCCCCGCGCCTGTGCCGGGAGTGCGAGTGTATTTTGCGATGTCCTTTCCTTTATTAATAAATTTTATTTCGATTGTATCGGTGTCTTTGGCGTTTTTAAGCTTTTCGCTGAGATCACTTCTGTTCAGGTTGATCGCAAATGTGTTTTCGCCAAGCTCGATAGGCTCAATGACATTGGTGCCGGGGACGCCTAACATAAAACCGCTCCTAACTCTTGTCGCATTAGGAACTGCGGTGACTACGCATTCGGCAATAGTTTTTCCGCTCACCCTAAGTGTGAATCTGCGACCGACAAACGCGGGGACTTTTTTGCCTTGGAAATTAATGGTGACGCCTTCAAGTATTTCACCGCCTGAAAGTAACGTCGTGCCTTCCGGGAACGTAACTTCGCCGGTTACTTCACCGAACGTGTCGGCAAAGACAACCTGCGGTTTAATTCCCGTCTGAATTGGGGCGTTTTGACCACCCTCGCCTTTTGTGCGCACTCTTATTGTTACCGTGACCTTGCTATAACCGATAATCGTATCGGGCTTGGACAGCATATATCCGCCCGTAAGCTCAGCCTTCGTTGCGCCTTCGATATACAAACCTACTTCTTCACCGGCGGTTGCCGTTTCAACCTCTGTCGCCGTTGTGCCTGTGCCCTTTTTGATTTTATTCACGGTGATTATCTTGCCGATTTCGTTGACTAAAATTTGGTCGCCTTTTTTCACCGTGCCATTAGCGATTTTTGTTGTGATCAAAACATCACTGCTACCGGAAAAGGTGTACAAGTCTTGGATTCCGGCATAGAAGGCATCGGGAGCGTTCCAAACGGTAAATTTGACCGTGTCGTATACGCCGTTGTTAAGCTCGAAGTTGTCGTTGTCCACGGTCAGGACGGTGGCGCTGATTGTACGTATGCCAATCGCATAGTATGTTTCGGGAGCGCCAATCGTCACCCATTCTACGACGTTGTTCGTTTCTGCCGCGACGTTTATGCACGTCAAACCGAACTTTCCGCTTTCAAGGTTTTCTCCAAGTTTTCTTTCAAAAACGCCTGCGGGCAAAGTTATCTCGCGTTTGTTGATTATGATAGTCGTGGTGATTTCGCCGCCGTTCCATTCCGCAGTGCCTTTTACGGTTGCTTTCACGGTATATTCGCCGGCATTAATCGGGGCGGTTTCGGAAAACGCAGTGTCGTTTTCGCCTTTGTAAGTAATGGTGATTTCACCGTCGCCCTTACGATTGACCTTCACGGGATCAATGATAAACGCCAACCCGTCATAGGTTTTTTCATCAACTAAATCGTTAGCAAACGAAATAGTGTTGTCTTTTGCGCCAAGTGCGGGAATTTCTTGGGTATAGCTATATTCGCATACCGTGCAGGTGAATTTCTTTTCGCCGACCACGCCGAAGTCCGCCGGTTTGGTAACTTTGCCTTCGTCAAAGGTATGCGCGGCGAAATCTTTCTTCATTGCGTCATGCGTGGGAGCCGTTGTGCCACAGGTCGATTCGTGCCAGTGTCCCGACTCGTCTTTTGTCCATTCCGTGCCGTAAGTGTGCGTTGCGGTGCCGGAAATTGTCCTTTCGGTTTCGTATCCGCATTCACATACGCCCTTTTCGACTTTGTCCGTGTGAACGCCTGCGGGCGTTTTTTCTGTCCACGTGAACACGTGCGGGATTTTCTCCGTCGTGTCGGTGTGTTTCTTCGTGGTGCATTCGTGCCAGTGAGTTTTTTCGTCAAACTTCCACTCGCTTGAATATTTGTGCTTCTTGTTGCATGCCGAGAATATCGACAACGACAACGTCAACACTAATACCAACGCCAGCACTGCAATGATTGATTTTCTTTTCATAGTCTTTCTCCTTTTTGATTTAAGTGATTTATTCCAAATCGCCGAAAATCGCGACTTAAAACCTTTATTATTTTTTATATGTAAATTTAATTATTTTCTTCTTTAAGTAAAATGTTTTTCGGACAAGCGGGTTTTACCCCGCTTATCCGATCTTTTGTTGTTGTTATTTTGTTGAATTATGCCGCGACGATTTCTTTCGTTACCGTCAACGTGTATTGTTTCCCTATGGCGCCGTGACCACTGGTTGTAATTTTTTCACAAGTAACCGTTATGATATAATCTTCAACACTCGTTCCTGCGGGGATAGTAAAAGACCCATCCACCAACTCAATGACGTTGCCTTGTTTATTGTGAACCTGATAACTAAGATCATTATTATTATCATCAAGCGTAATGGTGTATTTCAAATCCTGTTCCGAACTCGCGTCGCCTACACCGACAATGAATTTTACCGATGTGTCTTTCGAGTAAAACCTTTTGTCCGATGCAACGTTACCCGTGAAATTCAACCTTTTCAGCGATTCAAAGGAAGCCGTTATCGTAAACCCCGAAGCATTATTGGTCGCTTCCAACTCTTCTACGTACAAGTAAAAACTCTTTCTGCCGGAAGTTTCCGTGAACGCAAATTTGTTTTCGCCGACTTTCTTAACAACAATGCTTGTTTCGGAACCGGTAACCGCATCGTACAATACCATTTCGATATTCTTCGGCGAACCCGACCAACTCACGTCGAACGTGCAAATAATGTCATCTCCCTCGGGAAGTTGCACTTCAAACACCGCAACTTGACCGCCGCCAACCGATGAGCTGTTCTGCAAAGAGTCTTTGCTGAGTACGGGGTGGTCATTGGAGTCTGTTATTTCTATCGTAATTTCCAAATCTTCGTCACCAATCCATTTGCCTTCCGCGTTAACGTACTCGTTTGCGCCAAACAAATCGAAATGCATACCGGTCACTCGGTCATTATCGAACGACATACCGCCATACGTGTACACATAATTTAAATCGCTCATGGTCTGCACGCCTCTTCTTTCAAATCTTGCAATGACGGTTTCTCCGCACTGAACTCTGATAATAAAGTATTTCTCTGCATTGGCTGTGTTTGTCAAATATTCGCATAATCCGTCTATCTGAGCCTGCATATTAATTCTATTTTCGCCATACTTAATTCCCAAAGCACTATCGGTTATGCCGGCGATAGGATTACCATCAGGACCGATTATATTTTTTATGGTAAGCACGCTTTCTTTCTTTACAGTGAAGCTGACGTACTGGGTGGCTCCGAAATTGTAGTTGTCGCCTTCCGCATATTGAATGCGCACGCGATATTCGCCTGCTGCTCCCACTACTTCGTCTTTTGTAAGGGTGCGACTCCAAACGCCGTCACCAAGGTGCTTTATCCAATCGATAGTCTTTGCGCCGTAACCGGTGCCGATTTCAACGTAATTTGTTGTGGGATCGGGGATATTCGTTGCGCCGACAAAGAACAACTCATTAAATGCGCTCGCATTGCTGATTTCAAAGTTAATGTCTGCTTTGACGATTTCCACGTTGACGTCTTCTCTTGCAAGGCTGTAATTGCCCGCGTCTTTTCCGGTGATTTCAAAGCTTTGAACTTCTGCTCCGACGTTAGCGCTACTCATTGTAACGGTAATCATTGCTTCTTCGCCTGCAAGCAATTCGGCAGGTTCGCCTGAGATAACATTTGAATTATTGTATGGATGCTCCCAGTCAACGCCGATTACCATGGGGGTGATTGCAAAGTCAAAAGTTTTTGTCGCGGATTTCCACTCTGCCGTGGCTGCTACGCTGACTTTCACGGTATATTCGCCGACTTTATTCGGGGCGGTTACGGCGTACTCGTCGTCTTCCGCGCCTTGCGCCTTGAACATAATTGTGGGTGCGCGATTGCCTTCAATTACGAAATCGCCTTTCGTAATCGAAATAACTTCTCCGTCGTATTCCTTGCCAAGCGTTTTGCCGTCTTGAAGTTTGATTTCGTTGTCCTTCGCGCCAAGTGCGTCGATGTCTTCGGTATAACTATATCCGCATTTCTCACACGTGAATTTCTTTTCGCCGACCACGCCGTAGTCCGCTGCTTTCACAATTTCTTCCTTAAACTCATGCGGGAGTTTCTCCGATGTGTCGGTGTGTTTCTTCGTAGTGCATTCGTGCCAGTGAGTTTTTTCGTCAAACTTCCACTCGCTTGAATATTTGT